>Ga0137306_104170_pt1 | contig 10107 bp, 9 predicted proteins | sample Inofroosms_March_FD_97187 | JGI IMG/M metagenome (GOLD analysis project Ga0137306, IMG submission 97187) | Mouse cecal microbial communities from Vienna, Austria - N-Acetylneuraminic and N-Acetylglucosamine D2O microcosms_March | ecosystem: Host-associated > Mammals > Digestive system > Large... | reverse complement strand
AGTAACAGTTCAGACGAGGTATGTAAGAAAGAGAGGAATCTTAACATGATTGACGGATTTATCCGGGTTGGGGCCGCTACTCCCAAGGGAAGGGTTGCAGATCCTCAATGGAACCGGGAACAGATGGAAGCCATCATGAAAACCTGTAGCCAGGAAGGAGTAAAGATACTGGTATTTCCCGAGCTTGCCATAACGGGTTATACCTGTGGGGATTTGTTTTTGCAATTTTCATTAATCCGGAGGGCAAAGGAAGAGCTGAGAAAGCTTATGGAAGCCTCTAAGGGACTGGATATGGTGGTGGTTGCAGGCACGCCCTGGGAGCATAAGGGAAAGCTTTACAATACGGCTGCAGTTATCTTTGAGGGGGAGCTTTTGGGCCTGATTCCCAAGACCCATATTCCCAACTATTCGGAGTTTTACGAGATGCGGTATTTTGAACCGGCAGGGAAGGAACCGGTACTGACAGATTTTTATGGAGATAAGGTCATAATGGGAGCCAATGTGCTGTTTCAGTGTGAAAATGTGCCTGGACTTACCATTGCGGCAGAAATCTGCGAGGATGTATGGGCGCCCAATCCGCCCAGCATTTCCCATGCCATGGCAGGAGCCACGGTAATTGTAAACTGTTCTGCCAGCGATGAGACCACCGGAAAGGACGCTTATCGAAGAAATCTGATCTGCGGCCAGTCCGCAAGGCTGGTAAGCGGCTACGTCTATGCCAATGCCGGGGAGGGGGAGTCCACCCAGGATCTGGTTTTTGGAGGACAGAATATTATTGGAGAAAACGGAACCTTGTTAAAAGAATCTGTCCGGTTTACCAACGAAACCATTATGGCAGATCTGGATCTGGAGAGGATTGAAGCCGAGAGAAGGCGTATGAATACTTTCCGCCCTTTAGATGGGGCAGAATATCTGACAGCCGCTTTTGCATATAAAAATACGGAGTGGGCTTGCGGTGAGAAAAAAGGGGCCCTGCGTTTTATCAATCCTTCTCCCTTTGTGCCCGGAAATGAGGCGGACAGAAGCAGCCGGTGTCAGGAGATTTTTATGATTCAGGCCATGGGACTGAAAAAGCGTTTGGAACATACTTCCTCTGCCCGGGTAGTCCTGGGCCTGTCTGGGGGCCTGGATTCCACCCTGGCTTTGCTGGTATGCGTAAAGGCATTTGATATGCTGGGGCTTCCCAGAAACCAAATCCGCTGCATTACCATGCCCTGCTTCGGAACTACGGATCGCACCTACCAAAATGCCTGCTCCATGGCCAGAGAGGTGGGGGCAGAGCTTCAGGAAATTGTGATTAAAGAAGCCGTCTCTCTCCATTTCCGGGACATTGGGCACGATCCGGATAAACGGGACGTTACCTATGAAAACAGTCAGGCAAGGGAGAGGACTCAGGTGCTGATGGATATAGCCAATGAGATAGGGGCTCTGGTAATCGGCACCGGAGATATGTCGGAGCTGGCCCTTGGATGGGCTACCTACAACGGCGATCATATGTCCATGTACGGAGTCAACGCCTCTGTCCCCAAAACCCTGGTGCGCCACCTGGTAAAATATTATGCAGAAACCTGTGAGGAGAAGGAGCTTTCCGGGATTTTGGCTGATGTTCTCAATACGCCGGTAAGCCCGGAGCTTCTGCCGCCAAAAGAAGGGGAGATTGCCCAGAAAACCGAGGATTTGGTAGGGCCTTATGAGCTTCATGATTTCTTTTTATATTATATTCTTCGGTTCGGATATATGCCGGGAAAGATTTACCGCATGGCCTGCCAGGCCTTTGCCGGGGAATATGGAGAAGAGGTTATTTTAAAATGGCTCAAGATATTTTACAAAAGATTTTTCAGCCAGCAGTTTAAGCGTTCCTGTTTGCCGGACGGGCCTAAGGTAGGAGCCGCCGCCATATCCCCCAGGGGAGATCTGCGGATGCCCAGCGACGCTTCTGCCAGGATCTGGCTGGAAGAGCTGGAGAGGATAAACCTATAGCATGATTACCAGTGTCAAAAACCAACAGGTAAAATATGTCCAGAATCTGATAAAAAGAGGAAAAGCCAGACGGGAAGAGGGAGTTTATGTAGTGGAGGGACTGCGGATCTGCCGGGAGATTCCGGAAGATGAACTGGAAACCCTCTATGTGACAGAGACATTTTTAAAGACAGAGGGGGCAGAGGCAGAAAGATTCCTGAGATATCCCTGTGAGATTGTGTCTGACGCGGTGATGAAGGCTATGGCAGATACTCAGACCCCCCAGGGAGTACTGGCGGTAGTCCGTCAGAAAAATTGGACTCTTGAGGATGTAACCGGCAGAACAGGGGGCAGGGAAGGGAAGCCCCGCCCTGCCTGTGTGATGATATTGGAAACCATTCAGGATCCGGGTAACCTGGGAACCATACTCCGGGCCGGGGAAGGGGCCGGGGTTACCGGCGTTATCATGGATAAGAATACGGTGGACATTTATAACCCCAAGGTAATCCGTTCCACTATGGGGTCTGTGTTTCGCATACCTTTTGTCTATGAAGAGGATCTTTGCGGCACATTAAAAAATATGAAGGGGAATGGAATCCGCCTGTATGCCGCCCATTTAAAGGGAAAGAATTCCTATGATCAGGAGGATTTTACCTGTCCCTGCGGCTTTTTAATCGGCAACGAGGCCAAGGGTCTGACAGAAGAGACGGCTGCTTTTGCGGATACTTATATCCGGATTCCCATGCTGGGCCGGGTAGAATCTTTAAACGCCGCCGTAGCTGCTTCTGTACTCATGTTTGAAGCAGCCAGACAACGGCGTGGAGTCAGAGAATAGACAAGATATTGCCAAATTGTTTATAAAAATGTAAGAACTGGAGCCGCCGGTATAGTTGTATTGGCGGCCCTTATATGGTATAATAAAAACACTTAGCGTATAATAAAATACATAAAAAGAGAAGGGGGCGGAAACTATGACACCGGTTATGTGGCTGGTCATATTTGTTATCTTGCTGGGTATTGAGATAGCTACCATGGCTTTGACTACTATATGGTTTGCAGCAGGTGCTCTGGTATCATTTGTCCTGAGCTTTACCGGCATAGGGACGGAAGCACAGCTGGTGGTCTTTGTGATAGTATCCTTTGTAGTCCTGATTTTAGTCAGGCCTTTTGCAAAGAAATACGTAAACGGCACCGTTACCAAGACCAATGCAGAAAGTCTGGTGGGAAAGCAGGCCAAAGTTACGGCTGCGGTGGATAATTTAAATGCCACCGGGGCGGCGGTCATTGACGGTCAGGAGTGGACAGCCAGAAGTGTTCAGGATGATCTGATATTGAAGGAAGGTACTATTGTAACTGTTAAAGAAATTCGGGGCGTCAAACTGATTGTAGCGGAGGATGCCCGGTAGGAGGAAAGTTTATGTTTGGAGTTGTTTTAGTAGTAATACTATTGCTGATTGTGTTAATTGTGCTGGCATCCTGTATAAAGATTGTACCCCAGGCCCAGGCAATTGTTGTGGAGCGGTTAGGCGCTTATCAGACTACCTGGTCTACCGGCCTGAATTTTAAGCTGCCTATTATTGAGCGGGTGGCAAAGAGAGTAAACCTGAAGGAACAGGTAGCAGACTTCCCGCCTCAGCCTGTTATTACCAAGGATAATGTTACCATGCGGATTGACACGGTTGTGTTTTTCCAGATTACGGATCCCAAACTGTATGCTTACGGTGTGGAGAATCCCATTATGGCCATTGAGAACCTGACGGCTACTACCCTTAGAAATATTATCGGCGAGATGGAGCTTGATCAGACCCTGACTTCCAGAGAGACCATTAACGCTAAGATGCGGGCGTCTCTGGATATTGCGACAGACCCGTGGGGAATTAAAGTAAACCGTGTGGAACTTAAGAATATTATTCCTCCGGCTGCCATTCAGGATGCCATGGAGAAACAGATGAAGGCAGAGCGTGAGCGCCGTGAAGCCATTCTCCGGGCAGAAGGAGAGAAAAAGTCTACGGTTCTGGTGGCGGAAGGTAAGAAGGAATCTGCCATTTTGGATGCAGAGGCAGATAAACAGGCCGCTATCCTTCGCGCTGAGGCAGAGAAGGAGAAGCGAATCAAGGAGGCAGAGGGCCAGGCGGAGGCTATTTTAAAGATTCAGCAGGCTCAGGCAGACGGTATCCGGTTTATCAAAGAAGCAGGAGCGGACACCTCCGTTCTCCAGTTAAAGAGCTTAGAGGCATTTCAGGCGGCAGCCAACGGACGGGCTACCAAGATTATTATTCCGTCTGAGATCCAGGGACTGGCCGGATTGGTTACCTCTATGACGGAGATTGCCAAGAAGGCAGAGGGAGATATGAAGTAAATCTGTAACTGTTTATATAAATCCTGGTGCAAAAGGAGCTGGCGCAGAGTGAAATAAAACGGGCTTCCGGTAAGGAAGAGCCGGCGGGTTCACTTTGCGCCGGTTTTTTATATCATAGGAAAGTGCTCCTATGATATAAAAACGCTCCGCTTAGGATCGCACTGCGGAGGAAAGGAATGATGTCGCATGGGCGACCCGCCGCAGGCGGAGAATCCTGCATAGCAGGATTCTTATATCATCTCTGAATACTACCCTCAGTGAACAAGGAGAAACTAATGGAACTGCAAATTGATGCTTCAAAAGAATATGGTATCGTTTTAGAAGGAGGCGGCGCAAGGGGAGCTTATCAGGTCGGCGCTTGGAAAGCCCTCAAGGAGGCCGGGATCTCCATAAAGGGAATTTCCGGAGCTTCTGTAGGCGCCCTGAACGGCGCTCTTATGTGTATGGATGACCTGGAAAAAGCAGAATATATCTGGGAGAACATTACCTATTCTAAGGTAATGGATGTAGAAGACTCTATTATGGAAAAGCTGATATCCTTTCACCTGACCACAGATGATCTTCAGGAAATATTAAGCATTATGAGAAAAGTATTTTCCGACAGAGGGATGGATATAACCCCTCTTCGAAATCTGATTACCGATACGGTAGACGAAGAAAGGATTCGCCAGTCTTCCAGGGATCTGTTTGTGGTAACCTATTCCCTGTCAGACAGGAAAAAGCTTTTGGTAGATGTAAAATCCCTGCCTGACGGGGAGATAGGAAATATGCTTCTTGCCAGCGCCTACTTTCTGGCTTTTAAAAACGAAAAGCTGGGGGGAAAACGGTATGTGGACGGCGGCAGCGTGGATAACGTGCCTATTGAGCCCCTCCTGAATGAAGGTTATAAAGACATTATTGTTTTGCGGATTTACGGCCTGGGAAGGGACAGTCAGCGCTTTTTGGAGATTCCGGAGGATGTTCAGCTTTATCCGGTTGCACCCCGCCAGGATTTAGGCGGGATTTTAGACTTCAATAAGAAAAAAGCCAGAAAAAATATGCTTTTGGGATATTTTGATGCAAAGCGGATGCTCTACGGCCTTTGGGGCCGGAGCTACTATATTGACGCCCCGGGGACAGAGGCTTACTATTTTGACCGGCTGTTGTCGGAGCTGGAGCTGCTGAAACTTTATATCCGTCCGGTTTTAGAGGATGAGGGCTGGGAAGGGCTGACAGGCTACCGGCCTTTTACGGAAAGGATATTTCCTCATCTGGCAGAGCATCTGCGGCTGAAGGCGGGCTGGGACTACAAAGAGCTGTATTTGGCGGTTCTGGAAGAGCTGGCAAAAAAGCTGCGGCTGAAGAGGTTTTATATTTATACAGTGGAGGAGATGGTAAAAGAAGTGCAGAAAAAGCTGGGCACACTTGACAGCCGTCTGCCAATATAGTATTTTATATCTACAAAAATCTCATAAAAACAAGGGGAGAGCAGGAAAATGGATTTAAAGGGAAGACATTTTTTGACATTGAAAGATTATACACCAGAAGAGATTACTTATTTATTGGATCTGGCAGCCGATTTAAAGGATAAAAAGAAAAAAGGGATCCTTACCCATACGTTAAAGGGAAAAAACGTTGCTCTGATTTTTGAAAAGACAAGCACCCGGACCAGATGCTCTTTTGAGGTGGCGGCTCATGATTTGGGCATGGGATCTACCTATCTGGACCCTAAAGCATCTCAGATTGGCAAGAAGGAGAGTATTGCAGACACTGCCAGGGTTTTAGGCCGGATGTACGAGGGAATTGAATATCGGGGTTATGGACAGGAGATTGTGGAAGAGCTGGCCCGATATGCGAAAGTTCCGGTCTGGAACGGTCTGACCAATGAGTATCATCCTACTCAGATGCTGGCGGATCTTTTGACCATCCGGGAGCATTTCGGCAGATTAAAGGGAATACGCCTGGTCTATATGGGGGATGCCCGCTATAATATGGGCAATTCTCTGATGATTGCCTGTTCCAAAATGGGCATGGATTTTGTGGCCTGTGCACCTGAAAAGTATTTTCCCAATGAAGACTTGGTAAACCAGTGCCGGGAGTATGCAGCTCAGTCAGGAGGCAGCGTGACCCTGATGTCAGACGTAACGGCCGGAACCAAAGGGGCAGATGTGGTTTATACGGATGTCTGGGTATCCATGGGAGAGCCGGATGAAGTATGGGAAGAGAGAATCCGGGAATTATCTCCATACAAGGTTACCATGGACGTAATGAGAAATGCGGGGGAAAAGGCTATTTTCCTTCACTGCCTGCCTGCTTTCCACGATTTGAAGACCGGCATCGGAAAGGAAATGGGAGAGCGCTTTGGGATTCAGGACATGGAGGTAACGGATCAGGTATTTGAAAGCAGCCAGTCTAAGGTGTTTGATGAAGCGGAGAACCGCATTCATACCATTAAGGCGGTGATGGCAGCTACGTTGGGAGGCGTATAAATGTACGGTCAAGCCGGAAAGAAGATGTCGAAAAACAGCCGTTTTATGCTGGATCTGATACATATTGTCATAGGACTGGCCATTGTGATAATGGCGGTTATCTCATTTTTAAATCCGGAGACTCATTTGACTTTATTCCCGGTAATTTTTTTTCTGGCAGCGGTTTTGAATTTTGTCAACGGCTATTTTAAAATAGACCAAAGCGGCAGAAGTAAAAAGAAAAAAGTAAACGGAGCTCTTTTGCTTTTCATGGGCCTGTGTCTCACCGCTTTGGCTGTAATCAGCGCCATAAGCTTATGGAGGTAATAATGGAACATAAGTTTCTTACAGAAGAAAATATCCTGGCAGAGATAAAAGGAAGCTGGGCCGGAAAAAGGGTCAAGGTGTTTTCCGAAACAGATTCCACCAATACCCAGTGCAGAAAGCTGGCGGCAGAAGGCTGGCCGGAGGGAACCCTTGTGGTCTCCGAATACCAACGCGCCGGCAAGGGAAGAAGAGGACGGGCCTGGGTATCGCCGGCAGGGACAGGGATTTGGATGAGTCTGCTGCTGCGGCCTGAGCTCCCGCCTCAGAAGGTTTCCATGGTGACTCTGATAGCCGCCATGGCTGTAGAAAAAGGAATACGTCTTGAGACCGGTCTGGACAGCCAAATTAAATGGCCTAACGACCTGGTAATAGGACAAAAGAAAATCTGCGGCATCCTGACGGAGATGCAGACCCAGAAAGAGGCGGCGGAACACGTAGTGGTAGGCATGGGAATCAATGCGAATATCAGGGAATTTCCGGAAGAGGTCAGGGATTCTGCCACATCTCTTTACCAGGTAAAAGGGGAAGAGACAGACCGGGAGAGGCTGATAGGCGGTGTGATGGCAGCTTTTGAAGAATATTGGCGGATCTTTTTAGAGACAGGAGATCTAAGGGCTTTAAAGGAAGAATATAATGAAAAACTGATTAACCGGGATCGCCAGGTACAGATTCTGGAACCGGAAGGAGGATACACAGGATTATGCCGGGGAATCGGACCGGAAGGAGAGCTGCTGGTAGTTTTGCCTGACGGACAGGTAAAAGCGGTTTTTTCCGGGGAAGTTTCGGTAAGGGGAGTATACGGATATGTCTGAGACAGATTCTATGAAACAGCTTTATGACAGTATCCAGGTTTTATAGGCTCCTCCTTCATGGGACGGCCGGGAAGAGCTTTCAGAGGAAGAAAGGCTGAAGGCATTAAACCGGCCGCTGATGGCGTGGTACAGGGAAAATGCCAGAATGCTTCCCTGGAGAAGCAGTAAAGACCCTTATAGGATTTGGCTCTCAGAAATTATGCTCCAGCAAACTCGGGTGGAAGCGGTAAAGCCCTACTTTCATCGCTTTTTGCAGGAACTTCCGGATATCGAAAGCTTAGCTAAGGTTTCGGAGGAACGGCTTTTAAAGCTGTGGGAGGGGCTGGGCTACTACAGCCGGGCCAAAAATCTCCAGAAGTGTGCAAAAATTTTAGTGGAAACCTATGAAGGGAAAATGCCGGAGGAATTTGAGGAAATCCTAAAGCTTCCGGGCATTGGAAGCTATACGGCGGGGGCCATTGCGTCCATAGCCTTTTCGGTGCCGGTTCCTGCAGTTGACGGGAATGTCCTGCGGGTTGCCGCCAGGGTTCTGGGAGACAGGACGGACATTACCAAACCATCCTTTAAAAAGCGGATAGAAAGTCTTTTAAAAGTTACTATGGATCAGGAAAATCCGGGGGACTTTAACCAGGCTCTTATTGAGACCGGCGCCCTGGTCTGCGTGCCTAACGGGGAACCGAAATGCCTTATCTGCCCTTTGGCTTCCCTGTGCAAAGCCAGGAGGGACGGGCTGTACCGGGAGATTCCCTGGAAGGCGTCTAAAAAAAGCAGGAAAAAAGAGGCCCTTACGGTGCTGATTTTGGAACGGGAAGGACAGATTGCCTTGAGAAAGCGCCCGACGTCAGGCCTTCTGGCGTCTCTCTATGAGCTTCCTAATAAGCCGGGCCGACTGGAGGAAAAGGATATTCCGAAAGCTTTTGGCCTTGAAAAGAAGGAGATTCTTTCAGTGGAGCCGCTTCCGGCGGCAAAGCATATTTTTTCCCATGTAGAATGGGAGATGATTGGATACCGGGTTCGGCTCAAAGGGACTTTTGGAGGCGCTTTGGACTTGCTTTTTACGGAAAAGAAGAATCTGGAGGGGAAATATCCGCTTCCAAACGCATTTTCCACGTATAGGAAATTAATAATGTGAGATAATGAGAAAGGAGGAAACACCCTGCGGGCATCCCTGTATGCCCAAAAAACAGGGCAAAAAGAGGAAAGGAATGGATAAACTCCTTTTTATTGTAAATCCATGCTCCGGGAGAGAGCAAATACGAAATCAGCTAATAGATATTTTAGATATTTTTACCAAAGCCGGATATTCTATCCAGGTTTATGTTACACAGAGGCGGGGGGATGCAAAAGAAACGGTAATCAGCCAGGGAGAGGATGCGCTGACAGTTGTCTGCAGCGGTGGAGACGGAACCCTGAATGAAACGGTTTCCGGGCTTATGAAGCTGAAAAATCCGCCTGTTCTCGGCTATATTCCGGCAGGTTCCACCAATGACTTTGCTTCCAGCCTGATGCTTCCTAAGAAAATGAAGGAAGCGGCCCAGACTGTGGTGGAGGGAAAGCTCTATCCCATTGACATAGGACAGTTTGGGGAGGAACGGTATTTTATTTATATTGCGGCTTTTGGCGCTTTCACCGAGATTTCTTACCAGACGCCCCAGGACAAGAAAAACATTCTGGGCCATCAGGCCTACATGCTGGAAGGGGTTAAGAGTCTGGCTTCTCTAAAAAGCAGTTACTGCCGGATAGAGTGTGAGGAAATGGTGCTGGAAGATGAATTTATTTTCGGCATGGTTACCAATACTATCAGCGTAGGGGGATTTAAAGGGCTGGTTACCCAGTCGGTGGCATTAAATGACGGGCTCTTTGAGGTCCTGCTTATCCGGACTCCCAAAACGCCCAAGGATTTAAGCAACATTATTTCCTACATGTTTTTAAAGGAAGAGCCTAACGACTACGTCTACAAGTTTAAAACCAAAAAAATCCGGGTGGTGTCGAAAGAACCCATAGATTGGGTATTAGACGGGGAGTTTGGCGGAAGTCAGACAGATATTACTATGGAAAATTTGGAAAAACGACTGGAAATTATAATTCCTGACGAAAAGGAGTCATAATTCTCCATAAACTTACATAAAATACAAAATAGATGTTGATAAATTGAAATTTTTCCTATATACTAAAAAGTTGTTTAGAGCAATTAGTTTACAGC
>Ga0137306_104168_pt1 | contig 10109 bp, 9 predicted proteins | sample Inofroosms_March_FD_97187 | JGI IMG/M metagenome (GOLD analysis project Ga0137306, IMG submission 97187) | Mouse cecal microbial communities from Vienna, Austria - N-Acetylneuraminic and N-Acetylglucosamine D2O microcosms_March | ecosystem: Host-associated > Mammals > Digestive system > Large... | reverse complement strand
GCGCAGCCACTGCGAAGGGCTCAAGGAGGATTTCTTCCTGGTTGGGGAGATGCTGCATGGGGACTACAACCAGCTGATGAACGACGCCATGCTCCACTCAGCCACCAATTACGAGTGCTATAAGGGGCTGCATTCCAGCTTTAACTCCATGAATATGTTTGAAATCATCCATTCCCTGCTACGGCAGTTCGGCCCGGAGAACTGGACCCTTTACCGTGGGAAACACCTCTTAAGCTTTGTGGACAACCATGACGTTTCCAGGATTGCCACGATCCTGCAGGAGCCGAAGCATTTGCCGCTGATTTATGCACTGTGCTTTGGGATGCCAGGGATTCCCTGCGTATACTACGGAAGCGAATGGGGCGCCGCCGGGGACAAGGCAAATGGGGATCCTTCCCTGCGGCCCAGCTTTGATGAGCCGGAATGGAATGCGCTGACTGCCTGGATCTCACAGCTGGCGGAAGCCAAGAAAGGCTCTGAAGCCCTGAATTACGGCAGCTTCCGCTCCGTTGTGCTGACAAACAAGCAGTGCATCTTTGAGCGCAAGAGCGAAAACGAAAGGGTGCTGGTGGCCATCAATGCGGACAGCGAAGCCTATACCGCACATTTTGACGCCGGCTGCGGCATGGCAGAGGACATAATCACCGGGGAAACGCATGATTTTGGCGGAGGAAGTGAATTGCCTGCTTATAGCGCTTATTTCTGGAAATGCGAGAAATAAATCCTACGGCGGCCACCTGCCTCTCTCCTGCACAGGAGAGAACTTCTCCAAACCAGCGCCTATTTTACCGCAGCATAAATCTATCTACTTAATGATCCGAAGGATGCAGCAGCTTCCCTAACTGGTTGAACCAGCCTTGGGGAAGCACCAGCCCAAAAATCATCCCCAGCACAATGGCTCCCGCAATCTTGAGGGTTTCCGTCCCTTTTTCCATAAACCGTGCCAAATCGCCCACGATAAGGAAATATGACGTATAGTATAACCCCGAGCCCGGCACCAGGGAAAAAATGCCAGTAATCAAAAATACGGTGCTGGGCATCCTGCGGATGGCAGAGAAGGCACGCGCCAGCAAGGTCAGGGCAAGGGCTGCCCACAGAGACGCAGCAACCGGGCCTGCGCCGTGCATATTCCAGGAGGCATACGTGATCCAGCCCACTGCGCCATTAACGGCACAGAAGAAATACTCTGTTCTCGGGACATGGAATAAAATAGCAAACGCCACTGTGGCCAGCATGCACATGATGACTTGGGAAATCATAAGGGCAAAACACCCCCTCCCATCATCTGGAAAGCCTTTACGGCAGCGCCGACGCCGATTGCGATGCACATGCTGGTCAGCAGGGCGTCTGTCAGGCGGATGCCGCCAGACAGGTAATCGCCGCCGAACAGATCCCGGATGGCAGTTGTAAGGGACACCCCTGGCAGGAGCGGCATAATCCCGCCGATGATCACACGGTCATAGAGAATGCCGGCGCCCGCCGTGTAGAAGATAAGGCTCCCAGCCGTTATCAGGGTGCTCCCTAAAATATTCGTGATAAATTTGGATGTCTTATAGTGCGCAGCCAGGATCAGGAAAGCTTCCAGGAACATACCCAGAAAAAAAGAAAAGAAGCTATCATAGGGACGCGCTCCCATCAGATAGCCAAAGCCGGCACAGCCTACGCCCCCGGAAAGGATCAGCAGCCATTTGGGCAGCCCCTTATCCTTGCGGCATGCCAAAAGCTTCTCATAGGCTTCTTCTATTTTGCATTCCCCTGCGGAAATTTCCCGGGACAGCTGGTTCGCGGCAGCCACCCTCTGTAGGTTTACCTCGCCAATCGGCACATAACGCACCATGCTGCCGGCATCCTCCCGCTGCTCATGCACAGTGGCAAAAATGCCATTGGTAATCACAAAGACATGGTAGTCCCCGATGCCATACGCCTCCAGCACATGGCCTACCGTCTCCTGTACACGGTAAATCTCACCGCCGCTTTCCAGCATCACTTCCCCAATAGAAACCGCAAGATTTAAAATTTCTTTACTTCTCGGCATCTTAGCTCCTCCTACCCAAACACCCCCGCAGCATTCTTCGTCTCTTCTTCCTCGCGTGCCCGAAGGATGGCCTCGTTCAAAGACAGCATCTTGGCGTCCAGCTTGGAGACGATTTCCGCGCACTCACGCAGATCCCGGCTGATATACTCCGGCGCATTCCCCTCAAATTTGTAATAAATCTTATGTTCCAGGCTCGCCCAGAAATCCATCGCAATCGTACGGATCTGTATCTCCACTTTGGTATCCTGCACGCCGTCTGACAGGAAGATAGGGACGGTTACCTGCATATGGTAACTCTTATAGCCACTATCCTTGGGATTTTTGATATAATCCTTGACCGAAACCACCGTCAGGTTGTTCTGCTTGCCAATCATTTCCGCCAGGCGGTAGATATCCGAGGTAAAGGAGCAGACCACACGGATCCCGGCAATGTCATTGACATGCTTCACCATATTGTCAATGGTACTCTCATAGCCGTTGCGCTTAAGCTTCTTGACAATACTTTCCGGCGTCTTGATTCTGGATTTAATATATTCAATGGGATTATATCTATGTATGTGGCAAAATTCATCATTTAATATTTCAAGCTTTGTACCCACTTCCTTCAGCGCTGAGGTATATAAGAAAATCACGGTTTCCCAGCTCGCTACGCCTTCATTTAATTTCACGGACAGCTCCATTTCCTTCCCTTCTTTCTCTTCTTCTTACACAGGGCAGATTGAAGTGATCTATGAGACGCATCTGTTTCCTCTATCTATTTCCTCTCTGCCTGCTGTTTCTCATTCCGCCCAAATACATACATAGATTATTATACCATAGATTCGCTAAAAAATTGTGAAATTTATAAAAATTTTATGTAATTTTAACCAAAAACTGATGTTTTACATGGGAGATGGGATAGAATGGCTATACCGATCGCTACGGAAGCAAGGAGGCCGCAGCAGAAACGCGCTCCCGCTCCGTTCGGGATGTAACAGTACTTAGCCCGAAAATACCTTGCCAAATACTGACATCCCTTTCGTATCTCCTTAATCTTGCCCTCTCACTTCCTCCGCTATGGGCTGTAAGCCACTACATCCCCTTACAATATGGCCATAACAGCGGCGCTATCTGAACGGTTGCCATATTGCTTATGCCTCTTTTCTCAGCATCTTCTCAATGGTCGCCAGCTTTACGCAGATAACAAAAATATCTGTCGCAATCTTCAGGTTCTCCAGGCTTGGGTAAGTCGGCGCTATGCGGATAATGGAATCTTTGGGATCCTTGCCATAAGGGAAGGGAGCTCCGGCCGGGGTCATAGTCACGCCTGCTGCCTTGGCTTTGGCCACAATGGCTTTGGCACATCCTTCTAATGCTTCAAAAGCAATGAAATATCCGCCCTTGGGAGAAATCCAGCTTCCGGCTCCGCGTCCGCCCAATTCCCGCTCGAACGTATCCACGATCATCTCAAATTTGGGACGCAGGATTTCCGCATGCTTACGCATGTGCTCGGTCATGCCGTAAATGTCTTTGAAGAACCGCACATGGCGCAGCTGGTTTACTTTGTCATGGCCGATGGTGGCAATCCGCATCTGCTCACGGATTTCCACAAGGTTGTTGGCGGAAGCCGCAATCGCCGCCACGCCAGAGCCTGGGAAGCTGATTTTGGATGTGGAGCAGAACTTATACACCATGTCTGGGTTCCCTGCCCGCTTGCATTCTGCCATAATTTCCACCAGGTTATCCTGATCTATATCATAGAGGTGGTGTACTCCGTAAGCATTATCCCAATAAATACGGAAATCTTTTGCCGCCGGCTTCAGCCTGGCAAAACGGCGCACCGTCTCATCGGAATATGTGATTCCCTGCGGATTGGAATATTTTGGCACGCACCAAATAGCCTTAATAGCTTCATCCTGGCTCACCAGCCCTTCCACCATATCCATATCCGGGCCGGTAGGAAGCATGGGGACATTGATCATCTCAATCCCGAAGTACTCCGTAATCGCAAAATGCCTGTCATACCCTGGCACCGGGCACAAAAACTTCACTTTATCCAGCTTGCACCAGGGGGTATTGCCCATTACGCCATGGGTCATAGAACGTGATACCGTGTCAAACATAATATTCAAGCTGGAATTGCCGTAAATAATAATATTGTCCGGATGGCATTCAATCATATCGCCCAGCAGCACCTTGGCTTCCTGGATCCCATCCAGCACGCCATAGTTCCGGCAGTCGGTGCCGTCCTCACAATTTAAATCAGATTCGCTGCCCAATACGTCCATCATTCCCATCGAAAGGTCCAACTGCTCCGCAGAGGGCTTGCCCCTGGACATATCCAATTTCAAAGCGCCGCTGGCATATTTCTTATAGGCTGCCTCCAGGCTCTTTTTTTCCTGCAAAAGTTCTTCTCTCGTCATCTCCTGATATGGCTGCATATTCGTTCTCCTCCTGAAATCTTTTCCAATCTAGTTTTTTGCCTTCCTTATTATGCACTATTGGTTACAGATTGTAAAGTATTTTCTTCGAGAAATTTACATTTGTCCGTACAGCACGGACTTTTCCTGGAAAATCATTGCCTCTGTCCATCTTTCAGATACGCTAGGCGGGCTTTTATCTCTTTTTCATAGCCATTTTCGGTTGGCTCATAAAACTTGGCATCCGTAAGGCTGTCGGGCAGGTACTGCTGCTTCACATAGTGGTCTGGGAAATCGTGGGCGTAGAGGTAGCCCGTCCCACGACCCAGCTTTTCTGCGCCCCGGTAATGGGAATCCCGCAGATGGGGCGGCACTGGGGCGGTCTTCACCGTCCGGACTGTCTCCATGGCGCGGTCAATAGCCACGCAGGCCGCATTGCTCTTCGGGGCGCAGGCCACATAAGTGGCGGCCTGGGAAAGGATAATCTGCGCTTCCGGCATCCCCACCCGCTCCACGGCCTGGGCGGCGCTGACTGCCACCATGATGGCGTGGGGGTCTGCATTTCCTACGTCCTCCGAAGCGCAGATCATAATGCGCCTGGCGATAAACTTGATATCTTCCCCGGCGTAAAGCATTTTAGCCAGATAATAGGCGGCAGCGTCCGGATCGGAACCGCGCATGCTCTTGATAAAAGCGGAAATCGTGTCATAATGGCTGTCCCCGTCCTTATCGTACTGCACAACGCGTTTCTGGATACATTCAGAAGCTACGTCTAAGGTGATATGGATTTTCCCGTCCGCATCCCGCGGGGTGGTAAGCACCCCCAGCTCAATAGCTGTTAAGGCTGCACGGGCATCCCCGTTCGCCACATCCGCCAGAAATTCCAGCGCTTCTTCCTCCAGTTCCGCCGCATAGGCGCCCATGCCTTTTTCCTGGTCTGTGACGGCGCGGAGCAAAAGCGTCTTGATGTCTTCCTTCTCCAGGGGCTCCAGCTCGAAGATGACCGAACGGGACAGGAGGGCGCCGTTTACCTCGAAGTAGGGATTTTCCGTTGTTGCGCCGATAAGGGTAATTGTCCCATCCTCTACGAAGGGCAGGAGGTAGTCCTGCTGGCTTTTGTTGAAACGGTGGATTTCATCAATAAATAAGATCGTCTTTTTGCCATACATGCCCTGGGTGTCCTTCGCCTGCTTGACCACGGCCTCCATATCTTTTTTGCCCGCAGCCGTGGCGTTAATCTGCGTAAACTCGGCATGAGTCGTATGGGCAATGACCTTGGCCAGCGTGGTCTTTCCAGTTCCTGGGGGGCCGTAGAAAATAAGGGAGCTGAGCTTGTCAGCCTGGATGGCGCGGTAGAGCAGCTTGTCCTTGCCGATAATATGCTTCTGGCCCACCACCTCTTCTAAGGTGGCGGGCCGCAGGCGGCTGGCAAGAGGGGATTCCGTCTTTTGGTTCTGTTCCCTCATATAATCAAATAAATCCATGGGGAGTGCCTCCTTTTTGTCATGATATATGGAAATACAATAGAACGAAATGCGTAATACTTTGATTATAGGCGGAGACAGGCCGGTTTGTCAATTATTTGTTGGGAAGGGGTTTTGCAATATGATACCCCATTTTTACCATAAACTTTATCGTTTCTAAGGCGGTATTCCTGTCATAATCCTTCTCGCTCTCTGGCAATTCTTGGTATGGCACCAGCAATGGGGTAATTTTCTTCTCTGCGTCTTTTTGGGCGCCATAACTCCATCCCTCCGAAATCCTGCCAGCGGCCCACACGTCATGTACGTTTTCTGCTATCTTTTCCGTAAGGGAAAGCAGCTCTTCTGGCAAAATCACGTCACTCGTATCTATCGGTTTTGGTTCATACATATCAACATCCCTCCATATTTACATGGCTCTCATCCGCATTTTCATAATCCATATCATCTACATTTCCATAACTCCCATCCATTACGTCCCGCAAGGTATTCCCGATATCGCTGATTTCTTCTGGCCGCCAAATTGTCACCACCCCCATCATCCTGCCGCGCTTCCTATTTATGATATTCGCGGGGACATTCTCGCTGTGGCCCTCTGCCTCCGTATCGGCAACCAGCACCGCTGTGGCATTGATGCCAAACTGCTGTGCCAGGCCTGCCAATCTAAAATATGGCTCCTGCCCGATATCTGCCTGCGCCCTGCACTCAATAAATAAGGTACGGAATTCCTTGGTCAGGATGCAGTCAAATTCACTCTTTACCTCTGTTCCTTGCCACTCAATCCCCAGGCCGCTTACAACATCATCAAAATATCCACAGTCCTTAATCTTGTGATAGGTATATATCTTCAGCATCTTCCCGGCATCTGTAAGCAATTCTTTGATTTGCCTGGATGCATAGGTAAAGCTTATCTCTTTCTCTGGCGTAATGACGAGATTAATCACATACTCTTTTTCCTTGAAATATTCCATCAAGGCGCAAAGTTCTGCGCTTCTGCTGCCAGCAGCCGAAACTCCCGCTACTGCCAAGTTGTCAAATGCCACCTTTACTTCACGGCCCTTATCCAGGCAGAAGGCAATGGCCTCCGGGAGCATCAGCGCATATACATTAGAAAATAGCCTGTCATACTCTCCCCGATACCCGCATCGGTCAATGATCACGGCCTTGCACGAATCCGTTGTGTATCCATTGACCTGGCTTGCGGCCTCTAGGATATCCTGCCCGACCAAAAAGCAGATTATCTTCGCTACGCTTTTCTGGCAAAAAGAAGGAATGATATAGCAGTATTCCTGCGCCTGGGCATTTTTCTCTTTCTGTGCCTTCTTATTCAATGACACTAAGACATCGTTTTCTTCTGCATAGTTGCCCAGGATGCCGCAGAGCAATTTCCATACGCCTCTCTTTTTACAATACATCTCCCAAAGTTCGCTATAGTCGTAGAAAAATTCCGGCTGGTCGCCGTTATCACTGGAAGAAAGGCGGAATGCCGCCATGTCCTTCACGGTAATATATGGCTTTTTCTGAATATAGCCCAGCATATCACATCCTGACAGAGCCTGAAATTCCATGCGCCCTGAATCAAACTGGTAACTGGGAAACAGATGGTAAAAACCTGCACCTTGCAGCATATAGGAAAGTCCGGTTGCGTTCTTTTCCACAGCAATGGCTTTTTTGCCCCTGCTTCTCTGCCTAAGGTATGCCTCCAGCTCCGCCGCGGCTTCCCTAGTTCCATCCAGCCTCATCCATTTTACCTGCCGTATCCGCCCCTTCCCAATGCGGATGATTTCCTGCTCTATCTTCTTGGCCGCCGACCCAGTCGCTGTATCCATAGAAAGCAGGATCATTTCTACCGCCGCCTTAAGGCGCCTCTTTTCCATATAGCCAACCACATAGGGAAGAGATTCCCAGAGGTTCTGGATATCTTTGGCTTTCCCAACTAGAAATAAATAGAGGATCTTGGCCGGGCTTGCAACGGTCGGCGCCGCAACGTTTCCAAATACCTGCGTATTATCCCCCGTTGCAAATGGAATTACCATATAAACATCCTCTGTATAAGTAAGTACAAAGGGGATGTTATCAATAAGCGCCACGTCATCTTTCTTCCAATCCCGGTATTCCATACTGGCCAAAATGGGATAAAACATAGCCTCAAAGGCTTTCACCTGTTCCTGTATGGATTTCTTCCTTTCCTCTGAGAGGGTATCCACCGCTTGCAGGAAAACGTGTTTTAGCCCTTTATAAAGGGGGAATTTTGCTCTGTCTCCATGATAGATCGCTTTCAGGCAGGTAAGCCATTCGCCAAAAGCGGCCACCGCCTCCTTATTGCCTTCTATTATATTCCACATACCTGCTATGCTATTCCCCAATTCGATGGCTTGATATCCCGATGGAGCATGCCCGCGCTGTGCAGCGCACAGGTACATTTCACCAAAGATTCCATAGCGCTTAGAACCAGCACCAGCTTATGCTCCGGATGGCTGCACGGATGCTTATGGATCTCTTCACACACCTTGTCAAAGGTTTCCAGCCTCGGCTCCGGGGTCCAGATGTAGACCGTTCCCCTTGCATCCTCCTCCTTTTCCCCGCCGCGGTAAATCTCAAATGCAGGGATAAATGCCGATAACTCTTGGTCACTGCTATTTTGCCGCGCCTCCAGCAGCATCTCATACGGCTCTAAATATTCCTTCTCCGCCTTAAGGAAACGCTGGTATGCATCGCCAAATCCTTCCGCATGGATAAGCTGCCCCTTGGGGTTCCGCTCTAACCCATAGGCGCTCCTGGGATAGAATTCTTTTAAAATTCCTCTTCCACTGTTTTCATGATAGGCTTCATAGCAGATCACAGACGCTCCTTCATCTATCCTCTTCACAATGTTAAAACTTCTCTGAAAGTCCGCGCCATCGCTCTTCCCCCATAGAAGAATCTTTTTCTTTAAATATTGACGTCCTTCCACATAAATCTCCCTCTTTCTCTTTTATATCAGCTGCAAAACGGCATAATTCCTCATGCGGCTATGCGCACCACATGATGCTGGGCGACAGATTCATCTGACGCTCCGTATCGCCTACAATTCCATGGAAATAACACTATAATCGTCAAACCATTCCTGATGCATCAAATACTCCTTCAGCCTGCCAAATTGGTGGTTTGCAAGCAGGGCTGCCGCCTCTGGCTTCAGCCTGTTTATTGCAAACATCTGCCTCCAGGCGCCGTCCGAACAGATTACTACGGACTCCAGATTGCTGCCATCTACCACTTTTGCACCTATCATTTTTGAAACATTCTTTGTTGTAGTCACGCAGCATCCACGGGAACTGACTGACGGCATGGCCAGGATACGGCATCTGCCTTTTTCTACTGCCAGTATCAGGCTATCTCCAAGGCTGTAATATAAAAGCTTCCCACTCTTTTGGTCAAATAAAACACTGGCAACCGTACTCGAATATGCCTCTAAGCTTTCTTTCTCTTCCACGGCCTGCCGCTTTAGCTCAAACAGGACATGGGAAAGGGCAAGCTCTGCAATCTGGCCATTTTCAAAGCCCAGAAAATGATTCCCCTTCTTTAAGAATAATTCTGTAATTGCCCTGCTTGCAATTTCCGCCCCCGTTTTTGCTTCCTTACAGGAAGATACTCCGTCTGCCAGCGAAATCACCTGATACCTTCCATTTTTCCCATAGCAGAAGGCATCCTGGTTCTCCCCGCCAGCTGCTTCATGGCGCATTCCGATATGGCTCATCTTTTTAATCATCTTATCTTACACTCTCCTCCCAAATCAGCTTATTTATCCATATATGTAGGAATAAGAAGAAAAAACAACTAATACATCCAGTATATTTTTACCGCTCAAGGTCTGATAACATGCTGCTGCCAGCTTTTTATCAATTTCCTGTTTAAAATCAAGGAAAAATTCCTCAAAGCTTATTCTTTCCTCTCTTCCTTCATCCTCATGCCAGGCATTATAATAGTAATAATACGCCACAATCATTGATGTTCTTGTGATGGCATATGCAGATGGCACGAACAGCGCTTTGGTCTTCATTTTCGAGCATTCCGACCATTCCTGCTTTCCACTCTGGCTGCTCACCTTTTCCTCTAAGACAGATCCCATAAAGCGGTTTACTCCTAATAGCAATTCCATGAACTCTTCAAACTTGTCATGGTCAATCCCTGCATTCCTGCTGCAAATACTTTCAT
>Ga0137306_104167_pt1 | contig 10110 bp, 8 predicted proteins | sample Inofroosms_March_FD_97187 | JGI IMG/M metagenome (GOLD analysis project Ga0137306, IMG submission 97187) | Mouse cecal microbial communities from Vienna, Austria - N-Acetylneuraminic and N-Acetylglucosamine D2O microcosms_March | ecosystem: Host-associated > Mammals > Digestive system > Large... | reverse complement strand
CTCATAGGACAGGATGGCCGGAGTGAGGCGGCGGCGCAGGTCCATCTGCTCCAGCCGCTCCACGTTCAGCTTGGCAATGGTTTCGTTACACTTCCAGAGGGCCTGCAGTTCCCTGGGAGACATGCTCCGGAGGGCAGCTTTCAGCCGCTCCGTCTGTTCCAGAAATTGGGGCAGGCCGTCCACGGCAAAGCTGTCCGTATCCACGATCATTTTTTTGGCCGGGGCGATGATGATGCGCATAGCTCTACTCCCTCATTTTCTCCGCGTTCAGATCAGCACGCCCTCGCAGTGGTCGATCTCATGCTGGATGATCTGTGCCGTCCAGCCGGTGAAGGTCTTGAAGCGGGTCTGAAATTTTTCGTTCTGGTACTGTACCTTGATGGACCTCCACCGCTTGGCCTTCCGCGTGCCGGTGAGGGAGAGACAGCCCTCCTCCGCCTCGTAGGGCCCGCTTTTTTTGACGATCTCCGGATTGAACATGACCATATAGCCGCCCTCGTTGTCAAAAGCGATGATCCGCTTGTTGATGCCAATCATGTTCGCAGCCATGCCGGCACAGCCATCCCTGTGGGCCTCCAGGGTCTCCAGAAGATCCTGCGCCACAGACACATCCTCTGCCACAGCGATTTCCGCTTTCTGGGACAGAAACGCGGTGTCCTTCATGATTTCCCGAACCATCCGTCAACCCTCCATTTGAATCGCTGCTTTGATCACGCCATCCCTTCGATTCTCAAAGAGGTCATACGCTGCCGCGATATCCTTCAGCGGGAAGGTATGGGTGATCAGCGGCGTGGTATCGATCTTTCCCTGCTCAATCAGCGCCAGCGTCTCGGCGCATTTGCAGCCGTCCACGCCGCCGGTCTTGAAGATCAGGTTTTTCCCGTACATCTCCGGCAGGGGCAGCGTCTGGGCTTCATCGTACAGCGCCACAATGGTCACTGTGGCGTTCGGGCGGGCGCACTGCCACGCCATACGGAAGGTCTCCGGGCTCCCGGCAACCTCCAGCACTACGTCCGCGCCGCCGTGGCCGCTGTGGGCCAGGACAAATTTCTGGACGTCCTCCGGCTCTACGGTCAGCACCTGGGGATAATGTTCCTCGACAAATGCCAGCCGTTGGGGATCTTTTTCACAGATTATCACCTGTTTCGGCTGCTTCAGCAGGACGCATAGCAGTGTACAGATGCCGGTAGGACCCGCACCGATAATCAGCACGGTGTCTCCGGCGTGGATCTGGGAGATATCCGCCGCCCAATAGCCTGTTGCCAGAATGTCGCCCACAAACAGCGCCTGCCGGTCTGTGACGGTGTCGGGAATCCGGTTCAAGCCCTGGTTCGCATAGGGGACGCGGACATACTCCGCCTGTCCTCCGTCAATGCGGCAGCCCAGCGCCCAGCCGCCATTGGGATCGGTACAGTTGTTGACCCAGCCTTTCTGGCAGAAGAAGCATTCTCCGCAGAAGGTTTCGACATTGACTGTCACCCGGTCGCCGGGTCTGACGCTGGTCACGGCACTGCCGGTTTCCTCCACGACTCCCACCATCTCATGGCCCACTATGATGCCGGGTACGGCGCGGGGAACGCTGCCATGCTTGATATGGAGATCGCTGGTGCAGATACTCGCCAGCGTCACCCGGACGATAGCATCCCGTTCGTCCAGCAGGACCGGCTTCGGCTTGTCCAGGAGCTCAAATTTTCCCTTATCAACATAAGTATAGGCCAGCATGCTTCCACACCTCATCGAATAAATTTCGCCAGTTCCTTGTCAAAAGCATCTGGATACAGCAGCCCCAGATGGCGAATGATCCTTGCCTTGGATTCCTCCGGATCACGGTGATAGGCCCCCCGTGACACATCCGCCCCCAGCACGTCTTCCGTCACCGCATACTTGGCAATACCCCAGCCGTAGGGCTGTCCATGCTTGTCGCGGGCGTACTCGAAGCTGTGGACTGTAATGTAGGTCTGCATTTGCAGGTTGGTAATCACCGTATCGAAGCCTTTCAGCCCATCGCCGCCGAACCCGGCCAGACGCTTCAAGTCCTTGGACAGCGTAGGGCCTTCCCGGAAAAGCACGTCCATCACGCGCTTCTCCCGATAGCTGGCAAGCCCTTCCTCGTAACGGGCGTCGAAATCGTACCCGTCCCGCCGGCAGTTCGCCAGATCGGGATACCACTCCCGGCTGACCAGCCCCGCTTTCTTGGAGAAAAGCTGACTCCCTTCTATTATTTGCCCGTTTTTCAAACGGAGGATTACTTTGCCTCTGCGCATCCGGACCGCTGAAACTGCGGAGCGGAGAAGCTCTGCGTCCAGCGTATCCATCGGCGCATACCGCTCGAACAGCTGCCGGAGCCGCATAGTTTCGTATTCCTGATTACCGATAGCCGCATACCTTGTGTATGCCAGCTCCAAAGCCAGATTTTTTGCCGCTGTCTCATCGACCGGCTGGCGCTCCAGTTCATTTCGCAGGGCCTGCCGGAGACCGTCAATCTGCGCTATATTTGCTGCCGGGACCGGAGGCGCGCATATTTGGCCGGGGTCTGCAATCACACGGTTCAACAGCCGCAGCACCGCTTGTTCATACTCCTGGGCGGCATGGCATCCGCTCAATCGCCGCAGAAGCTTCTGCGCCGCAGTTTTCTTTGGTATGGCAGCCTTACCGCTACGCTTTTCCCGCGCTCGGTCGTATTGCTCCTCTGGAATAATGGCAGGCCAGCCCTGATTGCCAATGTACTTCCGATTTTCCAGAATTCGCGCCACCATGTTTTTGTTCCAGAGCCTGCCTGAGTCGTAGGAGACAACCTGCTCTCGCAGCATATCCACCAGTTCTTTGTAAGACGCGCCAGAAGCATACTGCCGGAAAATCTTCTGCACTGTAATGGCCTCCAGAGGATGGATCACAATCTCGCCAAACTCCATTCGGTAACCGAAGGGCAGTTTTCTGTTTGATGCCATTTTCATCTCACCGTCCTTTCAATTGTTTCCGCCAGCTCTAACCCATTTCGCAACCGGAACCGCAAGCGGTCATTGCTCTCTACGATGATCTTCTCAACAAGTTCCCCGAACAGTTCCTCGTCGAAGCTTTCCAGGAAGTCCGGCCCTGCGTCAACGATTTCCGTCAACTCCTGCGTCTGGACAATGGTATCATCACCCTCCGCATTCAGCAGGCGTCTCTTTTCCCGTTTTACGGCGCGGAGCTGTTCGGCCAGTTCATTGCTGCGGGATATAAAAATGTCAGGATCAACGCCGCCCTGCTGCTTCAGCATGGCCAGGAGTTGATTCTGACTGGTCAGATTCGATATTTGCTTGTTCAGCTCAATGACGTCCACACTCCAGAGCAGGTGGTGACTGCGGATCATCTGGAGGTCTGCGAGGAAGGGGGGGAGGAGCTGGTCACCGTGGTGCTTCAGGTTATAATAGAGACGGAGGAAGGCGGTGTGGATTTCAGATTCCGGGATCTGAATAATCGGACAAGAATCGTGCGTTCTATCATGCGTGAGACATGTCCAATACACTTTTCCGCCACATGTCTTTTGGCGGAATGTGCCGCCGCAGCAACCGCAGCGTAAAACCGACAGTGCTTTTTTCCGGCGGGGACTTGTCCCGGTTTTTGCCCTGCGACGCAAGATAAGGGCCTTCGCGGCCTCAAATGTTTCTACGCTTATGATGGGCGGATTGCTTCCCGCTACATAATATTGCTGCCGCTCGCCGCGATTACGTTTTTTCTGACGAGGCAGGGTATCCGTACTATAATTTTTTTGCAGGAGTGCGTTGCCGGCATATCTCTCGTTCTGGAGGATGTATTTTATTGTAGAGTGCCTCCATACCGTGTTCCCATCCCGTGTAGGTATATTCAATCCGTTAATATATTCCGCAATTTCATCACAGCTCCACCCATTTAGGAATTGTGAGAATATTTCCCTAACCAATTTTGCTTCGGGTTCATATATTTCCAGTTTATTTCCGTTCAGCCTGTATCCGAAAGCATTTTTACAAGTATTAAACGTGCCACTTTTCATACGCATTTGAACCCCAAGGGAACTGTTTCTGGAGATGGATTCACTCTCCGCCTGGGCCATAGCGGCAAAGAGGGCGGTCAGCATCTCGCCGGACACTTTCGCGGTATCAATATGTTCTTTTTCAAAGGTGATTCCAATCCCCAGAGACTTCAGTTCCCGGATGGCCTCCAGACAATCCGTTGTGTTCCGGGCAAATCGTGAGATGGATTTGCAGAGGACACGATCAATCAGTCCTCTGCGGCAATCCGAAATGAGCCGCTGGAAATCATCCCGCTTCTCCACAGATGTACCGGTGATCCCGCGATCAGCATAGATGTCTACCATGGTCCAGTTTTCCTTGCTGGAGATTAGCGCGGTGTAGTAACGGTTCTGCGCAGCGAAGGAGTTGAGCTGGTCAGCGGAATCGGAGCTGACACGGGTATAAGCTGCTACACGCAGTTTGAGGTCCTGCGGCTTCTCTGTTGCCTCAATAACGATAACACGCTGCTGCTCTGATACCGCAAGGTTTCCGGTCACTTTCTGCGTGCTTGCCATAGTTTCTACCCCTTTCCTAGCAACACACAATACCACAAAATCTATAGAATAGCTATGCTTTCTATTCAGAAAGAACAACAATATTTGCTCCTGTTTTTATGGCAATATGCTCAGCGATCTTCCTGCGCTCAGCTTTCGTGATTGCGCCCTTCTCCTCCAGATACCGGAGCATATTCAATATGCCGATGTAGTTGATGTTTGCGTTCATTTTCCTCTGCCTTTCACGGAAATCTTCTTCTGTAGCGCATGAGCGTAGGCCATTCCCTCATCGTTGAGGCAATCAAATTCCTTCACCTCCACATAGGCGGGCGAGAGGCCGAAAACTTTGCGCCAGCATGGTCGCAGCGTACTGCGGCATTCCGTGATCCCCATCCCGGAGATACAGCTCCCACATTCTGCGGTTCAACTGTGCATTCCACAACAGACTATCCGTAAATTTTTTCATCGAGTCCGTTTCCATCCGGCTGTCAGTCACAGGGTAGATCAGCAGTTAGAAGCAAAGATGGATCTTTCCCTCATCCCGCGCCTGCAGGGCGCAAGCGGGTGACAGTACCCCACCGGCACTGTCACCCCCATTGCAACTGATCTCCCAGAACGGCAACGACACGGTAACTGTCCCGGTGGTAAACGTAGCGGTGCTCTTAGTATTTGCTCTTTTTAACGCGGAAGCTTGGCAAAGATGCGAACGACAGGCCCAGATTGACGCTGTTCCAGAGACTCGGTACAAATTGTTCTATTCAGAAAGCTTAACGCCTGACTGTCGGTAGTAACAATTGGACGCCATCCGCTGCCTGTATCCTCATTGATAATGTGGATCTGACAGGATGCTCCGGTATAGTCTGTCCCTTTGATAATATAGTCAGCGCACAGACGAACGATCTCCTGTCCCCTCCAGCGCTGTATATCCACAGCACCGGGCTGGATCATACCAGAAAAGAAAGGTGTCTGGATCACACCGCCAAAGGGGATCGTCAGAACGGTCTCTTCTCCTTGCTCCTCCCTGGTGAAACCGGTCAGAACCACATCTACGCTGAGTACATTGGTGCCGCCCTGAATGAATTCCCGTACCAATTCCATAGCGTGGACATCCTCGTTTCCCATAAATCCGTGGTTGGCGCCAGAAATCTCCGCCAGCTGGCAGCGCAGTGGTTTTACGGAGTGATAAGCTGCCTGGGCCCGCCGGGAATTGATCACATTTACGGCGGTATCACTGTCGCCATGAACAATTAGCACTGGACCGGGATAGAGCGCAATGGCAGCGAAAGCATCTATTTTCTGCACACTGGCCACATAGGCGCGGCCAAGAGACTCTATGGGATCGGAACAGCCCTCAGGTATAACAGGAAAAATTTGCTCAGGAATATTGGACGGATCAAAAGCGTACATCAGCATCTTACCCCGCCGTGCATCCTCCGGAATGCACAGGGCCGGGTAAAACAGGATCAAGCGGCTGACCACCACTTCGGGATGGGCCGCTGCGAACAGTGCGCTGACAAACCCGCCCTGGCTGCATCCCATCAGGGTTAGATCCTCGCTATTAATATAAGGCAGCCCACAGACATATGCCGCAACGACCGCCAGATCCTGTACTTCGGTGAAGACGGTCATATCCTGAAACCGCCCATCGCTGGTACTCCTGGAACTTCCACCGCAAAAGTCAAACACATATGCGGCAAATCCCCACCCGGCAAGCTGTTCCGCATAATGGGCAAGATCGCCGCCTATGCCGTTGAAGCCATGACTGAGGATTACCGCAGGGAGTTTATTCCCTTCGGGACGGTATTCCGTTCCACGGATAGTCAGTTGGCCTTTTGTACAGGAAAAGTTTCCTTTTGTTATTTTCATAGCGAATCCCTCTCAGAATATTTTGGATAAAGGTATTATCGCACATATTGACGCAGACGGCAACAAAAAGAGATTTGAATTTCGCCCACTCTCGTTGTCCATGTAGCGCATGGTGACACTTTCTTTTCATATGGAAATTTTCCTCGTATGGCACGGCTCACGTCTCTCCGCTGGATCTGTAAGGCCGATGCCAATACTTATTTTTAGCGTCTTGTCAACCTGCCGCATTTTCTCCACACCAACTCTGCCTTTATGTAGATTGAGAAAGGCAAAACACATATATTCACCCCATGCAGGGCGAATACGCCAAAAGGGATCAAAAATGGCATAGCCGCCCGAAAAACGACGGCTATGCCATTTGCACACAAGAGTACATCCTACAGAACTGCCGTTTTTTTTACAGCCCTCCAGGATCTTGCAGTCAAGAGTTATATCGCTTGATTTGTTTCACCTTACTTTTTTAATAATCGCTTTGTTTGTAAAACAATGTTTTCCGCACAAAGCCCAAACGCTTTCAGCAACGCGGCGAAAGGGCCGGAGTGGCCAAACTCATCGTTGACACCGATGCGCTTCACGGGTACAGGACAGTTCTCGCTGGTCAAGGAGCACACGGCCTCGCCCAGGCCGCCGATGATACTGTGCTCTTCCACAGTGACGATCTTACCGCACTCGCGGGCGGCTTTCAGTACCATCTCAGCGTCCAGAGGTTTGATGGTTGGCATGTTGATGATACAGGCGGAAATGCCCTCCGTGGCCAAAGCCTTCCCGGCCTCGATGGCCTCTGGGACCATGATGCCAGTGGCAATGATGGCAACATCATTGCCGTCCCGAAGCAGTTCGCCTTTACCAATCTCAAGCTTGAAGTCCTCGTTGTGGTATACAGGCGTGGGAGCGCGGCTGAAACGTATGTAGACCGGGCCTGTCATTTCATAGGCAGCCCTGACCATCTGCCGGGCTTCTACGTCATCAGAGGGACACATGACCGTCATTCCAGGAATGGAGCGCATGAGGGCGAAGTCCTCGCAGCACTGATGGCTGGCACCGTCTTCGCCCACGGAGATGCCGCCGTGAGTAGCACCGATCTTCACGTTTAGGTGTGGGTAGCCGATGGTGTTGCGGACCTGCTCATAGGCCCGTCCGGCGGCGAACATGGCAAAGGTAGAGGCGAAGGGAACCAGTCCCATGGTTGAGAGGCCCGCAGCTACATCCATCATGTTGGCCTCAGCGATGCCGCAGTCAAAGTGCCTCTCGGGGAATGTTTTCTGGAATGTGACGGTTTTCGTGGCTCCGGCGAGGTCTGCATCCAGGACCACCAGATCTGTTGCGGATGCGCCCAAGTCCTTCAATGCGTTGCCGTAGCTGTCACGGGTAGCGATTTTCTTTACATCTGCCATGCTTATACCTCCAATGACCTGCGGAGTGCGGCCAGCTCGGCTATACCTATTGCGTATTCTTCATCGTTGGGCGCTTTGCCATGCCATGCGGCGTTGTCCTCCATGTAAGAAACGCCTTTCCCCTTGACCGTCCTCATCAAGATGCAGGTGGGTTTACCGCTGCCATGGTTGGCGTGGAACCGGGCAAAAGCGGATTCAATCTGCTCAAAATCGTGGCCATCGATCTTCACCACGTCGCAACCAAAGGCAGTAAATTTCTCATCCAGCGGCTCGGTGTTCATCACGTCCTTGGTCCGTCCGTCGATCTGGAGACCGTTGACATCCACGATGATGCACAAGTTGTCTAGCTTGTAATGGGCGGAGAACATAGTGGCCTCCCAGATCTGGCCCTCGGCTAACTCACCATCGCCCAGCAGAGTGTAGATGTTAATGTCCTCTTTCAGATATTTTGCTCCTTTGGCCATGCCTGCGGCGGCAGAAATTCCCTGCCCTAGGGAACCGGTGGACATATCCACACCTGGAACGGTGTTCATGTTGGGATGTCCTTGCAGATAGGAGTCGATATGCCGCAGGGTAGCCAGATCTTCCACCGGGAAAAAACCCCGGTTGGCCAGAGCGGCGTAGAGTCCCGGCGCAGTGTGGCCCTTGGAGAGGACAAAGCGGTCCCTATCAACCTTTTTTGAGTCCTTGGGGTCAATACGCAGCTCTTTGAAATAAAGATAAGTAAACATATCCGCAGCAGAAAGACTGCCGCCGGGATGTCCGGCCTTCGCTCCGTGGGTGCTGGTCAGGATGCCCTCCCGGACGCTGATGGCCGTCCGCCGGAGAGCTTTCTTTTCTTCTGGTGTCATAAAGACTCTCCTTACTTGAAAGGATTTTCCTGGGGATAAGGCAGACTTGCAGGCTGATTATAGGCAATATCCTGGATTCCAAGATATTTGAACACCTCAAACAAAGCCTTGCCCCAGTGGCCGAAGGCCACCGCGCCGTGGTGAGGATAGCGCTTGGCAATGAGCACATGGCGGTAGAACCGGTCCATTTCCGGGATGGCAAAAGCTCCGATAGACCCGAAGCTCTCGCAGTCCACATCCAGCACCGCCCCCTGGGCTACGTAGGCCTTGAGCTGGGTGTCAGCAGTGGACTGAAGGCGGAAGAAGGTGATGTCACCAGCCTTGATGTTGCCCTCCATGGTGCCGCGGGTGATGTCCGGCTCCGGCAGGTCCGGCTCCAGATCGCGCTTCATGATGAGCTGATAGCCCATGTGAGGATTTTTCAGCAGGGAACAGGCTGTGTTGCCGCAGTGGAAGCCCATGAAGGTCTCGGTCAAACGGCAATCATACTTTCCCTTGATGCCCTTGTCATAGATCGAGGCGGGCACGGTGTTGTTGATGTCCAACAGCGTGCAGACCTCACCGGAGACGCAAGTACCGATGTATTCACTCAGCGCACCGTAGATGTCCACCTCGCAGGCCACGGGGATACCCATGGCTGCCAGCCGGGAGTTGACATAACAGGGTACGAATTTGAACTCCGTCTGGAACGCGGGCCAGCACTTGTTGGCAAAGGCCACATACTGCCGGGAACCCTTGTGCTGCTCTGCCCAGTCCAGCAGGGTCAGTTCGTATTGAGCAAGCCTCGGCAGGATGCCGCCATAGGGGTTGTTGTCCCCCAGCTCGGCCTCCATCTCCTTCATCTTCTCAGGGATACGGGGATCGTCCGCGTGCTTGTTGTAGGCGGCCAGCAGATCCAGTTCAGAGTTCTCCTCTACCGCTACGCCCAGGTCGTACAGCGGCTTGATGGGGCCGTTGCAGGCCAGGAAGTCGTCGGGGCGGGGGCCGAAGGTGATGAGCTTGAGTCCCTTGAGGCCCAGGATGGCTCGGGCGATGGGCACAAACTCGGCGATCTTCTCCGCCAGTTCGGCGGCGGTGCCCACGGGGTATTCGGGAATGTAGGCGGTCCTGCCCCGCAGTCCCAGGTTGTAGGAGCAGTTGAGCATACCGCAGTAGGCGTCGCCGCGGCCGTCATGTATGTGGCCGTCGCCCTCGGCGGCGGCCACATACATGACGGGGCCGTGGAACCACTGGGCAATCAAGGTCTCAGGCGTCTCGGGGCCGAAGTTGCCCAGGAAGACCACCAGGACGTTGACGCCGTTGGCCTTCACGTCGCGGACGGCCTCCTTGGCCTGGACCTCGTTCTCCACGGTGACAGGGCACTCGTAGAGGCCCCCGCCGTAGGCGGTCTTCAGGGCGGCCCGGCGGCGCTCGCTCAGCGCGGCGGGGAAGCAGGAGCGGCTGACGGCGATGACGCCCAGCTTGACTTCAGGGA
>Ga0137306_104162_pt1 | contig 10129 bp, 5 predicted proteins | sample Inofroosms_March_FD_97187 | JGI IMG/M metagenome (GOLD analysis project Ga0137306, IMG submission 97187) | Mouse cecal microbial communities from Vienna, Austria - N-Acetylneuraminic and N-Acetylglucosamine D2O microcosms_March | ecosystem: Host-associated > Mammals > Digestive system > Large... | reverse complement strand
GCTGTGCCCGGGGGGAGGAACGGATTTGCCACCGACAGGGGGAAATGAATCATTCTGAAATCGAGAAGGAACGGATGCTCGGCAAGCGAGTCGTTCAGATTGCCTGATGCGGTGATGGTTTTAACTCCGTCGACCATCAGGGTGGTGTTGGCTCGGATTGTCCCCGCCGTGTTTGTGTTGACATCGAGGTCGAGCTGGAAATCGCCCACACGTTTTTTGCCGTAGAAGAAATCTGTCAGGCTTACGATGCCTTTCCCGTTGAGGTCGGGTTTCTGCCAAGAAAGTCGCATATCGGCCGATAAGTCGCCTGTCATCGGCGGGGCAAACGGATTTATGGCCAACCAGTCGGCCAGCTTTATGTCCTTTACCTTAAGGACTACATCCTCCTGCGTTGAATCGCCGGGCTGATGTTCCGTGAAAAGGTGCACGGAGCTGACGGAGTTGCGGAGGTTGATGTTGGCATCGAGGTGTTGGGAGGCGAGGTCATAGGTCAGGATATTGTCCTTGTTGATTTCCCATTCCTTATAGCCTATCACAGGGTGGTAGGGGACAAATCGCAATTCAAGTCGCGTCTTGTCGGCAATCTTTGCCATCGCACCGATGCTGTAGCCTGTTTCACCTTGCAGGTTCTGTTGCTTCATCAGCAATGCCACACGGTCGGCGTTGATGTAGCCGCGTGCTGTGACGTTGGCAAATTGGTCGAATGTGCCAGGCCGGTTGTTCATTCTTGCCTCGTAAATAAGATATTCGCCACGTTGCCTCATGTCGATTGCCACAGTGTCTATTTTGGTTTCACCGCTTTTGATTCCATTGGCTATGGCGTGCAGGGTAATCAGAGAGTCATTGGCGGCATTCAAATCCAGGTGCTTGAATGAAATGTCGCTTCCGGCGAGATAATTTGCCAGCACATTGTTGTCGCCGGCTTTCAGGTTTAGGACGAACGGGGGGAGGGCGCGGTGCAGCGTGTCGATTGACAGGCGGCGACGTTGCATGTCGCGGTTGAGTGCGAGCGATGCAAGGTGGAAACGTGTGGCGAGAGTGTCGAGCGGCACTCTGGAATGGAATGCCAGAGAGAGGTCATGGTTGGTGACGTTGGCATCGGTAAAGGATGTGTCGGCATCGAGGCTGATGGCAATGCCGTTGGCATTGATGGCATTCCCGGGCATATGCCAGTATATGTCGGCTATGTCGACATCCGCGCTGATTGTCATGGGGCGGCCTGGTGACCGTCGGGTCTTGGCCACGGCCGGGCGCACACGAGCCTTCCCCGTCAGTTTCACAGAGCCTTCTGCGGTGGTGTCGGAAAGCGCGAGCGCATACAGGTCGATGTGGCGGATGTCGCCATCGAAAATCCAGTCATACTCGTCGCCTGCGAGATTCCCTTCGGCCTTAAGCGTGAAATTGGCATTTTTGTTGCGCGATAATGCGTCGACGGAGGCGTGTCCGTCGGCCACGGATGCATCAAGTGTTATGTCATTATAGCTTTTGCCATTGTACTCCACGTGGTTCAGTACAATCTTGGCTGTTGCTTCGGTAGCTCTTGAAAGGATATCAAGTCCGCTGCCGCTCACGGTTGCCGTGGCATCTATGTCGCGTGCGCCGGAGAGGGGCAGGATTGATTGGATGGGGAATGTGTTGAGGTCGAGGCTTACTTCATAGGCTTCGCGCCGGTTGTTCCACCAAGCGTCGAGTGCAACATTGCCATTGCTGGTAACGGCCTTCAGATTGCCGTCGATGACCCCTTTGTTTATCTTTGCGTTCCCGATAATGCGTAGTGGCGGCAGGTTGATCTGGCGTTGCGTCTTTGCATCGAAAAGGGCGGGTTTGATGAAATTGCCGTTGGGAATGGCACCGCTTATGCGCAGGTTCCCCACGGCTGTGTTGAGGTCGGTGTAATCGGCTATATGCCCTTTAGCCTCCAGTGAGATGTGACGTGCGATGGATGCGCTGGCCTGATTGACGGTCAGGTTGTTCATGTGACCTTCAGCATTGGCTTCGATTATCAACGGGGTATAAGGGGGGAGTGTGGCCGCTATTGGGGCAGCTGCTTCAGGGAGCAGTTTTTTCAGGTCGTCGGGGCTTACTGATGCATTCAGCACCACTTTCAGCGGCGGATTAATGGTGTCGAGACCCATGGTTGCGTCAAACCCGATACGGGATGCCGGGGTAAGGATTCTGAACTCTTGTGCGTTCATTTGCATGGAGTCCATTGCGAATACACCCGAAGCCGTGAGGGATATGCCGCATCGTTCGCGTGCATACAGACGCTTGAGCGGAACGCGGATTTCCGTGCCATGGTTGGCGAAAGAGTCGACAGCTATTTCAATTTCGGACGCCTCGATATATTGGGGATTGAATTTGGATGTGGGGGTGGCGCCTGCCGTCGCATACAAGGCGTGTGACTTCGTCAGGCGAAGTTTGTCGGCGGTGATTGCCCATGGTGCTGATGCCTTGGCGGTGTCAGCCGGTATTTTAGGCGCGGGATGTGCCGCGACAGATTCTGCGGCGGGCACCAGGTAGCGTGCATCCACTTCGGCTATGGAAATTTCGCTGACATGAATGGTGCTGTTTTTCAGGCTGATTTCCCCGTCCTTTAGTTCTGCGATCGGGAGGTCGCACGTAAGGGTGTCGATGGTTGGGAGCATCTGCATGGAATAGCGTATTTGTGCCAGCTGTGCCCTGTTGAGCGAAATGTCCCAGTCAACGGGGTTTTCGTCTTTTGGGGGCGGCGGCACTGTGTCGGTGGTTAGAATCATGTCGATGTTGCCTCTGCGTGCAGAGAGCAGCCCTATTGATATGTTGTGTGACATCAGTCCTACTGCAGCGTCTTTCACCTGTGCGTGCTTTATGTCCGAGCGCATATAGAGCGACGAATCACGGGTGCCGATATTGACAACGGCTCCGTCGACAGATATCTCATCGGCAACGACATTGGCACCCAGCAGCGGCATAAGGGAAATGTCGGCAGCCGCTTTGTCAGCTGCTATTTCCATGCCGGGAGATGTCATGCTTACGGAGTCTATACGCAGTTTCAGCGGGAAGGAAAGCCGCAGTTTTTTCACTGCGAGGTGCATTTCTCCTTTATCATTGATGCTTTTTAACACTTTTCCCACCACCATGTCCTGAACCGGGGGGATATACAGCAGTACAAGCACAATGGCTAAAAGACCCGCCACACCGATGACGAGCCATTTCAATGTCTTTAAGGTGTATTTTATGACTTTCTTCACAGCCTCCCGAATAAATAGCAAAACGTTGAAACGATATTCCCCCTTCCGTGTATTTTTAACGCGCCTGTGCCTGCAAAAGTTGTGTTAATGTTAAAAAACGGGACAATATGAAGAGGGTGTGTCATAATGGCTCATCTGGGTCGTCGCTTGCGGGGGGTCTTCGCGTAGCGAAGCGTCCAAGTGACGATGACTGACAGCACCCTATCCATCCGGGTAAAATTAAAGGAGGTATGTCAAAATTTTTGAATTTTGACATACCTCCTTACTGTTATATCGGTGTGTCAAGGCCGAAGATTGAAACACCGTTTTGATTTTCGCCACGATGGAGAGGCGTCTCGCAGGCTGCGGTTATTTCTTTGCATACAGCACCGGGTTGGTGTCGGCATCGTTGTACATCTTCATCTGGCGATAGACTTTCATGTACTTGCGTCCGGCGGATATGTCGTCGAGCAGTGTGTCGATGGCTGCGGTGAGGTCGGCACGTTGCTCGAGAAGCACCGCGAGCTTGGCGGCGCATTTCTCGCGATGGAGGTCACCGGCGTCCTCGCGTTCAGTCTCGGCCCGCATGTGGAATATTTTCACGGCGAGGATGGAGAGACGGTCGATGGCCCATGCCGGGCTTTCGGTGTTGATTGTGGCATCGGGTAATGGCTTCACATCGGCATATTTGTCGCGGAACCATGTGTCGATTTCCTCAACCATATCGGTGCGCTCCTGATTGGAACTGTCAATGCGCCGTTTCAGTGCCACTGCTGCAACAGGATCGATTTGTGGGTCACGGATAAGGTCTTCCATATGCCATTGGGCCACGTCAATCCAGTTCTTGGTGTAGAGGATTGATTCGATGGAGCCTTCGGCATAGGGGGTGGGACGCGGGGCATCGATGTTGTCGGTTATGTGGTAATCGGCGGTAGCGCGGTCGAACACTTCGTTGCAGGTTTCTGTAAAGGTCATGATATACGGACGTTTAAAAAGTTTTGCCAAGATGATTTGAACAGCTTGTGTGCTGTGTGCCGGCTTCTTGCTTCGGCAATCGGCATTGCCGCTCGTGGGCGGTGACCGATGCTTTTGTGTTTATTCGCAAAGATAATTTAAAAAATGTCACTCTGCAAACTTTTGGTCATCATACGTCAGATGTGTTACAAAATAACTGATGGATTTGGGCGTTTTGTGGATTTCTGCGTATCTTTGCGTTGATTGACCCCTGGAGTGTGTTAACATCGAACACACTCTGATTAAAGCATCGAAGAATTGAATCATGACAAGGCCGCTTTGAGCGGCAACAATCCCCGTGGCTTGCGAAGTGTGCTTGTAGCACGTTTTTCTGCATTAGGCGATGTGGCTATGACCATTCCTGTGGTCTACAGTGCATGCCGTTGCTATCCCGATGTGCGTTTCACGTTCGTTACAAGGAGTTCCATGACTTCCGTATTCATTAATCCTCCTGAAAACCTGAAGGTGGTAGGGCTGGATCTGGAGAAAGGCTATCATGGGTTAGGTGGCTTGTGGCGGTTGTTTAAGGAGCAAAGGCGTGATTTTGAGTTTGACGGTTTCATTGACCTTCACGATGTGTTGCGTACCAAGGTGTTCGGATTGTTTTGCAGGTTGCACCGCATCCCTGTGGCGGTAATCAACAAGGGGCGTAAGGGGAAACGTGCGTTGACGAGGCGCCACAACAAGGTGCTTTTGCCGTTGATTTCCACCAGGGCACGCTACCGTCAGGCTTTCCATCATATAGGGTTGCCTGTAGAAAGTCGTTTTTCGGGGCTGTTCGGGCATGGAAAGGGTGAGCCTTCGTCGTTCTCGATTATAACCGCTCCAAAGGGTCAGGGTGAGAAATGGATTGGTTTCGCGCCGTTTGCCAAACACGCGGGCAAGATATATCCGCCTTCCATGATGGAACAGGTGGTCAGGGAGATTGCCGGGAAAGAGAATATCAGGATTTTCCTTTTCGGAGGGGGCGGACAGGAAAGTGAGGTGCTGAATACATGGGCGGAACGCTATCCGTGCACGCTGTCGCTTGCCGGCAAGCGATACGGGTTCCAGGCGGAATTGTCGTTGGTGAGTTGGCTGGATGTGATGGTGTCGATGGATTCGGCCAATATGCACCTGGCTTCGTTGGTGTGCACACCGGTTATAAGCATCTGGGGTGCGACGCACCCTTATTGCGGTTTCAAGGGATGGCGGCAGAAAGAGGATGACACCATTCAGTTGCCGATGACATGCCGCCCGTGTTCTGTGTTCGGTAACAAGCCCTGTTTCCGTGGTGACTGGCATTGTCTGCGGGGTATCTCCCCGGCAGTGATTGTCGACAGGGTTGTCAGATATATTGAATGATGTTTCAATGTGTAGTCAACATTGCAACAAGAATGGCTGTTTAATCAACGGAAGCGTGAAAGCGCAAAGCCGGGATGACGCCCGGGTTCCAGGAATGAATTCAACTATTTGTGAGAGAAAAATGCAGGTATTGATGAAGTTATCTTCTACATTTCTTGCCGCAGGACGGTTGTGTGCCGTTGCGGCGATTGCTTTCGTTTCTGCCCTTACGGCTGTGGCCGATGTGCCGGTGAGCTATTACCGCTCGGCCTCGGGCAAGAAGGACGGAGACCTTAAAACGGCGTTGCACAACCTTATTTACAAGCACACGGAAGTGTCGTCGTATAATGCTTTGCCTGATTATTTCCGGCGGACGGATGTTTATCCCTATGGCAATGAACGTCACGGAGAATGGTGGGATATGTATGGCAATATACCGTTGTATGTGCGCAATGGGTTCCGCGGGCTTAACCGGGAGCATTCTTTCCCAAAGAGCTGGTGGGGAGGTTCCACCGAAACCCCTGCTTATGTGGACTTGTTTCACCTTTATCCTTCGGAGGCTGCCGCGAATATGGCCAAGAGCAACTATCCTCTCGGGGTGGTGCAGAGTGCGCTGTATGATAACGGGGTGACACGTGTGGGTTACCCCGTGCTCGGGCAAGGCGGTGGAGCTGCACAGGTGTTCGAGCCTGACGATGAGTACAAAGGTGATTTTGCACGTACATATTTCTATATGGCCACCTGCTACCAGAACCTGACTTGGAAGTACACGTATATGGTGAGCAACAACCAGTATCCGACGTTGAATCCGTGGACGGTCAACCTGCTGCTCAAATGGCATCGTGAAGACCAGGTGAGCCAAAAGGAGATTGACCGAAACGAGCAGGTGTATAAAATCCAGGCCAACCGCAATCCGTTCATCGATTACCCGGAGCTTGCCGAATATCTATGGGGCAACAAAAAGGGGCAGTTTTGGTTCCCGGGCAGTTCTCAGGAGCCGGTCGGAGACCCCGAACTGATTACCCCTGTGCAGGGGATGGCATTGGAGTTCGGTGAGACCGCCATTGGTACGGAAAATACAGCGAGCCTGTTCTTTCAAGGTCAGAACCTGACAGGAACATTGGAGATAAGCATCTATAAAGGTGACACGGGGATGTTCCGTTCCGATGCATCGCACATCTCGGCTTCGGTGGTCAATTCCGATAACGGATATCATCTCAAGGTGGTGTATGCACCGACTTCACTTGGCAATCATGAGGCGCGACTGCTTATTTCCGAGGGAGGATTACCCGAAAGCTCACGTGCGGTGGTGCTTAAGGGGGAGTGTCTGCCTGTGCCTTCGCTAAGCGATATTACCGCACTGGCTGCCACCGATGTGACTTCCACCTCCTATACCGCCAACTGGGAGGAGCCTGTCAATGATGTGGTCGATTATTATGTGGTGACGCGCACTGTCTATTCGACGATACCTGCCGGGTCGGAAGATTTGGAGGCGGAGACCAATGAACTGGCCATTACCGATTGTGAGCCCGGCAGCAGGGAAAGCTATCATGTGCGTTCGTCGCGCCTTGGCTTCTTCTCTGCCCCTTCGAATGAAATCTATGTCGACCTCGACAACAGCGGCCTGGTTGATGTGGCCGTGGATAACCCCTTGGGATGGGCTTATATCCCCGGCGGTGTTCGGCTCGTGTGTGGCTCTGTACACACGGGATGCCGGATATATGATGCGTCGGGTCGCCTTGTGCGGATGATTCCTTTGATTGATAATAATGTGGAAATCATGCTTCCTTACGGAGCATTTTTCATTGTCACCGACCAGCAGACCACGCCAATACGTGTGCTTGTGCGTGACTGATACGGTTCTTACATGGATTCAGTTATGGAACATAATATAGCGGCTGCTATTGGTGATAGGCGTGTGATGCTTATCATAAATCCTATTTCCGGCACAGGAAGTAAAAAAGGTGTGGCGGAGATGGTTGGGAACCGTATGCGCCATGCCGGATTGGAGGTGGATGTGCGTTTCACCGGGGGGAGGGGCGATGCGACCACACTGGCCAGGGAGGCTGCCGTCAGCGGCTACGGAGGGGTGCTGGCTTGCGGTGGCGATGGAACGGTCAATGAAACTGCGCGTGCCCTGTGCGGCACGTCCACTGCCATGGGGATTCTGCCGGCTGGTTCGGGCAACGGGCTGGCGCGTCATCTCGGGATTCCGATGGATATCCCCTTGGCACTGGATATTGTGGAGCATGGCAATATAGTGGCCTCTGACTACGGCACTGTGAACGGCCTGCCGTTTTTCTGCACGTTCGGCATGGGGTTTGATGCGGCTGTGAGCCATCGTTTCGCGCGGCAGAACCGCAGGGGAATGTTGAGCTATGTGAAAAGTGCCTTGTCGGAATATGTGCAGTTTCGCCCGCAGGTCTACACTCTAAGTGCAAACGGCAAGATTCTGACCGAGAAGGCTTTCCTTGTGGCTGTGTGCAATGCCTCGCAATGGGGCAACAATGCCTATATAGCGCCGCAGGCGAGTATAACCGACGGGTTGCTCGACATAACGATTGTTCATTCGGGCTCTCCGATAGATGCTGCGGTCATGGGGATGGACATTTTCACCGGCTTCATCAACAAGAACACCATGGTGCATTGCTTCCGTGCGCCTGCGGCTGTGATTTACCGTTCCGCACCGGGCGAGGCACACATCGACGGCGAACCGATGATGATGGACGATATACTCGACATCAAGTGCCGTCACAAGGCGTTGCGCCTGTTCACGCCCCGTGAGCAGGATATCTTCAAGCCGATAGTGACCCCTATCAAGGAGATGCTGCGTGATGCCCGTCTGTCGCTGAACCACCTGTTCAATCCTTGAACACGGTGGCGCGGTTGCGGCCGTGTGTCTGTTATTGTTCTTTGCGTGGCTGGCGTGGGTTGCGCCGTTTGTCGGATGTTTGTTTACGCTGACGGTTGCCGTTATGACTGCCTCCGTTTTCACGTGAGCCTCCGTTTTTGCGGAACCCTTTTCCGCCACCTGACCGACGGCGTTCTGGATGGTAGGCGGGTGCCTGGCCAAGCTCTGCCGGCATTTCATTTTTCGTGACCTCATAGCCGAGGAAACGCTCGATACTTCCGAATTTCTGCTGCTCGCGTTCACTGACCAGGGTCACGGCCATCCCTTCGGCTCCTGCGCGGGCGGTGCGGCCTATGCGGTGTACGTAATCCTCGGCTTCGCGTGGCACGTCGTAGTTGACGACAAGGGCGATATCGTCGATGTCGATGCCACGGGCAAGGATGTCGGTGGCCACGAGGATGTCGATTTTTCCGGCACGGAAATCCGTCATCACTTCGTTGCGCTGATTCTGCTCTAGGTCGGAGTGCATCTCAGCGGCCTTGAAGCGGGCGCGCCGCAGCTCGCGGGTGAGGTCTTTGACCTTAAGTTTCGATGCCGCGAACACTATCACGCGTTTGGAGTTGATTTGGAACAGATGCTTCAGCACAGGCGTTTTCTGTGCTTCATGGCACACGAACGCACTTTGGTTGATTTTCTCTGTGGGGCGTGAAACCGCAATCTTGACTTCGGCGGGATTGTTGAGGATGTCCTGTGCAAGTTTCTTTGTTTTCGGGGGCATGGTCGCCGAGAACATCAGCGTCTGCCGCTTGGCCGGGAGGCGCTTCACAATCTGCATGATGTCATCGTAAAAGCCCATGTCGAGCATCCTGTCGGCCTCATCGAGGATGAAGAACGAGACCCGCGACAGGTCCACATTTCCCATTTTCAGATGGTCGAGCAGTCGGCCGGGAGTTGCTATCACCACATCAGCTCCCATGCGGAGGCCGCGCTGTTGCTGCGCGAAGGTCGCGCCGTCAGTTCCCCCGTATATGGCCAGGGAACTGATGGGCAGGAAGTAGGAGAACCCTTCCATCTGCCTGTCAATCTGCTGGGCAAGCTCTCGGGTAGGCGACATTACAATGCAGTTGATGGCATCGTCTGGGAGGTCACCTTCGGCAAGGCGGTCGATGACGGGAAGGAGATAGGCCGCCGTTTTGCCGGTGCCGGTTTGCGCACATGCAATCAGGTCTCTCCCCTGTAGGATAATCGGGATTGATTGTTCCTGGATGGGGGTGCATTCGTCGAATCTCATCGCGTCAAGTGCATCCAACACTTCGTTCCCTAATTCAAGCTCGTCAAATCTCATTGGCTGCTGTTTGATTGTCGCAGGTATAAGCCTGCCGTTAATGGTCGGTGATAACTTGCTTTTGGCAATGATAAAAAGGGAAGCCGCTTGCATCGGCTTCCCGGAGTAATCGTGATCCGGACGCGATTCGAACGCGTGACCGACTGCTTAGAAGGCAGTTGCTCTATCCAGCTGAGCTACCGGACCCCTTTGTGGGGAGAGTTTGGATAACCTCGTGTGGGAGGATTCGTGCGCTGTGACGCTGTTACATTGACGCAAAGTTACGAATTAATTCGCATTCTGCAAAAACTCTGTTTTTGTGACAGCGGCGAGGGCGAGTGCTATGTCTTTGCGCGTCATGTCGCTGACGGGCACCAATGGCAACCGCAACACATCTTTTGCAAGGCC
>Ga0137306_104161_pt1 | contig 10129 bp, 9 predicted proteins | sample Inofroosms_March_FD_97187 | JGI IMG/M metagenome (GOLD analysis project Ga0137306, IMG submission 97187) | Mouse cecal microbial communities from Vienna, Austria - N-Acetylneuraminic and N-Acetylglucosamine D2O microcosms_March | ecosystem: Host-associated > Mammals > Digestive system > Large... | reverse complement strand
GCAGTTTCGCAAAGAGGTGCCGGGCATCCATCTGCGTACCACCTTGATGGTAGGGCATCCGGGGGAGACGGAAGCGGATTTTGAAGAGTTGAAGGAGTTTGTTCGCAAGGTCCGTTTCGATAGAATGGGGGCTTTTGCCTATTCGGAAGAGGAAGGCACTTATGCGGCTGCACATTATGAGGACGAGATTCCTCAGGAGGTAAAACAGGCACGTCTGGATGAGCTGATGTCCATACAGCAAGGGATTTCCGCAGAATTGAGCGCAGCAAAAGTAGGGCAGTGCATGAAGGTGATAATAGATCGTGTCGAAGGCGAGTATTACATCGGCCGCACCGAATTCGATTCTCCGGAGGTAGATCCGGAAGTCTTGATAGAACGTGATGGACAGATATTGCATATAGGCAATTTTTACCAGGTGGAGATTGTAAATTCCGATGATTTCGACCTTTTTGGACGGGTCATTTAAGAATCTTTCTCAGGAAAATTGCCCGTATCAGGAGATTTTGCTAATATAGTACCGAATTTCATAAAGTCATCTTAATTTTGAATAATAAAGAGTTTACTTCAGAATTATCGCAAAGATTGGGGTATACTATAAGAGATACTTCCGAATTGATGGCCTCTTTGCTGTCGGATATGACCCAGCAACTACAAGAGGGCAATACGATTACAGTGCAAGGTTTTGGGACTTTTGAAGTAAGGAAGAAAATCGAGCGCATTACGATTAATCCTGTGACCAAGTTGCGTATGCTGATTCCCCCTAAGTTAGTTCTAGCTTATAAGCCCAGCAACGTATTGAAGGATAAGTTTAAGTAATCGCCCGTACCACTTCAAATATCTTCCTATAATAATGAATGAAAGACTGAACATACAGAATCTGGTAAGGCTACTTGCCGAAAAGCATGACATGGACAGACAAGATGCTGAAAGCTTTGTGAAAGAGTTCTTTCAGTTGATTGAAGAGGCGCTGGAGGCGGACAAGTATGTGAAGATTAAAGGTTTTGGGACATTCAAACTGATCAATGTCGAGAGCCGTGAAAGTGTGAACATAAATACTGGAGAACGATTCCGGATACAAGGGCACACCAAAGTCTCGTTTACACCGGAACCTGTACTGAAAGATTTGATAAACAAACCTTTTTCTTTTTTTGAGACTGTGGTTCTGAATGATAGTACTGTGCTGGAAGATACGCAGGTAGAAAGTCTGTCAGAAGAGGATGCCGTAATGGAAGAATTGATAGGGGATATAGCTCCCGAAACTGGAGTGGGGGAAACTGCGGCGAAAAAATGTACGGAAGAAATAACGGTGACAGATGAACCCGTGGATGTCGTGTCGAAATCTTCTCCGGTAGAAGCAGAGCCTACGGTTGTGGAAACCATTTCTCAGTCCGTTGAGCCTATTATAGAGATGTCGTCAGAACCTGCAAAAAAGAGCGAAGAGCTTCTGTCTGACACACGGAACTCCCATTCGGATGCAGAAGGTGCTTCTACTATCAAGATTTTTATGGGCATCGTGATAGTGGTGATTGCACTGTGTGCAGGCTCTGTGATTTTCATGTATTATCCTGATATTCTGAATGAGAATGTATCATTTGTCAGTGACAGGATTACAGAAATGGATACTACTGTTGATTCGACAGACAGCCTTGTACAGAAAGATACAGCAAGGGTGGCAAAAACAGATACTCTATCAGAAACGGTTATTCCGAAAGTTGCAACTGCGGAACCGATGATTGAATCAAAAACGATTGCAACTGTATCGACCGAATCTATTGCGAAAAAAGAGGCTCCTGTAATGCATAAGGAAGTAAAAAAGAAAACTGTAGCAATTCCTTCTGAGTCGGATTCCGTAAATTATAAGATAGTGGGAACCAAAGCTACTTATACGATAAAAGAAGGGGAAACCTTGACAAAAGTCGCACTCCGCTTTTATGGAAGCAAGGCTTTCTGGCCATATATTGTGAAGTACAATTCCAATATTATCAAAAATCCGGATCACGTGCCTTACGGGACTGTTGTCAAGATACCTGAGCTTGTGAAGAAATAGAAAGAAATATCCTGTTCTTGTAAGTGGCGTAATGTTGAGGGTAGGAGCAGACTGTTGTTTATCCTCGGCAATACAATTAAAAAAACTCATAGAAACTATTGTTAACTACTAAACTCTATGAAAGTAGTTTAATCTAATTGTTTTTTAATAAAAATTAGTTGGTATGGTTAATTTATTCCTGTACTTTTGGAGCGAAAAAATAATTACCAGTAGAATACTGGCATATCCAATGAAATATAAACAATAAAAATACGAATATTTATGGCTGAAACAATTGATATCCGTGAACTAAATGAGCGGATTGAAAGACAAAGTTCTTTCGTTACCAACCTTGTTACTGGTATGGATCAAATAATCGTTGGACAGAAACATTTGGTAGAGTCTTTGTTAATTGGTTTGTTGTCCGACGGGCATGTATTGCTGGAAGGTGTGCCTGGCTTGGCTAAGACATTGGCGATTAAGACATTGTCTTCGTTGATCGATGCACAATATAGCCGTGTACAGTTTACGCCCGATTTATTGCCTGCCGACGTGATCGGTACAATGGTTTATAGTCAGAAAGATGAGACTTTTCAGGTAAAGAAAGGTCCCGTTTTTGCGAACTTTGTTTTGGCAGATGAAATAAACCGTGCTCCAGCCAAAGTGCAGAGTGCTTTGCTGGAAGCCATGCAAGAGCGCCAAGTGACTATTGGCAAGCAAACATTCCACTTGCCTGAGCCTTTCCTTGTGCTCGCCACGCAAAACCCCATTGAACAAGAAGGTACTTATCCGTTACCCGAAGCTCAAGTAGACCGTTTCATGCTGAAAGTGATCATTGACTACCCGAAACTGGAAGAAGAAAAACTGATTATTCATCAGAATATTAACGGGGAGAAGTTCAATGTGAAACCAATTCTGAAAGCGGAAGAGATAATAGAAGCCCGTAAGGTTGTCCGTCAGGTTTATCTGGATGAAAAAATCGAGCGCTATATCGTAGATATTGTGTTTGCTACCCGCTATCCGGAAAAATACGATTTGAAAGAGTTGAAAGATATGATTGGCTTTGGCGGTTCTCCTCGTGCATCTATCAATCTGGCTTTGGCAGCCCGTACGTATGCTTTCATCAAGCGTCGTGGGTATGTTATCCCTGAAGATGTGCGTGCTGTGGCTCATGATGTCTTGCGTCACCGTATAGGTCTGACGTATGAAGCTGAAGCCAGTAACCTGACTTCTGACGAAATTATCAGTAAGATATTGAATAAGGTAGAAGTACCTTGATGAAAATATCTGTGAAGTTGTCTTGGAGAACTATTAATAAACGTTGCCAACGTTTTTAAAGAATCTTGCTGACATCAGTCAAAGGTGTCGCAGGTGTTTATTAACGGAATTATTCTACTGTGTAAATGGAGACAAGTGAATTGTTAAAAAAAGTCCGTCAGATTGAAATCAAGACACGCGGATTGTCCAACAATATCTTTGCAGGCCAGTATCATTCGGCTTTCAAGGGTAGGGGTATGGCCTTTTCAGAAGTGCGTGAATATCAGTTTGGCGACGATATACGTGACATTGACTGGAATGTGACCGCTCGCTTCAATAAACCGTATGTCAAGGTGTTTGAGGAGGAGCGTGAACTGACTGTGATGTTGCTGGTGGATGTTTCCGGTAGTTTGGAATTTGGTACGGTGAAGCAGATGAAGAAAGATATGGTAACGGAGATTGCCGCTACATTGGCGTTTTCGGCCATACAGAACAATGATAAAATCGGTGTTATCTTCTTTTCCGACCGGATAGAGAAGTTTATCCCACCCAAAAAGGGACGAAAGCATATCTTGTATATCATTCGGGAGTTGATTGATTTCAAAGCTGAAAGCCGACGGACGGATATTCATTTGGGTCTGGAATACCTGACGAACGTGATGAAACGTCGTTGCACAGCCTTCCTTTTATCCGATTTCATTGATCAGGGAAACTTTAAAAATGCATTGACTATTGCTAACCGGAAACATGATGTGGTGGCTATCCAGGTATATGACCGCAGGGTGGAGGAGCTACCGGCTATCGGACTAATGAAAATCAGGGATGCTGAGACTGGACATGAGCAATGGATTGATACTTCGTCGCGTGCCGTGCGCCGTGCACATCATGATTGGTGGGTGAACAAGCAAGCGGAACTGCATGAAGTATTCACCAAGAGTAACGTCGACAATGTATCGGTACGCACCGATCAAGACTATGTCAAAGCATTGATGAATTTGTTTGCGAAACGAAATTAATCGGGAAAATGAAAAGATATCTATTTCTGATAACCCTCTTGGGCATATTGACAGGCAAAGCCGTGGCACAGTCGGTGATTGTGGATGCTACCATCGATTCTTTGCAAATATATATCGGTGACCAAGCAAAGATAAAACTTCAGGTGTCGCTGGAAGCGGATAAACGTGCTGTTTTTCCTGTCTATAAAGATACGCTGGTGCGTGGTGTGGAGATTCTCGACATTGCCAAGGCAGACACGCAGTATATCAATGATAATAAGCGGATGCTGATTACACAGGAATATACGATTACGTCGTTTGATTCGGCGTTATACTATCTGCCTCCAATGGAAGTGATGGTGGACAACAAGGTATATCCCTCGAAAGCATTGGCGCTGAAGGTCTATTCTGTGAATGTACCCTTAGATCCGGAGAATCCGGAACAATTCTTTGGACCCAAGACTGTGATGCAAGCTCCGTTTGTATGGGAAGACTGGTATGGAATTATCATTTGTGGCATACTGCTCATACCATTGGCATTGTTGCTCATCTATCTGATTATGCGTATTTGCGACAATAAACCAATCATACGAAAGGTAAAAGTAGAGCCGAAGTTACCGCCGCATCAGCAGGCAATGAAGGAGATAGAGCGCATCAAGAGCGAAAAAGTATGGCAAAAAGGTCAATCCAAAGAGTATTATACAGAACTGACAGACACTCTGCGCACTTATATAAAGGGCCGTTTTGGATTTAATGCTTTGGAAATGACTTCTTCTGAAATTATAGAGAAGTTGCTTGAGATGAAAGATAAAGAGGCTATTGCCGATTTGCGTACTCTCTTTCAGACAGCTGACTTGGTAAAGTTTGCCAAGCATGCTCCGCTGATGAATGAGAATGATGCGAATCTGATTAATGCTATTGATTTCATCAATGAAACCAAAGAAGTGGAAACAGAGAATGCGAAGCCGCAGCCTACTGAAATCACTATTGTTGAGAAACGTTCATTGCGTACTAAGATATTGTTGGGCATAGGAATTGTCGTTTTGGCATTCACTTTACTTGCAATATTCATATATATCGTAACGCAGTTGTACAGTTGCTTTGTTTAGTCATACAAACTGGAGTAACATCAATCGTAAATTGTAAATCGTAAAATAGTAAATACAATGGTTTTTGCCAATATTGAATATTTGTTTTTGCTGCTGTTGCTTATACCTTATATAGTATGGTATATCATGAAGCGGAAGAATAGTGAAGCCACGCTTCAGATTTCGGATGCCCGTGTGTATGCGCATACACCAAAGAGTTATAAGAATTATCTGTTGCATGTACCTTTTATGCTGCGTATTATTGCTTTGTCATTGATAATCGTAGTATTGGCACGTCCTCAAACAACTGATAGCTGGCAAAACAGTGAAATTGAGGGTATTGATATCATGCTGGCAATTGACGTGTCTACCAGTATGCTGGCAGAGGATTTGAAGCCCAATCGTCTGGAAGCGGCGAAAGATGTGGCGGCAGAGTTTATCAACGGTCGTCCAAATGACAATATCGGTATTACGCTGTTTGCAGCAGAGAGTTTTACGCAGTGTCCGCTGACGGTAGACCACACTGTGTTGCTTAATCTGTTTCAAGGAATCAAATGTGGCATAATCGAAGATGGAACAGCGGTTGGTATGGGTATTGCCAATGCAGTAACCCGACTGAAAGATAGTAAAGCGAAATCTAAGGTAATCATTCTTCTGACAGATGGTACGAATAACAAAGGAGACATCTCTCCACTGACAGCGGCAGAGATAGCCAAAAGTTTTGGTATCCGTGTTTATACTATTGGGGTAGGTACCAACGGTATGGCTCCTTATCCTTATCCGGTGGGGAATACGGTACAATATGTTAATCTGCCTGTAGAAATTGATGAAAAGACATTGACACAGATTGCTGCCACTACGGAAGGAAATTATTTCCGGGCAACCAGCAATTCAAAGTTGAAAGAAGTATATAAGGAGATCGATAAATTGGAGAAAACCAAACTGAACGTGAAAGAGTACAGTAAGCGCCAGGAAGAATATCGTTGGTTCGCTTTGGCTGCATTTTTCTGTGTGTTGTTTGAAGTTTTGCTCTGTAACTCCATTTTGAAGAAGATTCCTTAAAGACAGTGCATTAGTTGTAAATTACTAAAACGTAATAGAAAGATGTTTCGATTTGAAGAACCTACATATTTATATCTGTTGCTTTTACTGCCTTTTTTGGCAGTTCTCTATCTGTATTCCAATTATCGGAGACGGAAAGCAATCAGAAAATTTGGCGATCCGGAGCTAATGGCACTACTAATGCCGGATGTTTCTAAATATCGGCCGAGTGTGAAATTTTGGTTAGTATTTACCGCAATAGGGTTATTTGCGGTATTGCTGGCACGTCCACAGTTTGGTTCTAAACTGGAGACTGTAAAACGCCAAGGAGTGGAAGTAATGATTGCATTAGATATATCCAACTCTATGCTCGCTCAAGATGTACAACCCAGTCGTCTGGAAAAAGCAAAAAGATTGGTTGAACAGTTAGTAGATAAGATGGAGAACGATAAGGTGGGTATGATTGTGTTTGCCGGTGACGCTTTTACTCAATTGCCCATCACGAGCGACTATATTTCTGCTAAGATGTTCTTGGAATCTATCAATCCTTCGCTGATATCCAAACAAGGTACTGCAATTGGAGCAGCAATCAATTTGGCAGTCCGTAGCTTTACACCTCAAGAAGAGGTTGGGCGTGCAGTAATTGTTATTACTGATGGTGAGAATCATGAAGGAGGTGCAGTAGAAGCTGCTAAAGCTGCCACTCAGAAAAATATTCAAGTCAATGTCTTGGGAGTAGGTATGCCTGATGGTGCTCCTATTCCTGTAGAGGGGACAAACGACTTTCGTCGTGACCGGGATGGGAATGTGGTTGTTACCCGTCTGAATGAACAGATGTGCCAGGAAATAGCTCAGGCTGGAAATGGGATTTATGTGCGCGTGGATAATTCTAATGCTGCACAAAAAACAATCACTCAGGAAATAAATAAAATGGCGAAAGCTGATGTGGAAACACAGGTTTATACTGAATTTAACGAGCAATTTCAAGCCATTGCATGGATTATTTTGTTATTGCTATCAGTGGAAATGCTGATTTTAGGACGTAAAAACCCGTTATTCCGTAATATCCATTTGTTTAAAAAGGAAGAAAGATATGATGATGAGAAATAAGATTATCGGAATTATCTTGCTGTTAGTAGTATCAGTTTCTGTTTCTGCACAAAAAGCGGAACGTGACTATATCCGTAAGGGAAATCGTACATATAAAGACAGTACATACGTAAATGCAGAAGTGAATTATCGGAAAGCTATTGATGTTAATCCTAAATCCACAATAGCAATGTACAATCTTGGTAATACATTGATGTTGCAGAATAAGTTGCAAGAAGCGATGGAACAGTATGTTGCTGCTACTAAAATGGAAAAGGACAAAAGTAAATTGGCTCAGATTTATCATAACATGGGGGGAATATTCCATTCTGGCAAACATTATGCAAAAGCTGTGGCAGCGTATAAAGCGTCATTACGAAATAATCCGAAGGACGATGAAACACGTTACAATTTAGCTTTGGCTCAGAAGATGCTGAAAGAACAGGAACAAAATCAGCAAAATCAGGATCAGCAGCAACAACCATCTCAACCACAAGATAATAAAATGTCAAAAGAGAATGCAGAACAGCTTCTGAAATCGGTTATGCAAGATGAAAAGGATGTGCAGGATAAGGTGAAGAAACAGCAAGTTATCCAAGGCGGTCGTTTGGAAAAGGATTGGTAAATAATAAAAGCAATAACAATATATGAGAAAATTAATTTTCTTATGGATAGCACTGATAACGGTCGGTCTACAAGCTTTTGCTGATGAAAAAGTATCATTCACGGCATCAGCTCCTGATGCCGTAGCAATAGGTGATCAGTTTCGGCTATCATATACAGTGACTACACAAAAGGTGAGAGATTTCCGTGCTCCATCTATCAAGGGATTTGAAGTGCTGATGGGACCCAGTCGTTCGCAGCAGAGTAGCATGCAGATTATCAATGGTGTATCAACCTCAACCAGTAGTATCACATTTACCTATATTTTGATGGCTACGGCAGAAGGTAATTTTACCATTCCAAGGGCTACTATTACGGCCAATGGTAATCAAATGGTTTCTAATTCAGTACATATTAAAGTACTTCCTGCAGATCAGGGAGGAACATCTTCTGGTAGTAGCAATAACAATGGTCAACAAGGCAACGCTAGCCGTGCGTCATCGGGTACTTCTATCTCAAATCAGGATTTGTTTATTACAGCTACTGCGAGCAAGACAAATGTATATGAACAGGAGGCTTTTCTGATGACATACAAGATCTATACTTTAGTTGATCTACAACGCTTTGATAATGTGAAACTTCCGGATTTCAAAGGATTTCATTCTCAGGAAGTAGAACTTCCGAATGATAGAAGATGGAGTTTGGAACATTATAAGGGAAGAAACTATCAAACGACGGTATATCGTCAGTTTGTATTGTTTCCTCAGCAGTCGGGTAGCTTGACAATTGAGCCTGCTCGTTTCGATGCTTCTGTTGCTAAAACTACTCAAGTATCTGATCCGTTTGAAGCTTTCTTTAATGGGGGTAGCAATTATATTGAGGTTAAGAAAACATTGAATACTCCTAAGTTAACGATTGATGTGAAACCACTTCCTAGTGGAAAAACCGCTGATTTTTCAGGTGGAGTGGGAGAGTTCAGCATCTCTTCTTCTATTAATAGTACTAATGTGAAAACCAATGATGCTATTACTATCAAACTGGTGATTTCCGGTACAGGTAATTTGAAGTTAATTGGTGATCCAGAGGTTAAGTTCCCTGATGATTTTGAGGTCTATGATCCCAAAGTGGATAATAAGTTCCGCCTAACAAATGCAGGGCTATCTGGAAGTAAAGTGATTGAGTATCTTGCTATTCCACGCAATGCAGGAACATTTAAGATTCCAGCTGTGAAGTTTAGTTATTTTGATATCAAGTCTCATTCTTATAAAGTATTGACAACGGAAGAATATGAACTTCATGTAGACAAGGGCGAGGGGAATGCTGCACAATCTATAGCCAACTTTACAAATAAAGAAGATTTGAAGATCTTGAATGAGGATATTCGTTTTATAAATCAGAATGACGTAACTCTTTCTCAAAAGGGAGATTTCTTTTTTGATTCTATGACGTATTGGTTACTTTATATCATACCTGGTATTGCATTTATTATCTTCTTTATTATATATCATAAGCAGATAGCCACTAATGCAAATGTGGCAAAGATGCGTACCAAAAAGGCTAATAAGGTAGCTGTTAAGCGTATGAAGTCTGCCGGTAAACTGTTCGCTGAAAATAAGAAAGAGGCTTTCTACGATGAAGTATTAAAAGCTCTTTGGGGATATATTAGTGATAAACTGAATATTCCGGTCTCTCGACTTTCAAAAGACAATATTGAAGAGGAATTATGTAAATATGGAGTAGAGGATACATTGATAAAGGAATTTCTTGCAACTTTGAATGACTGCGAATTTGCTCGTTTTGCTCCAGGAAATGACAATCAGGCTATGGATAAGGTCTATTCAGCTTCACTGGCAGTAATTAGTAAAATGGAGAATTCGATTAAACACTAAATAGAGGAGGTTAATTATGATAAAAAAAATATTTGTTCTTGCCTTTGGCCTATTTATAGCAATGACCTCTTTTGGCCAGGTATCATCCGATTCTTTACAAAATGCAAATGATTCGGTTGTGACGGAAGATTCTTATTCTGA
>Ga0137306_104160_pt1 | contig 10130 bp, 8 predicted proteins | sample Inofroosms_March_FD_97187 | JGI IMG/M metagenome (GOLD analysis project Ga0137306, IMG submission 97187) | Mouse cecal microbial communities from Vienna, Austria - N-Acetylneuraminic and N-Acetylglucosamine D2O microcosms_March | ecosystem: Host-associated > Mammals > Digestive system > Large... | reverse complement strand
TTTTATAAAAGAACGGCGGTGCGGAGCAAACTCCGCAAAACCGCCGTTTTTTCTGGGTGATCTTCTTATGATCTAGTATAACCCACACTAATTACCGATACCTTTCACGCAGGATAAATTTTCAGCCTGCAAGGCGGAGGAATGAGACGTAGCCGGTGGCTACGTTGATTGACGACAACGCAGCAGATGGAAATTTAGACAAGTGAAAGGTACGGTTAATTAGTGTGGGTTATACTAGTACATCGTTGCACTAGTTACAGCGCTTCTTCGATCGCGGCCACAAGATTTCTCTTATCCTGCATGCCGATCATCTTATTTACCACTTTTCCGCCCTTAAACACCAGAAATGTAGGGATGGACATGATGCCGTACTCCATGGCGATATCCTGATTCTCGTCTGTGTTCATCTTTCCCACTTTCGCCTTACCCGCATACTCGTCGGCCAGGGTCTCCACCACTGGGGCCATGGCCTTACATGGTCCGCACCAGTCCGCGTAAAAATCTACCAGCACCGGAATCTCTGACTGATACACCTCTGTCTCAAAATTGCCGCTTGTTAACTTCATTGCCATAATGTATCTCCTCCTATTTCTTTGAATCCTTTTTTCCGCCGTCTTTAAGGGCCTTTTCCGCTTCCTTCAAAGACTTCTGCCATTTCACGACTTTTTTGTTCAGCTCCGTCTTATCGCAAGTCGCCTGCTGCAGTTTTTTGATGATAGTCTCTTTCATGGCCATGGGCTTTCCCCCGGGTCTGCTTTCTATTAAGATACGCAGATTCCGGATTTCTATTCCGTTTTAAATCGTCAAAGGTGCTTTGCGCCCCGCGATAAGCTTGCAGATGGGCTTGCCCTCCCCCGCAAACTTGGTCTCATACTCTGTCATCACATTTCCCTCTATGTAGGGGCTGTGGTGAAGGTCGAATGTACACATCTGAACTGTCCACCCCGCCCTGGGGATCGACTCCAGGGAATAGTCAAATAGATCCCGGTTGTCTGTCTTAAACTCCACCGTCCCTCCGGCTTTAAGGATCTTGTCATAAACTGCCATAAACTCCGGAGAGGTCAGACGCCTCTTGGCGTGACGCTCCTTTGGCCAGGGGTCCGAAAAATTCAGATAGATCTTATCTACTTCCCCAAAGTCAAAAATATCCGCCAGCGTCCTGGCATCCACCCGCAGAAACCACAAATTCGAAAGCCGGGTCTCCTCTCTCTTCCGGATCGCCTTAAGGAGCACGCTGGAATACATCTCGATCCCCACGTAATTGATATGAGGATTGGCGGCGGCAAGTTCCATAAGAAACTTCCCTTTTCCCATCCCCACCTCGATCACCACAGGATCCTGATTTCCAAACGCCAAAGCCCACCTGCCCCGATACTCCCGGGGGTTCTGGATCACATAAGGGCTCCCCGCGATCTCCTCCTCAGCCCCCGGGATATGCCGTAATCTCATAAACCTCTCCTTTGAACGTCATTGTCCTCTCATTCTATCATCCAATACCGTTCTTTTCAAGCGTTATCTTTTCATCAAAGTTTATCTGCACATTTTCTTACATTTTTTGTAACATTTGCAAATTTCACGTGCATAAATTGTCAAATAATAGTATAATGAAACTAATGACTGCATGGTACTTTTAATACAAGGAGGTTTTTATGGCTGCACTGGATATCGCAAACACTTGGGGAGATATACGCCAAGGTGTAAAAGACGCCGAAACTTTGATCGGCCAAAAACAATACAACATGGCCATGATAAAATCCCGCCAGGTTCTTGAGCTTATGGTCAATTATTTATGCGACAACGCTTCCGTTGACGAGGAAGATCTGGCATCTTCCATTGACGCCCTCTATGAATACCAGTGGATCGATAAAGCCACCTGCGAGCACTATCACAAGATCCGCATGCTGGGCAACAAGGCTGTCCACGAGGGTAATGACGACGCCTATGACGCCAACCAGGCATACCACCTGCTCTCCCAGGAGGTCTATACATTTGCCAACGAATACAAATCAAAAAAAGGACGTCCCGCCTCAAGGCCCTCTGCCGGCCGCTCCCAAAACGCCAGAAGTTCCGGAAGCAGAGGTTCTTCGGGAAGAAGTTCCGGAGGCTCCAGGAATTCCGCTTCCAGAAACCAGAGGGGACAGTCCTCCTCCAGAAGCAGGCGCAGACAGCCTTCCCGGGGATTTTCCGTCTCCGCCGTGGATCTTATCCGCCTGGGACTTGGCGCGGCGGTCATTATCCTGATCGTGGTTTTAGTCAGAGTGCTGAATCCCTCCAAACCGGACGAAGAGAAGGACACCTCGGCTTCCGTTCCCACAGAAACCTTTGCTCCCATGACGGAGCCGCCCACCACAGCCCCCGTTTCCATTGAGACCCTGCCTGAAACCACCCCGGCTCCGGTTTACAAGATCTCCGCCGACGTGCTGAACGTCCGCTCCGAGCCCTCTACAGCAGGGGAAAAGCTTGGCTCCCTGGAGAACGGCACCATTGTGGATTATGTGGAAGACTATGACGATGAATGGGCCATCATCAATTACAACGGAACTCAGGCCTATGTGAACAAACAGTTCCTCACCCAAGACTGATATTTTCTTGTCGCTGGGTCCCAGGTCCAATGCTACTGTCCATTGGGCCTGGCGGGCCGTCCCCGGCATTTCTAAATATTTCCCGTTTTCCTCTTGTCTCCTGCCCCGGATTATACTATAATTCCGATATGAGACTGCAGCAGACAAGCTTTATAACAAGAAATCGGGAGGTGTTTAAACTGAAAACCATCCATTATGCCCTGGGCATTTTGTTTACGTTTTGTCTTATTATCACGCTTCTCATCACCTCGGTGGAAGCTGTCACCTACTGGACTCCCGGATATTACGAAAAGGAATACGCCAAATATAATGTTACTGCCAGCGTCCACATGGAGATGGATGATCTTTTGGATGTGACACATGAGATGATGGCCTACCTTCGGGGCAAGCGGGAGAACCTCCATGTCCCCACCATAGTGGACGGTCAGCCCCGGGAATTCTTTAATGAGCGGGAGATCGCCCATATGGAGGATGTACGGGGGCTTTTCCTTGGAGGGCTGACCCTCCGCCGCGTCTGTATCGCAGGGGCGGCAGTCTGTCTGGCTCTACTTATCCTCCTTAAGGCCAAAGTAAAGAAGGTGCTGCCGGTTTCCGTGTGTACAGGGTGCGGACTGTTTTTTGTCATTGCCTGCGGCCTGGCGGCGCTGATATCCACAGATTTCACAAAATATTTTATTATCTTCCACAAGATATTTTTTGACAATGACCTCTGGATCCTGGATGCCCGCACAGACCTGCTGATCAATATTGTCCCGGAGCCCTTTTTTATGGATACCGCGGCGCGGATCGGAGGCCTGTTCGCCGGTTCTGTGCTGGTGATCTTTTTCTTGTGCCTTTTCCTTGTGATCCGCGGCCGCAGGGCCAGACAACACGGAATCCTTTTCCTGTGTATCGCCCTTCTGACCGGGCTTTTTCCTGTGGATGCCCAGGCTGCCTCCCAGTGGCCTGACAATATCTCCATACAGGCGGAAGGCGGGATTGTGATGGACGCTGACACAGGAACCGTGCTTTATGGAAAAAATGCCCACACGCCTTATTATCCGGCCAGTATTACAAAAATCCTTACGGCTCTTATTGTCATCGAGCGGTGCGACTTAGACGAGATGGTCACTTTCTCCCACAACGCGGTCTACAATGTGGAGGAGGGCAGTAAAAGCGCGGGATTGGACGAAGGGGACGTGTTAAGCGTCAGAGACTGTCTCTATGCCCTGCTGCTCCAGTCCGCCAATGAATCGGCCAACGCTCTGGCAGAACATGTGGCGGGAAGTGTGGAGGCTTTTGCGGAACTGATGAACGCCCGTGCGGCGGCTCTGGGCTGTCAGGATTCCCATTTTTCCAACCCTAGCGGCCTCAACGACCCAAACCACTACACATCCGCCTATGACATGGCCCTGATCGGACGGGCCGCCCTTAACAACGAAACCTTTATGGGGATCGACTCCACCCTCTATTATGATCTTCCTCCCACCAAGTGGAACCGGGAAGGGCTGCGCATTTACCCGGGCCACAAGATGATAAAGAAAAATATGCCGGAATACTACAGCGGCGCTTTAGGCGGGAAGACCGGTTACACTTCCCTGGCCGGCAACACCCTGGTAACTTTCGCCAGACGGGACGGTATGACTCTGGTTGCGGTGATCTTAAACGGGCACTCCTCCCATTACACAGATACAAAAGCCATGCTGAATTTTGGCTTTAAAAATTTTCTCACCGTATCTGCCGCGGATTTTGACACCGGCTTTACCTCTGTGGAAAACGACATGATAATCGGCGGGCTTTCTCCCACCGGACTTTCGGGTCTGGAGTTGGATCCTGATATGAAGATAACCGTCCCCAAGGATGCGGACTTTAATTCCGTGACATCCCAGCTGGCCTATGACCTGACTGCCAGCGACCCGGCAGGCTCCATTGCCAGGGTTCAGTATTACTGGAATGACCAGAAGATCGGGTATACCTATCTCACGGTGAAGGCTATGTCTCCGGATCAGGTTATGCTCCCTGCTCCTGTGGTCTCCCTGGCAGAATCAAAGAATCAGGAGACATCTGCCGCGGACGGTTCTAAGGAGGAATCTGACAGCGCGGAGAGCCTTCTCGCTCCCCTTTCCGCCGAAGAGCCTCTGGAAGCAAGCAGCGCCGGAGAAGACGCTGTCAGCGCTGAAGACAGTGTGAAAGATTCCCTGATCCAGAATATCGAAGAGTTTTTTGCGGCGATTCCCCTTGCGGCATGGCTCACAGCCGCGGCCATCCTTACCGCCGGCGCCGCGGCAGGCAGTGCAGCCTTCTTTAGACAGCGGAATCGTCAAAAAGAGGACGAGGCCCGTATGGTCCGCCGCCAGAGACGTTTGGAACGGCTGCAGGAGGCCGGCATTTCTACGGAACAGTTTGAATTTATGGTACAGCAGAAGCGCTCCCTTGCAGCGAAAAAGAACGGCCGTATCGGCCAGGAGAAAGAGGTAGGATGAATCGGACCGTCATACATGCTCATCATGGACAGATATTTGCCAAAAATCATCGTGATGGAGCGGAATTCACATTTATATTGCCGTTAGGAGAATTTACTTATGAGTCAGAAATTGACAGCAGTGACCATTCAAGATGAAAAGAATATCTGCCGTTCTATGGAATCCATCCTGACAGTAGAGTCTTCCAAGACCATTACCGCCTCCACAGGCACGGAGGGCCTTTCTGTTATTGCCTCCCAGTGTCCTGACATCATCCTTCTGGATCTTGGGCTTCCTGACATGGACGAATGGAGATTATCCGCAATGTCCGGGGATTTACCTCCACGCCCATTATCGTCATCTCCGCCCGCACCCAGGAGAATGAGAAGGTAGAGGCTCTGGACTGCGGCGCGGATGATTATATCACCAAACCCTTTGGAACGTCGGAACTGATGGCCCGCATCCGCACGGCCCTGCGCCACAGCCATCAAAGCGGCGGTTCTGATTCTGTGTATTCTTGCGGCGGTCTGGTGATCGATTTTGAAAAACGGCTTATCTCTCTTGACGGTGAGGAGGTTCATCTTACCCAGATCGAGTACAATCTGGTATTCATGCTGGCAAAGCAGGCAGGCAAAGTACTGACTTACGATTATCTGATGCAGCAGATCTGGGGGCCTTACAGCGACAGCAACAACCAAATCCTCAGAGTCAATATGGCCCATATCCGAAGAAAACTGGAAAAAAATCCGGCGGAACCGGAGTATATCTTTACGGAGATTGGCGTCGGATACCGGTTGCGGGAGGAGTGAGCATCCTCTTTACCTTTTTCAGATCGCTGCGCTCGTGGCGCTTTTTGCGCTGCTCCTCCTTTTTCAGGAACACGCCCCTGGCTCCCGCCTCATCTGTGGCCTTCATGGTCTTTACCACGTAGAACTTTCCGTTTTCCGCTTTTTTCATACGAATCTTTCCGCGGACATACCCATGGACCGGACAGACGCCCAGGCTGAAATACTGTTTTTGATTCAGAGAAAACCACCGCAGTTTTTTCCGCAGCATACGCCTGCAGAGTGGACAGACCACATGGGACACATCCTTGTCCGCCAAAGCGTCCTCCTTTGTGTCAAAAGTACGGGACACAAACTTAAAGTAGGTGGGGAATCGCAAGGTCACCTGCTCTTCTTTCGCGGTGGGAACCCAGTAATAATCCATGGAGATATAGGGCTGCCAGATATCAAAGTTCATATGCTTTAACACCAGTCCTGTGTACCAGGCGTCGTCCAGAGCCTGATGGAACGGCCGGCTCTGTTCAATACCAAGTTCCTCCACCGCATGGTCCAGAGACACTTTCTCCTTCCCGTCCTTTTCCGCTATGCCATACAGCTTTTGCACGTCATAGTAGTACAGCGGCCTTTCAAATGGAATCTCCACCCCATAAAATTCCATATTCCTCTGTAATTCCATAAGGTCCATGGCCCCCCAGGTGCAGAACCAATAGTCTGTGCCGCACCACTGTATGAAGTCCCGTATTACCTCCGCAAACGGCGCCCCTTCTGATTTAAGCTTCTCTATATCCATGTGGGTTACTTCCGAGATAACGTAGTGGAGCTCTGTGTACACCTGCGGGGTGATAAGCCGGTGAAACCGGGATATGATCTGAAAATCGGAGTCCATCTTTACCGCCCCGATCTCTATGATCTCAAATGGCATCCGCCGGATGGAGTTTGCCTTTCCTTCCGGGCTCTGATTCCACTCCAGGTCAAATACAATATAAGTTCTCATATTATCGTGCCTTTCATTTTTACCATTCTATCACGGAGCCAACAAATTGGCAAGCCAGAGCTAACGTTTATTCTTCGGTATCCAGGAACATCCATAACTGTTCAGATAACCCTTGAACAGTTACGCATCCGGCCAATTAGAATCGCCTTTGGTGATGGACCGGATGCCTGCTGCCATTACGCTTTCGCACGGTCAGCGCGGTAAACGCGCAGACCTGTCTGATCAGAAAAATACCCTGGCCATATCTGCAGCCAGGGTACTTTTGTATGGATTTGCGCTAATCTGATTTACTCATACTCTACTACATCCAGCCAGCTCTCCAGCAGCTCCCTCTCCCCGGGAAGCTTCTTCCCAAGCCTGGAAGCCGCGGTGATGGGCAGCCATCTCTGAACATACTGTCTGGCCGTGTCGCTCATCTCGCAGAAGGTCTCCATGTACAGCTCAGCCATCTTCTGATCCTTCAGGGCGAACAAAAGGTATGTGGTAGCCGCGTCCGCAGACGCGTTGCCCTGGGTGGCGTGGGACCAGTCCAGAACATGGTATCTTCCCTTGGCGTCGACAATGATATTGCTGGGGTTGAAGTCGCCGTGAAGCACCTTGTTGTGCTTGGGCATACTGGACAGACGGGTGTGCAGCTCATAGCGGGTGGTGGCGTTCAGCTCCTTGGAAGCGGAAATCTTATTGTTCCACTTGTCTTTTAACTTATTTAACTTGGGCATCTTCTTGCTGTGGACCTCCATCTGGAGCGCTACGAACTCTCTCATGTACTTCTCCAAATTGGCCGGATCTTCTTCCATGATCTGCTCCAGGGTCTTGCCCTCGATATAGTCGGAAGTGATGCACCAGTTGCCGTCCTCGGTTACGTTTACGCCCAAAACTCTGGGGATGGGCAGGCCCGTCTCCTCAACCATGGCCTGGTTCAGAGCCTCGTTCAGAACATCCGCCTTTGGGAAGTTCTTGTCAAACACTTTAACGGCTGTGTCGCCTACCTGATAGATGATTTTATGAGTCCGTGTGGCTAAAATCTTATCTGTCTTCATATTTTTCTCCCTTCCTTATACATTTACCCTCTTGAAATACCTTATTTCGCGCCTTCGCTCTTCTTGTCCCCGTAATACGCTCTCAGATACATCTCCTTGATCTCGCTCATCAGCGGATATCTGGGGTTGGCGCCGGTACACTGATCGTCAAATGCCTGCTCCACCATCTCATCCAGCGTATCCAGGAAGTACTTCTCGTCAACGCCATAGTCCGCGATAGTCTTCTTCACGCCTACTGCCGCTTTCAGCTCCTCGATCTTGTCGATCAGCTTCTTTACGGCCTCCTCGTCATCCTTTGCCTGGATGCCTACGAAGCGGGCGCACTCTGCATACCTTGCCCGGGTGTGAGGATACTGATACTGGGAGAAGGTTCCCATCTTTCTCGGGCATTCTGCAGCGTTAAATTCCACTACCAGGGAGATCAGCAGCGCATTGGCAATACCGTGGGGCAGATGATGGAACGCGCCCAGCTTATGCGCCATGGAATGGCAGACGCCCAGGAACGCGTTGGCAAATGCCATACCGGCCATGCAGGATGCGTCAGCCATCTTGGACCGTGCCTCTACATTGCTGCCCTCATTATAACATGTGGGAAGATATTCGAAAACATTTTTCATGGCTTTTAACGCCAGGCCGTCTGTGTAGTCCGTAGCCATAACGGAAGCGTAGGCCTCCAGAGCGTGGGTCAGAACGTCAACGCCGGACGCGCTGGTCAGGCCCTTAGGCTGGCTCATCATGTTGTCCGTGTCAATGATAGCCATGTTTGGCAGAAGCTGATAGTCAGCCAGCGGATACTTCACGCCGGTATCCTGGTCCGTGATAACCGCGAACGGCGTAACCTCGGAGCCTGTACCGGAGGATGTGGGGATCGCCACAAAGTAAGCTTTCTCACCCATCTTGGGGAATGTATATACTCTCTTGCGGATATCGATAAACCGCATAGCCATATCCTGGAAGTCTACTTCCGGATGCTCATACATTACCCACATAATCTTGCCTGCATCCATAGCAGAACCGCCGCCCAGAGCAATGATCACGTCCGGTTTAAAGGCAGCCATGGCTTTTGCACCTTCCTGCGCGTTAGCCAGGGTCGGGTCGGGCTGTACGTTGGAGAAGCACTGATATACAATGCCCATCTCGTCCAGCTTGTCGGTGATCGGCTTGGTGTAGCCGTTCATATACAGGAAGGAGTCTGTTACCAGGAAGGCTCTCTTCTTGTTCAGTACATATTTTAATTCATCCAGTGCAACCGGCATACAGCCTTTCTTAAAGTATACTTTCTCTGGTGCGCGGAACCACAGCATATTCTCTCTCCTCTCGGCTACGGTCTTGATATTCAGCAGGTGCTTTACGCCTACGTTCTCGGATACGGAGTTGCCGCCCCAGCTGCCGCAGCCCAGAGTCAGGGAAGGAGTCAGCTTGAAGTTGTACAGATCTCCGATTCCGCCGTGGGAGGAAGGAGTGTTGATGACAATACGGCAGGTCTTCATAGCAGCCGCGTGCTTTGCCATCTTCTCGGACTCCCTTACGTCGATGTACAGAGAAGCCGTGTGGCCGTAACCGCCGTCCGCTACCAGTCTCTCGGCTTTTGCGATGGCCTCGTCAAAGGTCTTAGCCTTGTACATGGCCAGCACGGGAGACAGTTTCTCATGGGCAAATTCCTCGGAGATGTCCACAGACTCCACCTCGCCGATGAGGATCTTGGTGTCCTCAGGAACCTCAAGGCCTGCCAGCTTGGCGATCTTATACGCGGGCTGACCTACGATCTTGGCGTTGAGAGCGCCGTTGATCAGGATGGTCTTGCGGACTTTATTCAGCTCGTCGCCCTTTAAGAAGTAGCAGCCTCTCAGCTCAAATTCTTTTCTCACCTGGTCGTAAACAGGCTCCATAACCGTAACGGACTGCTCCGAAGCACAGATCATACCGTTGTCAAAGGTCTTGGAGTGGATGATGGAGCTTACCGCCATCTTCACATCCGCCGTGTCGTCGATGATAACCGGCGTGTTTCCCGCGCCTACGCCCAAAGCCGGCTTGCCGGAAGAGTAAGCTGCCAAAACCATGCCCGGGCCGCCTGTAGCCAGAATGGTGTCCGCGCCCTTCATAACCTCCTGGGTCAGCTCCAGCGACGGCACGTCGATCCAGCTGATGATGCCTTCCGGAGCGCCCGCCTTAACGGCTGCGTCCAGCACCAGCTTGGCTGCTGCGATTGTACAGTTTTTCGCGCGGGGATGTGGGGAAATAATAATCGCGTTTCTCGTCTTAAGCGCAATCAGTGTCTTGAAAATCGC
>Ga0137306_104154_pt1 | contig 10148 bp, 11 predicted proteins | sample Inofroosms_March_FD_97187 | JGI IMG/M metagenome (GOLD analysis project Ga0137306, IMG submission 97187) | Mouse cecal microbial communities from Vienna, Austria - N-Acetylneuraminic and N-Acetylglucosamine D2O microcosms_March | ecosystem: Host-associated > Mammals > Digestive system > Large... | reverse complement strand
AAAAAAGCCAACAATTCCTGTTTCATCAAATGCAGTAAACGGCATTAGAGATTCAACAAAACAAAATTCCTTTTGTGTTATAGGATAATTACCAAGTATACCTGCTGTCCATTGATAAAATGCTTTTTCATCCTGGCACCACGATAATATTGTATCTGCATCCGAAGCTTTATATGGTCTTATTCTAATCATACATTTTCCCTCGCCAAATTCTGATCAATGCTTTCCATTATACAGGATATCTCACTAAAAATCACTCTCTATTTCCTTATAATTTCCTCAACGTAAAACTCACCTTCCCGTCAGCCCTTTAAAAAATCGCTGAACTCTTTCAATTCCCTTTTCCTGCCCTCCAAAAGACTATTGAACTCCACATTACAGACTGCACCCTCCAACGCATACAGACCAATCCCCACGGAATCCAGCTTCCTTGCCATCTCCTTACCAATATTCATCATAGATGTTAATTCCGCCATGTCATTCTCCTTCCTGCAGCCACTAATTTTCCGTTTATTAACCCTTCGGCGGAAGCTGCCAGTCCAATTTATAATTCCTTAATAAAATGGTTATCAGACTTTCATAACATTACCGCTTCTTGGATTATTTCTGTCATGCGTCGCTGTAATATAGGGCAATCCATCTTTCTTTACTTGTTCTACTACTGCCTTTCCTGCTTCTGTAACAATCCCTCTATGCCAAAATTCCTTACGCAGCCCGTATCCAAAATCATGATGCTCTTCCATGTCAACTTTGATATAACCAATAGGAAAATCATCTTCCTTCAAGCAGATCGCATAGGCATATGCCTGCGACTGTGCATATTTTGAAGCATACCGTTCCTCGTAAAATTCCTTTGTTTCTTCCAGATTTTTCACAGGATACCATGGCAGGAACCGATTCACCTCTTCATCTTTCAAAATAAGAAAAAGAGCTTCCATATCCTTTTCTGTAAACTTCCTTAAGATCAGGCGTTCTGTCTCTAATATCATTCTGATCACCTTCCTCACTGATCTTCCAAATGCCATTGCTGATAAACTTACGAATGAACCTTACCTACCTCACCCCTTCAAGTTTTTTAGAGCATCCGGATAATTAGAAATAATCTCCCCAACAGTCTGACATGTTTCCACATTCGGACAGCAGCCACATGTCGTCATGTCCTTTTTCAGCGCACACTGGCGAATATCGCAAAGGCTCTCACAATATACGGTTTTAACTCCATCCACACGACAGCCCTCACAGTTGATATGTTCCGGCAAAATAGGCGCATGATTTAACTCTGCCCACAGTTTTGCAGTTTTCTCGCGTAATGCCTGATCATCATGGATTGTCGCAAGATATGCGTCACATTTCTCACAATCCAGTCCGCAGTATGCAATCATATTCCTCATAGTTTCGTACCTCCCGCAAATCCTGATCCACGCTTCCCATTATACAGGATATCCCGCTAAAAATCACTCTCTATTTCCCTAAAATCCCTGAGGCAAGCTTGAAACTCCATACGGTCAAAGGCTCCTGTGTACGGTAAGACTTTGTGGGATTACCGGGAAATTTCTTATCCGTCACGTTCGGGGCATCTTAAACTCACCCTCCGGCTCCACAGATCTCTTTCAACGGATGCCCTACATAAATATCTGTTATTCCGGTAAATACCGGAAATTATCTGCTGCTTTTCTTTTTCCAGACTGATGCCAGGATATCCTTCAGGACAAGCATAGAATCCAGTTCACTGTACCCGTATTTCTTTTCCAGATCCCTTAACAGCTTATCCAACTCCGTGGCATAACAGGCCGTATCCACTTCTTCCTGATACCGGGACAGAACCGGATATTTTCTGCTCCATGCCTTCGTCCAGTCAATCTTATCCGATACTTCCTCACTGGTCCGGTCAATCACTTCCTGTATCTCCTTGATGTCAATATCAAACTCCACCAGTTCATCCAGTGACAGTCCATACAGAACCGCAAGCCTCTTTGACTGACAGATATCAGGGAGCGTCTCATCCGTTTCCCATTTTGAAACGGTCTGCCTGCTTATCCCCAGCTTTTCAGCAACCTCTTCCTGTGACAGCCCCTTTTTCTTCCGTGCATGAAATAAATGATTCCCTAACCCCATGGCATTACCTCCTGAAATATGATATACCTGATTATAATACTCCCACTGCCCGGACGCCACCAACAAAACCGTACAGTTCTGCCCGTTTTATTAACATCAACACTGTCTTTTATCTGCCGCCCGCCGCAAAACCTCAAGTCCTATAAGTAAGCTTTCTGCATATTTACGGAATCAGCATCACCTTAAAAGCTGTTGGATCCTTTTCCGCTGTTTCAAAAGCTCTTTCCCAGTCCTGCATTTTAAAAGAATGAGAAATCAAGCCCTCCGTATAAATGGATCCGTCTATCATCCCCTTCATCACTGGTTCATAGCAATACGGCGCCAGATGTGCTCCATAGATCTCGATCTCCTTGCCGTCACCGATATCATTCCAATCAACCCTGATTGCCTGCGGAAACACGCCGAACTGGACATATCTTCCACAGAAACGAATCGCATCCATGCCCTGGACTACACTCTTTTCACTGCCGGAGGCTTCAATATACACATCACAGCCATATCCTTGCGTCAATTCCCGAATCTTATCTCCAACGTTGACCGCCGCTGGATTCATGACCATATCTGCCCCACATTCTAACGCTTTGTCCATGCGATTCTGACGAAGATCCAGACCAATGATTAATTTAGGCTGCATTTTTCTTGCTACGCTTACCATTCCCAAGCCAATCGCACCTAAACCACTGATTACTACTACATCATTGTGCTGAATCTTCCCTCTCTCTACCGCATGCATAGCGCATGCCATGGGCTCGATCAAAACAGCCTGTTCCAACGTCAATGTATCAGGTACATGGTGATGTATTCCCTGCTTATTGAACTTCATATATTCTGCAAATCCACCCTGCGTCTCTTCTTTGAAACCATAAATATAATGTCTCTGGCACATAGAGTAATAACCCGCTTTACAAAAACGACATTCACCGCAAGGAACGATCTGTTCCGAGACCATACGGTCCCCTTCCTTCACACCATTCACATTCTTCCCATACTTCACAACACGTCCCACGAATTCATGCCCACCGATAACCGGCGCCTCTATGTAACGCTTTTCCGGTGTCGTTCCCCATATCCGCACACCGCCGTGCAAAGTCTTCACATCACCGGCACATATCCCGCATCCCTCGATCTTCACAAGGATTTCATCCTCATCTACTTCCGGTACCGGAACATCCTCATAACGGAAATCCCCAGGGGCATACATTCTCAATGCTTTCATCATATTCATTCCACTCTTCTCCTGCAATTATTTTAATTTTTCAAACTACTTTCCAAGACGGATTACATTCCAGGAAGCTTTATGGAGCATACTTGTGATTATTCCGCCTTCAAGCGTTGACTGATCCGTTGTCTTGGGAGATACGAGTTCCCCGCCTGCGCCATTGATAAGTTTCATATCGCTGTTCTCCAATACAATATGCTCTTTAATCTGATATCCTTCCATCCCGCGGACATCAATCATAACCTGAATATCTTCATCAATATTACGGTTAACCGCAAATATTGTCAGTTCTTCCTTCTCCTCACTGTACACGGCAACGCTCACAATATCCGTTACATTCTCATGCTCTGAAGTATCATGGACCGGGGTCTGGATAACCGGTCTTAAGACCATTCCCCTTCCATATCTTGACGCATGCATAAATGGATAGAATATAGTCTGTCTCCAGGCCGGACCGCCGCCCTGTTCCGTCATGATCGGAGCGATCACATTGACAAGCTGCGCCAGGCACGCAATCTTTACACGGTCGGCATGCTTCATCAGCGTGATCAGCATAAGCCCTACCAGGAGAGCATCTTCAAAGGTATAGATATCCTCCAGCATCGGAGGCGCAATCTGCCAGGGGGTATTCTCTCTGATATCCATTTCCTTTTCTTTGGAATGGAACCATACATTCCACTCATCAAAGCTTAAGTTGATGTTCTTCCTGCCACGCTTTTTCGCCTTGATGTAATCGCAGGTTGCAATGACTGTCTTGATAAATTCGTCCATATCGTCGGACTTCGCCAGGAAATCCGCCGTATCATCTGCTTCATTTCCATAATACTGGTGAAGCGACACATAGTCTGCCACATCATAAGTACACTCTAAAGTAGCCGCCTCCCATTCCGGAAATGTCGGCATCTCACGATAAGAACTGCCACAGGATACCAGTTCGATCGTTGGATCGATAATCTTCATCACCTTCCCGGTTTCTTCCGCAAGCCGGCCATATTCATGCATCGTCTTATGGCCCTGCTGCCATGGACCATCCATCTCATTCCCCAGGCACCAGACTTTGATATTATGAGGCTCCTTCACGCCATGGCTGATACGCATATCACTGTACTTCGTCCCGCCAGGATGGTTACAATATTCAAGCAGATTACACGCATCGGCAATTCCCCTGGTTCCCAGGTTCACTGCCATCATCAGATCTGCTCCTGCCTTCTTCGCCCATCCGGCGAATTCATTGACGCCAACCGCATTTGTCTCAAGGCTCTGCCATGCCAGTTCCAATCTCCTTGGCCTTAACTCTACAGGACCCACACTGTCCTCCCACACGAAGCTTGACACAAAATTCCCGCCCGGATAGCGCACGATCGGTACCCCCAGTTCCTTTACCATCTCTATCACATCCCGCCGGAATCCGTTTTCATCGGACTTAGGATTCCCCGGCTGATAGATTCCGTCATACACCGCTCTCCCAAGGTGCTCAATAAAAGAGCCATAGATTCTCTTATCCACCTCGGCAACCTTAAAATCTCTGTCAATAATCATTTTCGCTTTCTTCATCATGCACACAAATCTCCTGTTCTTTCTCTTGGATAATAGTTTTTAAATATTTTTACAAATAGCTTCGACTGAATATATGCCAATATCGATACGGTAAAAAGCAACACCGCCAGTACCCCTCTTACAAACACCTCCATGGAAAACAGCAAAAGCAAAAGCGGCACCCCGTGAAGTATCACGATCACTGCTGTGGACGGCAGATGCCTGATCGACATGATCAGCGCATTTTTCATGATATTTTTTATCGTGTTGTCGAATCTTGCCAGCACCGGAAATACATAGATACCCATCATGATCAAAAAAATGCTAAGTACAATGACCACAAGGGCAACCACCGCTCCCAGAGCCTGGCTCATTCCCCCTATAAGGAGCAGATCCGCTCCTAATACGAGGATCATTGCCAACAGGATCATCCAAATCTCGGTCGCCTGCTTCCAGTTCTGCCGAAAGGACTGCCGATAATCCCGCCATACATAGGATTCTCTGTTCTCCGCCATCTTAAATGTCGTATAATAAAGCGCCGTAGTGGCGGCTCCGATCGTCACAACCGGAATACAGCTTACAAGATATATGATATTTAAGAGGAACAGATCACCCAGTCGATTCAGTAATCCCATAATTCTGCCGTCCATATTCATCCTATCTCCTTCTGTCCTGTATCATTTCCGTCATCCATACAGCTCTGTCTACATGCCAATCTGGATGATTCCTACCATGTGCGGTTTCAGCGTAACCTTCATTCCGGGAACATACTTCCCTAGTTCTTCACATTGGATCGCAGCCTCTTCCCGGCCAACGTCATTATAGGACTCCGTACTCCTACCCGAGATGTAATATATCCGTATGTCCCCTGAAGCCTCCAGGTCAATCTCCAGCTCTTTCTCCTGATCCGCACATTTATTCACGGCTGCAACCGCATATCCTGCTCTGTCACTGAAGGATGTTGCCGCTATGTCAAGCGTATCTGTCTCTTCCAAATCTCCCGCTTTATTGCGTACACGGATACTCTCCATGCCCGCACACCAGGAATCCAGAACCACATCTCCCAGATAATTGACATACAAGTCGAATACATAGTAGGTACTTCGAAGCACAATCCCATCCTTATGGGTAAAGATACATCCTCTGGTATTGACGATCGGCGCAAAATTCGCCATCCCCACGATATCACAGTTCCGGTTTAACGCATTTAAGAAGCATGCGGTAAACACTGCGTCTGCCATCGTATATTTGCTGTTATCGTCATTCTTGTCACGGGGATAGAGATACTCTTCCTTCGTTCTTCCCTGCTCAATGGTATGGACATTGGGGTGGTACCAGCCTCTTAAGTTCCACTCATCGAAGGCGATCTTGATCTTCTTCTCAAGCTTCATGGCAGTGATAAGACCACGCACCTCAGCAATCGAATGCTCTGTCCGGTTGGTATAAGCCATAACCGCTTCATAATCCGCATAGTCATTGGTCTGATTGATGCCGTCCCAATACTCATGGAGATCCAGTCGAGAAACTGCGCACTGTGATCCAACAGATTAATATTCCAGTTCAGATCTGTAAGCGCTGCCGCCGTAAGCTCTGTCTCAGGATCTACATGCTTGATCATCTTAGATGACTCCGCAACGAGTCTGCCCCATTCTTCGGCTGATTTAGCGCCGATTTCCCAGAACCCATAATTCTCATTGCCCACACTCCAGTATTTGACCTTATACGGTTTGGGATGCCCGTTCGCGATCCTCCATTTGGCATACTGCCCCTCTGATTCCAGATTACAGTATTCCACCCAGTCGCTCATCTCCTCCGCCGTACCCGTCCCCGCATTAGTGCAAATGTAAGGCTCACAGCCAATCTTCCTGCACATCCGGATATACTCGTCTGTCCCAAAAGTATTGGGTTCTTCCACTCTCCATGCCTTATCAAAAAGAGGTTTTCTGTTCTCTCCTACCGCATCTTTCCAGTGATAAGAAGATACGAAACATCCCCCCGGCCACCTTAATACCGGCACCTTGATCCTCCGCATCGCCTCCAGCACATCCTTACGGAGCCCGTCTTCATCTGACAGCGGATTCCCCGGATCATACACTCCGCCATAGATCTGCCGGTGAAAATGTTCAATAAAATGTCCGTAGATCATGATATCCCTTGTCCCAATCTTCCGCTTCCCATTGATATACAATCTCATCTTATTATTCTCCTCTTCTGGTCTTATCAGTCAGTTCAACTGTCTATTGTCTAATCATCTTTTGATGCTATCATCCCTTGACACCGCCTGCCGTCATACCTTCAATAAAGTAGGACTGGAAGCATACGAACAGAATCAATATAGGTATGATCGCAAAGCAAGATCCTGCAATCAGTATATCATAATTATTGCCGTAAGGAGACATCAGACTTTGAAGGCCGACCGGAAGCGTGATCTTGGACTGCGTACGCATGACGATCATGGGCCATAGGAAGTTATTCCAGCTTGACATACCCTGATAAATACCCATTGCCGCAAAGGACGGCTTCATAAGCGGCAGCATAATCCGGAAGAATATCCCGTACTCCGTACATCCGTCTACACGCGCCGCATCCAGGAACTCCTTCGATATCCCCGACAAATACTGTCTGAAGAAGAAGATCAGCATCGGCGCTACGATATAGGGCAGCATGATCCCCCACATGTTATCCATGATTCCCATCCCGATGATCAGCCGGTACAGCGGAAGGATGATCACCTCTGTCGGAATCATCATAACAACAAGTACACAGGCAAAAGCCAGATTCTTGAATCTGAAATCATACATTGCGAACCCATAACCGACACAGGCACTTAGAAACAACGCGAGCACAACCTGGATCACAGTAATAAGCAGACTGTTCTTATACCAGTTAAAATAATTATTCTGTCCGCTGAACAAGAGCTTATAATTGTCCAGATTCGCCATTGTCCAGTCAATATCAAAATTAAGCCCAAAACGCATCAGATCGGATCCCGGCCGAAAGGATGACGCAAGGAGCAGGATCAGAGGCAGCATCGTGATCAATACGACCACCGCAAAGAACAAAAACAAGAGGATCGATAACGTCTTATTTTTCTTTTTCATAGCTACTCTCCTTTCTTAAATGTGCCGTTTAGGGCAAGCTGAATCACATTAATGATCATTACGATCACAAGAAGCAACACACCGATCGCAGACCCGATACCGAGATTATTCTGCTCCATTCCCATACGATATAGATATCCCACGATCGTCGTACCTACATTATTCGGCGATTTATTTCCGTTGAACAACAGGTACGATTCCGTGAACATCGCCAGACCGCCGAATATGGAGATTGTCAGCACATAGACCGTTGTCGGTTTCAATAAAGGCAGTGTTATATAGCGAAACTGCTGAACAGAGGATGCGCCGTCGATATTGGCCGACTCATACAAGTCTCCTGATATCTGCTGCAATCCGGACAGATAGTACATCATATTTACCCCCGTCCAACGCCATAGGCACAAGATGAACAATGCGATCCACACAGTCAGAGGCTTTCTCAGCCATATCACCGGATCCCCGCCAAAAAAGGCAAGAACCTGATTCATAAAGGATCCTTCCAGTTCTCCGAACATCAATCGGAATACAACCCCCGCCACGACCACTGACGTAAGCGCCGGGACGAACATCATACTGCGGAAAAACCCCTTCGCCCTCATATGCCTGCTGTTCAGCATTGTTGCCAGAACCATCGGAATCGGTATCATGATCGCACAGCTTACAAGCATATAGAAGATACTGTTCTTCATACTCTTGTAAAAAACGGGATTCATCAGTGTCTTATAATTCTTTAATCCTACAAAAGTAGTATTCTCCCCCGCTACCTTCTGAAAACTCATCACAACCGTACTGACGATCGGATAAGCGAAAAAAATCAGAAATGTTAAAATGAAGGGAAGGATAAACACATAGGGTGCTACCTTCTGAGAATATAGGAAACGCCTAAAAACACTCTTTTTTTCCATTATCTTCTCTCCTTTCCTCTCCAAATCGATTCCATTTTAAAGTGGAAGGTGCATTCACAAACGCACCTTCCACTTACCCTTCAATATCGCTTCAACAGCACTTTATCCATATTCAATTTATTCATCGTAAATGATAGAAGCTTCCTCCATCTCAAGCAGTTCCTCTGCCGGGGTTTCCGTATCCAGTTCGAATGCATTCGCATAAGTGGTTGATACCAGCGTACTGTAGGTAGCCGAGTATCCGCCGGAGATATCCGGCGCTGTCAGATCCGTACCGTTTTTCTTAAGAATATCAAACGGATTGGTCGTAAAGTACTTGAGGAATCTGTTGTCTTTATTCTCTGTAATCTCAGGGTCTTCCCACAGAGACACCCTGATCGGGTCAAATCCAAGTTCATTCCACTCGTATTTACAGCCTTCCTCTGACAACTTACAGAATGCCAGGAATTCTTTTGCAAGATCTGCCTGCTCTGTAAACTTAATAACAGATGTGCCGGTACCGCCCTGAAGAACTTCGCGGGTATCTCCCTCGTTCCATACCGGGATCTCATAGATCCCGATCTTTCCTTCCAGATCCGGGCAATAGTCCAGGAATCGTCCCATATACCACAGCGGCAATGCAACAGATGCAACTTCTCCGCCGTTCAGATGCCCATACCATTCTTCCATATGATAACCGCCGCCGGGAGCGATCTCGCAGACACCGGAATCGATCATATCCCTGATATATTCAATAACCTCCGCATGTTCCTTCGTATTGATATTCGGCTGTCCGGACTCGTCCACATATTGAACGCCCTTCTCAAGCAACATTAACTGAGGGAGGAACAGGTCAGCAGTCTCAGCCGCGCACATCGGCTTACCTGTCTTCTCAAGCACTTTCTTTCCCGCTTCGATATAATCATCCCAAGTCACGATTTCCGCCGGATCAACCTCTGCCTCCTTCATGACATCCATATTGTAATAGCAAACGGAAGCGCCAAGATGGAAGTCAACACCATACCAGTTATCATCTTTCCCATACATCTTAACACGTGACATTACAATCTCATCCTCATACGGTTCAACAACATCATTGATCGGGAGAAGATAATCATCCTTTAAAAATGAACCATAATAACCAACCTCAATATCCGCAATATCAGGCGTTCCCTCGCCCGCCTGGCATGCCACAAGAAGCTTGCTGTGCAGAGAATGTGACTCTCCGGTTGTTACCGTAAGATTGATCGGCTCATCCGGATGCTCCTCATTCCACAGGTCTGCCATCGTCGT
>Ga0137306_104153_pt1 | contig 10150 bp, 3 predicted proteins | sample Inofroosms_March_FD_97187 | JGI IMG/M metagenome (GOLD analysis project Ga0137306, IMG submission 97187) | Mouse cecal microbial communities from Vienna, Austria - N-Acetylneuraminic and N-Acetylglucosamine D2O microcosms_March | ecosystem: Host-associated > Mammals > Digestive system > Large... | reverse complement strand
GGGACTGGTAAGCAGCAATACAGGAGAGTTTACAGTTTATAGAAATATAGATAACAACAGATTTCCCATAACATACAGGAATCTGACTGCGAAGCTGGGTTCCGGAAGTGACCTGGAGGTGGATTATGAGAAATCGGAATTTATTGATAATAATGCCAGTGATGCAGTAAAGGAAATACCTGCTCAGGATAAATTTAAAGTCATAGTTCAGGATGGCTGGAAGACCCAACCAGTAGTGAATGGAAAACTGCAGTGGAAGTGTAATGTTAGGGGAATAGGGAATTATTATACGGGGGTGGCACAGGATGTGCCCATTACCCTTGAAATCCCGGAATTATCCGATTCCATGATACATATCCTGGACAATGGTGTGGAAAACACAAAAAGGGAGTATGTATTTGACGGTTCCACAGACCGGGTGAGCGATATAGTCGCTGATTATACAATACGTCTCAGGGTTGGAAGCGAAACAGAGCCTTATACCCCTGGCGATGATTATACCGTTAAGGCGAAAACATCCGGTACAGATGCAAATACCTATTATCTTACGGTAACCCCCACATCCACTGGAAAACTGCGGGGCAAGGCAGTGGATGTACCCATTAAGATTACACCAATGCCCATGGATTCTGCTAATGTTAATATTACTGTCCCAAACGGAACTTTCACAGGCCAGCCGGTAACGCCCACGCCAACCCTTACTTATACGAATGGAAATGGTGTGGAAGTGGCGATGACCGGGGGAGGCGTTGATTATACCATTGGCAGATATGTTAATAATATTAATGCCAGTCAGAATGCAGAGATACCAATTACCGGAAATCATAATTTTACAGGTACTGTCAACCAGAAATTTACCATTGACCCCATGATACTGAATATTTCCAATACAACGATTACAGGAGTGACCGATGGAGAAGAGATAGAATATAACGGTGGGCAGCCGATTGAACCAAGGCTGACGGTTACGGTAAATACCAGACAGCTGAATATGGGAACGGATTATACCGTAACATATCGTAACTCCGGTGGAGGAGAGACCCATTCCCAGGTATCTGATGATGAGATTACCATGACTATTACAGGTACGGGGAACTATACAGGCGGTAATTTTACAAGAACATATAAAATTGTGCCACGTCCTTTACGGGCCAATGAACTGGCTGCGGTTTACGATGCAAACCAGGAATATACCGGAGAAGAAATTATACCGGAGTTCAGCCTTACTTACCAGAACGGAACGGTCAGAAAACCAATGACCCTGGGTGTGGATTATATGAAGGACCACAGTAACCACATAAATGTTACAACTTCTGAGAGAAAAGCGAAAATTATTGTAACAGGACAGGAGAATTTTACCGGAACACTGGAATATGAGTTTAATATCAATGCCTGTAATCTTGGAACACTGGCCACATTGGGGGTTACAGCAATAGATGAGACAGGTCTTGAGAAAGATCTTGTGGCCGGAAGCGTGGGAGATAAATATCTTGAGAACTATTATCTCTACACTGGCAGGCCCGTTCCGGAAGAGGGAAGTGTTCTGAACGGTTTCCGGATTACTCATAATGGCCGGACAATAGATTCCAAAGATTATAAGGTAAGCTACAGGAACAATACGGATATAGGGAAAGCAGTCCTTGTGATTGAAGGGACGGAAACCAACAACTATACAGGAAAACGGGAACTGTATTATGCAATTAAGGGCAATCTGAATGATTTTAATGTAACCGGCGGAAGAACTAAGATTGAGATTGAGCCGGAAGAATATACGAAGGACACTATTGTGCCCAAAAATGTAACAGTCACATTCCGCACGGAAAAGGAAACGAAGACGCTTATACGGGGAACGGACTACGAAGTGACCAATCCAAGGAGCGGTAATGCGGATCCGGATCACATAAGTCCTGTCGGTCAGAATGAAACGGCGACCATCACTGGTCAGGGATTATATGTAAATTCATCAACCGCGTCCTTTATTGTAGATCCTCTGAGTCTGGACAAAGACAGGGATGTTCTGGAAAAGGATCATAAATATGAGATTAAGGATGTAGAGCCGAAATACACCTATTCCGGTCTTCCCATTACACCGGATCCTAAGATTACCCATAGCGGCAAACCGGTAGAAAAAGACACAGAATACGAACTGGAATACTATGCCTATGCCAACGGGACTGCCGTTGGAACGAAAATAGAGGATATAACAGATGGAAGTAACTTTCCGGTAGGCTCCCATTATGGTCTCAGAATAAACGGAAGAACCAATTACAAAGACTACATCGAACTGCCCTATGAAATTACACAGTACAATCTTAAAACAGACGGTGTGGAAAATGGGAAAATTGAACTTGAAGGTACGTCGGCGGCAGTAGTGCTTGATCATGTGAAATATCCGGATGCTTCTTCCGATACAGCCTTGTCACCGCCATTGCCCGGCGATGCTCTGGCCACCAATATGGAACTGGATGAAAACGGCCAGCCCACAGATACACCCACTGACGGAATTGTCTGGAAAAATCTTCAGGTAATGTATACTCCTGTGGATACAGAGGGGAATACCGTGACAGATAAGGATGGAGTAACTCCGTTAAAATATGCTTTGCGTTATGGCATAGATTACACTGTCACCTATGAGAACAATACGGAGCCGGGTACTGCATCCTATACCATCAGAGGTGTGGAAGGCAGCAACTTCACAGGTGAATTTACAGAAGAATTTAAGATTCTTGCAGACCTGAGCAGTGAGAATACCACAGTGGAGGCGGCAGACTGTACGTTTAAGCCTTCTAATGATGCGGCAAGACCGGCGAATGAACCGGAAGTTACCGTTAAGTATGTGGTTAAAATGGTAGACGGAAGGGAAAAAGAGATTTCTCTGAATACAGAAGGTCAGGATTATACGGTAAGTTATACTCACAATGACCGGGCTACCAAAGGACCGGAGGATGATCCGGAGAATGAAAATGCGGCGCCGGAGCATGATAGTACCAATGCGCCTACAGCTACCATAACTGCAACTGCCGACGGATTTGCTTATGGAAGCAACAGCGATACCTTTGAAATTTTCCAGCGGGTGCTCAGCGAAGAAGAAGACTCCGGACTGGTTGTGGAAGGTGATCTGGAGTATGAATATACGGGTGCTCCTATTGTGCCGGATCTTGAGATAACCTGTGATGGAGTGGCTCTTATAAGAGAAGATTCCGGGACGGTACCATATGATTATGGAATTACAGCCGAACATAATCTGAATGTATGGACCTTTGAAGATGCGGCTCAGACCATAAGACTGAATCCCACAGCCACCATTTCAGCAAGAAAGGGTGCAGACGACGGTAAGTATACAGGAAATTATTTTGGAGAATTCAAGAAGGAATTTACCATTACGCCCAGAAGGCTGGACCGTGATGCCGAGGGCGTTACAGTTGAAGTGGTGAATAAGAGAACGGATCTTTACAGCACAAATAAGGACGGAGAATGGGAATGTGAATATACCAGAAAACCGATTACGTTCCCGGACAGCGGGGAATCGGTGCCATATCCGAATAAAAATGGACTGGATATTACATGGAAGAAAGGAAATGTATCTGCGAAGCTGACAGAGGGAACCGATTATACGGTAACCTATGAAGATAATGTAAAAATCGGAGATGCAAAAATCTGGATTGAAGCTCCAGATAACCTGTACAGCAATTATACCGGAAGATATGACCAGCATTTCAAGATTATGGCTACCATTGCGGAAGTAGATAATGACAATCCTCTGAATGGTGTACGCTATATGGAACTGGTAGGCTACGGAAAGAACGATCGTCCCAATGTTTATTATGGCGGCGGAGTAGAAGTGATTCCGGAACTGAAGTTTGAAGATATTTCCGGACCTCTGTCCGGTGACAGTGAGGAATCTTATATTCTGGAACAGGATAAAGATTTTGTAATTCTTACGCAGCAGAACTGTGCCCAGTATGGAGAGAAGGAATACAGTACCAATAACGTGAATGTCAGCGGCGAAAATGAAACAGCGAAGCTGGTAATTAAGGGAATCGGTTACTACACAGGAATCGTGAAACGAGAGTATAAAATCATACCCAAGGATTTCTCTGATATCAGAAGCGGAATTACCGTGCAGTTTGTGGGAAGTAAGACCGGTGAAGGGTATGAGAACGGTTATGTGTATAACGGTCAGGCTCAGCGGCCCACCGTTAAGGTATTTAACAACAATATAAAAGACCTGGAGAATCCGGGACCGGATTTCAATCCCTATGATTCAAGACGGGAACTGAAATCTACAGAATATGAAGTTGTAGGCTATTACGACAACAAGGAATTGTCTACGGAGGACAAAAAGGCCTATGTGCTTATCAGAGGAAAAGGGCCTAATTACAGCGGTGAAAACAGATTTTACTTTATGATTATCCGTAAACCCATTGATGAAGCTGACTGCGTGATTGCGGAGAAACCGGTGTATAACGGAAGACCTCAGACACCGGAAGTTCAGGTATCCTATATGGATGCCGGTAAGAAAGTAACGCTGGTAGCAGGCACTGACTACGATATTGCCTATGAGAATAATACGGAGGCGGCTGATGCCAGTGCTGAGAATGCACCTGAAATTGTTCTCACCGGAAAAGGCGGATATGGCGGTGTGGCAAGAATTAAATTTACCATCAGTCCGAAAAATATTAACAGCGAAGATATTACAGCTACCGGCTCTGCCCTTTATAAAAATGGAGAACCGGTGGAAGCCAGAGTGGCTGTAACGGATAACGGCGCTCCGGCAGAGCGGGCCACACTGGTACGGGATACGGACTTTACCCTTTCTGACCAGAGTAACCAGACAGGTATTGGAGAACAGGGAACGGTAACTGTGACAGGAACAGGCAACTACACCGGAACACGTACAGCTACATTCCGAATTCTTCCGCCGGACGGTACCTTCCAGATAGAGCCCATCGAGGCCCAGGAGTACAACACGAAGCCCATCCAGCCGAAGGTGAAGGTAAACCTTCTGGTACAGGATTCCGATATGTCCGTGGAGCTGACGGAGGGACTGGATTATGACGTTGCGTATGCTAACTGTCAGAATGCAGGAGTTGCCACAGTAACCGTTACAGGGAAAGATATTTTCCTGGGCAAACGTGTCACAGCCTCCTATGCTATCAATCCAAAGAGCATCGGCGCAGACGGTGTAATCGACGCCAGCATGATTATGGGAGATATCAAAGATTACCAGTTTACCGGCACTGCCATTGTACCGGCTGTGGATCTGCGGTTCCAGCTGCCGGCAGCAGAAGGAGCAGCAACCCCTGGGGAAGCAGTTCCCCTGGTAGTGGGAAGAGATTATCAGGTAACCTGTGTCAACAATACTTCCATAGGAGTTGCCACAGCTACCATTACAGGTATTAACAATTATTCCGGAACCATAGTCAGAGACTTCCGGATTCTGGGTAACATGAATATGGCCACAGTAGCGCCTATACCCACTCAGCAGTATACCGGAAGCGCCGTAACACCGGAGCCCATGGTAAGTATGGGCGGAATGGCGCTGGTAAAGGGTGTTCACTACACCGTAGAGTACCGGAACAACGTGGACCGCGGAACAGCCAGCATTATCCTGACAGGAATTGGTGAATGGCTTTCCGGAACAAAAACAGTAACCTTTGATATCGCAAGAGAGCTTTCAGACAGTACCGCAATCCGCGGTGTTGCTGCAGCCTACACTTATACGGGAGCAGCCATTGCACCGCCGGTTCGTGTGGAAGATGGAGGGGTTCTGCTGGTAAACGGTGTGGATTATCAGGTGATTTACGAGCAGAATGTCAATGCGGGAACTGCAACCATTACCATTATGGGAATTAACAAATACAGCGGAAGCAGAACCGTAACATTCCGAATTACGCCCCAGCAGTTAGGAAGAGCCACCGTAGCTCCTGTGGAAGAACAGATTTATGACGGGCAGGAAAAGAATCCTCCGGTAACGGTTACCAGCGGAACCACAACCCTGGAAAACGGCCGGGACTACAATCTGGTATATGTAAACAGTGCAACTCCCGGAATGGCAAGCATTATCATCAAAGGGGAAGGCAACTATACCGGAACCCAGACTGTAAACTATAACATTGCGGTACCGGAAATTACAGGTGTGAAAACATCCAAATACACCAATAAGAGCATTACCCTGTCCTGGACGAAGAACAGCGCGGTAAGCGGATATGAAATTTACAATTCCAAAAACAGGCGTGATGTCAGAATCACCAAACCAGGTACCACCAAAGGCACCATATCCAAACTGAAAGCAGGAACAGGAGCAACCTTCCGGGTACGTGCCTATGTCAACAAGGACGGCCAGTATTATTACGGTCCCTTTACAAGTATTAAAACGGCTACTGCGCCGGATTCCACTAAAATCAGCAGTATTGCCTCCAATAAGGCAAAGCAGGTGACCGTCAAGTGGAAGAAGGTAAAAGGAGCTACTCAGTATGAGGTTTACCGAAGTACTAAATCAAAAAGCGGTTATAAGAAGATTGGAACCACCAAAAAGACCTCTTACACCGATAAAAAAGCAACCGGAGGCAAGAAGTATTATTACAAAATCCGTGTATGCAAGAAGATTGACAAAAAGAATTATTACAGCAGTTACTCCGCTGTGAAGTCAGTAACAGCGAAAAAATAAGCAGGGAAGGAAGGAGATTGATACCATGAGCAGAGTATATTGCATTGGAAAGTTCCAGTTTGATTCCTATGAAAAGTATCGGGAAGCTCTGGATGATATCGAGAAAATCAGATATATCTCCAAGAAAATGGATATCAATGAGCCTGGAGTGGCCCAGCGTCTTTATTCACTGATTCGGGAAGGGAAGATTATATTTAAAAGCGTCATAGGAGACGATTATCTCCTGTACCTTTCCGATATGGTGGCAGAAGACTACAAGGCCATTTCCAGGACCACCTTCACCGGCCAGATTGCGCGTAAACTGAAACAACTGTCGCCCGGCCAGATTGCAGGTGCTATCTGCATGGTCGGCGCGGTGGTGTGCTTTCTGATTTTCCTGGGAAGTGAATATCATGACCAGCAGAAAATCCGGGAACTTGAGAAAATAAAAGATGAACAGGAGATTTCCGTAGCCTCTGACTGGCTTTCCGCCAGGTTTATAGAAGCCATGAACGGAGATGATACAGAAGAGGAGCCTGTAACAGCTCAGACAGGTACGGTGGAAAATACTATTTACGGAGCAGAGCTGGAGCAGGAGACTGTGGAGAAACCCCAGGGGCCGCCGATTTTGCCGGAATACCAGGGACTCCATGAACAGAATTCAGATTTTGCCGGATGGCTTACCATACCGGGAACCGAGATTGATTATCCGGTTATGCAGGCAGTACCGGAGAGCAGTGATTTCTATCTTACTCATAATTATGACGGGCAGGAGGATATCAACGGCTCCATATTTCTGGATTCCAGAAATGATTATGAACAGCAGGACGATAATCTGATTATATACGGACACAACATGAAGAGCGGAATGATGTTTGGGGGATTGAAAAATTACCTGGATGAAAGCTACAGCCTGGAACATAAGATGGTGACCTTTAATACCATTTATGAGAAAGCACAGTATGAAATCATAGCCGTATGTCTGTCAAAAGTATCCCAGGAAGGTGAAGAAGGAATCCGGTATTATGACTTTATCAACGCCGGAAATGAAGAAAACTTTAATCATTACCTGGATTACATAAAAGAGATGAATATAATGAGCGGGGACATTAATGCCTCGTATGGAGATAGATTATTAACTCTTTCGACCTGTAACAACTATACGGAAGATGGAAGGTTATTTTTGGTGGCGAAGAAGTGCTCACCTTAACAGCACATACACCAATAATTCAAGGAGGACAGGAGAATGAAAAAATTACTTGGCAGATGTTTCAATGGAATATTGATACTGGCCTTAACCCTGGTGCTGTGCCCGGTGGTACCGGCCATGGCCCAGGAAGACCTGAGTGCATATATTATGGAAGGCTCGGTGATTACCGGTTACAGCGGGCCGGGCGGCGATATTACCATACCGGCTTCTGTGACAGGAATTGCTGATTATGCCTTTGCAGGCAATGCGTCAATTTCAAGTGTTACGATTCCGTCTAATGTAACCAGTGTGGGAAGTTATGCTTTTTCCGGATGCACCGGACTGACCAGCGCAGTAATCAGCGGCCCGGCAAGTGTGGGAGGAGGCGCCTTTTACGGCTGTTCTTCACTGGGATATGTGGAACTTCCGGCAGGTCTCTCTGCAATCGGAGCGGAAACCTTTGACGGCTGCGGAAGTCTGGGTGTTGTCAATATTCCGGAAGGTGTAACCTCCATTGGAGCTCAGGCATTTAACGGTTGCGGAAGCCTCGGAAGTATCAGTATTCCGGGAAGCGTAACAGAGATTGGAAGCAGTGCGTTTAATAACTGTGTGGGTCTTTCTGAGATTACATTTCCTTCTTCCGTAAGTTCCATGGGAAGCGGCGTTCTGGCAGGTTGCAGCGGATTGTCGTCGGTCAGCCTTTCAGCGGGAATATCCTCAATTCCGGAACTTACTTTATATGGCTGCAGCAGCCTTTCCAGTATTACCATTCCCGGCTCTGTGGGAAGCATTGGCTCCCAGGCGTTCGGAAACTGCAGCGGTATCGGAAGTATCAGCATACCTGCCTCTGTTTCATCCATAGATTTCAGTGCCTTTGATGGCTGTAGCAATCTGGCAGAGGTAAATATAGAAGGCGGAAACGGAAGCTATGCTTCCTCAGACGGTGCGGTATACGATGCAGGCATGACACAGCTTCTGTTCTGCCCTATCGGCAAGTCCCAGCTGACACTGCCGGACAGTATGACTTCCATAGCATCTTCTGCTTTCAGTAATTGTCCTTATGTATATAACCTGGAGATTCCCAGTTCCGTAACTACCATTGAAGTAGATGCTTTTACCGGAAGCGGAATCAAAGCAGTTACTATTCCTCCCAGTGTTACATCCATTGGTTCCCAGTCCTCCTGGACGCCGGATGTAATCCGCGGATATACAGGTTCTCAGGCAGAGCGTTTTGCAGATGAGAATGGATATATTTTTGAAAGTATAGGAAATCTTGGGGAAGATCCGGAACCGGACCCTGAACCAAAACCGGATCCTGAGCCGGAACCGGAACCCGAACCAAAACCGGATAACAACGATAGCAATAACAATAATAACAATAACAATAATACCGGTGGAAACAGCGGCGGAACCACGCAGACAGGAACCGGCGGCGGAACAAATGCCGGAACCAGAACTTCTGTTTCCAGAAATATGGGAACTGCACAGGTGGGCAGCGGAACTCCTAAGACAGGAATTGCTTTTGACGCAAGATATGTGCTCTGCCTGGGTGTATTCTTTGCCGGTGGATATCTGGTAATCAGTAAGAAGAAAAAGAAAGTTGATGTGGAATAAGGATATTTATTTTATAGGTGCTGCACATCTGCGATTAATTGCAGATGTGCAGCACTTTGTTCTCTTATAGGAAAGACCTTGTCACGCTAAAGCATGAAAGTGTCTTCCTATAAGAGAAAAGTAATATGCGCACTCGTGCAACAGGTATTAGTCGCTAAAGCGACTGCACTCGGCGCAGCAAACCGTCCAGATCCCTCATTCATGAGGGATTCAGGGAGCTGATGCGGACCTGTCCGCTTCGGTCCTGAATTTAGTGGCAGCTTTCCGAACCGCAGCCGTGATTTCCGCAGTCATGACCGTCTTCGTGGGAGTGATGGCTGCATACGGTGTCGGGGTCATAGACGAGCTGTCCCTTTAAGAAAGATTCTACCTGAGCGTCAGCGTCTCCGGTAGCTCCGGGATAAAGTTCAATTCCGGCTTCTGCCAGGGCATTTCTTGCGCCGCCGCCAATTCCGCCGCAAATCAGTACATCCACGCCGCCGCCGAATAAAAAGCCTGCCAGAGCGCCGTGGCCCTGTCCGTTGGTGTCCACAATTTCGGAAGAAACAATCGTTCCGTTTTCCACTTCATACACTTTAAACTGGCTGGTGTGTCCAAAATGCTGGAATACCTGTCCATTTTCGTAAGTAACTGCAATTTTCATAATAGATTCTCCTTTTTTTCTGTTCTGACAGTTTTTCAGGCAGTTTTGGCCGGGA
>Ga0137306_104152_pt1 | contig 10156 bp, 5 predicted proteins | sample Inofroosms_March_FD_97187 | JGI IMG/M metagenome (GOLD analysis project Ga0137306, IMG submission 97187) | Mouse cecal microbial communities from Vienna, Austria - N-Acetylneuraminic and N-Acetylglucosamine D2O microcosms_March | ecosystem: Host-associated > Mammals > Digestive system > Large... | reverse complement strand
TGCCTGTGCAAAATCGCCCTGCGGGTCTATGCCGGCTTTTTTCATCACGCGTTCTTTTACGCCGCTGCTGCCGGAGTATTGATAAGCAAAATCGATCTGTGCCAGCCAGGTGTACAGGCAGCTTTCGACCACGTCAATCTGCTCTGCCGTCATAAACTGCGAAAAATCTGCTTCTAACGAAAGCGGGTCGCCTTCTTTTAATTTTTCCAGCTCCTGCCTCGCATCCACGACTTCTTCCGGGACCGTGTCCTGCGGCCCGTTGAGGATCGTGCCGTCGCCAAGATGTATGACCGCGTTTAATAATGCGGCGTTGGCATTTTCTTCCCCATTGTAAGGCGACGAATCGACCGCTATTTCATCCCACTGCGCTTTTATGCCGGAATAATATACATCCTGTAATCCGCTGCATCCGCAGAATGCCGCTGCTTCAATCTGCTCTATGCCTGCCGGGATTGTAATAGACGTAAACCCCTTACAGTTCATAAAGCCGTATGCCCCTATGCTTTTTACGCCCTGTGGGATTTCTGCTTCAGTTAAAGACTCACAGTCAGCAAAAGCACCATTTTCTATTCTAACCACGCCGGATGGAACGGTATAAGTTCCCCCTTTTTTCGCCGGATATCTAATTAAAATATCTTTCTGCCTGCTGAATAAGATCCCGTTTTCCGATGAAAAATGCTCGTTATCCTGCTCTACATGAATGGCCTCCAGCGTCCGGCATCTGCCAAAGCAGCCGAGATCTCCGTTTTCCAGATTCCCTAATCTGTTTACGCTGGACGGAATGGTTATTTCTTTAAGCGCTGTATGATCTGAAAATGCGTCATAGCCTATGCTTGTTACGCTTTTGCCATTAATCGTGGACGGAATGACTAATGATTTTTCCAGACCTTCGTATCCGGTTATTTCAAGAGTGCCGTCATCCAGCTCTTTATACTGATACTTTCTTTTAGATCCCTCAAATATAGTGCCGTCGCTAAAATGAACGACCGCATCTAACAGGTCATCATTTTGCTCTTTCGAAATACGAATTGCCTTCCACTGCTCCAATGTGCCGGCATAATATACATCCTTTAACTGCCAGCATTCAGCAAAGGCACTGTCATTTATTTCAGTCACGCTTAATGGTATTGTAATTTCTGCTAATGACTGGCAGTTGAGAAAAGTAGTTTCTTCTATTTTTGATACATTCTGCGGAATGGTTACTGCTTTTAAGCTGTTGCACAAAATAAAAGCACCTACGCCTATTTCTGTTATGCCGGCAGGCAGAATAATAGACTCAAGGCTTGTACATCCAGAAAAGCTGCCTTCACCCAGAACACTTACGCTTTCTGGAATCTCAATCTCCCTTAACATACTACATCCACCAAAAGTATAGTCATCTATTCTGGTGACATTCGGTGAGATGCTTACTCTGGTAAGATTAGAGCAGCCACTAAAGGCAGCTATGTCTATAATTGATACCGTAGACGGCATATCGTATTCCCCGCCCTTTGCTTCTGGGTATTTGTACAAAAAGCCTTTTGGCTTGTCGTATAAAACTCCATTCTCGGAAGACAGCATCGGATTGTTTTCATCTACATAAATTGTCTCTAATGCCGGATAAGATCCAAAATATCTTGCGCCTTCTGATTCTTCAATATGTACGACTGTCGATGGAAATCTAAGCTCTTTCATTTTACATTCCATAAGCGAATTAGCAGTTTCCAAAGAAGCGCCAAAGCCTATGCTTGTCACTGTCTTTCCATAAATCTGTTCCGGGATCTGCAGCACTTCCACGCTTTTTTTATATTTTAAAATCTGAAGCGTGTCATCACTTAATACTCTGTATTCAAAATCATTCATCGGATCATCCGCATTCAGATAATACATGTTCACTCTGATTAAATTCTCATTGCCTGTTGTATCAATCTGAATATTTTTCCAATCCTGCTCTGTACCGATATAGTACACATCATTCAGCCTGCTACATCCCAGAAAAACGTTATCCCCTATGCTTGCTATGCCGGATGAAAACCGGATCTGCCTTAGGTTGGAACAGCCTTCAAATCCCCTGCTTTCTATACTTTCCACACCAGACGGAAGTATAATATTCCTAAGACTCGTACAGCCTTGAAAAGCCTGTTCCCCTATATTTTTTAAATTGTCCGAAAAATCGATTCGCTCTAAAAGCTCACAGCCCCAAAAGGTGCCATATTCTATACGCTCAAGGCCGGATTCTGAAAGTTCTGCCCTGGCTAACCTCCCGCATGCTGCGAAAACGTATCTTCCCAGACTCACCGCCTGACCCCAAATATAAATCCGCGATAAGTTTTCACATTCAGCAAAGGCAAAATCTCCTATGCTCGCTGTATTTGATCCATCTGGTCCATGTGATCCAAGAGAAACAGATGTTATGCCGCTGCACGCGGCAAATGCCCGTTCTCCTACTTTAAGGTTGAACCCCGAAAGAGAAATCTCTCCTGTCAATCCTGCGCAGCCGCTAAACGCATAATCTCCCAGACTCTCTGAACCTAAAATACCGTAGGTTAATTCAGACAGCTTTGTGCAGCCGCTAAACGCATAATTTCCTACACTTTGTATCTGCGCATATTGGTTATTAGGAGCCTTAACTGTTGTTAAATCTACGCACTCTCGAAAAGCGCTGTTTCTGATATCCCTCAGCCTAGCCGGAATAGTAACCTCCACAAGCCCGCTGCAGTTTTCAAACGCACTTTCCCCAATCGAAACCACTGTTTTTCCATCGATCTCATCTGGAATAACTACTTCGGCATCTGCCCCGGTATATTTTGTGATCTCTATCGTCTCATCTGAAAGCTCCACATACTCAAAATCCTCAAAAACCTCCGCCCGGACTTCTTTTGTACCCGCAGGCCAGACGACTGCACCTGCCGCTATGCACAGCGCAGTCAAAACTGCCAGAATCCTTCTGCCCATCTTCATAAACGTTCCCTCCAAATCTCAAACCGTTCCTGCCGGCCGCTACAAAAACACCGCTATGCCAGTATAATTGTCCATATGTTTCCCGCACCCGTTCTTTTTTACGGCCAGCTCCATCTCCTGCAGCCATTCTTTGGGAGAACCTGCTTTTTTGAGCATATGCTGCATATTCTTTTCCTGTATCCACTCCCAGAACCCGTCCGAACAGAGCAGGAATGCTTCATCGCCCATACGTGCGATCGGCTGCGCGATCTCGTACTGCGGCTCATCCCACTCAACGCCCATTACGCGCAGCAGCCGGTTGCGGTCGGCATGGCCTCTGATCTGTTTTTCTTTCAGACGCCCCGCAGCCACCAGCATCTGCGGCACGCTATGGTCAAGCGTACGCTGCCTGAGCTTCTTATTTTGAAAATAATAGATTCTGGAATCTCCGATATGCCCCCACTGGATACGGCTGTTGTCTGCTAAAAGCACTGCCAGCGTCGTCTTCATTTCCATTCCCCGGCCCTGGCGGGCCTGCTGGGCCAAAAGCACCTGCTGGCCCAGCTCAAAGCAGCGGCTTAAATACGTCTCATTTACCGCACCGCGTATGGAAAAATCATCGCAGATACTCTCGCATACGATACGTGACGCCTCGTCGCCGCCTCCATGCCCGCCGAGTCCGTCAGCCAGCACAAAGCAGTAAGCATCCCCGTGCCGTTCTATCGCTGTATAATCTTCGTTGTAATCCCGCTCGCCGGGACTGGATAATATGTCAAATGAAAACATGGTCTCCTCCATACTTATGTTACGCTCCTTACAGGCAGGCTATAAAGTCCTGTCTCAAGTCCAAGCTCCGCTGCCCTATTCCACAACAAAGCTGCCTCCATCCGGCATAATCGCTTTATTCCCGTCACTACCGCCGCCTGCTCCTGCGCCGCCGGACGATGACTGTCCGCCGCTGCCTGTACTGCCGCCTGTTCCTGTGCCACTGCTGCCCGTGCCGCCTGTCGATGGCTGTCCGCCTGCTCCCGTGCTGCCGCCTGTCGATGGCTGTCCGCCGCTGCCCGTGCTGCCGCCAGACGGTCTGTTTCCTGTGCCGCCGGACGGCTGATTTCCTCCTGTGCCTGTACCGCCGGATGGTCTGTTTCCTGTACTGCCCTGCACTGGTGCTTTTCCAAGGCTTACGGTGATCGTCACCCTGCTGCCCTTTGCTGCCTTTTCGCCTGTCTCTATATCCTGACGGATGACAAGCCCTGCCGCTGCCTGCTCGCTGTAATCCGTAACGACCCCTGCGGTAAGCCCGGCTTTCTGCAGCTTTTCTACTGCCTGATCTTTGGTCAGGTACAAAAGCTCTGGAATCTGTACCATTTCCGGCCCCTTGCTGATGACAAGACTGATCGGCTCATTCGTGCGTGCCGTTTCTCCTGCCTTAGGGCTCTGGCTGATAATTCTGCCTTTTTCTACTTTTGTACTGTATTTATTTTTTACTTCACCTAATGAATAAGTAAAGCCATACTGTTCCTTGAATTTTCCCAGCTGCCTGATTGCTTTTTCTTTGGTCATGCCTGTAAGGTTCGGCACTTCTAATAATGCTGTTTCTTCGGACAGGCTGCCCAGAGAAATCGACAGCTTGATTTCGGTCTGTACGGCAATGCGCTCTTCCGCAGGGACGCTCTGCGTAATGACCCTGCCCTTCTGCACGACATCGCTGTACTCTTCACTGATCCCGTCTGCGTTTAAAATCAAATTCTGCCTGATCACCAGCTGCTCGGCTTCTTCCCTTGTCATGCCGGATAAATCCGGCATCATGATTTCTTCTCTTCCGCCGCTCATAATTACGCGTATCGTCTCTTCTGCTTCAGCTACTGCGCCGTCTCTGGGCTGCTGGCTTAATATTTTATTTTTTTCAATACTTTCACTGTAGTTCATGCCGCTGATTACCAGATTTAGATTTTTCTCCCCTAACAGCTTTTGTGCCTGCTCATAGCTCATGCCGGATACATTCGGCACATACCGCTGCGTGCCGCTCAGTGCTGCCATGCCGTCTGCGCTTGTGATTTCTTTTTTCGAAAATCCCAGATTTCCGGTCGCAAACAGTCCGATACAGATACAGACCAGCACACAGGCTGCGGCTGCTGCGCATTTCATCCATAACGGCAGCTGCAGGCTCAGCTTCTGGTCCTTTTTTTCTATAATTCTCTCCACGTCCTCCTTACCGCGCAGTGCACGGTAATAGCTCTCCGCATCCTGTATGCGGTATTCCTGCCGCACGTTTAAGCTGTTCATAATCGCATTTTCTATATTGGGATCTATCGGTATGCCGAGTTCTGATGGAGGTTTTAAATGATCATCCGCAAGCCTTTGTATCGATTCCTGCGGCCTTTTGCCTGTGATCATGCAGTACAGTGTCGCCCCTAATGCATAAATATCCGTCCACGGCCCCTGTACGCCGTGGCTCCTGTACTGCTCCTCCGGCGCAAAACCCGGCTTTAATATAACAGAAAGGCTTTTTGACTGTACGGCTGTCGCATATCTGGCTGCGCCAAAGTCTAAGATTTTTACTTTGCTGGTTTTTGTGAGAAAGATGTTGTCAGGCGCGATATCCCTATGGATAATCCCTTCTTTATGTACCGCTGTAAGACCTCTGAGCACAGCCAGTGCGATCGCACGCGCCTGATCTACGGAAATGCGTTTTCTTTTTCGCAGCACCTCTTTGACTGTCACGCCGTCTAAATATTCCATGACAATGTATCCGCTGCCGTTTTCCTCAAAACAATCGTATATGTCTACGGTCTCCTGTACAGAGTTAAATTTTGCCAGACGCCTTGCTTCAAATAAAAAGCTCTCAAGCCCGGCTTGAAACTGCTGGGCGGCTTCACCGGAAAATACGGTGACTCGCATAGAGCCGTAGCTCCTTGTCGCAAAATCACTCGGCAGGTATTCTTTGACCGCCACCCTGCGCTGCAGCACATGATCCCATCCGATATAAGTGACGCCGAACCCGCCGTAGCCCAGCACTCTGCCGATCAGATATTTTTTCTTTAAGACCGTACCCGGCAGCAGATAATAAGCTTCTTTTACGTCCGTGCCTTTCTGGTATCCGCAGTATCTGCAGATCCGCTCATCGTCTGCCATCTGAGCCATGCAGCCCATGCATCTTGTCATAATACGCTACCCCCTGTCTGTTTAATCATACGATCTGTTCTGACTCTGTTCACTGCGCTTTTTTATAATCTCTTCCCAGCTAAAATGCTCTCCGCAGCATGGAAAAAACATCAGGCCGCAGTTTCCGACTGTTAAAATGTCATGCTGCTTGATCCAGACCGGACGCATAATGACATTCCGGTTTAAATAAAACGGCCTGCCGGATGTGCCCGGCTCTACGGCAAACCTGCGCTGCTTGGGCACATAATAAACCGCAGCATGCTTTTCCGCTGCTATGCTGTCATCTCCGCGCAGGACAATCTCATTTTCCGGGGATCTTCCGATAAAGTTTTTGCCCAGCTTGATCGTAAAGCTCCTGCCGAAATCACTGCCCCTTACACATACCAGCCAGCCTACAACAGGCTTTAAGCCCGGCTTTCGCACCGGATTTTTCGGTGCACTATGGGAAAGCGCAGCAGTAACAGGCTCGTCGTCAAACGCACCCGCCTGGGAAAAGCCGCGCTGTCCGCCGTCAAAGCCTCCTGCCCGCGAGAAGCCGCGCTGTCCGCTGTCAAAGCCTCCTGCCTGCGAGAAGCCGCGCTGCCCGCTGTCAAAGCCGTCTGTCTGGGAAAAGCCGCGCTGTCCGCCGCCCGCCTGCGGGGCACCATTCATTCTGCCGCCGGCAGCAGACGGATCACGCTGAAAGCCTCCCGCAGGACTGCGCGGCAGTGCCACTGTCACAGAATCTTCATCTGCATAATCGCCATAATCCTGCATAGAGGTGCCCTGTCCCATGCCACTGCATTCCGGGCATTCCCCGTATATTTCTCCATCATAATAATGTCCCTTATCACACCTTTTTAAAATCATACCTGGCACCAGATTTCCTTCCCATACTTTTCACGCATCTTAACGTGTCTTGACATATTTTAGGTCATTCGCTTTTCATTTTTTATGTATTTTGACGCGCTTTTTATGGCGCTGCCGAGCGGTACCGCAGGATAACAACCGAAGTATTATCCTGTTTTTTTCTTCCTTTTACCGCCGCTGTCAGTGCGTCTGCCGTCTGCTGCATATCCCGCTCATTTTTTGTTACAACCGCAAGTATCTCCTCTTCACTCAGGCTGCGGTACAGCCCGTCGCTGGCCAGCAGGATCAAATCTCCGTCGTCCAGCGGATATGCGCCGGGGCTGACATCCATCAATGTCAGATCCCCGATCCCCAGATAGCTGACCAGAGCCTCTGCCCGGTACTCCTCCGCCGCATATTCCTGTGCCGTCATCTGTCCGTTTCGAAGCATATCGTTTAATTCGTGCCTGTAATTGTGTTCGACATTTAACGACATGATTTCCCTGCCCCGTATAAAATACAGCCTGCTGTCGCCGACCGACAGCCAGTACATTTCATTTCCCTGTACAATCACTGCCACAATCGTCGTACCTGCCTGCAGCCGCCTGCCGTCTGCGTCTGCCTGCATATATACCTTTTCGTCTGCACTGACTGCCTCCCTGCGCAGAAAATCTGGAATGTCCAAAATATGTTTATTGGAAAACCACGCTTCTGCCAGACTTTCCAGTGCAACACGGCTGGCAATCTCCCCGCCGCTCAGCCCGCCCATGCCGTCACAGACAATGCCAAGCGCCCATCCGTCTGCCCCGTACCCAAATACGGAATCCTGCTGTGACTTTCTGCTGCCGATAATGCTGGACGTCCCGATTTCTACCGTACTCGGGCTGCCCTTCAGCTTCTGCGTAACGATCTCCAGCTCGTCGTACGGCTGCAGCAGTTCCTCCGGCTGTTTTATGCTCTTTTTTTTCCTGTCTGCTTTTCTGCGTCCTAACACAAAGTTTCACCATCCTGCTCTAAATCGACAGCATATAGCTTTTGCTCCATTTTCCATAATAAGTCTTAGAGCCTGCTTTTTTATAAGTCCGCACGCGGATATACATTTTGTCCTTGCTGACATCCAGATACCTGAGCCTTATAAAATTATCCGTGCCTGCCTTTTCACCGTTTGTGCTGTTTGTATAGTTCTGGTTGTAGGCGATACTGTACTGGCATCCGTCAACTGTCTGATCTTTTTTCCATTCTACATATACACTGTCCAGTTTTCCCTGGCTGTCCCTTGTACGCACGATCTTTTTCACCTGCACCTGCCTTGGTACGATTGTGAGTGCTATTTTTTTAACTGTCCTGCCGTATTCGTCAACCGGAGAATCTGAAGCCGTAATTGTCACCGTAGCCCTGCCGTAGCTTTTCGCCTGCAGCCTGCCTGCCGCGCTGACAGATATGATTTTCGGATTGCTGCTTTTATAAGAAATCGTAGAGGCAGCGCCATTGCATTTTGCCTTTAGTTTAAAATCTGCCCCGTACTCCAGCTGTCCGTTTTGTATCGTTCCTTTATTGTAAGTGATCGTCTGGCTTTTTTTCTTTTTTGAAAACCAGATCCGGCTGCTTTCCACAGTCGTGCGCCCGTCGCTGACGGCACAGTACAGATACAGACCGTCTGGCACATCGTCTGCTTTCAGATCTATATAAAGCGCTTTTCCCTGCCATACGATCGATTGATAATCCGACTCGCTGAGCGGATGTCCGCTGCCGGTTTCTGACGGCGCATAGTACCACTGATAATCATAATTGCTTGTCAGCCCTCCTGTTGCCTGCACATCAAAGGCCGCTACATTTTTGCTGCGCTGCATGCTTGGTGCGCTGACCGTAAGCGGCTCTGCGGCAGACTCCCCGCCGCCGGAGCCGCTGGAAGAATCATCCGCATATTTCCATGCATGTGACGACAGGCTGATCGAAAGTGTCGGCACAACTGCGCGGTATTTATTTTCGACAAGTCCATAAAGCGTAAAAGCGCCTGTATTTCCCATTAAAGCTGCATACCGGAATGCATTGCTCTCTCCCACTGCAGGGCTTCTCAGCCACCACCAGCAGAACTGCTCCCCCGATCCGTCCTGCGCACCTAAACGCGCACCCATGGCATATGCGTATTCACTCGCCGGTATCCGGCGGCATGGGGAAGGATTTTGAATGTCCGCAGGAAATCCATGGCTTGTTTCTGCCATCTCTGCCATAGATGGAATATAAATATCATCCTCTGTGTCGGTGCTTTCCTTGGCATCACCGTCTGTCTGTCCTTGGCCTGCATAATCCGCATTGTCAACCGTCTGTTTTACAATCGCCCCGCGCTCGTCACTGTCAAACGCGGTACGGTAAAATGCCCCATTGAGCCATTTACGCAGAGAACTGTCTGCCCAGGTCACTGCAGCGCCCATCTCATGATAGCTGCGGCAGTCCAGCCCCGCGTCTGCCAGCAGACGGAGCGTCTGTCCGTCATTGGCAAGCACGCGCCACTTAATTCTCTCCCATTTAAAATAACGGTATCTGCCTGTTCCAAACTGCTCTTTGTTATTTGCATCCTCGGCGCTGACCCTGCGGTATTTCACGCCGTCTACCCATGCATCCCCGTAGCTGTCATAGGCAGCGTCTGTAATCGCGGATGTCAGTGCCTCTCCCTTTACCTCTGACTGCGGATAGCTGCCAAAATAGATATTGGTATAGACAATCTGGCTCCCGTCCTCACTGTACGACGGCCCCTGCGGCAGGCCGGCAGCCGAATCAGCAGCCGCTGCCTTTATGAAGCTGCCTGATCCATCTGCTGCAGGGCTTATGCCGTTTAAATACAGCAGACAAAACAGGGCAAATGCCGCGGCAAACCTAATTCCATTCCTATTTCTTTCAAATTTTATTTTTTCAGCTGTTCGTTTCTTTCCATCCATGCTTCTTTCAGCCTCTGCCTTCCTTATCCTAATAATTTTTCAAACACGTTCAGCATACGTTTTTCATCAACAATTACGAATACTTTAGAATTGCTACTGTAATATCAGCTCTTCTCTCAGCCTTAATTCCAGCAGAGTTTTCTTACAAGCTTTTTCCTGACAGATCTTTTTCCACATCTTCATATACTTTTATGATGTGCTCCAGCGTGCCGCCATACTGCCGCAGCTGCTCCAGCTGGCTGTGCAGGCTGTCCGCAATGCCAGACAGCGACTGCTGCACACCATAAGAGGCTCTATGAAGCTGCATC
>Ga0137306_104150_pt1 | contig 10160 bp, 13 predicted proteins | sample Inofroosms_March_FD_97187 | JGI IMG/M metagenome (GOLD analysis project Ga0137306, IMG submission 97187) | Mouse cecal microbial communities from Vienna, Austria - N-Acetylneuraminic and N-Acetylglucosamine D2O microcosms_March | ecosystem: Host-associated > Mammals > Digestive system > Large... | reverse complement strand
CCCGCCTCCAGCAAAAGAACCGCCAGCAAGACTGCCATCAGGCTTTTCCTGTCCTTTCGAAACACCTTTCCTGCCAGCACCAGAACGCCCGCCAATATGGGGCAGACCACCGGAAGCAGTAAAATCACATTTCCCTCCATAATTTATCTCCTTTAATCAAACATGGCAAGTCCGTCTGTAATGGCCTGGACAATGGGCTGAGAAGACATACCCAGCACCAGGTTCAGTCCGATAAAACAAATGATAGCCAACCGCAGCGCCCAGGAACTTCTTACTGTGGTCTGCTTAGGAAGCGGCTTGTCCTCCGGCCGTCTCCTGGAGTACAGCGTGATGACCAGCCGCAGAAAGTAAACCGCGTTTAAAAGCGTGCTCACCGCCAGCACGATCAGGGTAGGCATCATTTTCTCCGGGCTGTCCAATGCCGAAGTGGCAAACAAAAGCTTTGAGATAAAGCCGGACAGCATGGGGAATCCCACCATGGACAGTGCTCCTATGGAAAAGCCGATCCCTGCCAGAGGGTTCCTGAACGCGGCGCCGCGGAGGCTGACAAAGTCCTTCCGGTCCCCCGACACCTCATAGAGCCCCACCGCGCTGATAAACAGAAGGGCTTTTGTAGCCGAATGGGCGAAAATATGGAACACTGACGCCACCATCCCCGCCGTGGTCCCCAGGCCGATCCCCATATAGATGTATCCGATCTGTGCCACGGAGGAGTAAGCGATCATCCGCCTCGTGTCCGTCTCGCTGATGGCGTGGACAGATCCCATGATCATGCCGCAGACGCCGAACAGATACAGAACATTGACCATATGGGTCCCTACCAGATTGTCATACCCCAGCACCCGATAAAAAATCTTTATAAGCAGGAAAATATATCCCTTTGACACCAGGCCCGACAAAACCGCGCTGCCTGTGGGCGTGGCATACCCGTAAGTATCCGGGATCCAGTAGTGGAACGGGTACAGACCGCTTTTAATCGCCAGTCCCACGCTGATGACCGCCATGATCACCAGCAGGGGAATCCGATATCTTCCCGTCGCCACCAAAAGCTCCACGGATTCCTTGGCCGGACTCATAAGCAGATGACCGGTCACGTCATACAAAAGAGTCAAGCCTATGAGGAACAGTCCGGAGCCCAGCTGGCTCATGACCATATAGCGGATAGCCGCCGACAGATTCCGCCCTTTTTGCCGGATCATGATCAGCCCGCATCCGGCAATGGTATTGATCTCCACAAACACATAAGCCGTAAACAGATCGTTGGTGTATATCAGCGCTAGGAGGGAGCTTAACATCAGATCGACCATGATGTAAAACAGGTTTTGCTTGCTTTCCTCCACGTCCCTGGCCGTGTGGTCCAGTCCGCCTGTTACAGACAAAAACATGACGATGCCAAAGAGCACTGCCGTCACGCCTTCCAGCACTCCGGCCCGTATCTCATTGCCCCAGGGCGCCGGAAAATGGCCCATCATGTAGGTATAGCTCTCGCCGGTCTTAAGGCAGAACATCAGCGTCCCCGCGGACAATGCCGTGGTAACCGCGATCATCATAAGCGTCAGGTTCCTGGCTTTTTTTCCGCTTAAGACCGATGATATGATTCCGGAAAACATGGCCAGAATGATGGAGAAAAACGGAAAATTCTGCACAAAACTCATATTTGTTCCTCCTCCTCTTTGGCCAATATCAAGATCTCATCCAAGTCAAGAGAATGATACCGTTCATACAGCCGGACGGTCAGCGCCAGCATCAGAGCCGTAGAACTGACAGAGACCACAATGCCGGTCAGCACAAGACCGCTGGGCACCGGGTTAATGTAAGCTTCCACATCCTGGATCCCATCCACCACAATAGGCACGCCCCGCCCTGTGATGTACCCCTTTACCGCCAGAAACAGGTAAGTAGCCGTATCCATGATATTCATCCCCATGATCTTTTTCACCAGATTCCGGTGCAGCAAAAGTATGGTAAATCCTATACCGAACAGGATGATGGACACCGTCTCTTCTATATTTAATACAAGATGTTGTACCAGATTTATATTCATGGCGATCACATACCCCCTTTCCTGAACAGGGTGTAAAACGTATACATGGTGCAGGCCACCACCAGGCCCACACAGATATTTAAGGGCAGAATCAGACCGCTGCTTAGGATGGCCCCCGGCGTTCCCAGAGGAATCCCGCTCTCCAGGTGATTGGCCCCTGTAAAGAAGGAATAGCTTTTGGCCAGACAGTAAAACGTCAGGGCGCACAGAGTAGTCCGCTTATACAGTTTCTCCGTAAACAGCTTTCCCATCCTCTTATACCCAAAAGCATTGAGATACAAAATAAGGCCCGCGCCAAGAACCGCGCCGCCCGAGAAGCCGCCGCCCGGCGACAAATGACCGTTAAGTACAATATAGATCCCGAACATAAGGATCACCGGCACCAGCACGCAGGAACACTTCTGCAGGATGATATCATTTTTCGGCTCAAAGTGTCTGTCATTGGTCTCCGCCACCATCTTCTCCAGCTCTTTATCTTCACTGTTCCCATCCAGACGCAGAAGAAGAAGCACACAGCAGGAACCAATAAACAGCACGCAGGACTCGCCAAAGGTATCAAAGGCTCGATAGTCCAGGATCATGCCCGTGACGATATTGACTGCCCCTGTCTCCTGAAGCCCCCGTTCGATATACCGGGCCGCCACCTCATTGTTATCCGGATTGTTAGCGTCTCCTCTGGGAGGCAGAGCCGCCACGGTCCATAAAAGCGTCAGGATCACGCCCAGACACAGCACCACAGACATGACTTTGTAAAACTGCTTAAACCGCCAGATCCCTTTTGACTTTAAGATCTCCTTCCCTTCCCCGTGGGCCGGCACGATTATGGGATCCTCTTCGCGCATAACCGCCTCATGGGCATCCATGCCGTGTTCTAAAAGGTCTGTCTCCCCATCCAGCCAGCTCTTAAATTTCCTCCACCGGCTCTCCTCATAATTATCCCTTTTCCTGCTCACTGTCATCCTCCTCTCTGACCGCCCTGATCTTTTTCAAAGTCAGGAAAAACAGAATGCTGGTGACCCCTGCGCCAACGGCCGCCTCGGTAATCGCCAGGTCAGGCGACTGGAGGATCATCCAGATGATGCACATGATCAGGCTGTAGGACATGAAAATGATGATCGAAGTCAACAGATCCCTGACAAAAGCCACGGACAACGCGCACACGATCAAACTGAGTAATAGAATGCTCTCAAACAGCTTCATCTTTCTCTGCCCCCTTTTTTCTGTTTCTTTTTCTTTGACACAGCCTTTTCACCGGCTTTGATGTTTTCTGTCTGTTCCACACGGACACCGTTATTTTTTTCCAACACCATAATCTCTCCAAGGCTTTCATCTGTCATGGCTTCGAGACGGCTTATCATGTGGCTGCACACAGGGGACGCGATCCAGAAAAACACGATGACCATGGCAAGCTTCAGCGAATCCATGGAAAATCCACGCATGGTGATAGTTCCCAGTATGACAAACAAAAGTCCAAGAGTATCCCCCAATGCCGCGGCGTGCATCCGATTGAGGGCGTGGTGGAACCGGTTCACTCCAAACACCGCCGCCACCATAAAACCAACGCCCAGGATCAACAGTCCCGAGGCAGCCGCGAATCGAATCCATTCACCTGTCATTGGCGTACCTCCTCTTCCGAAACGTGCTCATGGCTTTCAGCCTGCTTGTTTAAGTTATCCTCAATGGCCTTCAGATCCGCCAGCATATGTTTTCTCTGCAAGTACACGCCTGTATACACCTTGCAGAACAGCACCACTCCCAGAAAACTGATCATGGCATAGATCAGGCATATGTCCGCCAGGTAATTCTCATCAAGCATCACGGAGAATATGGCTGTGATCATGATCACCATGGTGCCGATCATATTGACCGCCACGATCCGGTCCGAGACTCCCGGCCCCAGTATAGAGCGGATGATACTGATGACAATCAGTACGGCCAGAACAACGATAACTCCTGTCATCATGGCTGTATAGGCCTGCTGTATTAGCTCCATTTTTGTCCCTCCGCCTCCATTTCCTTCAATAATTCCACAAATACCGAATCCTCCACACCGTCCGCCAGTTCCTTATCCAGATAATGGACGCAGAATCGGTCCCCCTCCACAGACACGGTGATAGTCCCTGGGGTCAGGGTAATCGAATTGGCGAGAAGCATTCTCGCCGTCCCAGTCTTAAAGCTGGTGTCAAAATACACAAACCCTGGCTCCGGCTGCATATCCGGCGAAAATATGATCTTCAGAACACATATGTTGGCTTTGAAGATCTCTTTCACCAACACCCACAAGTATCTGATGAAAAAGGGTATCAGACGAAACAGCAAAAGCTCCTTGCGCAGGCTGTAATCCAGGAATCTGCAGGTAAACGCAAACAGCGCTGCCGAGATCACGATGCCAAACAGCAGGATTTCCGCCGTCACCTTACCATTTAAGATCAGCCATACTGCCAAAAATAACAGATACATAGACATCCCCTTTCATTTATTAAAAAAGTATAAACAAGAATATCGCGAAGTGTATTATACTGCTGTTTTGAAATAAATACAAGATTATATAAATTTTTTTATGTTTTTGAAACATCAGCAAACTATTGTTCACTCCCGGCTTCCAAAATCTCCTGGATCATATCCATATACTCCCCGCAGTACTCCCCATAGATGGACAGCATAGCCTCCCGAAACCGGCCTTTCTCTTTTGCCGACAGCTCCACTACCTGGCAGCCGGCCTTTCTCACCCGCTCCTCCGACTCATGGATCCGCTCCTCCCACAGTTTCCGCTCATACACTGCCGACTCCCTGGCACACTCCCTTATGATCTGGTGATACTCCCGGGGCAGTTTTTCCCAGGTGGCCGCGGACACCAGCTGCATCTCCGGCACCCTGGTATGCTCGTCCACCGTATAGTAGGGCGCCACCTCAAAGTGTCTCATGGAATCATAGGAAGGCCAGTTGTTCTCCGCCGCGTCAATCCTCCCAGTCTCCAGTGCCGAGTACACCTCATCATAGGCCGTGGGAACCGCGGACGCGCCCAAAGCCTCCACCACTGCTTTCATAAGTTCTGACTCCTGAACCCGGACCCGCAGCCCCTCCATATCCTCCAGGGTCTCAATGGGCTTCTTCGCGCTGTAAAAATTCCTTGCCCCCGCGTCATACCAGGACAGAGCTACCAGCCCTGTCCCGTCCAGAGAATCCAGAAATTCATCCCCGATCTCCCCCTCCAGCACCTGCCACATATGGTCTGCGTCTGTGTACAGATAGGGCATCTGCAGCACATTCATCTTGGGAATAAAATCAGAAAGGGACGACAGGGACACCCGCGCAAAATCGATTCCCCCAAACTGCATCTGCTCAATGGTGCTCTGCTCCTCCCCCAGAACGCCGCCTGCGCTCACCTGGATCTCCACCCTGCCTTCCGTCCTCTCGAATACCAGTTTGGCAAACCGGTAAGCCCCCTGGGTCGTGGGATAATCCTCCGGCTGATTCTCCGCGTAAGTCAGCACAAACTCCGGCACACGGGAATCCTCCCCGGCGTCCCCATTTCCGGCACATCCCAGGCTCCCCATGACCATCATCCCAAACGCCGCGATCCCAATCCCCGCCGCAGGCCCTCCTTTTTTCCAAAACCTGAAATTTTTATAAACCAAATCCCTCACCCTCTCCTTCTGCTTTTTCCCACAAAAATAGGAGGCCAGAGCCGCTAAACTCTGTCCTCCTAATCTTATCACAATATCATTTTGCCAGCAACTGGGGCAGCCACAAACTGATGCCCGGTATAAACGTGATCAAAAGCAACGTAATGACCATACACACATAAAATGGCAGGGTAGCTTTCACCACCTTCTCCATAGGCACCTTGGCCACAGCCGACCCGATAAACAGCACCGCGCCTACAGGCGGAGTCAAAAGACCGATACCACAGTTTAACACCACCATGATACCAAACTGAATGGGATCAAGGCCAATGGAAGTGGCGATAGGAAGCAAGATCGGGGTTGCGATCAAGATAATGGGAGCCATATCCATAATGCACCCCAGCACCAGCAAAATCAGGTTCAGCATCAAAGCCAGCAGGATCGGGTTTCTGGTAAGGCCTGTAATGGCGTTGGCCGCCAGATCCGGCACATGAAGCCTGGTAAGGCAGTAGCCGAAGATGCTGGATGTAGCGATCAGGATCAGCACGATGGACAGCGTATCCACGCAATCCCCTAAAACTCTCCACACGCCCTTCCAGTCAAGCCCCCTGTAGATAAACACACTGACAAGCAGACTGTAAATAACCGCAACAGCCGCAGACTCCGTAGCCGTAAACCAACCGCCTACAACTCCGAACACAACAATCAGCACTGCTGCCAGGGCCCAGAAAGACACGCTCAGCTGCCTAACCAGGTTGCCGATGCTGAACTTCTCCCCCTTGGGATAATTGCGCTTTACGGAAATAATATAGGACCCGATCATCAGGGAAGCCGCCAGAAGCGCTCCCGGAACATATCCTGCCAAAAACAGGCTTCCCACCGAGATCCCTCCCGCCGTGGTTGCGTAGATAACCATGTTGTGGCTGGGCGGCACCAAAAGTCCCTCACAGGAGGAAGTAATGGTAACTGCCGTAGAGAAATCATCGTCATAGCCCTGATCCACCATCATGGGAATCAGGATAGAACCCAGGGAAGCCGTATCCGCCGATGCGGATCCGGAGATGCCGCCGAAGAAATAGGATGCCACGATATTCACCATAGCCATGCCGCCCCGCATCCAGCCTACACAGGCATTAGCCAAAGCGATCAGCTTTTCCGAGATACCTCCTGAACCCATGAGACATCCCATGGTAATAAAGAACGGAACTGCCATCAGACTGAAAGAACTGATGCCCTTTACCATCTGCTGACAGATCGTTGTCAGAGGCAGTCCCTGTGCCATAAGACAGAAAACCGAAGAGAGGGCAACCGCATAGGCAATGGGGAACCGCAGAAATACCATCACAAAAAAACTACCGAGCAAAATGGCAATCGCCATTGTATCCACACTCATACTTATGCCTCCTCCTTCACAAAGAATCCCTTAATATGATTATACACAGCCTCCAGCTCAAAGATCAGCATAGCGACACCGGCCAGAGGAACCGGAAAATACATCCAGAACCTGGACACTTTCGGCATACTCACATAACTGCCCTTTGCCCCAAGTCCGGTGGCGTACTGCCAGCCCACCACGATCATGATAACAGACAGAGCCAAAACAGCCCCGTCCGCCAGAATATCAAGGAACTTCACCAATCCCTTGGGAAGGTACGTATCCAGGGCGGTCATACGGATATGCGCCCCCCTGCGGATAGCAAGGGCAGCGGAAAGCACCGCCATGTAGGACATGCAGGTCAGCACCACCTCTTCACTCCACGCCGGATCAGGAATAAACGGAATATACCTTCCTGCCACCGCCATGGTGGTGATGAGGATATCGGCGATCAACAGCAGCTTACAGATAACCATAACTGCCTTATATGTAAAATCATATGCCGGTTTTATCTTGTCAATGGTTTTAAAAATCTCTGGCATATAGAACCCCTCCTTCTTGAAACCGAAAAAAGCCTGCTGAAACCCTTTCCCCGGCTTATAAAAGGCACAGAGGCGTGTGACCCCTCTGTGCCCACTTTTATTCCTTAAAAGAATCCGATATTACTGAAGATCCAGAATCTGCTGATACAGATCCTCATGTCCCTTGGTGTTGTCCTCGATAACCTTCTTGGTCGCTTCCTGCCATGGAGCGATGTCAGACACCTCAACAACATTTACACCCTCGCTCTTTAACTGCTCCAGAACCTCGTTCTCCTTCTTCTCGGAGTTGGCTCTGTTCTGCTCGGACGCGTACTTTCCGGCCTCCATGATGATAGCCTGCTGGTCAACCGTCAATTTCTCCCACGCCTCATCCGTGATGATAACCTGCACAGCACCCAGGGTATGACCATCCAGGATCAGAGTCGGAGCAACCTCCGGGAACGCGTTAGACTTATAATTGGCGATGGGCTGCTCAGCGCCGTCCACAACGCCGGTCTGCAGAGCAGAGTACAGCTCGTTAAAGGAAACAACTGTGGGAGATGCGCCAAGTCCCTCTACCAGACCGTTCATAACCGGGTCGTTGGACACACGCAGCTTCATGCCCTTCAGATCCTCAATGCCTGCAATCTCTTTCACTGTAAAGAAGTGACGGAATCCTTCCTCGCCATAGTACAGACCTCTGACGCCGGAACCGTTCTCCTGGGACTCCAGCAGAAATTCCTCAGCCAATGGGCTGGTAGCGAAATTCCAGAAATGGTCGCGGTTTACAAAGGTGTATGGCAGGGACAGAAGCATGGATTTCTCTCCGCCGTAGCTGGTCAGAGCAAATGCGGAGATACGGGACATGTCGATGGTTCCGCCGCCGCCCAGCATGGTATCCAGAACGTCGTTCTCAGAACCGAGAACACCGCTGGCCTGTACGTCGATCTTAATCTTTCCATTGGAAAGCTCCTCAACCTTGGTCTTAAAATCCGTAGCCATCTGGCCTACGATGGTGTCCAGAGGGTTAACCTCAGCGTATACCAGAGTGATCTCCGGCATATCGTCCGTGTTGTACGCCCCGGAGCCGCCTGCGCTGTCCCCAGCCGGAGCTGCCGTGGTCTCCCCTCCTGCCACCGGAGCTGCTGTCGTCTCTGCTGCCGGAGCCGCCGTAGTGGGCTCATCCGGGCTCTTCAGCCCGCAGCCTGCAAGACTTCCCGCCGCCATGGCAGCACACAGAACGGAAACAATCAATTTCTTTTTCATGATACACTTCCTCCTCTTTTCTAAAGTTAAACTTTGCTTTGGCTTAAAGCCTCTTAACGCATTTTTAACGCTGTATTCATTATAAAAAAATTTTTGCCCTATGAACACAGTAAATTTTTGTGAAACATAGGACAATTTTATCCATATTCTATTTTCTCTTTATACACTTCACACAACCAGTCGTCAAATGATTATCACACTCTCTGAAATATGCACATGCGGTACTCCGTAGGCGTCTGCCCGGTGATCCGCTTAAACACCCTGGCAAAGTAATTGGAATCCATGTACCCCACAGCCCTTCCCACATCCTTCACATTGACCGTAGGCTGTTTTAACATCCGTTTCGCCTCCTTTACCCGGTACTCCGTAAGGTAGGACGTAAAGTTCTTGCTGAAACACTGCTTGAACAACTTACAGAAATAAGCTTCCGAGTAATTCATGGCCCTGGCCAGATCCTGCATAGAAATGTCGTACATATAATTTTCCTGTATATAGCGAAAGATCAGCTGCGTCACCTTGTCCATCCGCACGTTGCCGGACTCCTCCCCCTCCTCCTGGGTCTGCCGCCCGAAGTCTGTGGAAACCTCCCCGCTTTCCACCCCTCTGCCGCGGGCACCCGCAGTCTCATGTTCTCTGTTTTCCTCATTGCCAACCCCTGCGGGATCCTGACCGCTTCCATGGACGCTTCTAAGCTTTGGCCTCCCCGTTTCTGCCTGTGGCCCCTCTCCATGGCCCGGGCTGTCACTGACATTCCCGCCCCTGCTCCCCTCATGGGCGTCCGCCTGCCGCATAGCCTCGTCCATTACCAGCATCAGCTCCTGCTCATCATAAGGCTTCAAGAGGTAATCCAGCGCCCGAACCGTTATGGCCTTTTTCGCGTAGGAAAACTCGTCGAAAGCCGTGAGAAAAATAATGCTGCACTCCTTATCCTTCTTGCGGATCTGCTCCGCCGCCTCAATGCCGTTGATACCCGGCATCTCGATATCCAGTATCAAGATCTGGATATGCTCCCTCTCATAAATCTCCAGCGCCTCCCTGCCATTCTCCGCCTGAAAGATCTCGCACTGTCCCTTTAGATTCTTGTCCAGCGTCCTGAAAAGCACGGTCCTCTCAATCATCTCGTCATCCGCGATCAACACCCGATACATGATACTGATACCCTCCTTATCACCTAATCCGGATCCTCCCGGTCCTCCCTGGGAATCCACATCTGGATCACCGTCCCCCGGCCCTCCTTGCTGTAGATCCTCACCTGTCCGTTTTTGTACATAGTGTGTACCCTCTTATATATATTTCCAAGTCCAATACCTGCCTTCGACATGCCCTTT
>Ga0137306_104147_pt1 | contig 10160 bp, 8 predicted proteins | sample Inofroosms_March_FD_97187 | JGI IMG/M metagenome (GOLD analysis project Ga0137306, IMG submission 97187) | Mouse cecal microbial communities from Vienna, Austria - N-Acetylneuraminic and N-Acetylglucosamine D2O microcosms_March | ecosystem: Host-associated > Mammals > Digestive system > Large... | reverse complement strand
TTTCTGCCCCTGGCTCCTTTGCCTACTTTAACTCCCCTACTCTCAACTCTAGCTCAGACTCACAATAAATAAAACCACACAAACATTGCACACAACATCTATCGTTCACAATACCAGCTGGTTTGGGTGCGCCATCCCCCTAAGCAGACAATTCAGGGGCGGTTTTAGTGTAGGCGAAATCCAGCGCTTAGGGAGGCTGCACGTGAAGGCTCTCCTGAACGTGCATAGTACAACTTTACGCATTCTACCGGGGCTACGCCTCCCTTAGCGATTAGTTCCCCGGAACGTTGCCCCGTCTGCGTGGGGGATGGTGCACCCGAACCAGCGTCCGTCCTAGAAATAAGCAAACCACCTACTATTATAAAGCCCCCACCCCACAAAATCCCACATTACAAAAAACGCCTATAAATGCCGGCACTAATACCATCAACATTTATAGACGTCCTGAAACGCTATGAAGTTAAAATTCCCACAAAAATAAAGACATTCTGTACTAATTACTAAATGTCCTGTCCTAACTTTTCATGGGGTGGGGAAAAGTGGCCATACGAATCGCTGCGGAAGGGGACGGCTGCAACAGAAACACGCTCCCGCTCCGATCGGAACGCAGCAGTACTAAGCTCGAAAACACCTCGCTAAGTACTGGCGTTCCTTTAGGGTTTCTTTATGCAGCCGTCCCCTTCCTCCGCTACTGAATGAAATGTGTTACATTTCCTTGTATTGTGGGAAATTCCCCATCCCATGAAAAGTGACCATTTTCCCACAAAATGGGAGGTTTTTTACAAAAATTTTTTTAGCGTCAAAGCTGTCAGTATATACATATACAGATACAGTAAGTAATGATTATTCTACCTTTTTTCACAATAGTAATCCAGCACATCCCTCATACAAGCCAGCGTCTCTGCCTCCCCATAGGTCTTGCCGCCCTTTTTCAAGTAGGCAAAAAAGCGGCTGTAGGCCTGCTGGATCTCCTTATCCACAATGGCGATTTCCTCTTTCTGCCCTGTTTCCAGGCAATGCTCCATCCACAGGGCATTCTTTGTCCCCAGCCACTGTTCCAGATGGATCCCCTTTAGCTCTGGGAAATCCTCCTTCAGCAGGAAAAAATGGATATCCGGCTTATCCTGGGCAAGGGCAATGATATTTGCCAGTATCTCGCACCGCTGCCGCATGCTTGCCGGGCTGTAAAGCCCCTGTTCTGGGAATATCTCGATCCGCCCGCTCTCCATAAATTCTACCAGCCCGTCTTTTGTAAAATAAGAAAACAGCTGGCCTGCGGCAGGGGCGCCCTGCGAGTAATATGCGATCACCTTTTGGATCAGTTCTTCCCGGAACGGGATGTCTGGATGGATCTGTTCCTGCAGAATATCCTCTGTCAAGCCAAGGCTGATACAAGGCATATATTCCAGCGCCATAATCTGTATCCCTTCTTCTGTATTTCCGCGTTCCACATAGGCCATCGCATCTACTGTGTTCTTGCAGATGGGCTGGCATTTTTCCCCCAGGCGCACAAACTGCTCCTGGAAAAAGGCAATCCATGCCTTCTCCCCTGTCACCAGGCCATAAGACATATCCTCTGTGAACTGGAGGAAAAAATCATCCGAAATCATCCAGTTATGCCCTTCCCAGAGTCCCGCCTCTGAGGCATCCAGGCAGGAAATACAGATCTCCCCTTTCTGAAAGAGCAGTTCTATCACTTCCTGCATCTGCCTGAGCCTAACCTCGATCCGGCCTGCCGTCCCATTGCCTCCGCAGAGCAGGAGATGGATTCTCTCCCAGCCTTTTTTCCTATGTAGCCCTTTCAGCTCCATGAGCAGGGCATCGGAAATGCCGTGCAGCTTCAGGCAAATCTCCTGCCCTTTGCGGGCAGGGGAAGGAGCCAGCGCCTGCTGGATTGACTGCCAGACTTCCATTTTGCCATTCAGCCCATAGGCCTTTGAGGTGGAAATGCCCCCGCCTAAACCAGACGCTTCCTTACAGGAGTACGTTTCGGAGCCAGGCATTTCCTTACAATGGTACGTTCCAGAGTCCGTCTTCCCCTCACAGGAGTATGTTCCGGAGCCAGGCGTTTCTTTACAATGTACGTTTCCCGGCCGCATTTTCTGCCCCAAAATCTGGAATATGCCCATAATCTCATCAAAGCAATGGCTCTGGCTCTCGCCCAGGACTTCCCTTCGGTAGGCATTGCAGAGGGCGGATACCTCATCCGGCGTAAGCCGCAGCCTCCTGACGATTGGCTCTAGCCGTCCCCATGACTTTGGCAGGACTTTGCCGTTTGCCCAGCGGAAAATAATCGATGTGTCTATCTTGCACATTTCCGCAACCTGCACATGCTTTAGGTTCCTGCATTTGATCAAATAATTGAAATACTTTGAAAATTCCGACATCCCTCGCCCATCCTTCCTTTTTGCTATAAATACTACTGCTCCAGCCCTTTCCACCTCACAGCGCCCCATAAACTTCCTCTTCCCTTCCCCATTTCTTCCGCCTCACAATGCCTCCATAAACTTCACAAACATCCGGATCAGCTCCGACTCTTCAATATAAAAACACCATGGCATTTCTCCCCCTTTTCTTACAAAGATATGCTCGCCAAACAGGTTCTGGTGGGAAAAGGATATGCCAGAATGCGGATGCTCCAGGCTCCAGAAGGAACAGCCCTTTTTCTCCAGACGCCGGAACCGTTCCTCCGCCCCGCACCCACCTTCTCCATAGACCCGGCATTTCTTCAGGCGTTCCCGGAAGACTCCCTGGTAATACGCCTGGTATCCTTCCTGCCCTGCATAAATGCCGCTGCCAAAATCCGACGTGAATAAAACTATCCCTTGGCTGCCCAGCGCCATCTCCATCGCCCTGCCGCTGCCATCTCTGTGCCACTGGTAGCTGCAATATGCCTTATACTCCCTCCCGGAACAGAGGATGGGGAGCAGCGCATGGAATTTTTTGATTTCAGACTCTTCCTTCTCCCCATGGCTGAGGGTGAACATATGCGCAATCCGGCATCCCTCTTTTGCTTGCATAAGGATCTGGGGCAAAGGGCTGCCCTCCGCTGCCACATCCATCTGCAGCTGCAGGTACGAAGATTCCCGGGCAAGCTGGGCAATAGCATGGTAAATTTCCTCTTTTCCATACAGCCGCTGCGTGGAGCCTTCCTGTAGCATTTTCCGGATCCTTCCTGAAGGCAGGATGAATATGTCCTGCCCTGCTTTCTGGGACTTTACTGCCAGCAGGCCCGACTCTTCTGCCGGCAAAGCTGACTCCCCCTGCATTCCCTGCCCGCCAAACAGCCGGCCAATGGATTTCAATGCCTGGTATTGGTACTTGCCCATCCTGCTGACCTGGTAGGCGGCCTTCAGCCCTTCTATCTGCTGCGGCGACATCTTCAGGCCTTTGCCTATGCGGACGGCCTTGTCCATACTTTCCGGCAGTTTCTTCCCCGCAGCATAGCGGCTCAGCAGGGTACGGTCCACCTGGCAGAGCTGCGCCGCCTTCCGCCAGGAGAGATGGCGCTTTGCAACGTACTCCGATAAATATTCTGCAAAGTTCCTCATAAGCCTATTCCCCCAGCGCCAGCTCAGTAAAATCCGCCACATGATCCGCCAGCCCAAAGGCGATTGCCTCCTGCGGCTGGAAGAAACGGCCGCGGCGGACCGCTTCCTCGACCTCAGCCCCCGGCCTGCCAGTGTGTTTCTGCAGAATCTTGTTGATCTTGTCCCTGGCTTCCAGCAGGCTCTCGGAAACCATCTGGATGGAAGTACTGTTGCCGGAAACCCCATTTCCCAGCAGCGGCTCATGCACCATCAGCTCACTGTTTGCAAACAGGTAACGTTTTCCTGGGCTGCCCGATGCAAAGATAAGCGCCGCCATGCTGTATGCCCTTCCCAGGCAGTAGAGCTTCAGGGGCGTCTTGCAGGACTGGATGGCATCATAAATCAGCATGCCGCTGTTAATCTCCCCGCCAGCGGAATTGATCAGGATACGGATGGGAGCCTTCGGATCCTCGCCCACCAGGCACATCAGCTGCCGGATAAACTCCATCGCCAGCCCGCCGTTAATTTCGCCCTCCAGGAAAATCTTCCGCTTACTCAGGAGCTTACTCTCCAATGGAACCAAAGTAATCCCCTGGCTGCTTCTTTCTTGCATATACATTAATCCTTCCCTCCCTTCCCGCAAAAACCATACGTCATTTCCTGCTGCTCCTGTCTGTATCCCATCAATTCCTGGTATTCCCTATCCCCCTGGATCTGATATCTCTCGGTCACAATCGGCTTCTGCCCCCGCCGGAAAATATATTCCCGGCCAATCGGCATTGAAAGGACATCCTCTAACGGCTTGTTCAGCCTCTGGCTTACGGATTTGGCCGTGTCCAGGTCTATGCCGCCCAGGTAAATATAAGTATCCGCATTGTTGATAATGGTCTTCGCATCGTCTTCCCCATAAATGGACTTTAGCTGGCTCTCGCTCTGGAGCATCATCATCACAGAGATCCCTTTCTCACGGAAAACGGAAATGTACTCTGCAAAATTCACAATCTTGGCGCCGCAGGCAAAGTCGTCGCAGAGGACATGGACTGGCCGCTCCAGACGCCCATCCTCATTCTGCTCGCCAATCTCAAACAATTCCTTAAACATCTGGCCATAAAAAATATTGGCAAAGGCATTTAAGGAGGGGTTCACCGGGGAGGTGGTGATAAATAAAATCGTCTTCTCCTGGGACAGCTTGCGGAAATCTACTTTTTGGGCATGGCGGATCATCTGGCACAGCGAAGGGGTAAAGATGGTGTCTACTGCCGTGTTCAGCGTGGAAAAAATACATCCCGCCGTACGGATTGGCGTCTGGCGGAAGGAATCCCAGCAGGAAATGGCAAAACAGTGTGGGTCTGCCTTGCGGATTTCCTCAAATTTATCATCCAGCGAGGTTGCCACCAGAGCATCACCGCCCTGAAGCCGCAGGCTGTGGAACAGCTCCACCACATCCGCCATTGTGCCATTCTTCTCTGTCATCATGACATAGGAAATCAGCGCGGAGAGCAGGCTGATGCTGCTATTGTCCCAGTAGGGATCTACCTTGGCATCCTTTTTATGCGGATCTGCCATTACGATTGCCTGGGAAAGATAGGTGACATCCATCCAGCCCTTCACATACTGCAGCGGGTCATAGGAGGCCTGGGAATCCTCTGGGGATACGAAATTCATATCCAGCACATGGTAATTCCTCTTTTGGAAAAGCTTGCGGTAGGTTTTTACCAGCTTCCGTTTGGAAAGCGTGAGTACCAGGCTGGCATTCTTGGTGCATAGCAGCTTAGGCTCCGACAGAGACATGGTCTTTCCGCATCCGCTGCCGCCGCATACCAGGACATTGTTGTTCAGCTGCGTTACCCTGCTGTCTGTGCTGTATACTGCGCCTTCGCCTAAAATTATCTTGTCGTATGCTATACTTTCGCCGGCTCGGAAGGCCATCTTATGATATGCCATAGCTGCCACCCCCTTCAAATGGATTTAAGTTAATCTGTCCTGCTTTTAGGCTGTCGGCATGTATCTGATTAAATAGCCTATAAAATGCCGGGTACTTATACTTTGGGAGGCTGTTTTCCAGGCAGGCTCTTAAGTAAATGGCACCCAATTCTTCCTCGGCCCAAAGGCAAACTTGCATCATGTGGCCTGCATTCTTGACATAATCCTGGTAATTGCTTGGCATTGTTTCCCTCCATTCTATCTGTAAATGTAACATCGTGTACCGTTATGATATGGAACTGTTGCTTACATTTACTATATGGAGGGAAAGGGAGAATTTACTCAAGGGGGCGGAGAATTTGTAATGATGAAGATGAACATTAGAGAGAGCAGGCTGCCTGCGCATCCGAGGAGGGAACCTGACAAGATTGGCACAGCGCCAAAATATTGCGGCAGGAACCCCAGAAAGAGGGCAAATGTCAAGAAACCAAAGGCAAAGCCTGGCATTTGGGGGAGAAGGCAGACCATCCAATAGAGGGTGATGGGCATTGTCATATTAAATAAGAAAAGAGCGGCCAAACCGAAAGGCATGGATGCGGAAAACAGATAGCAGAGGGCGGCCGCCGCCAGTGAGAGGATGGCAGTCTTTTGCGCGCCATAATGAGCGGCGAGCAGGCCGCCTGCCATTTTGCCGGTTACAAGCGCCAGGACGCAGAATAGGCCTGCAGCTTGTCCTGTTTTCCATGGGAAAGTAACGGACATCCCCAGATAGGAGCGCAGGATAACCACTAGGAAACAGCATGTGATGGCTGTAATGGCAGCTGAGCGGAGTTTTGCTTCTGTTTTGCCAATTGGAGGTAATTCCCTCTCTGTTTTAGCGGCTGAAGATGACGTTCTTCCTGTTATCGCTGCTGAAGGCGCCTGGGAACCTGTGCGGCGAGCCGTATGTACCTGCAGCCAGAACATGGCAAGGCCAAAAAGCAGCATGGCAAGGGCAGCCATCCAAAAGCATGGCCGCCAAAGGCCGCCTTTTGCGGCTAAAGTCCCAAGGTATAGGCCAAAGGCTCCTGGCGCCACGAAAATGCCTAGGCCTTTTCCACGCCAGCTTTTGCAAGAGTCTTCCGCAATCACCCCTATGCCGCCCCCTATATGGAACAGGGCATTGCCAATCCCTAGTATGATGGGGTGGGTCAATGCCCCAATGATCGTGCATAAGACGCCAAGCGCCGCGGTGCAGGGAGCCAGGGAAAATGCCCTGAAAACTGGAAGAGATGCGCAGCGCTGGGCTGACAGAGGCTTAGTCCGTGATGCCGGAACTGTCTGGGCAGAGATTGGCAATCTCTCGGATGCCAAAGCGTCTAGGATAATGCCAAGGGGCATCTGGAGGGCAAATGCACAAAAGTTGTAGAGAAGCATATAGAAATAGCCGTTTTCCTGCGGGATGAATACGCCAAACATGGCCAAGGCACATACGCCGTCTACAAACATGTGCAGGATGGAATAGATTGCTGTCATAATAATATCCTTTCGCAGCCCTTTAGACGCCAAAATAAGCGTCCAGCCCATCGGCTATGCCGGTGGAGAGCTTCTGCTGGTAGCTGTCTGTAGCCATATTCTGGTCTTCCGCGGGATTGGTCATAAAGCCCATTTCTACAATCGTCACGGGAACGGTACACCAATTAATGCCGCTCATGGTGTCTGTTTCCCAGATGAATTTTTTGTTGGCGCCTGTGGCATTGACTGCGCCGTCCAGCACACATTCTGAAAGGCTGCGGCACTGGCTGTACAGATTTCCCATAAAGGGATTGCCGGACGTAGGGCAGATGGTGAGGATCCCGTTTTCACTGCCGTTGTCCGATCCATTGGCATGGATACGGACAAAGGCGTCCGCCCCAGCGTTATTGGCGATAGCGGCGCGTTCGCTGTTGCTGATATCCACGTCATGGCTGGTGCGGGTCATAATCACCTGGTAGCCCCTTGCTTCCAGCTCCGCCTGAAGCTTGAGGGAAACGGCAAGGGTCAGCTCATATTCGTTCAAACCGCTGACGCAGCCGCTTGTGCCGGTACTCACCTTGGGCTTTGTCTCGGAAGCCCCAGGGCCGATTGGCTCCTGCTCACTGTTGCCATGTCCCTGATGTCCGGCATCAATGACCACCAGGCGGCCATTGTCCGTCATTTCTGACTTTAGCTGCAGGTAATCGGAGGAAATATAGTATTCCTTGCCCTCAATCGTTACGGCGCTCCACGTCCCGTCATTTGCCGTGCGGGTAAATTCACTTCTGCGCCCCACCGTCTGAAATACCTCGCCATCCATAGAAGGCGCCATACGCACATTGACAGAAGCCGTTGTCACAACCTCTTCCTCGGCATATACCACAGTGTCCGGATTTAGCGTGGGAGTATCTGTGCTATCGTTTCCCGCGCCGCCAGTTCCTTCCATATCTGTGCCAGCCCCATCGTTCCCTTCCGTATCTGTGTTGGCTTTGTCGTTTCCTTCCGTATCTGTGTCAGCTCCATTGTTTCCTTCTGTGCCTTTGCCCCCGCTGGCGCTATTACTCCCTTCCGTATCTGCGCCTTCGCTGGCATTTCCCGTGTCCTTGGTTTCTGTTCCTTGGTTTTCATCACTTTGCTGGCCTGCCTTACCCTGCAGGGGCTCCCCGCCATCTCCTTCCGCGTCTGTCTCAGCCTGGTTCCTGCCCAGGCTGGTGTCCGCCAGCTTTCCGCATCCAGACAAAATCACCGCCATAACAAGCAGCCAGGCCGCCCATCTGCTGTATTTTCTCATGCTATCTCTGTTTCCTTTCTATATTCTACATGAAATGCAATAAAAACTCTTATCCCCTTCTAATTGCAGCTCACAATCCCCTCCTTGCCATTGAGCGTCACATAAGCCCCTGTTTTGAGGATCCCTGTGGCATTCTTGGCTTCCGTAAGCACGGGGATATCCAGGCTTAGGCCAGCGATTACGGCATGCGCATTGGGCCCGCCTGCTTCCACAATCAGCCCGCCTGCCTCCCGCAGCTGCTCCATCATCCCATTGGAGGTATCCTTTGCCACGATAATATCGCCTTCCTTAAAATCTTTCTTCAAAGCTTCCTCATCCGTACATACACAGAGGTTTGCAGAAACAGATTTCTCATTGATTCCCTTGCCGGTCACCAGGATATGCCCGGCCACCTGTACCTTGAGGATATTCGTTGTTCCCGGCACGCCCAGCGGCACCCCGGCAGTAATCACCGTGACGTCCCCCATAGACACCAGGCCTGCCTTCTCAGCCACATCCACCGCATGCTCAAACAGCTCGTCCGCGTCCTCCATCGGCTCTACCTTGAGCGGCACGACGCCCCAGGAAAGGTTCAGCTGCCGGCAGACCTTTGCATGCATGCTGCCGCCGATAATCGTGCAGTCTGGGCGATACTTGGAAATCATGCGCGCCGTCTTGCCAGACTGAGTGACCGTGATAATGGCCGCCGCATTGAGATCGTTGGCCGTGGTACAGGTAGCGTGGGAAATGGCGTTGGTAATGTCTGGATTGCTCATAGTCTCCCGCGCCTTGAAACGTGCAGTGTAGTTGATATCCTGCTCCGTACGGATAGCGAGCTTGACCATTGTCTTAACAGCCTCTACGGGATACATCCCGGCCGCTGTTTCCCCAGAAAGCATAATCGCGCTTGTCCCGTCATAGATGGCATTTGCCACATCTGTGGCCTCTGCACGGGTGGGGCGCGGGTTCTTCATCATCGAATCCAGCATCTGGGTCGCCGTAATGACCTGCTTGCCGGCATTGATTACCTTTTTAATCATCATTTTCTGGATAACCGGCACATCCTCCAGAGGGATTTCCACGCCCATATCCCCCCTGGCCACCATAATGCCGTCAGAAACCTGGATAATCTCATCAATATTTTCCACGCCCTGCATATTTTCGATTTTGGCAATAATATTGATGTTATGGCAATCCTTCTCCTCGAAAATTTTGCGGATCTGCAGCACATCGTCTGCGGTGCGCACAAAGGAGGCGGCCACAAAATCGTAATCGTTTTCTATGCCAAATACAATATCTTCATAATCCTTTTCGCTGATATAAGGCATAGAAAGCTCCACATTGGGGACGTTGACGCCCTTTTTATTGGAGATCATGCCGCCATTTTGCACATGGCAGACAATCTCGGTATCTGCGACTTCCTCCACACGCAGCTCAATCAGTCCGTCATCAATCAGAATGCGGTCGCCTGGCGCTACGTCTTTTACCAAATCCTGATAAGTAATGGAGACACGCTCTGCATTTCCGACAATTTCTTCGGTGGTCAGTGTGAACTTCTGGCCTTCTACAAGCTGTGCCTTGCCGCCCTCAATGTCACGCAGGCGGATTTCCGGTCCTTTTGTGTCAAGTAAGGTTGCTATCGGCAGGTTCAGCTCTTCCCGCAGCTGGCATACGCGGCGCAGGCGCGCTCCCTGTTCCTCGTGGGTTCCATGGGAGAAATTAAAGCGGGCCACATTCATGCCTTCGAGCATAAGCTGGCGCAGTACATCGTCCTTATCTGTGGCCGGTCCAAGGGTACATATGATTTTTGTTTTCCTTAGGTTTTTCATGGTGGTTTTATCATCCTTTCTGTCATTTCTATTTTATAAAATCAGCTGTGCAGAATCTATTTATGGATTACCGTCCCTAACAGCTGTTTTCCTTCTTCCTCTAAGGGCGCAAGC
>Ga0137306_104146_pt1 | contig 10160 bp, 7 predicted proteins | sample Inofroosms_March_FD_97187 | JGI IMG/M metagenome (GOLD analysis project Ga0137306, IMG submission 97187) | Mouse cecal microbial communities from Vienna, Austria - N-Acetylneuraminic and N-Acetylglucosamine D2O microcosms_March | ecosystem: Host-associated > Mammals > Digestive system > Large... | reverse complement strand
TGTACCTCCTTTGGAGGTTCAACATGAAATTGTTCGTATTCTTGACAATTTCACAGAACTAACAGCGGAACTAACAGCGGAACTAACAGCCCGAAAAAAACAGTATGAATATTATAGAGAGAAACTTCTCACATATAATATAAATATTCACAAAAAAACTTTGGATGAATTGTGTGATATTTTTGCTGGTGGTGATGTGCCAAAAGAGAGTATGTCTAAAGAAAAGACAGAACGTTACTGTGTTCCCATTATTAGTAATGGCATTGGTAATAATGCATTATATGGGTATACAGATGTTCCAAAGATTACAAAAGCTGCTGTGACTATAGCCGCTAGAGGAACGATAGGATATGCCGAATTTAGAGATTATCCTTATTTTCCAATTATTAGATTACTTTCTGTAATACCGAAAGATAAAACATTACTCAATACTAAATACTTGTATTATTGTTTACAGGGAAAGCAGTACAATGTGCCGACTAGTGGGATACCGCAATTAACTGCTCCGATGTTGAAAAAAGAAAAGATTCCTATTCCATCATTGGAAGTTCAGGAACGCATTGTTAATGTTTTGGACAATTTTGATGCTATTTGTAAAGATTTAAATATCGGTCTGCCAGCAGAAATTGAAGCAAGACAAAAACAATATGAGTATTATCGAGATTTATTATTGACGCTTGTAGAGGGCGGAAATATAATTCTTAACGGAACGGAACGGAACGGAACGGAACGGAACGGAACGGAACGGAACGGAACGGAACGGAACGGAACGGAACGGAACGGAACGGAACGGAACGGAACGGAACGGAACGGAACGGAGTAATTAAACTTTTACAATATGTTTTTGGACATGTATTTTTAAATCTTGAACAAATTGCTTCAAGACATTGTACAGGAGCGACACCTTTAAAAAATAATCGAGATTTCTATGAGAATGGAACTGTTCCTTGGTTGAGGTCACAAGAAGTAATCTATACGGATATAGATAGGACAGAATGTTATATTACAGAAGAAGCAGTGCAAAAGACGACTGCCAAATGGATACCAGTTAACTGCGTTATTGTGGCAATTTCGGGAGCTTCTGCGGGCAGATGTGCAATTAATAAAATACCTTTAGCGACAAATCAGCATTGTTTGAATATAGAAATCAATAAAGAAATTGCTGAATATAGATATGTTTATTATTGTATTTGCAATCAATTTGAGGAGTTAATTGCTAAAAAGGAAGGTGCAAGAGGAGATTTAAGTGTAACAAGAATAATGAAATTGAGGATTCCAATTCCGCCAATTGAGGAACAAAAACGAATAATAGCCTTACTTGACCGATTTAATATGTTATGCAATGACCTTTCCAGTGGACTTCCGGCAGAAATTGAAGCAAGGAAAAAACAGTACGAATATTATAGAGATAAATTATTATCGTTTGAGGAAGTGAAGTTATTGTGATGAACGTACAGAATATAACAAAGAAACAACATTATATCCCACAGGTATACTTGAGAGGTTTTTCACCAGAATATAATGATAAGAGCCATGAGATATCTTGTTCAGGATATACGATATATTGCTATGATTTAACCAAAACCACACAATCATACAAACCTGTTCCAATTAAATCTGTATGTTATAAAAATTGTTTGTATGAGGTAACAGGTGATGACGGGAAGATTGTTCTACCGAATCATTTGGAAAAGTGTTTTTCTGTATTGGAGAAAATGTTTAGTAAATACAGGCGCAAATTGGAAACAAAGGCATTTATAACTGAAAATTATACAACAAATTTTTTCCTGACACAGGAGGAGAGAATATTTTGGGTAACATATATTCTTATTCAAACTTTGAGAATGCCACAGGTACTTGAAATTGCGGAACAGGTTGGCTTGGAAACATTAGAGGAAGAACTTACGAATGAACAAGCGCAGAATATAGCGAGATTTTGTTGCTTACCTTTTTTCGGTGAAATGGCAGAGGGGAAGAAGGAAACAATGTTAATTAATTCTCTGTTTGAGCCATTGAAAAGTATGACTTTTGGAATTGGAGTAGATATACAAAAAAGAATAATTACATCTGACAAACCTGTATTTGTTTACGCTAAAGAGTTTCCCTGTAAAGAATATGAGAGAATAATTTTTCCCATTTCATCACAGATATGTTTATTTATGTTTGGTAATGAAGATAAGAAAATGCAACGAAAAAATTTCCTCTTTCCAATAGGGGAAGAACATCGAGAAGAGATAATAAAATCAATGTCAGCTTCAGCTTTTGAGAAAGTTTATTCAAATCATATTTTTGATAAGAAGGAAAGAAGATATATAAAAGAAATTATGAATGATAGAAAAGTAGTCAAGTAGACGTGCTATATATTAGTTTCATAACAAAGGCAAATGAGAGTATAATTGTTGTGTTGGTCGCAAAGCATTTTGCATTTATCAAGGTAAGGTAGAACTTGTTTTTATATGGTATGGAATTTGGTAATGAATATTTTAAGGGGTTGAGCGAATGAGTACATTTAACATGGTTGCTTCCATGAATGAGAGTACAGTAGTATCTGAATATATACCGGAAAGCAAGTGTTCTGACAGCTATCAGAGCGAAGCAGATTTGGAAAAAGAGTTTATCCGTATGCTTTCAGAACAGGGGTATGAATATCTGCAAATTCATACAGAGGCAGAGTTGATTGCGAATCTTCGCAAGAAGATAGAACAGCTTAATTCCTACACTTTTACAGATACAGAATGGGAACGCTTTTTTCATAAATACATTGTTAACGCTAATGAAGGAATTATAGAAAAGACACGCACAATTCAGGAAGATGCAGTAAAGAATATGGAGCGTGACGATGGAAGTACGAAGAACATCACGCTTATAGACAAGAAGAATATCCACAACAACCGTTTGCAGGTAATTAATCAATATGAAGTGTCACAAACTGAGGGAGCAAAGTTCAATAATCGGTACGATGTGACAATCCTTGTAAATGGTTTTCCACTCATTCATGTAGAACTGAAGCGCAGGGGTGTTGCAATTCGGGAAGCATTCAACCAGATTAACCGTTATCAGAGAGATAGCTTTTGGGCAGGAAGCGGACTATATGAATATGTGCAGATATTTGTTATTTCAAATGGAACACATACAAAGTATTATTCCAATACCACTCGTTCTGCCCATATTAAAGAGCAGGAAAAGAACACAAGTAGAGGCAAAAAGACCAGCAATAGTTTTGAGTTCACTTCTTTTTGGGCGGATGCAAATAATAAAGTCATTTCTGACCTTGTAGACTTTACAAAAACCTTTCTGTCAAAACATACCATTCTAAATGTATTGGCAAAATATTGTGTATTTACTTCGGAAGAATTACTGCTTGTTATGCGTCCATATCAGATTGCTGCTACAGAGAAAATATTGAATCGTATTGAAATTGCGACGAATTATAAGAAATTGGGAACGCTGGAAGCAGGAGGCTATATTTGGCATACAACCGGAAGCGGTAAAACATTAACATCATTTAAGACGGCACAGTTGGCAAGCAAGCTTGATTTTGTTGACAAAGTGCTTTTTGTTGTTGACCGTAAAGACCTTGATTATCAGACTATGAAAGAATATGACCGTTTTCAAAAAGGCGCTGCCAATAGTAATACATCAACAGTCGTTTTGAAGAAACAGTTAGAGGAGGATGACGCCAAAATTATCATTACCACAATTCAAAAGCTGGATAATTTTATCAGAAGGTATAAAGGACATGAGGTGTTTAGCAGGCATATTGTTCTAGTATTTGATGAGTGCCATCGTTCTCAGTTTGGAGATATGCATACTGCCATTACTAAGAATTTTAAGAACTATCATATTTTTGGTTTTACAGGAACACCAATCTTTGCTGATAATGCTGGAAGCGGAAAGAATGCTGATTTACGCACGACACCACAGGCATTTGGCGATAAACTTCATACATATACGATTGTAGATGCAATCAATGATGAAAATGTATTGCCGTTTCGTATTGATTATATTAAGACAATTAAGGAAAATGAAGCTTCGCATCATAAGGAAAAAGGACATGATAAGCAGGTATCAGCTATTGACACAGAGAAGGCGCTTTTAGAGTCAAAGCGAATTGCCAAGATTGTAACATATATTTTGGAACATTTTGACCAAAAGACAAAGAGAAATAGGGAAAGCTTCGATTTTTCTAAGTTGATGAATGTGCAGGAGATAGCAAGCAGTCAGGTAAAGAATAGGGACAAGGTAGAAGAAATAAAAGAGTCTGTCCGCATGAAGGGCTTTAATTCCATATTTGCAGTGAGTTCCATAGATGCAGCAAAATTATATTACACAGAATTTAAGAGGCAGATGGATAAGCTACCACAAGCTGCACCAGCAGGACAACCGCATAAACTGAGAGTGGCAACGATATATAGCTATGGGGTTAATGAATCAGAAAACGATGATTTTGTAGAAGATGAAAATTCAGAAAATACAGACGGACTTGATAAAAGTTCCAGAGATTTTCTTGACATGGCGATTGATGATTATAACAAGATTTTCAAAACCAATTATGATACATCAAGCGATAAATTCCAGAATTATTATAAAGATGTTTCCCTTAGAATGAAAAACAGGGAAATTGATATATTGATTGTAGTCAATATGTTTCTAACCGGATTTGACGCGACGACTTTGAATACCTTGTGGGTGGACAAGAACCTGAAATATCATGGATTATTGCAGGCATTTTCGAGGACGAACCGTATTCTTAATTCTGTAAAGACATTTGGTAATATCGTATGTTTCCGCAATCTGGAGGAAGAAACAAATAATGCGATTGCACTTTTTGGTGACAAAGAGGCAGGAAGTGTTGTTTTATTAAAAAATTTTGAAAGCTACTATAATGGATATGATGAGAACGGGAAGCATTTTGACGGTTATGTGGAATTAATAGACAAGCTGAAAACTCTGTTTCCGCTAGTAGTACCATTTGGAGGGGAAAAGGCGGAGAAAGAGTTCATTATGCTTTATGGGGCAATTCTTAGAATGAAGAATATTCTTTCCACCTTTGATAATTTTGAGGGAATGGAAATTCTGTCTGATCGGGATTTTCAGGACTACCAGAGTGAGTATATTGACCTTTATCAGAAATATAAATCAAAGGGAAATGAAAGGAAAGAAAATATCAATGATGATGTGGTGTTTGAAATTGAGCTTGTAAAGCAGGTGGAAATTAATATTGACTATATTCTTATGCTGGTAAAGAAATATCAGCAGGAGGGCAACCAAAATAAAGAGATTGTTGTAACGATTGAAAAGGCAGTTAATTCCAGTATGAATTTGCGTAGTAAAATGGAATTGATCAGGAATTTTCTGTCAAGAATCAACGCGCAGACTGAAGTGGATGGGGACTGGAAAAAGTTTGTGGACGAACAGAAGGAGAATGACCTTGTTGTAATTATTGAGGAAGAGAAATTAAAAATGGAAGAAACACATAAATTTATAGACAATTCGTTTCGGGATGGTGTGTTGAAAACAACAGGAACGGATATTGATGTTATTATGCCTGCAGTATCGCGTTTTGGTGGAGGTAATAGGGCAGAGAAGAAGAAAAGGGTTATTGACAGGCTGATGGCTTATTATGAGAAGTATGTGGAGCTTGTTAGTATGAGATGAGGATGTGAAATATTTGCCAAAGTGAAAGCATTATGTAGTTATTTTATGAGTGGATGAAAGGATTTAATATGATGGATAGAGTTAGAAAGTGGTTACAAAGTGCTGCTGGTAAAATTTCTATGATTTTGTTGATAATAAGTATAATTTTTTTGATTATTGCGTTTTCATCGTGGGGGAATTTTACGGATAGGACAGCCAATAATATTAATAATTTTTTGTTTGGAATGGCAACAAATTTACTTGGAATAATAGTTACAGTATCATTTGTACAGTTTTTTATTGATAAACAAAATCATAATGTTGATAAGCAGAACGAGCTAGAAGAGGTTTTAAGGTATGATAGGGTTCTTTCTATATTTATTGAACAATATACATTATATTATAGATGCATAACAACTCCTGTTTCAGAAGATATGAGGACAGACTACAAACTTAATGCAGATTTTGCTTTTAAAGATATGGGTGATATGTATGAACAAAATAGATATATGGCAGAAGGATTACTGGAACCAGCCATTTCGGTATTTTATAGGTTTGAAGATAAGATTAGAGAGTATATGATGTCAATGCTAAATAATATCTCGTTTAAGTATTATATTGAAATAGAAAATATTTTAGAAGAATTTGTTGAGAAATCATTTTCGCTAGATACAAGAGGAAACATTCTTGGAAACATTTCTATAATGTTGGGCAAGGAGAAAATAACAGATGTTATAAGTAAAAGTATAAAAGATTCTACCTGTGATTGGATAGAAGTTATTTCTCATTCTAAGAATGCAAATATTATGGCACCCTATGTACAACTATATTTTCTACTAAAAGATGAAGCCGATTTGTTAACTAAATATAAGGAAGAAGTGGACAAATTGGCTACAGAAAAGAATATATAAGTATATTTAAGACAGAAAATTTTTAAGTTGTAAAAGCTAAAATAATGAACATTTTGGGAAAGGGAAAATAATGATATATACAGAAAATCATCTTATTGAAAAAGTTATACAAATGATAGAAAATTTCGAAGATGAAGTTGTGGAGTTTAAAGAGGCAAAAACCAAGTATTCTTTTAAAGACATTGGAAAATATTTTTCTGCGCTGGGTAATGAAGCGAATATCAGAGATAGAAAAGAGGCATGGCTTATATTTGGTGTTACCAATAAAAAAGAAATTATTGGAACAGAATACAGAAAAGATGGAAGCTTGCAAAGATTGAAAAAAGAAATTGTGATTGGAACAAATGAAAGATTAACATTTATGGAAATATACGAGTTGGAGTTAGAGGGAAAGCGAATAGTTGCTTTTCAGATTCCGCCCGCGCTTCGCGGTATCCCTACCACATGGAATGGTGCTGCTTATGCAAGAGAAGATGAAAGTACTTGTCCGCTGCCGATGGATAAAGTGGATTTAATTCGTAGTCAGGTTGGAGTTGATTGGTCGAAGGAAATTGTAGAGAATGCAGATATGGATGATTTAGATCCAGAAGCAGTGAATTATGCACGTACCTTATTTATTAAAAAGCAAAAAGCTTCAAAGAAGTCTACAGAAATGCTAGAGAAAATGTCTAACATAGAGATATTGAATAAGGCTGGACTATTAATAAAGGGAAAAGTGACAAATACAGCACTTATTCTTTTAGGGAAAGAAGAATCGTTATATTTGTTTGATGGATTTATTCCAAGAATAACGTGGACTTTATATAATGGGGATGGTTCAGCTAAAGCATATGAGCATTTTGATATGCCACTTCTTTTGGCTGTTGATAAAACCTATGCAAAGATTAGGAACGAAAAATATCGTTATATTGCGGGGCAGCAAACATTATTTCCGGATGAGGTTGATCAGTATGATCCCGATGTAGTGAAAGAAATTTTGAACAATTGCATTGCTCATTCTAATTATCAACTACGAGGGAAAATCAATGTGGAAGAATTTGAAGATAGACTGGTATTTATCAATGAAGGTAACTTTATTCCAGAAACAGTAGAGCAGGCGCTTGAAGAAGGATATAAGCCGCCTTATTACAGGAACGGATTTTTATGTCATGCAATGGTTAATCTTTACATGATAGATACAAATGCGATGGGTATACCCATGATGTATCAGATTCAAAGAGATAAATGCTTTCCGCTACCCACATATGATTTAGAGGATATTAATCGTGTAAAAGTTACATTATACGGAAAAATTCTTGACAGAAATTATACACAATTGCTTCATAGTAATGGAGATTTGGATTTGCATACAGTATTTTTGTTGGACAAAGTGCAAAAGAAAGAGGTTATCTCCAAAGAGGAGTACAGTTTGTTGAGAAAAGCAGGACTGGTAGAAGGTAGATATCCTCACATTTTTGTTTCATATAAAGTCGCAAATATGGTAGGTAAACCAGTTGAATATGTGAAAAATAAAGGACTGGACAAAGATGTGTATGAACAGTTGGTAATTAATGCTTTAAAGACAATGACTAACGCCAAAGTGTCTGATATAAAAGCTGTGTTAGAAGGAGCATTACCTGCTATTATGGATGAAAAGCAGCAAACAAAAAAGGTTTCTAATATTCTTCAGGCAATGAAAAGAGAAGGAATAGTAAATGTTGAAGGCACTGGGCACAAAGCAAGATGGATGTTGGTTAATAAGTGACAATTAAACAAGGTTTAGACAAGATTTAAACAAGGTTATTGGTTCATGTAAAATGGTTTTAAATTTTGAAATATCAATAAAATGTTGTAGTTTCAATAAGTGTAGTGGTATTTGAGCTAATCTTAGACTAAGTTGAACTTTTTTTGCACTTATATTGGGTATATTCAAGCTAATCTTGGACTAAGTTGGACTTGTCTTAGACTAAAATTGGGCTAAGTTGAGCTAAATCTTAGACTAAGATGGAATTTAACAACGAAAACGATTAATAATTTTCTATGGGTGGAATTTAAAAATGATAACACTGAAAGAGTTAAGAGAAACTGGAGACAATAAAGAAGAAATAAATGGTTCAACAGAAAATAACGAAAAAAATATTTCTGAATGTGGAGGATCTTCTGATAATTTAGAAGATAATAATGACTATTGGACATTGATGCTTTTTTGGTTAATTTTGATGCAAGAACATGAGAACGAGAAACTTTGGAAAAATTTTCAGGAAGATATTAAGCATAATAGCCGTTTTTTCCCTAAAAGTGAATTGTTGGAAAAAGTAGACAATGTTTCTCTGTATGCAACTGTTGAACTATGTACGGGTACAGTTTTATATAGGGCAAGGGAATATAAGAATATTGATTATTTGAAAAATAAAGAAGTGGTTGCGATTTACGAAAAATTGAATGAACTTTTTCCTGATATGAAATTACAATTGGAAGATGTTAAAAGTGATTCAGCAATGAATATAATTTCTCTTTTCTTGGGCGGAGATGTGAGCAAAATGGAAGAACTGCGTCAGAATATTATGGAAACAGAAATAAAAGAAAAGCCGTTTTGGGGATTTGATGAGAAAAATTGTGATGCACCACCTAAAGAATACGCAATAGCTGGACGTGCTAATTCTGCAGGAATCAGTTTTTTATATGCGGCATCTGATGAAAAGACAGCAATTATGGAGATGCGCCCGCAGATAGGACAGTATTTCAATGTATGCAAGATTGAAATTTGTAGCAATATTTTGCTTTTTGATTTTACATATACGACGAATGAACTGAAAGAAGATGAATATACAAAATCAGGTGATTTGTATGCGATATCAAAGGAATTTTCATATCCGAACTATGGTAATCCACAGGACTATATTCCAACTCAGTATCTTTGTGAATATTTAAGACAAAAAGGATTTGACGGAATTAGATATAAAAGTGCAGTATCGCCGGAAGGAACAAATTTGATTATTTTCGATACTGACAGTGCTGATAAGGCATATAAAATTGTAGAGTCACGTGTGTTTGAAGTTGAGAACATAGGTATTAATTTTAAGCAGATAATTCCTATTGAACCGAATAAATCTTAAGACAAACAGAAAATATGAATTTATTCAAGATTTATTCAATATATATTTAAGAATGGATATGGGAAATTAACTCGTTTTTGGACTGACTCACAACTCTTGGACTAAATTGAGTTTGTTTTGGACTAAAGTTGAGCTAAATCCTGGACTAAGTTATTTTATTAAATAGATCCATGAAATAGTTGGATGGATATTTCATTTTAGGCAAATGAATGAAATAGGTGTGTTATTAGAGAGTAATATTAAAAATATGCGACAGTTCTATGGAGAGAGGAGTCCTTATGTAAATTGCCAGCCACTTTATGATGATTTGGATGTGAATGGTGTAGGCTTAGTGATAGCAGATGGCAATTCGCCAGCCGATAGCTGGCGATATAAATTTGAGTAAATTTACCCAAGCATTATCCAAGATTTACCCAAGACTTACTCAAGATTTATCCAAGCTCGTGCTTCTAAAATGCTTCTAAAATTTCTGATTCTCAAAAAAATCAGCCGATTTTAAAAGCAATATCAGATAAAA
>Ga0137306_103676_pt2 | contig 10167 bp, 15 predicted proteins | sample Inofroosms_March_FD_97187 | JGI IMG/M metagenome (GOLD analysis project Ga0137306, IMG submission 97187) | Mouse cecal microbial communities from Vienna, Austria - N-Acetylneuraminic and N-Acetylglucosamine D2O microcosms_March | ecosystem: Host-associated > Mammals > Digestive system > Large... | reverse complement strand
GAGCCGCGCCCGCCTTCCTCCCATATCTCCTCGAACTCGTGGGCGATGATGGAGCGGTGCAGGTCGATGAAGGCGCGCCCGATGAGCAGCCCGAAGTCGTACACCCTCAGGATGCCGTCAGCCTTGCCCGTATCGTCGGGCAGAACGTCCAGCAGCTTGGAGCCTGTGGCCATCATTGCATCGGTGGCCGCCTTGTCGATGAAGCCCTCTCGCGCCCTCTCCACGGCTATCTTGGATGCATGGGCGTTCATGGCCGCCATTCGGTCGATGACGGCCGCACGCGACGCGACAGCCTGCTCTGCGGCCGCATCCTGCAACTCCTTGACCCTTGCGTAAACCTTGGGCATCTTCTCAAGGCGGCAAGCCTGCGAGTCCACCGCCGAGTCCTTCCACTTGACAGACTTCGGGTAGGCCTCGCGGTACGCTTGGCGCTGTGAAAGCCCACGGGCGCGGGCCTGGCAGTATTTCTCCTGGGGGGCGGTGAGCACTAGAAGCGTTCCCTGTGCTGTGTGACGCGCTTGCACCAAGGGCACCACATGGTCTTGATGTGGTTGCGCTTGCGCATGTGGCCGCGCCTGCGGCGCACCGGCATCATGCCCCCGCACTTGCAGCACTTCATCTGGCTGAGCGGCATGGCGGTCCTCCTATCTTGGCGGTGATTCTCTTGGATGTGTCGCAAAACGTAAGGGAGCCGCCCTAGGGAAGGCGGCTCCGGTAGAGGAGGGTCGCGGCGCGACCGGGGAAGAAGGAAAGATTCAAGAAGCCCGATCGGCCGCATTGGCATGTTCCGCCATGTGTCGCCGGTACTCCTCCCGCCTGCGCTTGCGGGTCTGGGCGTGGTGCTCCTTGTCCGCGCGCAGGTGGCAGGGGGCGCACAGGGCGACGAGGCTGGACCTCTCGCAGTTCTCAGGCGTGTGGTCGATGTGGTGCACGGTGAGCGTCCTGCGGTGCGTGTCCAGCGGCTCTCCCGGCCTGCGGCACTGCTTCCCGCACTCCTCGCACTTCCACCCCGCCTCCTCCTTCACCTGGGCTGCTATCTGCTTCCAGTCCTTCGGGTAGCGGTGGCGCTCCATGGGCATCGCGTCCACCCCCTAGCAGCACGGTTCCAGCAGCGGCTGGGGTGCGGGCGCGTTCGCCATCGTGGCTGCGGGCGCTGCGGGGCTGAGCCATTCCCTCCACGGGCGGCAGGGCATGCCCAGCGCCTCGGCGATGTCGTGCTCGATCTTCGCGCCACGGCTCCGCTCCCATCCGTCCAGCATGGCGATGCCGTCGTACAGCGGGGAGGTGCTCTGGCCGTCGTTCGCGAGCATCTGGCGGATGCTGGTGCGCATAGCCTTGCCCCATTCGGTTCCCTGCTCGATGTAGTGGTGCGGGCAGTCGCACTCGTAGCCGTCCTTGCGCAGGATGGCGCGGACTGCCCTGAAGGTCTCCCTGTTGTCGTTCGGCTTACCCGTGACAGGCCCGATGAGGTAGAGGCGGGGGATGTCTCCGTAGACCACCACCCTCTCGCATCCTCCGCATTCCCTCACGGTGTTGGGGTTGGTGCCGGCTGGCACCTCCCACCCGCATTTGGAGCAGACGATGCGCGTCATGTCCGTGTTGAGCTCAAGCATGCACACGCGGTCGCTGGTTCGGCTCATTTCACCGCATCCAATTCCCTCGCTAGCGCATCCGCCGATTCCCTGGTGAGGTTCATGCCCGCTCCGTCATCGAAGACCACGAAGTTGGAATCGGGGTGCATTCTCACGACTGTGCCCAGATCAATAAGCCACTCAGTTGGGCATTTGCCAGCTTGTTCGACTTTGACGAACTTCCTATTGCTCACGCTTCCTCCTAGAAGATCGAGTCCACCGCTTCGATGCGGCGGCCTATGTGGTTGATTACGGGCACGGCCATGGAGTTGCCGCATGCCTTGTAGCGGGGCGCGTCGGGGGTGCCAGTCTCAACGACCGTGGGCGGATTCTTGATGAATGCGACGTACCCTTCGGGGTCATCGAACTCGTCCGGGCACTTTCCCCAGTCGATTCGCTCACGCGTCTCTCCTCCGTAGATGTCGGTCCATCCGTCGGGGAAGCCTTGAAGGCGCTCACACTCCACGGGCATGAGGCGGCGCACTATGTAGCCGTTTTCTGCTACGATGGGCGCGGAGCCGCCGCATTTCAGGGTGTTGGCCACGTTGATTCCGATGCCAGCGTGGGCGTTGTCATCCGCCATGCATACGGCAGGCTCTCCCGAATGGGCTGCTCTCATCGTCGGGGTCACTTCCTCAGCTGCCGATACCCCTATACTCGAGTTCCAAGCGAAGGCAACAGCATGGCGGTCGGCGGTCGTGAGGGTGAACATCGCCCCATCGTCCTCGATGCCCAGGTGGTGGCCGCCGTTCTTCTCCTCGCGGCCGATGATGTTGCCGCTTATGGCATATGCAACGCTCGGCACCTGGTTCGTTCCCGATTCGGCCGCCCTCAGGGTGGGGGCAACCTCGTCCTGCGCGGCAACGGATCCCGCCGTGGCTGACTGCCCCGCGCTGAATCCGATGCACACCGCAGGGGTGTGCCCCTGGGCGCTCATGGTGTGGCAGGGGTCTCCCCACTGGGGGTTGCTGCCGTTTCTGGGGTCGGTCACCTGGGTGGTGTCGATCGGCAGCACGTTGGACTGGAACAGCACCTGGTCTTGGCTAGTGGCCAGCGTCGCGCTCAGATCGTCCTGAATCAGAGGCCCAGAACCCCCCCCTGGGCAAGGCGATCCGGTATGGCGCAGCTTGAGCGTATAGCTTCCTGCAGGGCGGTCTTGAGCACCGGCGGCAAGGAGCGCCCGCGCCTCTCGGCTCGACGGATTATCCCCTCGCATGCAGTCGGGCTCAAAAAGTACTCCTGCGGCGCATCCGGGCACAGGATGTCCGACAAGAAACACACGGCGGCGCCTCTGGGGTACTCCGAAGAACTGAGCGTCCAGCACTCGCCACGCGAGAGCATACCCGCAGTCTTCCAACTCCCCGAGGAGGGTGCCAAAGGCTCGCCCTTCGTCCTGTGACAGAACTCCGGTGACGTTCTCCCAGATGACCCAGCGGGGCTTAGCTTCTCTAACACAGCGGACGAACTCAAGCATGAGCTGACCTCGCTCGTCCATAAGTCCAAGTCTTCGCCCTGCCATGCTGAACGCTTGGCACGGGCTTCCTCCGATGACAACATCGACGCTCCCTTCGTATTCGGTCCAATCAACCCCGGCCACGTCTCCCAAGTTGGGCACGTCCGGGAATCGCTTTGCTAGCAGGTCGCAGCAGAACGGCTCGATCTCCGAGAAGGCCACGGGGTTCCAGCCGAGGGAAGCCCAGGCCACGGAAGCGGCCTCTATGCCGCTGAAAAGGCTGATGTAGTTCATTCCTCCTCCATTTGCAGGTCTCGCATGAGGTCATAGGCTTGGTCGGCCGCCTCCCAGACCTCCCAATCGGGATCGAAGCTGGCCGCAGCGTCGAAGGCATCGCAGTCATTCCCGATGGTCACGACGCTACCGGGTTCAACGAACTCGCCGATCTCGTCACAAAAGCCATGGGCGCCGCAGGGGCACTCGTGGAAGTGGTTGCAGTCTCCGCAGTGGGCGCGGAACGTGGGCGGTTCGGGCGGGTCGACCCAGTCTTGGTCTCTCATTCCGAAGCTCATAGCGGCCTCCATCCGTCCATCCTGAGGGCGGTGAGGTAGTCGCACGCCTCGTCCAGGCGGATGTACTCCCAATGGCCTGCGCAGGCTATCGCGTCATCATCGACCCAGCGGAAGTAGAGCCGGCGATGGTGGGCGAGGCCGTGGCAGTATTCGCGGCCGTCCGCGTCTTGCAGGTTGTTGCCGAAGCCGCAGAGCGTGATGGTTGGCTTCTCGATCTCGCGCCCCTCCACGAACATCTTGCCGGCGCTTCGGAACACCACATGGTGCTGCTCAAGCGGCCACGTGCGGCCGCACACCGCGCACCGCGCCATCCTCACGGACGGCTTGCCCATCATCGGCTGGTACATGGCCGGCAGAGTAGTGGCCTTAGCCATTTAAGCCACCCCCCACCGCAGATTTCGCGCGGGCGACGCGCTCATTGGCCAGGGCGCAGTATTCCGGGCTGAGTTCGTACCCGATGAAGTGCCGCCCCGTCTCGATGGCCGCCACCGCCGTGGTTCCCGATCCCATGAAGGGATCCAGCACTATCGCGCCCTCGTCGGCGATCTCCATGAGCGCCTTGATGAGGTCCAGCGGCTTCTGGGTGGAGTGGATGCGCCCTTCGCTTGGGGGGGCTGCGAACTTGTACGCACCGGGCAGGTACTTGGCACCGGCCACGGGCGTGCGGTCTATCGCCCCCTTGGTCGCCCAGACCGCGTACTCGCACTCGTTGCGGAAGCTGTTGGGCTGAGGCCGCGCAGCGGTCTTGCGCCACGGGATGATGCCACGGAAGACGAAGCCTGCAGCCTGAATCGCGTCGGTGACGTTGGCCAGCTGCCTCCAATCCGAGAAGACGATGGCGCTGGCACCGTCGGCCATCGCCCTGTAGCACTCGCCCATCCAGAGCACCGACCACAGCACGAAGCTGCGCTCGTCGCGGCTGTCCCCGTAGAACTCCGGCTTCTTGGCCGCATCGTTGGTCTGGTACTTCTCGGACGTTGCACCCGACCGGTCGCCCCGGAACATGCCGCCGCTCGAATAGGGCGGGTCGGTGAGCAGCATCCCCACCATGCCGTCGGGGATGTCGGAGAGCGCCGGCAGCATGTCGCGGCACTCGATGATGTCAATCTTGGCCATTGAGCCTCCTATCCGGCCCCTCAAGGGGGACCTGCTTGCATGAGGAGGCGAGGCGGGACGCTATGGCCACGCCGACCGCCCCCTCGGTGATGTTCTTGGCTATCTCGCTGAGGCGGTAGTTGGACGTGACGATGGTGGGCAGCATGGCCTTGTCGCGCTTGTCGATGATGGCGAACAGGCGCTCGCAGGCGTAGGCCGTGTTTGAGGCCTCCTTGCCCAGATCGTCCAGGATGAGCACGTCGCAGCCGGCCGCCCGCTCGAAGAGGGCGCGGTCCTCGTCCTTGCGGCTCCGCATCGCTTCCATGAGGTCGTAGGTGGCCACGGCCATGACCCTGCGCCCCGTCTCGATGAGTTGCAGCGCCGCAGCCATGGCCAGCGTGGTCTTGTACGTCCCGTTCGGGCCGAAGATGTAGAAGCCCTGCCCCTCGGAGGCCAGGGCGGCCATCTTCGCGGCGTAAGGGTGCGCGGCATCGCGGTAGCGGAGGGGTATTCCCGCCCTCTCGATGGCGCGCTCTTTCGCCTCGGCCTGCTCCTTGGCGGCCTTGCGCCGCTCGGCCTCGGCGATTGCCTCCCGCTCGGCCACAGCCCCTGGGCAGCCGCAGTCCTCGTGCCCCCAGAAGGCGGGGATGCCGTTGAACTCGACGGGCGTTCCGTCTTCACGGACCACCTTGCGGGGAGGCCTCATCGCGCCGCAGTGCTCGCAGCGGATGGGCTTCTCGGCCTCGAAGGCCCCACGCCTAGAACTGGTCGTAAGCGGCATACGCCTCGGCCTCCTTCTCCTCGCCCTTGGCCTCGTGCATGTACTGCTCGAAGTGATCGGGGCTGAACAGCGTGTTGGGCGTGAGCCGCTTGCTGAACTTCGTGCCCTGCCACTCGTCGCGCTTGTAGGCGATCATCGAGCGCACCTGCTCGACGGTGTAGCCGCCTGCGCAGCGTTCCAGCATGTGCCGGCACTTCTCCGGCATCGTGGTGTACGTGGTCCCGAGGAACTCGTTGAGAGCGCCGAGGCATTGGAGCCAGAACGGCGCATCTTGCAGGCTGCTCAGCATCGGGGGGATATAGGGGGGTATCTCTACCTCTATCTCAACCTCATCCTCAGCATCCGAGTTGTTCGATGCCTGCGCATCTGCTTGTGCATATGCTTGAGCATCCTGCTTGGCACTTGCTTCGGCATCCTGCTTGGCAGGTGCCTGCGCTTGCTTCTTGCCCCATCTGGCCTGCGCCATCTTGCGTCCGCGCTCACTAGCCTCGTCACCCATGTCGATGCGCTGCTTGAGGGCGATGAAGGTGGGCAGCCACGGAGGGCTGCCCTTCGGCTCCTCTTTGGTGAAGCGGTAGTTCGCAAGGGCGTACAGGAACGGGGCGCGCTGCTTCTCAGGCATTGCTTGGCATGCCGCCCAGAAGTCATCGTGTATAACCATTCCCATGCCGCGCCTCCTTAGAACGGGATGTCTTCGGGGGCGTAGTCAGGCTCGGCGCATTCCTCATACTCGGCATCCGCCGCATAGCCGTCCTGCTCGGCCTGTTGTGCCGCGAGTTCCTGGTGGTTGCGGATGTTCACGGCAAGGAAGTAGCTGAGCTTCACGATGTCCTCGGCCGTGTACATGTTGATCGCTTTGGGGCTTCCGTCGGGGTTGAGGATGCTGGCAGCCATCCAGCTGGTGATGCCCTCCTCTTTGGTGCCGAGTTCGATGGCCTGCCGCTTCTGATCTGCAACCTGCTGCCAGAGCGCCTTGCGCGGGTCTTCCTGAGGCTGGGGGGCGGGCTGTTCCTCGACCACGTCTTCAACGATGTACTCCACGGCCTCCTCTTCCTGAGGCTGTGGGGCGGCCTGTTCCTGCTGCCGCGCCTGGTCCATTTCCTCAGCGCCGTAGAGGCCGCCGAGGTCTTCGGGGAACGCCTCGCGCAGGGCATGGCAGAGCGCCACCTTGCGAATCATGGTCGCGGGCATCTTGCTCCAGCCGTTCTTGCCGTAGCGGTCGGGCGCGGCGTACTCGGAGAGGGCAACCTCCTCGAAGATGGGGCAGGCGTACCCGTCCAGGTATACCTTCGCCCAGCCGCCTATCAGTTCCTCGCCTTCCAGCAGCATGGAACCCTCGCGGCGCTCGATGATTTTCCTTATGCCGCCGTTTTCCTTGACCTTGCGTATGAAGGTGATGCCGGCCTCGTGGCCTCTGTACTTCTTGTTGCGCGTCGCGCGCTTGACGAACGCATCCTTGCCGGCGATGACCGACGCGGGCTGGTTGCCGTACTTGACGATGTAGGCATCGCGGGTGAACGGGTTGAGGCGCTGGGACTGACAGAGCCGCAGGAACATCTTGACCTCCTGGGAGGTGACGTTCTCCATGGCGTTGCCGTTGGCTGCCATGAGGTCGCGCACGTCCTGCTCGGTAACGCGGATGTCCTGGCCGTTGTCGGCCTTGTACTCCACGATCTCGCTACTCATCGGTGACCACCCCCGCGAACTTGATGGAGGCGCCCGTGATGCCCATTCCCTTCAACGTCGCGGCAACTTGCTGCGCGAACGCCTCGGTGCCCTGGAACTCCATGGCCAGAGACCAGCGGCAGACCGGCGGAGCGGCCGCTGTGGGCTGATCTGGGACGGGTTCAGGCTCCGGTGCGGGTTCGGGTGCCGTGCGCTCGGCCTTGACGGCCTCAGCGGCTTCCTGCGCCGCCTTGAACTCGGCCATCTGGCGGTCGCGCTCGTTCAGCTGGTCTTCCAACTCAAGCGCGCCGATGAGGTCCAGGGTGTCAGCGTAGTGCTTGACCACCTCGTCCTTGTGAGCGAGTTCCTTGGTCTGCAGCGTGTTGTAGCCCTTGAGCGCCTTCTCGACCTTCTCGTAGAGTTCATTGACGGCCTTGACCTCGTTGGTGGAGCGGTTCAGCCACTTGTCCTCCAAGATGGCGGCGAAGGGGATAACGTCTGCGATGGGGCCGGCGCATCCCGCGTACTCCTCGGCCAGCATTTCCCGACGCTGCGCCTTGAAGTTGGCATCGGCCTCGTCAACCTGCTCCTTGATGTTTGCGCGTGCGCTGTCGATCTTTGCGGTGATGGCCTTGACCCTCGCCTCGAACTCCTTGAGCGGAGCCTCGTATATCTTCTTGACGCGCTTGCGCTCCGCCTCGATGGGCGCTTTCAGTTTGTTAAGGTCGGCCATGCAGGTGCGCCCCATCTTGATGGTCTCGTAGTCGTTGGGGTCAAGCTGCGCGCCAATGTACGGCTCGATCTGCTGGTCCACGTAGGCATCCAGCGCGGCGAGGTTGTCGGAGAACACGGCGGGGGTGTAGGTCACCTCCAGCGCGTCGGTCGGCTCGATCACCTCGGCCGTCACCTCGATGGTTCCTTCTTCTGTCATTTGGTTGCCTCCATGCAATCGGTTGCTTTCTGGTAGATGGCCTGCTCGTCCTCGTCAGGCTCGTAGCCGTCGGCCTCCATCGCGTCCATAAGGGCGATGTACCGCTCGCACGCCTTGGGGCGCGGCTTGCCGGTGCCGTCGAGGATTCCGCAGCCCGGCGCGTCGTTCATGCTCTCGAACAGCAGGACGATCTCCGAGTTCCCGACGTTGAGGCGCTTGGTGCCGGTCGCTTCGAGGAACGTCTTGACCAGCGGGGCGTGGCGGTTATCACTCTCGGCAACGAGGCGGGAGAGGTTCGGCAGGAGGCTCTGGGCGGCCAGCTGCTCGGCGAGCCACGCGCGGCGGTTGCCCGTGCCCTCGGCGTAGAGTTCGGCCATGGCCTCGGCCTCCGCGCGGGCGCTGTCTTCCTCCACCTGCTCAGGCGCGGGCGGCTCCTCATCAGGGGCAGGGGCCAAGATCATGAAGAATCCGGGGATGCTGTGGCGCATGGCCACGCAGCCATCGGGCAGGCCTTCGGGGAGCTGCGCGATCTTGTTGAGGTTGAACACCATGGCCATGCCCTGCGCGTCATCCACGACGGCGATGCCGCGCGCCGCCAGTTCCGCCGCGAGGTCCGTGGCCGCGCTCTCCTTCTTGCGGCGAGCCTCGAAACGCTTGGCCACCGTCTGGTACTCGCGCTCCGAGCAGTTGGTGAGCGCCTTCACAGCCTCAGGGTCATCGGCGAACTCGCCGATCGCGATGAGGCGCATGAGGCTCATATCGTCGGCGGCATCCTCCACGACCTTGGCCGCGCGGCGCACCTTGGCGGCCTTCTCGACGGTGAGGCCCGACACCTCCGCCACGTACTCATCGGTGCCGAACATGGCCAGCTGGCGGACGAAGCGGCTCTCCTCGACGGCCTCGTACTTCTTCTTGGTGTTCGTGCGCACCACGGTCTCGATGACGGCCTGCAGGGTGCTCTCATCCTCAACGATGGCGGGGAAGGTCTTGGTGCCCAGTTCCTTCATGGCCATGATGCGGCTGTTGCCGGCCTTGATGCGGTAGATGCCGCCGTCGCGCACGAGGGTGACCATTTCGTCGGGGATGCCCTTGGAACGCATCGAGCGGGCGAGTTCCTGGACGTAGGCCTGGTTCTCTTTCAGCGTGTAGTCGCGGCGCGCCAGATCGTTGCCGAACTCATCGACCAGCGGGTACACGTCCTCGATGCTGACGGTTTCGATTACGGCGCTCATTAGCGGTCACCCCGCACGATGAAGGCAACCACTACCTCCACGCCGTTGGCCTTGAGGAGTTCGATGACCTCGCGGGCCGCGCTCATCACCTCAGCGGGAGGCTCTGCCTCCAAGGCGAGGAGGCCGTTGTCCAGGTACTTGGGGAACTCGGCTCCGTGCATGTCGCTGCCTTCGGGGCAGGTGAGGTACGAGAGGACGCACGCAGCGCCCTCGATGAACTCAGGCTCAAGGTCGTAGTCCTCAAGCGTCCCCACGATCTCGTCGGCGAACTCGCGGGGGATGTAGCGCCCCGCACGGTTGCGCTTCATCTTCTCAAGTTTCATTTTGTTGCTCCTAACTGGCAAAATGCCAAAAGTGTCATTGATTTACTTTTTTGCTGATGCGCTCTTTGCGCTTCTGCGCCGCCTTGATCTCGCGGCGAAGGTTCCCCGCTAGGCACTCCTCGCAGGCAAGGGCATGGGCCTCCTCGGCCTTCGCCCTCTCGTAGTAGGAAAGCCCCTCGGTGTTGGGCGCCTTCGGCATCGGGTCGCGGCGCGATTCGGTCTCCGCCTCCGTCTTCTCGTAGGTGTCCCGCTCGTCAAGGGGGAGGCGCGGCAGCAGTTCCGCGATCCCTGCATGGATGTTGGCCAGCTGCTCGCGCCTGCGGCACGGCTCGCAGATGCCGTCGCGGCCCAGGTGGCCTGAGAGGCATCCGCACGAGGGGCACGGCTCAAGCCTTGGGCGGTAGTGCCTGAGGCTCACGGGAATGCCCTGCATCCTCAGCGCCTTGGCCTTCTGCTTGACCGATTCGCTCGACCTTCTGAGGTG
>Ga0137306_104142_pt1 | contig 10171 bp, 7 predicted proteins | sample Inofroosms_March_FD_97187 | JGI IMG/M metagenome (GOLD analysis project Ga0137306, IMG submission 97187) | Mouse cecal microbial communities from Vienna, Austria - N-Acetylneuraminic and N-Acetylglucosamine D2O microcosms_March | ecosystem: Host-associated > Mammals > Digestive system > Large... | reverse complement strand
GGTGATCAGCACCATGTATTCAATCTGGGCGGACAGTCCGTCGTCGATGGTGTACACGGTCCAGTCGTTGTCTTCGTCTACGAAGAAATCCGGGCTGCCTTCATTGATCATGGGTTCAATGGTGAACATCATGCCGGGCACCAGGAGCATTTCGCTGCCCTTGGGGGTCACGTAGCTGACAAATGGCTCTTCGTGAAATTCCAGTCCGATTCCATGGCCGCCGATCTCCTCCACCACGGAATAGCCGTTTGCCTGGGCATGGGAGTTGATGGCGTCGGCGATGTCGCCTAAATGTCCCCAGGGTTTTGCCTGGGCAAGGCCCAGATGGACGCATTCCTCAGTGACGCGGATGATGCGCTCGGCGCGTTCGGAAATCTTTCCCAGGGTGAACATGCGGGACGCGTCGGAGTAATAGCCGTTCAGGCTGGTGGAAACGTCTACATTGACGATGTCCCCCTCCTCGAGAATGATATTTTCATCAGGGATGCCGTGGCAGACTTCGTTGTTGATGGAGGTACATACGCTTTTGGGAAAGCCCTGATAGTGGAGCGGTGCCGGGATTCCGCCGTGGCTGGTGGTAAAATCATATACGATCCGGTCAATCTCTGCGGTGCTCATGCCGATGCGGATATGCTTTGCCACTTCATCCAGAACAGCCGTATTTAAGGCGGCGCTTTCCTTGATCTTCTGGATCTGGAAGGGGGTCTTTAAGAGTTCCCTCTTAGGAACGATCTCGCCCCGATCGGCATGTAACAAGATTCTTTCCTCAATTGGCATGTGGCATTTTTTATATTTCCTGCCGCTTCCGCACCAGCATGGATCATTTCGCTGCATTTTCATTACCTCTCTTTTCCATTTACGAATGATATGATTTAGCATATGTCTGTATTCCTTAATTTGAATGTATCATTGAAGTGCATCCCATTGTACCTTGTGAAACGGCCGAATGGTCATAATAGGGTGTCCTTGGGCACACTGTTATGGCCGTCCGGACTGCGGATCAAAAACGATGGATGAATAATCCGCTCCGCAGCTTGGGCTCAAACCAGGTGGACTTCGGCGGCATCAGGCGGCCGGAATCAGCCACTGAGAGCAGCTCCTCCATGGAAGTGGGATACATGGCAAATGCCGCGTGCTCCCCTTCTTCGTCTGAGAGCCGAACAAGTTCTTCCAGCCCGCGGATTCCGCCTACGAATTGAATCCGGGGATCGGTCCTGGGGTCCTGAATACCGAACAGCGGGTCGAGAACCATTTGCTGCAGGATGGATACGTCCAGGTCATGAACCGGATCATGGGTGTACAGGTCTGCATGGGCCGTAAGCGCGTACCAGGCGCCGCCGATATACATAGTAATCTCACCCTTCTGCCGGGGGTGACGGGAATGGGACAGATCCCGGATATCAAAGCGGACAGCGAGGGCATCCAGCAGTTCTTCCCGTGTGTGTCCGTTCCATCCGGTTACGACACGGTTATAGTCGCAGATCTTCAGCTCGTCCGCGGGAAACAGCACGGAGAGGAAGTAGTTAAATTCCTCGTCCCCGGTATAGCCGGGATGGGCTTCTCTGCGCCGGAGTCCGGCTTTTACGGCGGATGCGGCCCGATGATGGCCGTCTGCGATATAAATATGCCCAACCTGGGAAAATAATTCCGTAACGGTTTTTATATTCTGACTGAGTGTCCATACCTGATGACGGACGCCGTCCTCTGCCATGAAATCATAGAGGGGCGGGGCTTCCTTCGCGGTTTCTGTGAGCTGCTTTAATTCCGGCCGGGGCCGGTAGGTCAGAAAAATAGGGCCGGTCTGGGCGCTCATGGTGTCTACATGCCGAATCCGGTCCAGTTCTTTTTCTTCTTTGGTGTCCTCGTGCCTGCGGATGGTTCCGTCCAGATAATCGTCGATGGATGCACATCCTACAATGCCGGTCTGGGTGCGCCCGGCATAGGTCAGGGCGTAGAGATAATAGCAGGGCTGGGGATCTTCGATAAACTCCCCGGCCGAGAGCATTTCCTGGAGGGTGTCCCGGGCGCGCTCGTAAACCTGCTGGGAATATATGTCCGTGTCATCCGGAAACTGAGTCTCGGGCCGGTCTATTTTTAAAAAAGAAAGGGGGTTCTGCCTGACAATCTCTTTGGCTTCTGCCCGATTGTAAACGTCGTAGGGGAGGGCGGCGATGGAGGAGGCTTTTTCCTCTGACGGCCGCACGCTTCTGAAAGGACGAATGGTTGCCATAAATGGTTGCTCCTTTTCTGTATTGCACAATCTTATGCCGTATCCGGCAGACGTATTGCATGCCTTCTTATTTTATGCAATTATGGGGTGCATGTCAATTGGTTCTGCTGGAAAAAGTGGAAAAGATAGCGGGCGCGTCTTTTTTGGGGCTGAAATACAAAATATTTATTGATTACAGGCTATCCTAGGAATATAATGAAGCCCATAGAGAGAATAAATCTACCTGTACGGCTGAAGGTTCCTGCGGTGCTTCCAACCGTACAGGCTGGAAGAATTGAGGAGGTTTCGAGATGCTGTACGAGGACGAAAAGGATTATATCATGCGGATGATCAAGGAAATGGTGCGGGTGCTTTTTTCACTGATGCTTGGGAAGCAGTATACGCAGGTGGAGATGCCCCGGGAGAATAAGTATTCCGTATCCGGCCAGAGCCTGGGGGATCTGAAAGAAATGGTGGACCGGGGGCAGATCAATGATGCGGAAAATATGCTGCTGGAGAATTTGAATTATGAGGAGCGGGAAGAGGTGGCTGCGGCAATCCTGTTCTATGAGTATGTAAGCCAAAAGGAAGAATATTTTCTGGAGGAGCATGATTATTCGCTGGAGGAGGTATATGACGGGCTGATGCGCCTGGCGGAGCGTGCAGGGTATGGGGAGATGGTTCCGGGAGGTCTGCCGGAAAATGTGAATGTACCTTACAACGGCAAGCGCGATTTTTTGTGCGAAAGTGGCACAGGAAAGGAGAATACCTTTTGAAATTACCGCAGATCCGGCCCCTTTTTACAGCGAAAGCAATATCCGCTATCTGGAAAAGAAAATGAAAAATTATAAGGAATTATACCAAAAACCTGCCGCACCAATCGAATCTGATGCGGCAGGTTTTCTGCATGTTGTTTCACAAGGTATACCCAAGGGCATCCCATTATGGCCATTCGGCCGTTTCACAATGTATATCCAAGGGTACCCTATCAAAGCCCCACGGCCTTTTATAAAGTATACCATACGATCTGGTTGGCCTCCAGATCCAGGTCGAAGCTCGTCCCGTCCCCGAGGTACACGGTCGTACTCTGGGGTTCGTAGGTATTGTTCACCACGCAGTATTTTCTATTTTCAATATAGGCATGAACCTCCACGTTATAGTTAGTGGAAAACCATCTATGCAGATTCTGCTCGTCTCCGGTGCTCCAGAGGATGGCGCGGTAGAGCAGGCGGCTGTTCTCAAAGCTGTAGGGAAGGCCGCTGATATATACGGCGCGTCCGTTTCCGAAGGAATGGACCGCAAGCTGCACTTCTTTTTCACGTTCGACCAGCACCTCAGTGCCTTCCAGGGCGTAGATATTTTTCTTGCCTTCTCCGAAGTCAATCTCCCCTGACGCGTCCTCGGTGATAAAATGGCTGTGGCTGTCCCAGTTGTATTTGTCGTAGCCCAGGGTAAAGCCGCGCTCCTCCTCCACGCCGAACACGTTGGCAAGCTGGAAGAAATGGCCGTTTGCCTGGTGGGCGCTGGGCTCGCCGATGCCGATGATGCCGCCTCCTTCATATACAAACTGCTTGACAGCGGAGGAAACCTGAGGGTCGCACCACCATTCCCCGCCGGTATGGGCCGTGTCTGCGTCGCCCACATTGATGAGGACGTCGATATCCTTTAAGATGTCCGGATTTTCTTTGATATCGGCAAAGCTGATAAACCGCACGTCAAAGGGGGCGCCGGAGAGGGACTCGATGACTCCCGCATAGGAATAATTCTGTTTGAAATAAATCGCATGGTGTACCATGTGACATCCCCAGGCCCGCATTTTTCCCCAGCAGTTCAGGACAGCGACGCGTTTGACGCAGTAGGGAACGCAGCCCTTTACATTGTCGTAAAGCTCGCGAAATTCATTGCAGACTGACTCCACATAATCTACAAATTCCGGGAAATCCAGCGTCAGCTTCAAGTATCCGCCGTACCCGATCCGGTCAACGGGCTTGCGCAGGATGGCGCGGCGGGCAGTTACCCAGTTGACTTTCGCTTCTTTGACCGGATCGCCGCCTTCATGGAAGGTATCCGGGAAGAAATAGGGCAGCAGCCTTGCTTCCGTATAGGAAACGCCTTCGATGTCGCTGATCAGCCGCAGGGTGGAGCCATTTCCCACGCTTCCCACCACCGCGTCCAGGCCCACATTGCGAAATTCCTCCATAAAGGGTTCGGTGCCGATCCAGTGGTCGCCCAGGAACATCATAGCTTCTTTGCCGCATTCATGGGTAATATCGGTCATTTCTTTAACAATTTTTGCAACTTCCCTGCGCTGGAAAGCCTGGAAATCCTGAAATTCCCTGGAAGGGATGCGGTACTGGTTGTTGTAATAGCCCTGGTCAATGATGTATTCGGGGCGGAACGGGTAGCCCATTTCACGTTCGAACTGCTCCAGGATATAAGGACTGACGGATGCGGAATAGCCGTACCAGTCCACGTATTTTTCACGGGCCAGCTCATCGAATACGAGGGTGAACTGATGGAAAAATGTGGTGAAGCGGAGGACATTTACATAAGGGTGCTCCTGAATGAACCGGCGCAGGCGTTCCATGGTAAATGCGTGGGTCTTGGGCTGGCGTACGTCAAAGGTGATCTGGTGCTCCACATCCTTCCAGTCGTTGACCACCGCGTTGTACATATGAACCGGATCCCACATGATGTAAGCCAGGAAGCTGACCGTATAATCGTGGAAGGGGACGGTGTTAAGGACGACCTCTCCCGCGGCTTCGTCGTAATGCCAGTCCGCGGTGGGTACCACATCCCCGGTGCTCCGGTCAATGACCTCCCACCAGCGGGTGATATCGTCCCGGGTGTTGGGGGTGAGCATGTCCTTATACAGGCCCTTCATCAGCGGGATGCGTAAGGAATCCGCCGCCGCGGTGTAAATGGGGGTCATAAGGTACATCTGCTGGATCTCGTCTGGGTTTGCATTTGCCCAGGCATTGTCCTTTCTGGTGGTGTAATAGGTGGAATAGACTTTGAGCCCGACGTCTTTTAACTCCTCGGGGAAATCGGTTCCGTCACAGTCACGGACTGCATCGGCGCCCCATTGTTCGGACAGGCGTATGGTATCCTCAATGATATCCATGTCTGTGGGTATGGTTACACGTCCTTTTAAATTCATAAAAATCCCTCCCGTTTTTCGGTAAAAAAATGGAAATAGTTTTGGGGGTTACGTTGGTGTAAGTATATCATATAGGGGGCGGAAAGTCTATTGTGAGGTTGGATCTGGGATCTCCTGTTTGACATTCGCAGGCTGGGCTGGTATTGTTATTGGAGAATCTGAAAAATGCAGGAATAAAGAAGGCAGAGGAGGAAATGCAGATGAACCCGGTGGTGGTTAGAAATGTGAAAATCGGGGAAGGAATCCCGAAAATCTGTGTGCCCATCGTGGGCATCACAAAGGAGGAGATCATTCAGGAGGCAAAGTCATTTGAAACGATCCCGGTGGATGTGGCGGAATGGCGCGCGGACTGGTTTGAAGATGTATTTGATATGGAAAAAGTGAGGGAAGTGCTGAAGGAACTCCGGGCAGCTCTAAAGGAAATTCCGCTGCTGTTTACATTTCGGACTTCCAGGGAAGGCGGGGAGAAGGCCATCGAACCGGAGGCTTACGCTGCGCTCAATAAGGCCGTGGCAGAAACCGGGTGTGCGGATCTGGTGGATGTGGAGGCATTTACCGGGGACAGGGTGGTCAGGGAGATCATCGAGGCCGTACATGGGTATGGTGTGAAGGTGGTGGGCTCCAACCATGATTTTCATAAGACGCCGTCTCAGGAGGAGATTGTGGGCCGGCTGCGGAAGATGCAGGAGCTTGGAGCGGATCTTCCAAAGATCGCGGTGATGCCGCAGAATAAACGGGACGTGCTGACCCTGCTTCTTGCGACAGAGGAAATGACCCGGAAGTATGCTGACCGTCCGATCATCACCATGTCCATGGCGGGAACCGGAGTGATCAGCCGGCTCTGCGGGGAAGTATTCGGCTCTGCACTGACTTTCGGCGCGGCGAAAAAGGCTTCCGCACCGGGGCAGATGGGGGTAAATGAACTGGAAACGGTGCTGCTGCTGCTGCATAGGAGCCTGTGAGTGAGAGGAGCTATTCGTTGCAATTCGCGGCCGATCAGACCGCGAATTGTAATTGAGGATTTCACTTTTCAGGGATGTGCCGCCTTTGGCTTTTTAGTGTACGCTGTCATTTGGGACGCGATCCATCTTTTCTGCAATTTTTTCAACGTCCTGCGTTGTCAAAACCGTCATCATTCCGCTGACCTCCTTGACAGATAAACCGGCATGGAGCATTTTTTTTGTAAATTCCAGTTCTTTGTTCCTTGTTACATGTTGGGTTACGTTTTTCGTGACTTTTGCTGTCACCTTTTTCGTAACATCCTTCGTGACTCTTTTTTCAATCTCTCTTCCGTATTGAATTTTTTCTTCTTCAAATAATAGTCCAACTTTTGTCATCATAATCCACTCCTTGATCTGTTTGGAATCTTCGGTTGTGATAACCTTATCTGCAAATACTAACATTCCGGATAATAAAAAATGCTGCAGATCCTCGTCATCAAGTAACTTTGCCATCTCAAAGCAGCGGCGTATGCATGCCTGCTTTTTGGCCGTTCCCTTGTATGTCAGAGGCAGGATGATAAATTCCATCTGTTCTTCTTTTGTCAATGCCTGATTTCCGTGGAATTTAGCATATAAGCGTGCCTCTGTTTTTTCAGAATCCTTTTGAGTCAGAAAAGCCTCCTCCAATTGGAACTGCAGGCAGCCGATATCCAATTCTTTTTTGGTTTGGCGGGGCTCAATGTCTGCGGTGTAAATGACGACCATCCGAATCCTGCATGGGAAATTTTTCTGCTCCATATTTCGCTTCAGTGTTCGGACAATATAATTCAGATATTTGATCTTATTAGAATCCGCATAAGTGCTTTCGTAATCCACCAGTGCCAGAGAATTATCTTCCAGTAAAAACAGGTTGTCCAGCCGCAGTTCATTTGCTTCAACGGCCGGAAGATTCGTAGGCTGTACCTCCGTGATCTTTGGAAGCTTCAGGCCATAGACGGCGAAAGACTTCCCTTTCAGGTGTTCTCCAAAATATTTGGCTGTGATATCCTTATTCTGCCAGGCAATCGGAGATTTTTTCGTGGGAGTGGCGGAAGGCTTTCTGCCTCTGTCCTTTCCGGAAATTTTAACAGCAGTTCTTCTTTTTCGTTGTGACATTCATTTCCTCCTTTTCTGACAGGAAGTATATGGAGCATGCTCTGAACTGCTGTAAGCTTCCACAGCATAATTATATCAGAATCTGATCCAAACGGCAAATGATACGGCTAAACCATGAACAATTACTTCAAATGCTGTAGGATGCGGACATGAATGTATCGCTTCCTGTCGGTATGATTTTGTTGTTCCATCAAATTTGTATTTCCGGCCGAGATGCCATGAAAAAACAGATCCTGATACATTAAAGTATCCGGCGGACAGTTAGAATGATTTGAAAAAATGCTGTCCGTGATTTTGATGTGCTGTCAGTATAGCATGGTGAGACGATATATGCAACAGAAAAAATTGAAAAAGAATATAATCCGGGTGTCCTGCTCCTTTTGGGCCATAATCTGAATGGAATGCACCGTGTTGAAAAACGCGCAGGTATTCCAGATGGCGAAGGGAAGCGTAAAGGAGCAGTACATCATGATGAGCCCCACGTAGCTGTCGATGAGCTGCAGCTGCTTCATAATTATATAAAACGGAATACACAGCAGGATTCCCGGAAACATCCGCGTCATCAACACGGCCATTTTGATTTTTTCCGACCCGATGATGTAATATCTGGTCAGGCCGTATCCTTCCAGAGCCTTTTCGTAGTCAAAATCTTTTCTGGCTGAGATCTTTCCCTCTACAGCCAGGATGGAATCGCCGGATTCTGAATTGAGGTAGCTGATCAGGTCATAGGCGGCCTTGGGATTCTTACAATTTGCATTGATATTCCATGTCCATCCGCCCAGTACGGTTGCCTGTGTTTTGCCTTCTACCATGGTGGTAATGCCGTAATCCAGGTCAGGATTGAGCTTGTCGATTCCGGGAGCGCACCAGTCGCCGTCCAGGAGGAAGGTTGCCTCTCCGTTGGCAAAGCTTTCATAATATGAAGGAACTCTACGAGAAAGGGGAACTTGGAAGGCTTCAGTACATGACCTGCGCCCACTACCAGGATATGGAAGGCTGGCCGGAGTACTGGAAAGGCTTTCCGCCGCTGATGCATCCCACCCATGCGGTGGCGCCCTGTCTGATGCTGGCGGGACATCTGCCGGACCGTGTGTACGCAAGAGGCTCCGGGAAGATCCGAAAGGAGCTGGAGGAGCAGTACGGGTGTCCGTACGCGTTTGAGACGGCGTTTACCCGAAATACGGTATATAATAATGAAAATACGCATCTTTCATTTACACAGGGCGGCGGCCACGGCGGTTCCCATCCCCACCTGGTTCACGAGTTCGTACGCTCCATCCTGGAAGAAAGGCCGCCGGTCATGGACGATATCATGGGAGCCTACTGGACAGGCACCGGCATCTGCGCCCACGAGTCGGCTATGCAGGACGGAAAGGTGATATCCATTCCGGCGTTTGAAAAAGTAGAATAAATGTTATGGTGCCGTGCACTTGCTGCACGGCATCCCTCCTTTTTTGAGATCAGGACTTGCAAAGGTTTTGATATTCGGCTAAAATATGAGTATGATCTTATATTGGCCGAAATGAGAAAGGAGGGATTTTTTTATGTATATCAAACGCCACATGGAAATGCCTGTCATGGCGCTCAACCAGCAATATCCCGTACTTCTGATCACCGGCCCGCGGCAGGTGGGAAAAACCACCATGCTGGAGCATCTGATCGAGACGGAGGGACGCGGCCGCAGGAAGGTATCCCTGGACGACCTTATGGAGCGGGAGCTGGCAAAGACGGACCCTAAGATGTTCTTCCAGCTTCATCAGCCGCCGCTGCTGATTGATGAGGTACAGTATGCCCCGGAACTTTTTCCATATATCAAGATCCTGGCGGATACCCGGCGTCAGCCCGGCGATTTCTGGCTGACAGGTTCCCAGATGTTCAAGATGATGGAAGGGGTTCAGGAGTCATTGGCCGGAAGGGTGGCCCTGCTTAGCATGCCTCCGCTGTCCCAGAGTGAAATTATGGGGGAGCCTGAGAACACTCCGTTCAGTCTGGAGCTTTCAGCGCTGGCGGATCGGGAAAAGCATCGTACGATACTGGACACGCCTGAGGTTTTCCGGCATATCTTCCGGGGCGGGATGCCCACGCTGGTCAGCGGCGCCTATCAGGAAGCCAATATTTTCTATTCCAGTTACATTGATACCTATCTGGAACGGGATGTGCGCCGGCTGTCCAATGGGATTGACAGCTTAAAGTTTTTGAGGTTTCTGCGCGCGTCGGCGGCCAGGGCTTCTCAGCAGGTCAATTATAAAGGGATTTCGGATGACGCGGAGATTGATCAGGCTACGGCGAAAAGCTGGCTTCGTGTGTTGGAAGCGCTTGGAGTGATCTTTCTTCTGTATCCTTACTCAAATAATGTTCTCAAGCGTACCGTGTCCACTCCGAAGCTGTATTTTTACGACACCGGCCTGGTCTGCTACCTGACTCGCTGGAGCAGTGCGGAAACGGCCATGGAGGGGGCTATGAGCGGAGCTCTGCTGGAAAATTACGCCGTGTCGGAGATTATCAAGACCTACCAGAACGCAGGGCAGGAACCATATCTGTACTATTATCGAGACAAGGATGCCCGGGAGATCGACTTGATTTTGGAACGGGATGGGAAGCTGTTTCCTGTCGAAATCAAGAAAATGGCCTCCCCGCCCAGGAAGCTGACGAAGGTATTCGAACTGATCGAAAAATCCCCTCTGCAGCGGGGGGCCGGCGCCGTCC
>Ga0137306_103262_pt2 | contig 10173 bp, 7 predicted proteins | sample Inofroosms_March_FD_97187 | JGI IMG/M metagenome (GOLD analysis project Ga0137306, IMG submission 97187) | Mouse cecal microbial communities from Vienna, Austria - N-Acetylneuraminic and N-Acetylglucosamine D2O microcosms_March | ecosystem: Host-associated > Mammals > Digestive system > Large... | reverse complement strand
AAGAAAACTGTGATATGGAAGAAGAAGACTTCTTGTCTGCAGAGCTTGAGGTGGTTCCGGCCGGAAAAGCAAGGGACTGCGGTCTGGACAGAAGTATGGTCATCGGCTATGGACAGGATGACAGAGTATGTGCATTTACTTCTCTTTTTGCTATGCTAGAAGCCGAGAACCTTAAGAGGACAAGCTGCTGTATCCTTGTGGACAAGGAGGAGATCGGCAGCATGGGAGCGACCGGTATGCAGTCCAGATTCTTCGAGGACGCGGTGGCGGAGCTGTGTGCGCTTACCGGCGAAGGCGAACTGGTGAAGGTAAGACGTACCTTACATAATTCTTATATGCTGTCTTCCGATGTGAGCGCCGCGTACGATCCGCTCTATGCAGATGCATTCGAGAAGAAGAATACGGCGTACTTTGGGAAAGGGCTTGTGCTGAACAAATACACGGGAAGCAGAGGAAAGAACGGCACCAGCGACGCGAACGCAGAGTATGTTGCAAAGCTTCGGAAGGTATTTGACGACAATGAGATCGGATTCCAGACGGCCGAGATGGGGAAGGTTGACCTTGGCGGCGGCGGAACAATCGCATATATCATGGCCAACTACGGAATGAACGTGATCGACAGCGGTGTAGCCGTATTATCTATGCACGCACCGCATGAAGTGACGAGCAAGTCAGACATCTATGAAGTATACAAAGGCTATAAGGCATTCTTAAAGGAAATGGAATAAGAAGGGGAAAGGAAGGAAAGAGAAACATGGATGCAACAGCAAAGAGAAAAGGATATCCCAAGGCATTTTGGGCATGTGCATGTACAGAGATTTTTGAACGTCTGTCCTATTATCTGGGACGTTTGGCAAAGAAGAGACGGTACTGATCGATCCTGCGAAACTGAATTATGCGCTCTACAGCAACATTCCAGAGAATGTGAAGAAGGCGGAGCGTGCGAATCCGGAGATTTTGTTCAAGGCGATGAAGAATCCGGCAGAGATCGAGAATATCCGCAAAGCAGAGATCAAAGACAGTGTTGCACATGTCAGGTTCATGAAATGGCTGAAGGAAAACATAGGAAAGATCAAGATCACGGAGATGAGCGCGTCAGATAAGCTCGATGAATTCCGTAAAGAAATGGGGAACTTCATCCGTCCCAGTTTCGAGCCGATATCATCATTCGGGGAGCATAGCGCCATGTGCCATTATTCCTCATCCCCTGAGACGGACGTGGAACTCTGTGAGGGAAGCTTATTCCTTACGGATACGGGGGCAGGATTCTATGAAGGTTCTACGGATATTACCAGAACCTATGCGTTAGGGGAGATCCCGCAGGTGATGAAGGATCATTTTACCCTGGTTGCGATCAGCAACCTTCAGCTTGCAAGCGCGAGATTCCTTGAAGGCTGTATCGGAATGAACCTGGATATCCTGGCAAGAAAACCGTTCTGGGACAGAGGGCTGAATTTCAACCATGGTACGGGGCATGGAGTAGGCTACCTTCTGAACATACACGAAGGTCCTGCAGGAATCCGGTGGCGGTACCGTGCCGATGATTCACATGCTTTCGAGGAAGGCATGATCGTGACCGACGAGCCGGGAATCTATATCGAAGGCTCTCACGGAGTGAGGCTTGAAAATGAGCTTCTTGTGTGCAAGGGCGAACAGAATGAATACGGACAATTCATGTATTTTGAGCCGATCACATACATTCCGATGGACTTAGACGCTGTGAATCCGGATATTATGTCCGAAGAAGATAAAAAGTTATTGAATACCTATCATAAGACAGTTTATGAGAAGGTTTCTCCTTATCTGAATGAAGAGGAGAAGGAATGGCTTAAGACGTATACCAGAGAGATTGGTTAAGATCTCTGTTTCGATTTGAGAACTGAAAAGAAATTATTCTTTGCAGTTCATTACCCCCCAGATTAGACAAACTCCTCCTGAACGCTCACAGGAGGAGTTTGTCTGTCACACAACAACTTCCAGAATCTTTTTTCCGTTCAATGGATATCATTATGGATTTAAAATGGGGAAAATACAAGTAGAATTCAACGAAAACATATGTTAGAATAGAGGAAGTGTGATTTACGGTCAGACAATATTTTTAGAGAGAGTGATGAGATGAGCAGAAACAGACAGGTGTGTTTAACGGAGGGACCGATCCTTAAGTCTCTGGTTACACTGGCGGTGCCGATCATGGCGTCGTCTTTTTTAAACACCGTTTACAGTATTACGGATATGGCATGGATCGGGCTGCTTGGTTCCAAAGCAGTGGCCGGAGTAGGTGTGGGCGGTATGTATGTGTGGCTTTCCCAGGGGCTATCGTCGCTTGCGCGGATGGGAGCGCAGGTGAATGTGGCACAGTCTTTCGGGCGCGGCAGGAAGGATGAGGCCAGAGAGTATGCCCGCGCGGCCCTCCATCTTACTTTGCTGTTCGGAGCGTTATTTGCGCTGGTCAGCGTGGTGTTTACAGAAGGGCTGGTGGCGGCGTTCCATCTGGGAGATCCGGAGACGGTCCGCCATGCCGAGAACTATATGAGAATTACCTGCGGCTGCGTGATATTTTCCTATATGACGGTCGTGCTGACGGGGATCTATACGGCGCAGGGGGATTCTAAGACGCCTCTTTATGCCAATCTGATCGGGCTTGTCATCAATATGATCATGGATCCGGTATTGATCCTTGGGATCGGTCCGTTTCCGAAGCTGGAGGTGACCGGGGCTGCGCTCGCAACGGTGTCGGCTCAGTTTATCGTGATGCTCGTGATGATCTTGGGCGCCGTTAAGAAGCATAATACGGATAATGTGCTGCATGGTATCAGACTGCATAGTCGGACAGAAGGCAGGTTCTACAGGGGAGTCTTCCGGATCGGCTTTCCAACGGCGGTACAGGGGACGGTGTACTGTATGATCTCCATGGTGCTGACAAGGATGGTGGCGGTCTTTGGGCCGGGGGCCGTAGCAGTGCAGCGTGTGGGCGGTCAGGTAGAGGCGGTTTCCTGGAATACGGCGGATGGATTCGCCGCGGCGATCAACGCGTTTGCCGCGCAGAATTACGGAGCCGGGCAGATGGATCGGGTACGGAAGGGATACCGGATCTCGTTCTTTTCGATCGCTATATGGGGAACACTGATCACGTTGGCTTTCGTCCTGCTTCCGGGGCCGATCTCACGGATCTTCTTCCACGAGGCGGATGTGATCGGGATATCGGTGGACTACATGAGGATCGTTGGGCTCAGCGAAGCTTTCATGAGTGTGGAGCTGATGACAGTGGGCGCGCTGTCCGGGCTTGGAAGGACGAAGCTTTGCAGTATGATCAGTATTGTGTTCACCGGAGCCAGGATACCGCTTGCGGTCGCTCTATGTGCGACGCCTCTGGCCTTAAACGGGATCTGGTGGGCATTGACGCTGTCGTCGATGGTCAAGGGTGTTCTATTCGTGATAGCATTTAACCGGGTGACGGCATCCAGACAGCCGACAAAATAACAATCTTATAAGCAAAACTTATATGGCAGATAAATAATTTTAAGTTTATTTATCTGCCGTTTTTATTTATTATAGAGATAGAGAAATTTTACCAGGAGGAGAACTATGAGTACAGAATATTGGAATGGGGCGGAAGCAGCCCACAGACGTGTGATGATGAAAGCGGCAGGATATTCGGATAAGGATATCAGGAGGAAGCCGCATATCGGCGTGCCTGATTCATATATGGCCGGTTCGCCGGGGTCGGCGCATCTGCGCCAGATCACAGAAGCCGTAAAGGAAGGAATCTGGGCGGCAGGCGGCGTCCCGGTGGAATTCGGGATTCCGGCGACCTGCGGGAATATCGCCAACGGGGCGGAAGAACTCAAGTACGAACAGGTGGGAAGGGATATTGTTGCCATGTCCGTTGAATTCGTCACGAGGGTACATAATTTCGACGGACTTGTTATGGTGGCGTCCTGTGATAATATTATCGCCGGCTGTTATCTGGCGGCCATGCGGCTTGATATTCCGTCCATGGTGGTGACGGGCGGTTCCATGCAGCCCGGGCAGTACTGCGGGAAGACGGTCGTGGAGGCGGATCTGGATACGGCGCGGTTCTCAGGTGCGGCAGAGGAGGAATTGTTCGGACTTGAGGACAGTGTATGCCCTTCTTTCGGGGCCTGCCCGTCCATGGGAACGGCCAACACCATGCAGATGCTGGGAGAGGTACTGAATCTGGTACTTCCGGGGACATCAACGATCCCTGCGTCTGATAATGCGAAGCTTAGGAAGGCGAGGGAGGCAGGAGCATATGCGGTGGAGCTTGTGAAGGCGGGACGGAAGCCGTCTGAGCTGATCACCAGGGAAGTGCTGATGAACGCGGTTATGTTCGATATGGCGGTGGCCGGGTCGACCAACGCAGTGCTGCACTTATTGTCTTATGCCTATGAGCTTGGGATCAAGATGACGCTTGCGGATTTCGAGAAATATGCAGAGCAGATCCCGTGTATCAATGCAGTAGTTCCAAGCGGCCCTTATACGGTGGTTGATTTCCACTATGCGGGCGGTGTAATGAATGTGATGAAGCAGTTGGAGAGCAGGCTTTATACCGATGTACCGGGGATGTATGGAACTACTTGGAAGGAGATGCTCTCGAAGGTGACGGCCAGGGAGAACAAGGTGATTCATTCCCTTGAGAAGCCGTTATTTAACGAGCCGGGACTTAAGATCTTAAGAGGGAACCTGTCGCCGAACGGCGCCATCGTCCGGCCAACGGCGGTGTATGAAGAGGTGAAATATCTGAGAGGGAAGGCGAAGGTGTTCGATGGAGACAGGCCTGCATTTGAGGCGATTCAGGCAGGAGAGATCGTGCCCGGGGATATCATCGTGATCCGCTATGAGGGATGTAAGGGGGCGCCCGGCATGAAGGAGCTGATGCTCAGCATAGACGCGCTGATCGGCAAGGGGCTGCACAAGAGCGTGGGACTGATCTCAGACGCCAGATTCTCAGGGTTCAATTACGGCGCGATCGTGGGTCATGTATCTCCGGAGGCTTATGACGGAGGAGTGATCGCCCTGGTAGAGAACGGAGATGAGATCGTGATGGATATTAACGGCGGCGAGATCTCTCTTCTGGTGCCGGAAGAAGAGATCGCAAGGAGAAGAGAGGCGTGGGTATGCCCGCCGCTAAAAGAGACGAAAGGGTGTCTTAACATATACGCAAGGATGTGCCGCCCGGCGGAGGAAGGCGGTGCGATGCAGCCCTGGAGTCTGGATGCATAGGCAGATAGAAAGAACTGGAAAGGATAAGAGGAGATCATTGATATGAGTATACAGGAAAGACTTAAGGCTCTGCGTGAGCAGATGAAGGAAAAGAAGATCGATATCTACATTGTTCCGACTGCGGATTTCCATCAGACGGAGTATGTGGGCGAGTATTTTAAGGCAAGGAAATATATCACCAATTTCTCCGGTTCGGCGGGAACGGCGGTCATTACGGCAGATGAGGCGAGACTGTGGACAGATGGAAGATATTTCATACAGGCGGCCGAGCAGATCGCGGGAACGACGGTAGAGTTGATGAAGATGGGTGAGCCGGGAGTTCCGACGATCAAGGAGTATCTGGCTGACACGCTGAAAGCGGGCGGCAATATCGGATTTGACGGACGCGCGGTGGCTATGAGCGAAGGTCTTGCCTATGAAGAGATCGCAAAGGAGAAGAACGGAAGGGTCATCTATGCCTGCGATCTGATCGATGAGATATGGGAAGAGAGACCAGCTCTTTCTGCAGAACCGGCGTGGATACTGGAAGAGAAGTATGCCGGAGAGACGGCGGCAGGCAAGCTGTCCAGAATCCGGGAATACATGAAGGAAAACGGAGCGTCGGTACACGTTCTGACTACGCTTGATGATATCTGCTGGACGCTTAATATGCGGGGAAATGATATTGAATTCTTCCCGCTGGTGCTCTCTTATGGGATCATCACGATGAGCCAGATGCATCTCTATATCAATGAGGCCAAGTTAAGCGAAGAGATGAAGGCGCAGTTTGCAAAGGATAATATATTACTGCACCCGTATAATGACATCTATGAGGATGTGAAGATGATCGCAGAAGAAGAGTCGGTGTTAATAGATCCGGCAAGGCTTAATTATGCACTTTACAGTAATATCCCGGATGGGGTGAAGAAAATAGAACAGCGCAATCCGGAGGTTCTGTTCAAGGCAGTCAAGAATCCGGTGGAGATCGAAAATATCCGCAAAGCACAGCTCAAGGACAGTGTGGCGCATGTAAGATTCATGAAATGGCTGAAAGAGAACGTAGGCAAGATCAGGATCACGGAGATGAGCGCTTCTGAGAAGCTGGATGAGTTCCGTATGGAGATGGGGAATTTCATCCGTCCGAGTTTTGAGCCGATCTCATCCTACGGCGAGCATTGTGCGCTGATGCATTATACCTCTTCGCAGGAGACGGATGTAGAATTGAAAGAGGGCAATGTGTTCCTGACCGATACGGGCGCCGGATTCTATGAAGGCTCTACAGATATCACCAGAACGTATGCGTTAGGGGAGATTCCGGACATTATGAAGGAGCATTTCACACTGACTCTCATGGGGCATATGGGGTTGGCGAACGCAAGGTTCTTATATGGATGTACCGGAATGAATCTTGATCTGATGGCGAGAAAGCCGCTCTGGGACAGAGGGCTTGATTTCAAATGCGGAACCGGGCACGGTATGGGATATCTGCTGAGTATCCATGAGTCGCCGGCAGGTTTCCGCTGGCGTTACCGCGCTGGCGAGACGGCCGTTCTGGAAGAGGGGATGGTCCTTACCGACGAACCGGGGATCTATATAGAAGGGTCCCACGGAATACGCCTGGAAAATGAGATCCTTGTGCGCAAAGGCGAACAGAATGAATACGGACAATTCATGTATTTTGAGACGATCACATATATCCCTATGGATCTGGATGCGGTAAAGACAGAGATGCTGCCAGAGGAAACCAGAATTCAGCTGAATGATTATCACAGAACCGTATATGAGAAGATCTCTCCTTATCTGAATGATGAAGAGAAAGAATGGCTTAAGAAATATACCAGGGCAGTATAGACAGTATTTGCAGTAAAGTAAAAGGGGCGGTTGGTTCACACCAACTTTAGCCCCTTTATGAAACTTCCTAATTCCACTGTGTACCGACGCCTGCTTTGACTGCCTTCTCATAGATGATTTTGGCGGTCACGAGATCCTGTGCGCCGACGCCCACCGTCTCATAGACGATGATCTCGTCGTCATTTTCCCTGCCGGTCAGTTCTCCCTTGATCACATTGCCGATATCGCCGGTAAAATCATCTTCGGTGATGATACCTTTCTCTAATGGGATCAAGATATCGCCGGATTCAGAGAGAACAGCCTCCCGGGAGTCAAAATAGATCTTCGACGCCCGTGGAAGGATCGCCGGATCCATCTCCTGCATATGGTGCTGATAGGCACCCACACAACTGATCGTGCAGCCCTTTTTGATCTTCGTTCCGTCAAATACCGGTTTGGAGGACGGCGTGACCGTGATCAGAAGATCGGCGTCGCCGATCGCTTCATCGGAAGAGGATACGGGGATGATCCTGGTACCGTAGGATTGTAATTCTTCCTGCATCTGTTTGGCAAAGATGGCAGTCCGTTCGTAATTCAGGTCATATACACGTACTTCTTCTAATTTGCGGACAGCGATCATTGCCTCTAACTGCGTGGCAGCCTGTCCTCCGGTTCCGATCAGCGCGCCGATCCGGCAGTTCTTTTTGGCAAGTACATCGAACGCTGCGCCGGAGGATGCACCGGTACGAAGCTGCGTCACGTAGGTTCCGTCTAAGATTGCGGTGACGATCCCGGTCTTTCCGTCGATCAACAGGACTTGAGCCGGTGATGACGGCAGTCCGTTATCAATATTGTGCGGGAAGATATTGACGGTCTTTAGCGCTGCTGTGTTAAGTTCTTCTGCATAAGCAGGCATGAACAGGAAACAGCCGTCGTATTTGGGCGCCTGGATATTCGTCCGAAGAGGCATGTCACATTTCCCGTCTGCTACGAGTGTAAACGCCTCCTTGTCTGCTTCCACAGCATCCAGAATGGAAAATACCTTCTTGATATCTTGTCTTGATAAAAGTAACATAGTTTTCCTCCTACTTGTTTTTCACTGGTAATTCTTGACAACACTTCATCGTCTATGTTAATAATAAATAAAACGGACAGATAAATAAACTTAAAATTCTTTATCGGACGTATAAGTTTTGCTTATACCTTCGATAAATACAGGGGTAAACGAAGTGAGTAAGTATGAGATCATATTAGACGTGTGCAGGACAGGCAGCATATCTAAGACTGCGGTGAAGTTCAACTATACACAGTCTGCCGTCAGCCAGTTGATCAAAAATTATGAAAAGGAGCTGGGAGTTGCGCTGTTCAGGCGCACTAAGCAGGGCGTACAGCTTCTGCCGGATGCCCGGGAGATCGTCCATTGTCTGGAGAACATCAGCAGCGAAGAGAAGAAGATCCGGCAGATTGTTGATGATCTGAATAGTCTTGACAGCGGAGTTATCCGTATCGGATCGATCCAGAGTATTTCATATCACTGGCTTCCGGGTATATTGCGGAGATTTTCGGAAGTATATCCCAAGATTACGTTCGAGCTGTGTATCGAAGGGTTTCGTCCTTTGATCGATAATCTGGAGAATGACAAGCTTGACTGTATCTTTGTGTCACGTTATTCAGTTCCGGATCATCCCTTCATTCCGCTGGGGGAGGATGAGCTTATGCTGGTAACGCCCAAAGAACATCCCCTGGCCAGAAAGCCAGAGGTTTCGTTGGCGGATGTAGACAAAAGAGACTTTATACTGACCTGTGACCGCCTGGATTATGAGACCGGGGAGATATTCAGAATGAATGGCATACGTCCGAAGATCCGGTATCAGGTGATGGAAGATTTTGCCGCTCTTAAAATGGTAGAGCAGGGATTTGGGATTACGATCCTGCCCCGGCTGCTCCTAAGGGACGCGCCGTTTGACGTCTGTGTGCGGTCTTTTGGCGAACATTATTCCCGTGTGTTAGGCGCTGCACATCTGCCGGGTAAGCAGTTGTCGCCGGCAGTAATAAGGTTCTTAGCCTTTGTGAGAGAGTGGAACATACAGAATTTATCCAATTCTAATGGGATGCCGGATCACGGTTTTTAAGTTTTCCGGCTTACACCTGCGCGCGTCGCTCAGATAGATCTCGTGGTGGCGGCGGGTTTCGTTTATGTCCAACGCATATCCCTGTTCCCCGGCAAATGCATCCATGGAAGCAATCGTTGCCGGTTCATCGTCATAAGGACCGATATGCATGCATTGTACGCATAAGCCTTCATCATAGGTAAAAAATTCTACTTTGGAATAATCGGTGTTCTTCTTCGCACCGGCTTCGGACACTGCCCATTCAAAATCCTTCTTTGTCACGAATTCCGGAAGACGGATCATGGAGATCCATTGGAAATCTTCTTTCCTGGAGTAGTCAATGGATTCCGTGCCGGACTGCCGCCAGAGCCCTTCCAGCGGAGGGACGACATAATCGAAATATCCTTCAATCTGACGGCTGCCCCGTTTGCTCATCTTAATCGTGAATGCGATACCGTAGAGCAGGCCAATGGACTGCTTGTATGCTCCGCCTTCTATGTTTGGATCGCCGGTTCCTCGTACTGCGATGAAGTTCATAGGGGGGATCGTGACGATCCCCGGTTTATTCTTCGGAAGATAGAATTCCTTATATTCTTTCTTGTAATCAAAAGCCATCTTTGAGCTCCTTCCCGTATTATTTTAGTCCCACATAGATATGGATCTCCGCCTGATCCATACAGTCATTTTGATATTCTTCAAAATCACACCGGAAAGTCCTTGGAAGATCCATCTGCCAGATCTCCTGCCATGCCGCTGCAACCGCCTGGACCATATCTCCGTGCACTATGAATCTGGCGTACCGTCCGGCCGGGATCCGGCAGACGGTATATTGTCCGCGCATCTCCTGCGGCGGTTCCTCTGATGTCTCACATGCAACGACCGTGGTATAGTCGGCTTTCTCATCCGCAGTAAAATCCGTATAGATTCCGAGAGCCTTCTCGTTCGTCTTCTTCGGAATGGAGGCGTAGATGCCTTCATTATAAAAACGGTTCCAAAGCCCGCCGATCAC
>Ga0137306_104140_pt1 | contig 10177 bp, 7 predicted proteins | sample Inofroosms_March_FD_97187 | JGI IMG/M metagenome (GOLD analysis project Ga0137306, IMG submission 97187) | Mouse cecal microbial communities from Vienna, Austria - N-Acetylneuraminic and N-Acetylglucosamine D2O microcosms_March | ecosystem: Host-associated > Mammals > Digestive system > Large... | reverse complement strand
GCAGTACATGTAAGAGAGCAAAGGCCTGGCTTTCAGAGCACGGGGTCGCCTTTGATACGCGCCATATCGCAGAGGAGAACCCGAGAAGCAGTGAGCTCTCCCAGTGGCATAAAAGGAGCGGCCTTGGGATCAGGCGGTTTGTCAATACCAGTGGCATGAAGTACAGAGAGCTTGGCCTTAAGGATAAGCTCCCTCAGATGACAGAGGAGGAGATCTATGCGCTCCTGGCGACGGACGGAATGTTGGTAAAGCGTCCTGTCCTGGTAGGCGGGGACTTTGTACTGACCGGTTTTAAAGAGGCAGAGTGGAAAGAAAAGCTGAATTTATAGAAAACAAAAAGAAAGTAAGACGGATGTTCTGCGGACTACACTGGCTTAAGTGAATTAAGCAATACAGATATTGTCCGCAGATTTTTCGCATCATCCAAGAGCTACATCCAAGATCATCATCAGCGTAAAACCGAATGCTACGCCAATCGTCCCTATGTTCGAATGCTCCCCGTTCTGGGATTCCGGTATCAGCTCTTCCACCACCACATAGATCATGGCTCCTGCCGCAAACGCCAGCATATACGGAAGAATGCGCGTGATGCATTCCGCCAGAAGGATGGTGGCCGCGCCTCCCAAAGGTTCCACGATACCTGAGAGTACTCCTGCGGCAAATGCCTTCCTGCGGGACATCCCTTCGCTCCTAAGGGGCATGGAGATGATCGCGCCCTCAGGGAAATTCTGTATGGCGATCCCTGCCGACAATACGAACGCTCCAGCCATAGTGATCCCCGTATTTCCAAGCATCGCTCCGGCCAGCGTTACGCCCACCGCCATGCCCTCTGGAAGGTTATGGAGCGTTACCGCGAACACCAGCATAGTGGTGCGGGACAGCCTGCTGTGTATTCCTTCGGGTTTATCGCTTCCCTTATGGAGATGGGGAATCAGGCTGTCTAGTAGAAGCAGGAACGCTATGCCAAGAAGAAATCCTGCCGCCGCCGGAATCCATCCGGTCGTGCCCTGCCCTTCGGAAAGCTCGATCGCCGGAATAAGCAGCGACCAGACAGAGGCCGCAATCATCACTCCCGAGGCAAATCCCAGGAGAAGCTTTTCAAGCCCTGAGCTCATCTTTCCACGCATAAAAAATACCATCGCCGAACCAAGCGATGTCCCAAGAAACGGAATCATCAAAATCGCAAACGCCTGCACATCTATCACCCTCTAACTATAATTGCCCGCGAATCTTAGTATTATTATATTCCCTTTTGGGGAAAATGTTATTCATAAAAGGTGGTTTCCTACACCTTTTCGATTAACTTTTGTTCGGTATTGCCCGCAATAGAAAAGGGTATTATAATAATTACTATAAATGTGTCAAGGAGGATGAGCGATGTATACATTTGATGAGATTAAACATGTGGATCCGGAGATCGCACAGGCGATCACGGATGAGATGGAGCGGCAGAATTCCCATATCGAGCTGATCGCGTCGGAGAACTGGGTGAGTAAGGCCGTGATGGCGGCGATGGGAAGCCCTTTGACGAATAAATATGCGGAGGGTTATCCGGGAAAACGGTATTACGGCGGATGCCAGTGCGTGGACGTGGTAGAGGATCTGGCGAGGGAGCGGGCAAAGAAGCTGTTTGGCTGCGACTATGCCAACGTCCAGCCGCATTCCGGTGCGCAGGCGAATATGGCGGTATTTTTCGCGCTGCTCAAGCCGGGAGATAAGATTCTGGGTATGAATCTTGACCATGGCGGACATCTGACCCACGGCTCCCCGGTGAATCTGTCGGGCGCTTATTTTGAGACATCCTTTTACGGGGTCAATGACGAGGGTGTGATCGACTATGACGTGGTCCGGGAGACGGCGCTTCGCGAAAAACCAAGGCTGATTATCGCCGGGGCAAGCGCTTATGCAAGAACGATTGACTTTAAGCGGTTCCGGGAGATCGCGGATGAGGCGGGGGCTTATCTCATGGTTGATATGGCTCATATTGCCGGGCTTGTAGCGGCCGGGCTTCATCCGAGCCCGATCCCCTATGCGGACGTGGTGACGACCACCACACACAAGACGCTGCGCGGGCCGAGGGGCGGCCTGATCTTGTGCAATAAAGAGGCGGCGGAAAAGTTTAACTTTAACAAGGCAGTATTTCCGGGAACCCAGGGCGGTCCCCTGGAGCATGTGATCGCCGGAAAAGCAGTGTGCTTCAAGGAGGCGCTTGAGCCGGAATTTAAGCAGTACCAGCAGCAGATCATAAAAAACGCACAGGCGCTGTGCAAGGGGCTTATGGCACGGGGCGTTAAAATCGTGTCCGGCGGGACGGACAACCATCTGATGCTGGTGGATCTGAGTGAGGAGACGGTCACCGGGAAGGAGCTGGAGAAACGGCTGGATATGGCGCATATTACATGCAATAAGAACACCATCCCCAATGATCCGCGCTCCCCGTTTGTCACAAGCGGCGTGAGGCTTGGGACTCCGGCAGTCACCACCCGGGGGATGAAAGAGGAAGATATGGAGACGATCGCAGAGGCGGTAGCCATAGTTATTAAGGAAGATGGGGCAGTAGAAAAGGCAAGAGAGCTTGTGAGGAAATTGACAGACAAATACCCTCTTTTTTAAGAATATAAAAAAATAAAATTACCTCTTTTCAAATTCTGCATTTTATTGTATTATAGAAAAGTAACACAATATATAGTGGAATAGAAGCAATGCAAAATCAATATTTTGTAGAATAAAGTTTCGGGGGTTAAAGAGTGCAGATGGAAGTAAAAACAAACGTGATCAAGCGCAACGGTGAGGAAGTAAGCTTTGATTTGGACAAGATCGTCAACGCGATCCGGGCGGCGAACAGGGAGGTGGATAAGCTTCACCAGATGAATGAATATCAGGTGATGGCTATTGCGGATACGATCGCGCAGAAGGTTCAGGAGATGAGACATGCGGTGCATGTGGAGGATATCCAGGATATGGTGGAAACGGGCATCATGGAGATGAGAGGCTACGAGGTGGCCCAGAAGTATGTCCGTTACCGTTATAAGCGTGAGCTTACCCGCAAGTCGAATACGACGGACAACGGTATCCTTGCGCTGATCGAGCACCTGAATGAAGAGGTGAACCAGGAAAATTCCAATAAAAACCCGGTCATTAATTCTACCCAGCGGGATTATATGGCCGGGGAGGTGAGCAAGGATCTGTCGAGAAGGGTGCTTCTTCCGGAGGAAGTGGTGCAGGCACACGAGGAGGGGATCATCCATTTCCATGATTCGGATTATTTTGCGCAGAAGGAACATAACTGCGATCTGATCAATCTGGAGGATATGCTGCAGAACGGCACGGTCATCAGTGAGACGATGATCGAAAAACCCCACAGCTTCTCGACGGCTTGTAATGTGGCGACGCAGATCGTAGCGCAGGTAGCCAGCAACCAGTACGGCGGACAGTCATTTTCGCTGGCGCATCTGGCGCCATTTGTGGACATCAGCAGGAAAAAGATACGCAATGCGGTTGTAGAGGAAAGGATCGACTGCCGGGAGAGCATGGACGAGGACATCATCGACAGGGTTACGGAGAGAAGGCTCAGGGAGGAGATCAAGAGCGGGATCCAGACGATCCAGTACCAGCTGATCACGCTGATGACCTGTAACGGGCAGGCGCCGTTTGTGACGATATTTATGTATCTGGACGAGGTGGAAGATGGGCAGACCAGAGAAGATCTGGCCCTGATCATTGAGGAAGTGCTGATTCAGCGGATGCAGGGTGTGAAGAATGAGGCGGGAGAGTGGGTCACGCCGGCATTTCCGAAGCTGATCTACGTTCTGGACGAGGATAATGTGGAATCGAATTCCCGGTACTGGTATCTGACGGAGCTTGCGGCGAGGTGTACGGCGAAGCGGATGGTGCCGGACTATATCTCTGCTAAGATCATGAAGGAACTGAAGCAGGGCGAGGTGTACACCTGTATGGGCTGCCGTTCCTTCCTGACGGTGGAGGATTCCCAGAGGAATGAGGACGGAAGCCATAAGTTCTACGGCAGGTTCAACCAGGGAGTTGTCACGATCAATCTGGTTGATGTGGCGTGCTCCTCTGATGGAGATATGGATAAGTTCTGGAAGATTCTGGATGAGCGTCTCGAGCTGTGCCACAGGGCGCTGCGGTGCCGCCATGAGAGACTTCTCGGGACGATATCGGACGTGGCTCCGATCCTGTGGCAGAACGGCGCGCTGGCAAGGCTTAAGAAGGGCGAACCGATCGATAAGCTTTTATATAACGGATATTCGACGATTTCCCTCGGTTACGCCGGGCTTTACGAGATGTGTGTGCGTATGATGGGGAAATCTCACACTGATCCGGAAGCGAGCCCTTTTGCCCTGTCCGTTATGCAGCGGCTCAATGACAAATGTAAGGAGTGGAAAGAAGCGGAGAATATCAGCTATTCGGTGTACGGTACGCCGATGGAGTCGACGACGTACAAATTTGCGAAGTGCCTGCAGAAGCGCTTCGGCATCATCAAGGGCGTTACAGATAAGAATTATATTACCAACAGCTATCATGTGCATGTGTCGGAGGAGATCGATGCTTTCAGCAAGCTGAAGTTTGAGGCGGATTTCCAAAAGCTGTCGCCGGGCGGGGCGATCAGTTATGTGGAAGTGCCGAACATGCAGAATAATATCCCGGCGGTCGTTTCTGTGATGCGATTTATTTATGATAATATTATGTATGCGGAACTGAATACGAAGAGTGATTTCTGCGAATGCTGCGGATATAACGGAGAGATCCTGATCAAGGAGGACGAAGCTGGAAAGCTGGTGTGGGAATGTCCGAACTGCGGGAACCGCGACCAGGACCATATGTATGTGGCCAGACGGACTTGCGGTTATATCGGGACTCAGTTCTGGAATCAGGGCAGGACGCAGGAGATCAAAGATAGGGTGCTGCATCTGTAGAGTGCAGGCCGGCAAGAAGTGCATGCGGTGAGACGGCAGTTCAAAGCGTGTGCTTCTTTTGTCAATGAGGAACAAATATGAATTATGGGAAGATAAAAGGATGCGATATTGCAGACGGCCCGGGCGTAAGGGTGAGCTTGTTCGTGTCGGGGTGCAGGCATCACTGTAAGGGCTGCTTTAATGCGGAAACATGGAATTTTGATTATGGAAAGCCATATACAAAGGAGACGGAGGACGAGATCATCCGCCTGCTTTCGCCGGATTATATCCAGGGGCTTACGCTGCTGGGGGGAGAGCCCTTTGAACCAGAGAACCAGCGGGAGCTGGTGAAGCTTTTGAAAAGAGTAAGGAGAGAGCTTCCGAAGAAGGATATCTGGAGTTATTCGGGATACCTTCTCGACGCGGATATGACCGAAGGGGGAAGGGCATATACAGAAGTGACAGAGGAGATCTTGTCCTATCTTGATGTATTGGTGGACGGCCCATTTATTGAAGAGCAGCGGGATATCACCTTGAAGTTCCGAGGAAGCAGAAACCAGCGGGTGATAAGGCTTGAGGGCGGGAAGGACGCCGGAAGACTGTACGAGTCATAGCAATGAAAAGACCTTGTTATATAATATATGTGAGAAATGTTAAGCTGACATATTTTATATAATAAGGTTTTTCTGTATTTATAGAGGGCAACGAAAAGTATCAAAAAAAATCCAACCTATGTGATAAAAAAACAAATTTTCAGGAGCGGAAAAACAAGTATTATATAAATAAGGAAAAAGGAGTTGCTAATCACAGAGTGAACGGCAGTAAAAAGAACAGGCGGGTGAAACATATGGAAAAGATTAAGATCTTTCTTGTGGAGGATGAGATTGTCATAAGGAATGGGATTAAGAACAGCATAGAGTGGGAGAAAGAGGGGTACCGGTTCGTGGGCGAGGCCAGCGACGGCGAGCTTGCCTACCCGATGATTTTGAAGGAACGGCCGGATATTCTGATCACGGATATCCGTATGCCGTTCATGGACGGGCTGGAGTTAAGCCGTCTCGTAAAGCAGGAGCTCCCGGATATCCGGATACTTATCTTAAGTGGGTATGATGAATTTGACTATGCAAAAGAGGCAATCCGGCTTGGCGTTACCGAATATCTCCTGAAGCCGGTAAGTGCTTCAAAACTCCTGGAATCGCTCAAAGGCGTCAGTGCTCTGATCCGGCAGGAAAAGGAAGAGCGTGAGCTTTTGAAACGGTATGCGGAGGATATGAAGGAGAATACTGAGCATGAGAAGCGTAAGCTTTTCGGACAGCTCATATCGGGAACACTTTCTACCGCAGAGGCTATCAGCTTTGGCAGGCAGTACAGCATGAACCTGAGCGCCCATGTATACGAGATCATTCTGTTCAAGCTTTTCAGTGAGATCGGAGTAAGAGAACATGCGAATTCTGTGGTGGACGCCTGTGAACGGCTAGAAGAGATGATCGGGAAGATTCCGTATATATACATTTTCCAGAGAGGGATAGACGGATGGGCATTTCTTCTGACAGCGGAGGATGAAGGGCAGATGGAACAGAAGACCAGGCGGCTGTCAGAGCGCATAGAGAGGCTGATGGAGGATTACAGGGAACTGGAATATTTTGGCGGAATCGGAAGCCCGGTTATGCGCCTTAGGGAGCTTCCCAAGTCCTACGCCGACGCAGACCATGCCTTTTCCGGCAGGTTCATCAGCAGACGGGGCCAGATCGTCCGGGTGAATGAGCTGAAAAATATGCAGGAGCCGGGCGATTTTGAAGTTCGGGCATTCGGAGAGATCGAGCGGACGCGGGAATCTGTGGAGAAATTCCTTAACAATGGGACACAGGAGGAAATCGCAGGATTTACAAAAGCATATTTGAAGGAAATGCCGGAAGATAATTTCAAATCTCTGATGATGCGTCACTATATCGTTATGGATGTGTACATTGTCATTATGTCATTCTGCGAAAGGCTGGGAATCTCCGATGATGATTTCCAGGCGGAGAACTTTAAGGCCGCAATCCAGAAGATACATACAGCGGATGAGATGCAGGAATATATGCGGCAGTTTCTTTCCCGGGCGCTTGAGCTTCGGGATATGGTCAGCGGGCGGAGGTATTCGGATATCATCGAGGCGGCAAAAGAGAGGATCGAGAGCACTTATATGTCAGAGGAGATATCGCTCAATACAATAGCCGCGGGCGTAGGGATGAGCCCAAGCTATTTCAGCTCCATATTCAGCAGGGAGATGGGCAAGACCTTTGTGGAATACCTGACGCAGATCCGTATGGAAAAGGCGAAGGAGCTCCTGATGTGTTCCGCCATGAAAACATCAGAGATCGGCTATGAGGTAGGGTATAAGGATCCGCATTATTTCAGCTATTTATTTAAGAAAACGCAAGGGTGCTCCCCGAAGGATTACCGTGCAAGGGGAAAGGAATAGGGAAGACATGAAAAAATACGTAAAGGCTTCGTTGAACCAGCGGCTGATCATGATATCGCTGACGGTGTTCATGCCCATGCTTTTTGTGATGATCTATCTTCTGGTGTCGCTGTCCAATGCCACAGATGCGTACAGCGAGATCACCCACAATATTGTGTACGCGAACCAGTACACACAGGATTTCAAAGGGCGTATCGACTACAGCATGTATCTGGCGGTGATCAACCAGAAGAGCGTCGAAGAGTTAGAGGACGGCAAGCTCCTTGTCAATGGCTATGTCACGGTAAATCCTTACAAATATATCAATGAGATGGAGCAGGCCTGCGACCAGATGTCTGAGAGGGCGACAGTCGCCAGCAGCCGCAACCGGATCAAGCGGGTGAAGAACACGCTTCGCTCCCTGGAAAAATGTGTGGAGATGCTGGAAAATGGGAAAGACGAGAATTGGAAATATCAGGAACAGATGGAGTATTTTGAACGGAATATCAAAAATCTGACCACATTGATCCGCGAGGGGATCCAGGATTACATTTATATCGAGACGACGAATTACGAAAATGTAAGAGAAGCGCTGGATATCAAGACCCGCCAGAGTTTTATGGTATGCGGCATGGTGTCAGTATTGGCGATTCTTGTGGCGGGGTATATGACTATACGGGCGACAGGAAGCATCGCGGTACCTATCCGCGAGCTCTGCGATATGACAGAGAAGGTGGCGGAAGGGGATTTTTCCGTGCGGACGCGGAAAGCGGACATGGACGAGATCGCCGTGCTGTCCCAGAGCTTTAATGAGATGACGGAAGAGATCGGCACGCTGGTAGAAGACATCAAGCAGCAGCAGGTGAATCTGCACCTTACCGAGACGAAGCTTCTGCAGGCGCAGATCAATCCGCACTTTTTGTATAATACGCTGGATACCATCGTCTGGCTTGCAGAGGAGCATAAGACGGAGGAAGTCGTGGACATGGTAACGGCGCTCTCAAGCTTTTTCCGCACCACACTGAGTAAGGGGAGGGATTTTATCACTGTCGGGGAGGAGGAGTCACACATCCAGAGCTACCTGGAGATTCAGCAGTTCCGCTATCAGGATATTTTAGATTACAGTATCGAGATCGACGAGGAGCTTCGCGGATATGTGATGCCTAAGCTGACCTTGCAGCCCCTGGTGGAGAATGCCCTCTATCACGGCATCAAGAACAAAAGGGGAAAGGGGATGATACGGATCACCGGGAAAAAGGACGCAGAAACGATGATCTTCAAGGTGAATGACAACGGTAAGGGTATGACGGCAGAGAGGCTTGAAGCGCTTCGCGGCGATATGCAGAAGGAGAAGCCCGACAACAATGTCAACAGCTTCGGCGTTATCAATGTAAACCAGAGAATCCGTCACTATTATGGAAAGGAATATGGGCTGTCCTACGAGAGCAGCCCGGATAAAGGCACAGAAGTCACGGTTCTGGTAAAAGCGGAAAATATTCAACCTTTTGTGTAAAAAAACGAACATTTGCAAAAAAATCATAAAAAATTGTAAAAACTGGAAAGGAATTTCTGTTTACCATTTGTTCATTATATTTTAACATATGTTCAAGATGATTGACACAGAGTTGATCGAGAGAAAAAGGAGGATATGAAAATGAAAAGAAAATTAATTGCAGCATTGATGGCTACGGCAATGGTTGCAGCGCTCGCAGTTGGATGCGGCGGCGGAGGCGGCACAAACAGCTCATCTTCCGAAGGTTCGGACGAGGGAGGTTCTGAGGGAGGCAGCGACGTGATCACAGTTGGCTTTGCACAGGTCGGCGCCGAGTCTGACTGGCGTACAGCAAACTCCGAATCTATGAAGGAGACCTTCAGTGAGGCGAACGGATACGAGCTGATCTTTGACGACGCTCAGCAGAAGCAGGAGAACCAGATCACCGCAATCCGTAACTTCATCCAGCAGGAGGTTGATTACATCGTTCTTGCACCGGTTACAGAGACAGGATGGGATACCGTTCTTCAGGAAGCGAAAGACGCAGACATCCCGGTCATCACCGTTGACCGTATGGTAGATGTATCTGACGACAGCTTGTTCGTATCTTACGTAGGCGGAAATTTCCAGCTTGAGGGAGCTAAGGCAAGTGAATGGCTGAAAGCATATGCCGACGCTAAAGGCATCAAGGAGCTGAACATCGCGCATATTCAGGGAACCATCGGTGCATCTGCTCAGATCGGACGTACAGAGGGTCTTGAGAATGCGGCAAAAGAGTACGGATGGAACATCGTAGCACAGCAGACCGGTGAGTTCACACAGGCAAAGGGCCAGGAAGTTATGGAGTCAATGTTAAAGCAGCATGACAATATCAATGTGGTATACTGCGAGAATGACAACGAGGCATTCGGTGCGATCGACGCGATCAAGGCAGCCGGCAAGACGGTTGGTCCTGACGGGGACATCCTTGTGATCTCTTTCGATACGGTTAAGGCTGGTATTGAGGCTACATTATCCGGCGAGATCATCTGTAACGTAGAGTGCAACCCGCTTCACGGCCCGCGTGTAGCAGAGCTGATCCAGAAGCTTGAGGCCGGCGAAGAGCTGGAAAAGATCGCATATGTAGATGAAGGAATCTTCGCCCATGGTACAGATGTTGAGAAAGTTACTGTTGACGGAACAGATTACGAAGTGACAGAAGTAACTCAGGAAGTTATAGACGGACGTGCATACTAAAAATCATCTTTTTAGAGGATGAATAGGGAATTGCGATTTCCTGTTTGAGTAAAAGGGCGCAGCAGGATAGAAGGGAGAAGGAAGCCCCGA
>Ga0137306_104134_pt1 | contig 10185 bp, 8 predicted proteins | sample Inofroosms_March_FD_97187 | JGI IMG/M metagenome (GOLD analysis project Ga0137306, IMG submission 97187) | Mouse cecal microbial communities from Vienna, Austria - N-Acetylneuraminic and N-Acetylglucosamine D2O microcosms_March | ecosystem: Host-associated > Mammals > Digestive system > Large... | reverse complement strand
AGTATTCAACAGGTTTGTCAGAGTCGTTCCGATATTTAAAGAGCTTTCCGCACGCAGCGGGATTGTCCTTGTCAGATTCTGTACATCGTTATTGATCACCGTTATGATCTCCTGTCCTGTGGCATCATCCCGTCTTGAATACGCATATACCTTGTCTTCTACCCACATTTCTCTCTGTGTGCCGGACCTCAGGCAGGCATAGTCCTTCCGCAGCTCTGTAAGGCGCTGAATATACCGATAAATATTTCCGTCCTGGGAAAATCCAGGCATCATTTCCCGATTTTCTTTGTTTGCGATTCCCGCCCACTCTGTCGGAACTCCGCCGCCGTAGCATTCCTGCTCCGTCCCGTAGTAAACATCCGGGATTCCTCTGACTGTGAATAAAAATGTCAGGGCAAGCCGGAGTTTCTGGTAGTTGTCATCCGCCAAACAGAGAAATCTGTCACGATCATGGTTGTCAATAAATGTTACCAGATGATTGACATCATTATATTTATAGTCCTGGTCCAAAATATTTTTTACATTATAAAAACTTGCATCACGCGCGAAAGCTTCCCTTGCCTGGAAGAACAGTGGAAAGTCCAATACGCCCCATTCGTAGTCCTGGAACTCGCTGACGTAATCTACATCCCCCACAAAGATCTCGCCGAAGGAAGGAACTCCGAGCTCCGCCTCAAACTCAGCCAGAAATTGTTTATCGACAGAACGGGCTGCATCTACACGTACCGCATCCGCGCCTGTATCTTCGACCCACGTTTTATATACCTCTTTTATTGCTGCCCTGGCTTCCGGATTGTCAGTATTAATATCATCAAGACCACCCAGATCGCAGTTCAGCACCTGCCATTCATCATTCCAGTCCGTGATATCCCCGTTATGGTGGTACCAGTCCGGATTATTAAACGGGGCTGCCGGCTGATAATCTTCTGAGCTGTAGGCAGTCGCTCCCGGTTCTAAATAATCTGCTGTATGATTGGGTACTACATCCAGAATCACCTTCAATCCCATTTCATGGGCAGCATCTACGAAGTCGATCAGTTCCTGCTTTGTTCCGTAATGCGGATCTGCCGCAGCGTAATCTTTTGTAAAATAACCATGATATCCGGATTCGGATTGGTCTCTGCTTAAAAGTTCATTTTTCGATACCGGAGAGATCCAGATCGCAGTCACGCCCAGGTCTTTAATGTAGCTTAATTTTTGTGTCAGTCCGACCCAATCACCGCCCTGCGTGTATTTTAGCTCTCCGGGCCTGTATTCCACTCCCAGCGTACCGTTATTCGATGAGTCCCCATCATAAAACCGGTCCGTAAGAACCATATATATGATGTCATTTTCATCTAAGACACCGCTGCTCGATGCATGGACTTCCCTGGCTGTTTTCTGAATCTCTGCCTCTGTATAATTATGATCTGATTTTTCTGCATGTGACTCTGACGGGTTCAGGTAAACCGCACTGCAGACGATCATTACAAAACTTAAAAAAACGGCTATCGCTCTTGTATATTGCTTTCTTCTGCTCATATCTGTTCCTTTCACAAAATATTGTTTCCTGTTCTATGTTTTAAAACCTTCTATTTTCATTGAATGCCTGTACCTTTCTCCACTACTGTACCTTTCCACTACTATCCTTTCACGCCGCCCGTCGTTAATCCGGCCACAAAAAACTTCTGGCAGGAGATAAAAACGATCAAAATCGGGATCAGGCTGAATACGGATAGCGCAAAAACATAGCCCCACTGGGTAAACTGGTGCTGTCCGAAAAATCCTGAGATCGCGATCGGCAGTGTCCGTTTTAAGTCGTCATTGATCACGGTGTTGGCCCACGGAAATTCCTCCCATGCGGTCAAAAAATTAAAGATGGAAATGGATGCGATGCCCGGCTTCGTCAGCGGCAGAATGATCCGGAAAAAAACCGTAAAGACGCTCCCTCCGTCAATATAGATCGCTTCATCCAGTTCTTTCGGCAGATTTTCTACAAATCCTTTGATCATAAATGTTGAATAGGGGATCACCCACGCCACATAAAATGGGATCAGCCCCCGCAGGCTGTTGATCGCGCCCAGCTTTACTGCCAGTTCATACTGGGGAACGATCAAAGTCGTCCCGGGAATGATCATGGTGAGCATAATAAATGTAAATAAAAAATTGCGTCCCGGGAAGCGGAACCTGGCAATACAAAACGCCAATGCCGCGGATACAAAAGCAGCGATCACGACTGTAACTACAGAGACGAAGATACTGTTGAAAAAATTCCTGTAGAATTTACTTTGCTCCAGTATATATTTATAATTTTCCAGCGTGATCTCCTTCCATTCCGGAAAGAACTTCGGCGGATATTCGTATAAAGCCCCGTTCGGTTTGAGCGATGTACTGATCATATAGATCATAGGAAGAACAACGATCAGCATCCCGGCGATCAGGATCATATAAATAAGTCCGTGTATGATTTTCTTTTTTGTCAGCTTCAATTCTCCGCCTCCTAATTCTGATCTTTGTTTCTCATCAAACGAAACTGCAGTGCAGCCAGGATTGCCAAAACGACGGCAATGATAAAGGACAGCGCTGCGGAATACCCGAATTTTCCTGTACTGAACGCCTTGTAATACATCCATGTCAGCACCGTATCCGTCTCATGGCCGGGATCGCCGTTTGTGATCATTTTTATGGAAGTAAATACATTAAATCCTCCGATGGTAAGCATGACCAGCGCAAACAGGATCGTTCCCCTGATGCAGGGAAGGGTGACCGAGAAAAATTTCCGAATGCTCCCCGCACCGTCGATAGACGCGACTTCGTACAGCTCCTGGGGGCAGGTCTGCAGCGCCGCAAGGAAAACGACCATATTCCAGCCGATGCCTTTCCAGGTCCCCAGCAGCATAGCTACAGACAGACCGCCCCAGCGCGTATCCAGCCAACGGATGTTCTCGCCGGTCAGGCGGATCACATTTGTCAGAAAATAATTCAAAAGACCCTCCGTATTAAAGGTATACTTAAATACCAAAGAGGCGATCACCCAGGAAGTAATGACCGGCAGATAATAGACCACCCTGAATCCGATCTGCATTTTATGTATGCTGTTAACCAGCATTGCGATCAGCAGGCCCAGGATCATCTGCGCCGGGACTGTCACTAACGTATAAACGATGGAATTTACAAAGGCGGTCTGAAAGTATTTGTCTGTCAAAACGTCTTTGTAATTTTGGAGCCCTATAAACGGCTGCTCGAAAATAGAGCCAAAATCCCACTTAAAGAAACTCATCACGAACAATTTCGCAATCGGATATATGGTAAAAATCCCAAAGATCAACAGCCCCGGAACAAGGAGCACCCCGATCTGCATCTTACTGCTTATTTTCCTATTCATCATACTTTCCTCTCAAACAATCTGCATGTAAATCTATCGCTATTTCCACCTGTCCGATACAGATCTGCCTCCTGAATGAAAAACCTGCCAATCCTTTTCAAACATGCACTGAAAATCTCAAAAAATAATACATTGACGAACAAAAGGATTGATTATATAATAAAAGCTGCGCAACGCTCTGTTTCTTAGGGTTCATCCAACAGGGCATCTATTTTGGCGGCAAGCTCATCCATAGCCTCCTGCGCACTTTGGCCGCCGTTCATGACCGATGTTACCGCCGTTGACAGTTCACTGTCAATCTCAGACCATGCGGCCACGGTTGGACGTGATTTTGCTGTTTTGATCTGTTCAATGAAAGGAGCAAAATCAGCCTTTTTTACAGTATCGCTTTCCAATGCATTTTTATTGACCGGAATCTGCCCGCATTTTGCCATTTCTTCCTGGGCATACTCTCCTGTCATAAACTGCATGAATTTCCAGGCGGCCTCCTGGTTCGCCGTATGGAACATAGAGATATCCTCTCCGCCAAGCACCGAATAGGAACCTGCCTTGCCCTCCGGAAGCGGGGCTGTCCCATATTCGAAGTCCGGATACGCGCCCTGCATTTCAGCTACTTTCCATGGGCCGTCCAGAATCATCATGTACCTGCCTGTTCCAAAGCCGTCGGTCATAGGGATATCGCCGCTGTTCCAGCCGGTAATGTTTTTGCCGCTGTATAACTCGGAGAGCATCTCAATCGCCGCAACGGTTTCGGGACTGTTGATATATCCGGTGGCTTTTGTCTGATCCGGATCTGTCAATTCGCCGCCGCTGCTCCAGATAAACGGGCACAGATTCCAGCCGGAAAGGGCGGGTTCATCATATCCCCATACCTGCTGGCCTGCTTCGTTTGTACCGGATAGTTTTTTGCATGCTTCCACAAATGCTTCCATGGAATCCGGCGCTTCAATGCCCGCGTCCTTGAAGGCTTTTACATTATAAAACAGAATCTTTGTGTTTGTATTGAGCGCCAGCCCGTAACTGTCGTCTCCGATCTGTGCGGTGCTCATAGCGCTTTCCAGCAGGCCGTCGGCCGTCGCCTGGAAATCATCAAAGTCTTGATTCAGCGGAACCAGGATCTCCATTTTCTGAAATTCCGGAATCCAGGCGCTGTCCAGCCGGGCCACGTCAGGAAGCTGATCGGATTTTGCATTGATCAATATTTTTTCGTGAAGGTCCGCCCACTCATGGGAGACCGCGTTTACCTTTATTCCGGGGTTCTCACTCTCGAACCTGGGGATCAGTGTATTGGTCAGCGTCTCATTTTCCGCTGACTGCGCACTGTAATGATGCCAGAAGTTGATCGTAACTTCTTCACCCTTTGCTGAATTTTCGCTCTCCGGAGTGGATTCAGATACTGCCGGCGATTTTCCACAACCAGCCAACGCCGCCAAGCAAAGCGTGGTTGTGAGTATAATTGTCGGTATTTTTTTCCTCTTTTTCATATAACACCTCCATATCCTGCAGCAGATTTCCTATTTACTGCATCCTGAATATTTTTACACTAAACGGTTCCATATTTACTTTTAGTATCCCTCCGTAATCCCTGATATCGGAATTTAAGTATCCCTTTTCCAGGCATTCCGAAGCGGCATAGCTCTGCTGGTCTATGACATTGACATAGCTCTTTTTATAAAATACCGGTACCTCCACCTTCCTGCTTTCTTCTCCGGCATTCAAAACCACATATATTTCCCCCCTTCCGTCATGCCGGATGAAACCATAAATCCTCCCTTCGCATAAATTTGCCGTAAATTTACCGGTTTTTATACAAGATTCTTTTTTTCTCAAAGCAATCAGCTTTTTATACCATTCTAATAATTCCCTGTCCTGCCCTTCTGATTCCCAGACCATACATTTTCTGCAGTCCGGATCGTTATCCCCTGTCAGCCCGATTTCGTCTCCATAGTATAAGGACGGCGATCCTACAAAACACATCTGGAGGGCTGCTCCCAGCAGGACCTTTCTTTTATTTCCTCCGCAGAAGAATGAAAAACGCTCTGTATCATGGCTGTCCAGCGGTAAAAACATAGCCTGGTTCATCTCTTCCGGGTAGTCCGCAAGCATGGACTGCAGCCGGTGATCCAATTCTGCCGCGTCAATTTTTTCATATCCGATAAAGTCCCTGACCGCATCCCGGAATATATAATTCATCATACAATCCATCTGGGCTCCGTTCATCAGGCGGAGGCCCGCTCCCCATGTTTCCCCCAGCAGTAAAATGTGGGGATATTTTTCTTTGAGCAGCATCCTGGCCTCTGTCCAGACCCCTTCATCCACCTCGTCGGCCACGTCCAGACGCCATCCGTCAATCTGGTACTCCCGGACCCAGTATTCCATGACGGACAGAATGAACCGGCGTACCTCCGGATTTGCCGTATTTAATTTCGGCATATATTTATAAGCCCCCACACACTCATAACAATGGTGTGAGATCCGGACCGGATATTCCGTGATATAAAACCATTCCCGGTATTCGGATCGTTCCTGATGTTCCAACACATCCTCAAAAGGTTTGAAATGAATCCCTGTATGGTTGAAGACGCCGTCCAGAACAACCCGGATTCCCCTTCCGTGCGCTTTTGCAATCAGTTCGCGGAGCTCTTCATTCGTACCGAACATCGGGTCCACTTTAAAATAATCGGTTGTGGCGTATTTGTGGTTGAAATCGGCCTCAAACACGGGATTGAGATAAATACATTCTGCCCCCAGCGCCCCGATATAATCCAGTTTTTTTATCATCCCCCTCAGGTCCCCTCCCATATAGTTCTCCCGGGTAGGAACACTGCCCCATTTCACACAATCCGCCGGATCGTTCCCGGGGTCTCCGTTGCAGAAACGCTCCGGGAATATCTGATAAAAAACTTGTCCTCTGCTCCATTCAGGCACCTGTACGATCCCGGTCCTGTTTGCATACAAAAATTCAAAATACCCGTCCGATGGTTCCGTTTCATAAATCCCCCACGAATTGAGATACCATGATGCCGCACCGTCCGACAGTTCAAAATAATACTTCTGGTATCTTGCCACCTTCGAAAACCGTATCTCGGTTTGGAAATAATCAAATAGTCTGTCTCTGAGAATACATTTCATTTCGATGCCGCGGATTTTCTCTGGATCTGTACGGGGAAAAATATGTATTTTACAAAAATGACAATCCCTTTTCGCAGTACGCAGTGTTATGACTACTGTTCTGCGGTCTTTCAGATACAGATCCGGATAAGTCCCTGTGTGTCTTATGGCTTCTATTTTCATATCGCACCTTCCTTTGTTGACGACTCCCGGAAAATGACCGCCGTATCGATCAGCTCCGCCCTTTTGTCTGTGATCTCTTTCTGGATCTTTCCGATCAGAAGTTCCGCGGCCCTCTCTCCCAGCCGGTATGTATCCACATCAACGGCCGTTAAAGGCGGGTCCATATAGGCCGCAAATGGATGATCGTCGAATGTGATGATTCCCACCTCTTCCGGAATCCTGATCTTCTTCTCTTTCAGTGCCTTCATGACATGGTATGCGATCACATTATTGGAACATAGGAACGCGTCTGCTCCTTTTTCCTTCACCGCTTCTGGTATCCTGCTTCTTAGCAGCGAATAATCAGAACCGCATTCTATCACCTCCGGCTGCTGCTGCCCCTCAAGCGCCTTGAGATATCCATCCCGGCGCTTGCAGGAAAATACTGTAGTCGTATTTTCCACCACCAGAACTACCCTGCCATACCCTTGCTGCTGCAGATGCGCCACCGCCATCCTGCTCCCTTTTTCGTTGTCCACATCCACCCAGGTCAGGAGATCTGAATAGATCGCAGGCTCCCCCAGCACAACATACGGACAGTTCTCAGCAGCCAGCAGGTCCAGCAGCCCTTCCCTGACGCTTGATGAAGGTAGGATCAGGCCGTCCACTCTCTTTTCATAGACCAAAGAACTGATCGAAGAGCCGGCCGCATCCATATCGTTCGTAATCAGCAGATTATAACCTTTATTCTGGACCACTTTCTCAATCGCGTAAACGCTCCGGTTAAAAAAATTATTTGAAAACGTATTCTCATCATCCGCGTCAATCGCAAGCGCGATCGTATTGGTCCTGCCATTTGCCAGGTTTCTCGCCCTGCTGTTCGGGTGATAGTTCAGTTCCGCCATGGCTTTTTGTATTCTGTTTCTCGTTTCCTCGGAGATCAACTGGTTCCCATTGATCACCCTGGAAACTGTAGAAGGGGATACCCCGACCTGTTTTGCGATATCTTTTATCGTCACTCCCATTTTTTCCTCCTCAATGCAACCGTTTGCATTAACATCTAAAAAATATATGTGCAACCGTTTGCACAAACCTATCATATCTCATTTTAACAAAAGTGTCAATATTTTTTTTATAATTTATATTTCTTTGGTTATTATCACCAATTCATTTTTCTCTCCATAAATGATGAAAGCCGCTGCAGGATCTCATTCCTGTAACGGCTCAGGGACTTATAAAAACTTACTTCTTATTCCTGATCTTCTTTTTGGGAAAGCATCTCCAGAATCTCTTCAATACTTAATCCAGATTCCATTGCTGCCTTATATAACCTATCCTTTTGCACATCTTCGATCTGGCTCAGGATTTCTTTTCTTTTTTCTTTCAGCGCTTTCAGATTTTCCTTATATTCTGCAATCTCATTTTCGATGATCTCCAGCTGCTCTTCCCGTGTCATATTTTCCTGTTTTTTACGTCTTCCAGCCATTGCTCGTCCTCCAATCAAATTTATTACTTACATCCTACCATTTTTTCACAAAAATTACTACACTTTTTTAACGCCGCCCGCCTGCATATATTAAACATTAATCAAAAATTCCTTTTCCTCGGCAACATTTCTTGAATTTTTTTCCACTTCCGCAGGGACATAATGAATTAGCATCTATCTTTTGTACATGGCGTGTTAAATACTTGCCTTCTCGCCATGCAATATTTATGTTTCCGATTTTTTCATGATGGAATTGAGACCATATGTTAGCGGGTAGACCTCCGTTTAACAAGGTTGTTGAACCATTTTGATTATAGTCTGCAAAACATACGAAATTAGAATTATTGGGAAATAGTTCTTTATTTTTTCTGGCATCATATCGATATACAGTTATATAGAGCGCATCTGCTTCCATGTCTCCATTTTTATGATAGATGGTTGGTGAATCAACATTTTTCACCGTTTTTAACCAGTCAATGCTTTCCCTAAGAATTTCAATAATCTTTTCTCTTTCGTCAACATCACCGATATATAAACGGCATTTTAGCCGTTTTCTATCTGGCATACTTGCATCTTCAATTTGGCTTATCTTGTAAGAATCACATTGGTAGTTCGGAAAGCGAAAGTATTTAATTTCCTGCAAATTTATAGGTTCAGTAGAGGGATTGAATATCATGACTTCCTTTATTTTCTGTATAATGAAAATCTATCTTTTGACCATCTTCCTTAGCTGCATAGTCTTTATCTGTTGTTTGATTAAGGATTAGTGCAATAAAACGATATAGATTCGTAAGACAGCCTTCGACTATTGATACATAGGTGGGAATACGATACTGCCTATTTTTCATTGCGGGACTATCATTAAGACCCGATAAATCGTTTATTACATTTGTCACTTGCATATAGGCATTATAACCGGCTAAAAACAACTCAAATAATCGCCTCCCTTATTTGCTCATAAACATAACTTAATAATTTTCACTTAACAAGAAATCTGCCATATGCACGATCTTCACGCCGTTGATATTGCCTGCGGCAAGCTCATCAAGGGTTACGACATACTTGGGGTAATGGTCTTTGATTTCAAGCAGATTGACAACCTCACGGTCGGATTCCTCCGGCAGATTGCGGCATACCTGCACATAGATACGCTCGTCGCGTCGTACCGCCACGAAGTCAATCTCTTTCGTTTCGTTCTTGCCGATATACACCTCGTAGCCTTTTCTGAGGAGCTCAAAGTACACGATGTTTTCAAGCATAGCGGCAACGGATTTCGGATTAAAACCCATCATGCAGTATTTCAGAGAAGCGTCCGCAAGATAGAATTTCTCCTGCGTTTTCAGTACGGATTTGCCTTGCAGGTCATATCGCTGACAGCGATAGATCACAAAGGCTTTTTCCAGCCATTCCAGATAGTTATATACCGATTCCACCGAGAGAGAACGCCCCTCGCTTTTCAAAAACTTCACGATAGCGTTAGCGGAAAAGGTCTTGCCGACATTTTCAACGATATACTTCACAACACGGTTGAATAGGTCAAAGTTCTTGATGTTGTGCCGTTTCGTTATATCGCTGGTGATAACGGAATTGTAAATGCCCTCGACGATCTGATAGGCTGCGCCCTCGTCAAAATTGCTCAGTGCAACAATAGGAAAACCGCCCATGCGGATATATTCGGTAAGCAGTTCTTTCGGTGTGCGTCCGCTTGCTTTTTTGAACTCCATATACTCGGCAAAGGACAGCGTAAATACGGGGATAGAGATATACCGTCCCGTCAGGTAAGTGGATATTTCACTTGACATCAGTTTGGAATTGGAGCCAGTCACATAGATGTCTGTATTGGCATTTTCCAAAAGACTGTTGACTGCCTTTTCCCAGCCTGTGATTTCCTGTACTTCGTCAAGCAGAAGATAATAACGCTCACCGTCTGTCATTTTCTCTTTGATACCGTTATACATATCTTTGTCGGTCATACCGTCGTCAAAATCTTCAGAGGTATAGCACATGCTGATAATGTGGTCAGCAGGAACGCCGCTTTTTATCAAATCGTCCTGCAGCATAT
>Ga0137306_104132_pt1 | contig 10188 bp, 6 predicted proteins | sample Inofroosms_March_FD_97187 | JGI IMG/M metagenome (GOLD analysis project Ga0137306, IMG submission 97187) | Mouse cecal microbial communities from Vienna, Austria - N-Acetylneuraminic and N-Acetylglucosamine D2O microcosms_March | ecosystem: Host-associated > Mammals > Digestive system > Large... | reverse complement strand
GGGTGAAAGCACCCGTGAAGAAATAAAGAACAAGCTCCGCCAGAACTTTGACGGTAAGATTATTCGGAAAGACCTGACTGTTTTGCGAAGCCGCGGATTTCGATGGTCGCTCTCTTGCGGGGAAAAGATGGAAACAGTCCAGGAGAAAAGTAACAGAAGTTATGATTGATCTGGTCAAAACAGCTCAGTTATCAGGATTGCCTGCAAAATATGTGCTGTTTGACAGTTGGTTTTCATCACCGAAGACCATTACTGCCTTATGACGCTGTCTGTTACGCAGCGGTGCAATACTATCCATAGTAAAATATAATGCGACAGAAACAAGAGTACTTTTGCCTGGCAAAATTCACACAACAATTAAAAGGTAAATAAGATAGATAATTTACCTATGGAGAAGAGATATGGATGAGATTCGTTTTGAATTAGATTGCGATGCAAGTATACCGCATTTTCATGATGAACTGGAGATCTTGTTTGTGTTGTCTGGACGGTTGAACGTGATGATAAATGGAACTAACTTTGTCATGAAAGAGGAAGATATCATTGTATTTGATATATTTGAATATCATGAGATATACAGGGAGACAGGAGGACATACGATTTCTGCCTTTATACACCAATCACTTGTGCATCAGGCAAAAATAGGAAGAATAAAATGCTGCAGCTGTATCCAACCAGGAAAGGAAGAGTATTTCCGGCTTTTGAAAGCAAGGCTTGCTATTATGTACAAAGAATTTTTGGAGCATGCTGAGGCTGGGAAACTGACAATTCTGAGTGAACTTTATGCAGTCCTTTCTGTCCTGAGGCAACATTTTTCAGAAGAAAGTATTCCTGAATGGAAAGAAAGGGAAGAGACAGAGCATATGAGGGAAATTCTTTTATATGTGGGCAGCCATTATCAGGAAAATCTTTCTTTACAGGCTGTTGCAGAGCGTTTTTATCTGTCTTCCAGTTATCTGTCTCGTGAATTTAAACGGCTGATGCATATTTCTTTTTCAGAGTATGTGCGAAAGCTAAGACTTAACAAAGCGGCGTATATGCTGTCTACTGCAAAAGAATCCATAACGGAGACCGCAATGTCCTGTGGATTTTCAAATGTGAATACGTTTATAATAAATTTCAGGCAGCAATTTGGTAAAACTCCCAATGAATATCGGAAATCCGAGGAAAAAGAAGAGAAGGCAGAGGAGCCGCGGGAAAGGCCGTTATCCATAATGAGCCTGACAAAATATATCTTCTGTGCTGAAAATCTCAGTATCCTGATGAAAGGCAGCAGAGAGCCGGTGCGTTTGAAAATCGATATCCGAAAGGATTGTGGGAAGACCAGGTTGTACCATAATGTGGCAGTCAGTGTAGGGTGGGCGAAAGACCTGATGTTTGAGAATGTACGTGAAGCGGTACGTCGTGCAAAGAGGGAGATTGGGTTTCAATATGTATACTTTCATGGGCTTTTAGATGACAGTATGGATGTGTACCATGAAAATCCGGATGGAGAGCCGTATCTGAGTTTTATTTATGTAGATATGGTGATTGATTTTCTGATTTCTGTAGATATCAGGCCCTGTATAGAGTTCAGCTTTACACCGGCAAAGTTGGCAGAGCGCCAACTGCAGATGTTTGGACTTTTTTCCTGTCTCTGTCTTCCCACGGATTTGATGAAATGGGCATTTATTGTGGAAAGTATGCTTCGTCATTTTACGAAAAGGTATGGAGTTGAAAAAGTCAGAACATGGAATTTTTTACCATCCCCTGCGGTATATATGCATTATGGCGTTTTTTCCCTGGAAGATTATCTGGCGTATTATACCTGTACTTTCAGGGCTATCCGGAAAGTTCTGCCAGAAGCATTTATCATCGGCTGTACAATGGATACGGGGTTGATCGCGAAAGTAGGGAAAGAAGACCTTGTTATGTGGCTTTTGCATTGTAAAAGGCAGGAATGTCTGCCGGATGCTTTTGGATTCCAATGTTTTCATGCTGATTTCCAAAATTCAGATATGAAAGATGTGGAGAGGAGTATCACGGCAAGAGTGGATGAACAGGCAAGGGAGCCTGTGCCTCCCAGCAGGGATGCAGATATCCTTTTTAAGGAAGTGCATATGATAAAGGAGGTTTTAGAAGAACATGGGCTGAGTGACCGGCCTCTTTTCCTGACAGCATGGAATTCAACAATCTGGCAGTCTGACCTGGGGAATGATACTTGCTATAAAGCTGCGTTTATCGTGAAAAATATTTTGGAAAACACAGAGGACATCCGCGGATTTGCGTTTTGCCATTTAACAGATAATACAGAACGTACGATTACGGGACAGAATACTTATTACGGCGGATATGGACTGATGACCTATCAGGGAATACCCAAGGCACCGTATTTCGCATACAGACTTTTGGGAGAACTGGAGGATTTTGTGGCTGACAGAGGACCGGGGTATATTGTGACCTGCACAAAGGAGCGGAAAAAAGTAAGGATTCTACTGTACAATTACAGCCATTATAGTAAGGAAAGACATATCAGCTATGTCCTTTCAGACGAGGAACAGCGTACTTATGATAGGTATTATGGATTCGAAGAAAAGGGAATGTTTGATGTCCATTTTTATCTGGAGGGTTTGGAGAACGGGACCTATGAGAAAGAAAGTTTGATTGTAAACCGCGATTATGGGAGCAGTTATGATATCTGGAGCGGTATGGGCGCGCCTGCGGTGATTACGGAAAAGCAGAGGAGGTATATAGAAAAGAAGACAGAACCGAAATATGAATATGAGTTGCTTCAGGTAGGAGATACGAATACCCTTTTAATTTCCGTTATTTTAGACATCCACGAAATCCGCCTGATTAGCATAAATAAAAGATAAGAAAGTCCCTTTGCATTTTATTTGATGAATGCAGAGGGATTTTTTTGGAAAATCGTGGTTTTATGTCCTTCCTATCACGATTCCATTCAAAAGAACCATGGTTATGAATTGGATTTCGGCAGAAAACATGAACGATTAAGAGTTATTTTGACAGCAGAAAATGAGAAAAAATTATGAAAAATGCTAAAATATTATCAGACGTCAATAAAGAAAGGACTATAAATGACAAATTTAAAATATTTACTAAATTTTATTTATAGCTAGTCCTAAATACACAATCAGCAAATGCGGTATGCACAAATAATTTACATTAAGTCGGAATCTTTTTATTTATGGATTGGTTCAAATTATTTATTTTTGTGCAATTTTCGAATTTGCTCATTCAAAGGAAAGGAAATAGACTATGGAAGTAAAAGAGTGGAAATATGAAGACTTTCCAGAATTTGATGAATCTGTAGAAGGGGCGGTTGTACTTGATACAACCGGCGATGAGACAGGCAGCCATTACACAGGGCAACATGTAGAATATGTAAATGAAAACGGAGTGCCGCTGCATATGGAAATCATCACGCCATTTACAAGAAATAACCCAGAGGGTGTATATCCCTGTGTTGTATTTGTGCAAGGCTCTGCTTGGATGGAACAGGATGTTCCGTCTCAGCTTCCTCTTCTTGCGCGCCTGGCAGAGAGAGGATATGTTGTTGCAATTGTGGAATACCGCCATTCCGGGATAGCGCCTTATCCTGCACAGGCAGTTGACGCAAGAAATGCGATTCGCTATATCAGGGTTCATGCCGGGGAGCTTCATGTGGATCCGGATCAGATGATCTTATCCGGCGATTCATCAGGAGGGCATACAGCCATGTTTGGAGGACTGCTCCATAATGATGATACGAAAGAAAATCACTTTCCGGGTATATCTGCCGAAGTGAACGGGATCATAAATTTTTATGGTTCAGTTAGCGTCCTTTTTGACGGCGCGAATCCATCAACACTCAATTACAAACTTCCGAACAGCCCGGAAGGAATGGAGATGGGCGGAGCTAACTTAAGGGAAAGGAAAGATCTGTGTGAGGAACTTTCGGTAGAATGTCACATTAATGAAGATACGGATATTGCGCCGGTGCTGATTTTCCATGGAACAAAGGACCGTACTGTGCATACACGTCAAAGTGTGGATTTATATCGGAAAATGAAAGCTGTCGGAAAGAAAGTGCAGTTATACCTTGTTAAAGGAGGGGATCATGGCGGAGCCGAGTTTTGGACGCCGGAGATACTTGACATTGTAGATGCATTTATAAAAGATTGTTTTAAAGAAATAAAAGTTGATGGAAGGTGCAGATGAGATGATGAAAAAGGATAAAGTTGGTGTTGTTGAACAGTTTGTTTTTGGTTCGGGTCAGGTGGGGCTGAATGCTCTGTACACTTTATTTAGTTCTTATGTGCTGTACTTTTATACAGATGTAATCGGAATGAATGCAGCATTAATCGGAACTGTTATTTTGATATCAAAAGTATTTGACGGAGTTTCTGATTTGATTGCCGGGCAGTTGATTGATACGCATAAGAGCAAAAGGGGACATTGTATCCCGGTGTTGGCAAAATGGACGCTTCCAATGGTTGCGTCTGTCACGCTGGTATTTTTGGTTCCGGATTTATCGATTGCACTTAGGACCGCATTTATATTTGTAACCTATAATTTGTTTAACACAGTGTTGTATACATATGTGAACCTTGCCCACAATTCACTGGCATCCTATGCAACAGACGATCCGACAACCCGATCCAAAATGCTCTGTTATTCTATGCTGTTTGCGGCGCTTACCCAGACGATCATGGCAAGCGCGATTCTTCCAATGGTAAATTTTTACGGCGGACAGGATTCTCAGTCTGCATGGGTGAAATCTATACTGACCTTCGGTGCGGTTGGCACGGTATTCCTTTTTCTGAATGTGCTGGCAGTAAAGGAGCGTGTAGATAACGAGGCTCCGTCAGAGAATATTATTCAGAGTGTAAAGGTTGCGTTTCAGAATAAGTACTGGCTGATGTCGGCGGTGCTTCAGATCTGCTGTACGATAGTGCTTTTGTTCAACCTTTCTATTTCCGTTTATTATCTGGAAAATGTTGCGGGTAATCTGGGGTTGATGGGCGCTTATGTAGCGGCAAGCAATATCCCGGGAATCATTGGAATGCTGATAATTCCGTCTTTTTTGGATAAAATATCGAAAAAGAAGCTGGTGCTGCTCGGTGGGGTGTTCATGCTGATTGGACAGGTGGTATTTATCCTTGGACCGACGGATAATACCACAATTCTTATAGGTACAGCGCTTCTCCGCGGCATTGGTTTTATGTTTCCAATGGGGCTGGTCAATGCCATGACGGGCGACACGATCGAGTATGGGGAATGGAAAACCGGAACAAAGGTGCAGGCGGTTTTGTTTTCCGCAAAATGTGTTGCAGAAAAACTAGGACAGGGACTTATGACATCACTGTTTGGCTTTTTCCTGACTGCGGTAGGCTATGACGGAAATCTGGCGGCACAACCTGAATCGGCTGTTTTAGGGATTGAGAAATTTTTTAAATTTGCGCCGTTAGTGGCAATTGCAGTTATCCTTCTGATTTGTATGGGATGGAAGCTTGACGATGAGATGCCGCAGATTCAGAAGGAGTTGGAGGCACGCAGAGAAAAGGCTATTGCAAAATAAAGTATGTGAATAAATTGCGGACAGGAAGGACGGCACAGATTCGTCCCTGTATATCCTGCCAGGAAGGGTGCAATGAAAAATAAACTTGGCTTTGGAATGATGCGGCTACCGGTGAAGAGCGGCGTCCCTACAGACTTTGATTATGAGCAGATAAACCGAATGGTGGATGAATTTATTAACGCAGGATTCACTTATTTTGATACCAGCTATGTCTACCACAATGGAAAAAGCGAGGAAGCAACAAGGAAGACTCTTGTGGAACGCCACCCTCGAGACAGTTTTACGGTTGCAACGAAGTTTCCAACCTTTGACCTCAAACACGAGGGGGAAATTGAACCGATTTTTACCAGACAGTTAGAAAACCTTGGTGTTGATTATATCGACTATTATCTACTCCACAATATACAGACGGTATACTATGACGGCATAGACGGCAATGGAGGTATTATGCAGGCCTGCCATTTATTTGAACATGCGAAAAAATGGAAAGAAGAAGGTAAGATCAGGCATCTTGGATTTTCTTTTCACAGCTCTGCCAAACTGCTTGACCGCATTTTGATTGAACACCCAGAAGTAGAATTTGTTCAGATTGTCCTTAACTATTATGATTGGGAGAGTGAATTTGTGCAGGCCCGGAAATGCTATGAGGTCATCCGCAGACATGGAAAACAGGTGGTGATCATGGAGCCCGTGAAGGGCGGCTGCCTTGCGTTGGCCCCCCAGGAAGCTGAGGCGCTTCTGAAAACCAGAAATGCCAATGCGTCCATGGCATCCTGGGCGTTGCGCTTCACATTGGATCTGGATGGGGTACTGGCTGTTTTGTCCGGCATGTCTGATCTGGCACAGGTGCAGGAGAATACCACCCTGTTCCAAAATGCCCAGCCTCTTACCGTGGAGGATAAAGAGATTCTGAAACAGATCGTTTCCATATACAAGAAGAACGGGCCATTGAAAACGGCAGATTTTAGCCTATATGCAGGATTGCACTATCATGGCGTACCGGTATCCGCTGTTTTGGACACTTATAATACCTGCCAGTTCCAGCCGAATCCCAGCTATGGGTGTGACAACTGTTATTTGAAAAATACGATGGCAGAGGAAGCGCATCTGGATTGTTTCCAGGAACTGCCAGAAGAAATTATTGTACTGGATGATGGGACTGACATTACGGAAATGGTGAAAACGGCAGAAAAATGGCTGATTGAAAACAGCTGCGGCTAAGAGCGTTTCCTCTGTGGTGTGCTTAAAGATTTGGAGAGCCGGACAGTAAGGAGAAAAAAGTATGCAGTACATAAAGTTAGGCCACTTATCCTGAATTATTCACGGAACAACAGATTAAACTGTTGAACCCCGCATAGTTACTGAGTTTGGTTACAGTTCACGGCCCAACCGGCCGCGAACTGTAACGCATCCAGCCCATTGAAAAGTCGCCTGACGGCGAGGGGCTGGATGCACGCAACTGCTATTTTACTGGCCGGATGCCTTGCGGCAGGGGGCAAGGCACCGTGAATAGTAACTGAGTTTGACCGAATATTACATTTTCATTTATTTAGTGAATGGAAAAAGACCCCTATCTGTGGTAAAATTTAGGTGCAAAATACCATTATATGTGGAACAGGATGTGCTGGAATTGTAGTGATGGACAATGATGTCCAGATCATTATGATCGGCTATATCTTTCAGTCATGGCAGGTAAAGCAGCCCGTCAGTATATCAAATCTTTAAGATCCCCTGGTTATATTCATTTTCAAAAGCCGTCTTATATTTATCCGTGACAACCGAACTGTACAGATTGGAGGCGAGGATATCATGGGTGAGCATTTTTCTTCCAGCAGGTTCGATCCACTCGTCGTCATAGGGCCTGGTGAGCAGAGGGAGAGCGCTTTTTTTCGCAATGGCTGAAATCAACTTTTCAGAATCCCGGCGGAATCCGAGAAGGCGCGCGTAAAAATGGGGCCCCTGTTCTAAATATTCTTCTACCGCGGTTTTCTTGATGCCCAGCATGATATGAAGTAGGGCGCGGTTGATCCGGGTCTGGGTTACTTCCCTTGTTTTCAGAAGCTCGCAGAACTGCTTATAGTTAAAATAATTGTTGAGCTGTCCGCAGATCCGCCCGGCCAGTTCCTTTGACACATCCATATAGCGGAGGAGGGTATCGGGCCGTTTGTTCAGCAGCTTATATTTCAGGATCAGAGAAAAATCGTTCTGATAGACCGGATATTTGACCCTGTGGTAATCCTTCAAAAGCTCCAGGCAGCTTTGGGGAACCTGCTCCTCCAGCTCGCCCAGGATATCTACAAAGGACGTATTTTCAAAGGTGTGCGCGGAGGACACCCCGCTCAGCGCGGAACCGGAATACGCCAGGAGGGAGCGGATGGCGGAAGCCGAGCCAAAGGGGGACATCAGATCCTGATCGTGGTAATGGGAGCCCTTGCGCCGGATGGTATAGGGACGGATCTTGCTGTTCCGCTTTTTCAGCGCTTTCAGATATTCGATGCCCAGGATGTTATTGGGATCCCGGAGCAAGAATGAATAGTCTTCTGTCTGCATGTAGGCGGAAAGGGCATTTTCACGGGCGGATGGAAAGGACATGCCCTGCTTTAAGCTGGCTTTCAAATGGGACTGATATTCTTCTGGTTCTTCCAGAAGGATGTCTGCAACCTTTTCCAGCCCTTCCAGGTCGCTGCATTCGCTTCCGAAGCAGATGGAATCTACGATTCCCAGCTGGTCGAGGAAAGAAACCGCCCCATAGGCAAATAATTCGGCACTTCCGGTAGCGTAGCAGACCGGCAGCTCGAACACGGCTGCTGCGCCGCATTTTAAAGCCATTTCCGCACGGAGCCGTTTGGGCATGATGGCGGAAGTGCCCCGCTGCACGTAGTCCCCGCTCATAATGACCACCGCAATATCTGCTCCGGTGACCTCCTTCGCAGCCTGTATATGGTATTGATGTCCATTGTGAAATGGATTGTATTCAGTGATCAAACCGACAATTTTCATGAGAAACTCCTTGTATATCTTTTTGAGAACCATTATACTATAAAATGTAGAAAAAAACATTGTATTGTGAAAAAAAAGATTGCTTTAGCCGGAAATTGGTTACAGTTCACGGCCTAACCAGCCGCGAACTGTAACGCAAATTGCCCAAATTTACTTGCTATATCAGGTTCCCTGGTTCATGATTTTTTGTGAGGGAGGCAATTTATTTAGAGGAAAGAGGGTGCATGGGATGATCAAAGAACAGATACTCGCATTGCTTGAGGAAAGAAAATTTAAAGAACTGAAAGAACTGTTGGAAACCGTGCATCCAGTGGACATTGCGGAAATGCTTGAAGATATCAGCAAGAAGCAGATGATCCTGATCTTCCGGCTTCTGGCAAAGGAAGAGGCGGCGGATGTATTTACGGATATGAACAGCGACATGCGTGAATACCTAATCAATACGCTGACGGACTCCGAGCTGGAAGAGGTCATGGACGAGATGTATGTGGACGATACGGTAGACGTGCTGGAAGAGATGCCGGCCAATGTGGTGGACCGTCTGCTGATGGTGACGGACGAGGATACGAGAAAAAAGATCAATGCCCTGCTCCAGTACCCTGAGGACAGTGCGGGAAGCATCATGAATGTGGACTATGTGAGCCTGCGCAGGGAGATGACGGTGGAGGATGCCATTTTGAAGATCCGCCAGGTTGGAATCAATAAGGAAACCATCTACACCTGCTATGTCACGGAAAAGAAGCGGCTCATCGGCGTGGTCGATGTGAAGGACCTGCTGACCGCCGGGGAGGCCAGGCTGATCGAGGAGATCATGGATGAAAATGTTCTCTGCGCGAAAACGCTGGACGATCAGGAGGAAGTGGCCTCCGCCATCCGGAAGTACGGCCTGGTGGCGATGCCGATCATCGACCATGAGAACTGTTTGGTGGGTATCGTAACGGTTGACGACGCTATGTATGTCCTGCAGGACGAGACAACGGAAGATATCAGCATCATGGCCGGTGTCAGCCCCAATGAGGATTCTTATTTTGGAACCTCCGTATTCCGGCATGCGAAGAACCGTACCCTGTGGCTCATGCTCCTGATGCTTTCGGCCACCGTGACAGGAGAGATCCTGCGCCACTATGAGGAGGCTATGTCGGTGATGCCGGTGCTGATCACGTTTATTCCCATGCTCATGGGGACCAGCGGAAACTGCGGTTCGCAGAGCTCCACTATGGTGATCCGTGGGCTGGCAGTGGGAGAGATCGAGTTCCGGGATTTCCTCCGGGTGATCTTTAAGGAAATCCGCGTGGCGCTTGTGGTAGGGCTTCTTTTGGCAACGGTCAACGGGATTCGGATCTACCTGATGTATGACCAGGATATCATGCTGGCCTTTGCGCTGGGAGTGACCATGATCGCGGTGATCGTCATGGCAAAATGCATCGGCTGCACGCTGCCCCTTCTGGCAAAAAAGATCGGCGTGGACCCGGCGATCATGGCGGCTCCGTTGATTTCCACGATTATGGATACGTGTACGATATTGATGTACTTTACGATTATAACGGCGTTTTTCCGATTGGGAGAGTGAATGGGGGATACTGATTCCGTCCGCAGTGGAGCTCGATTACGCTGCGCTTCATCTCGCT
>Ga0137306_104131_pt1 | contig 10188 bp, 4 predicted proteins | sample Inofroosms_March_FD_97187 | JGI IMG/M metagenome (GOLD analysis project Ga0137306, IMG submission 97187) | Mouse cecal microbial communities from Vienna, Austria - N-Acetylneuraminic and N-Acetylglucosamine D2O microcosms_March | ecosystem: Host-associated > Mammals > Digestive system > Large... | reverse complement strand
TGTTCAAATTCATGGCTGAGAAGCGCATAGTTATCCATCAGTTCTGCAAGCTGCTCCTGATCGGCATGCCTCATGGACTGTTCGGTCTGTCTCATACGGGCTTCCAGATCCAGTACGTTCTGTTTGACAGTCAGAAGTTCATCAAAAATGGTATTTCCGCTTACCATCTCCTGATGCTGAGCAAGATATCCGATGGTCCTGTTTTTCGTGAGGACAGCCTGTCCTTCATCAGCGGGCAGTTCTTTCATGATAATCTTTAAAAGAGTAGATTTGCCTGCGCCGTTGATTCCCACGACAGCGGCTTTTTCCCGCTCTTCTATATGAAAAGATGCATTTTTGAGCACCGTATGTTCGCCAAATGCCTTTGTAATATTCTGACATGCTAAAATCATATCATTCTCCATTCATAATGTATGCTGGTTTTTGCGTGTCTTTTTTATACAGCCGGACAGAAAAGAAACCTGTTCCTGTACAATCGGGCAGAAGAATGATATGCTCTCCTGCACATAAAAAAAGAAGGAGAAATCCTTCTTTATCGATATTATACTATCATAAAAACAGGAAAAAGTCAAGAATTGTAAACGGAAACAGCCGGGCTTATGGTGATTGCGGAATCAGAGGGAAGAGGCTATAATGGAGATAATCAGTATACGGGAAGGAGAATCGCATCATGAATCTAGGAGAAGAACGCAGCCGTCAGAAGCTTCTGGAAATCCTGGAGCTTTTGAAATTATCAGAAAAAAACAGCCGGCTGGCGGAGCATTATCTGGATCTGGACCAGCCGGAAGAACCAAAGCGGCTTTTGGAAGCAGAGCCGCAGGATTTATCCAGACTTACACAGGAAGTACATGACAAATGTCGGGAATATGTGAGTCATTGCCTGAAGAGGAACCGGAAAGAGGAATTTGTCCGTTTTGTCCGTTTCAGTGCGGCCGTTGGAGGTTCCACCGCTTATTATGTACTGGTCCGTTATGGCTGGAATCTGAATACAATCCGGGAGTATATAAGCCGGGAACAGGCGTCTGCTATCCGGGCGGAAGGAATTGTCTGGAATTCTTACGGAATAAAAAATGTACTGTCAAACATGGAACAGAAAGATCCGGAAGTATTAAGAAAGGCCATGAAACTCTGCTTCCATAAAAGCGGTAATGCCAAAGTACTGCTGGCGGCAGTCTCGCTGTACTATACAAAGCCATATAAAGGCGGGGAGGGGATTTTAAGAAGACTGTTTCCGACAGCCGGGAAAGCAGGGGAAGAACCGCAGTCTGCGGTGCAGAAAACAGTGGATTACCTGGAAGCAAATCTTACAGACAGCATAACCGGTCTGTTTACCGGCGCCGCGCCGCCGGAAGAAGAACTGGAAGAGATGAAAGCCTTTGTCCGGACTGCCAGGGCGGAGGAACCGTTTCCGCCTAAATTATATGCGGCGCTTCAGGGAAAGCAGACTTCCGAGTATCTTCTGACAATGCTTTCGGGTGCTGCTTTCCTGGCTCTGGAGCATTCCCGACCATGTGCGGCGTTTATAAAGCTGGCGATGGTTATGGACCATATGGCAAATCGAACGGCGGTTCTGCAGATGTGTTTAAGTGTTGGCGGACAGTCCTGGTTCTCTTCTCATATCCGGGAACTGGAAAAACAGCTGCCGATTCCAGGAGAAGAGTACATGCAGTGGTGTCTGAAGAACTGTAAATACGCAGGCCCGGCAAAGCGGATCATAAAAGATCATCCGGACATTGTCCGTAACCTGATCTCCAGCGTGTCTTCAGAAGAGTACCAGCATCTTCTGGCAATGGCAAAAGATCTGAATCCCATGCTCTATCAGGAACTGAACAGCGCAGGTGCGGGACAATTCCGTGCAAAGCTGGCGGATGAGCTGACCAGCCGTTATACAAAAGGGAAGGCAGAAGCAAAAGCATATCTGCTCGGCGAAGGAGAGCTTGAGACGCTGTATCCTTATGTAAAGGAATGGAGGAACATTTACTGTTATATTCATCAGATCGGTTCGAAGATTTATGCTCTGAAAAAGAACAGGCAGGAGCAGCAGATGTATCGAAGAGCGGTTGTGCTGGAAGGATTGTGTATGCGTGCCGGTTATTTTGTGTCTCACTGGAACGGAAAATACCAGAAGCCGGACCGCACTTTGATTACAGAGGTTCTGGAGGTTTTCGAACAGGAACAGCTTCCGGTGGAGTATCAACTGGAAGCGCTGGGCGCGATCCATGACAGTTTCTATCAGGAAAAAGAAAAAACAGGTTTTATGAACGACTGTGTTATGGTTGTGCGGCAGAAAGAGTGGTGTGGGGACTTGATCCGTCTGTCCAGGGAAGGAACGGCCGTCGTCCGGTTTCTGTGCATTCGTGTTCTGGATGCATATGGATCAATGTATAAAAAAGCGCTTCTTGGCTGTGCCGCAGACAGTTCGAAAATGGTGCGTGAGCTTTTGGTAGCAGTTTATGAAAGCAGGCCGGAATGGGAAGAGGAAGTGAAGCACATGCTGACTTCCAGAAAGTCTCAGGAGCGGGAGATGGCAGTGCAGGTCCTGAAGCGCTGGGGAGCAGAGAACTGTCAGGAAACGTTAAAGGAAGCATTTTCCAGAGAAAAGAGTAAGAAAATCAAGGAACTTCTGGCAGACTGTCTGGGGATGGAGACCAGTGCGGACGGGGAGAAGAAAGAGCGTACTCTGGAGGAACTGGCAAAAGAAATATTAAAAGGAGGCAGAAAGCGGAAGATTTCCTGGGTTTTTGAAGAGAAAACAGAAAAGGAAAGGCTGTCTCTTCCGGTGCATAAAAAGGATGGGTCTTTTGCGGGAGAAGATTATCTGGCGGCAATTCTGGTTTGTTATGCAGATATGGGGAGGCTGGGTGTGAATCCGGATGCCGGAAGACTGGCAGAGGATCTGGTTTCGGAAGAATTGGCCCGGTATATGGAAACGCTGTTTGAAAGCTGGCTGGAGCAGGGTGCGGAGGCGAAGAAAAAATGGGGGCTCTATGCGGCTTCCATCCACGGCAAAGAGCGTATCATACCGCTTTTGTATGCCCGGATTCAGGAGTGGCCGAAAGCGTCCCGGGGTGCTATGGCGGCGGAAGCTGTGAAGGCGCTGGCTTTGAACGGGAGCCCGACCGCACTGCTGCTGGTGGATCAGATCTCCCGCAAATTCAAGTTTCGTCAGGTAAAGGCAGCGGCATCGGAAGCGCTTTCCTATGCGGCGGAACAGCTGGGAATCACGAAAGCGGAACTGGAAGACCGGATTATACCGGATCTTGGATTTGATGCGGCGATGGAACAGACTTTTGACTATGGTTCCAGAATTTTTAAGGTGTTTCTGACTTCTGCTCTGGAACTGGAGGTGTATGATGAAAAAGGAAAGAAACTGAAGAACCTGCCGGCTCCGGGAAAAAAGGACGAGCCGGAGAAAGCAAAAGCAGCAAATGATGCATATAAACAGCTGAAAAAACAGCTGAAGACGGTGGCTGCAAACCAGAGACTGCGGCTGGAACAGGCGCTTAGTACAGAACGGCTGTGGGAAACAGCACGCTGGCAGGAGCTGTTTGTAAACAATCCGGTCATGCACCAGTTCGCCATTGGACTGATCTGGGGACATTACGAAGGAGGAACGTTAAAAGAGTCATTCCGGTATATGGAAGACGGAAGTTTCAACACAGCGGATGAAGAGGAGTATGAGCTGCCAGGGGACGGAAGGATTGGTCTTGTGCACCCTGTTGAACTTGAGGAAGAAAGCCTGGCCGTATGGAAAGAACAGCTGTCCGATTATGAAGTGGTGCAGCCTCTGGAACAGCTGGAACGGCCGGTTTACCGGCTGACCGGGGAAGAGAAAGAGCAGACAGAACTGACCCGTTTCGGGGGCCGGCTGCTGAACGGCCTTTCCCTGTCCGGAAAACTTCAGAGCCTGGGATGGTACCGCGGAAGCGTACAGGATGCGGGCGGATATTATACATTCTATCGGGAGGACGGAGAAATCGGTGTGGAACTGGAATTTTCAGGGGCTTTTGTAGGAGGTGAAAATGAAGAAGTAACGGTTTACGGAGCACAGTTTTATCGGGCGGGAACGGTTCAGAGAGGCAGCTATGTCTATGATACGATCAGGAAAGAGAACAGATACTGCCTTGGAGAAGTCAGTCCCCGGTATTTCAGCGAGATTGTGCTGCAGCTTACAAAGGCAACGGCTTCTTTTGAGGAACAGCTTCCTTATCCGGAGTGTAAGGAAAGAAAGTAAGACAGGAGGAATTTATGGATATCTATTTCATACGTCATGGAGAGACGGATTATAATAAAGGGAAACGGTTGCAGGGAGTGGCGGATATCCCGCTGAATGACAGAGGAATTGAACTGGCCGAGAAAACTGCCGAAGGGCTGAAGGATGTACCATTTGACCGGATTTATACAAGTCCTCTGATTCGCGCAAGAAAGACGGCAGAGATCATCCGGGGAGAGCGAAAGATCGAGATTATCCCGACAGAAGGACTCAGGGAGATCAGTTTCGGGGACTACGAGGGACTGACGATTCTCAAGGACCGCTACAATATACCGGACCCGGATTTTCTGGACTTTTTTCATGCACCGCAGCGGTATCGTACGCCGCCGAACGGAGAAAGCATTGAGCATCTGCGAAACCGCACGACTGCGTTTATACGCGGAATTATGAATGACCCCGAGAATGAGGGAAAGACATTTCTGATGTCGTCTCACGGAGCGGCGATCCGCGGGCTGCTGTCAGGGCTTCAGAAGCTCCCAATCGCACAGTTCTGGGATAAAGGCGTGCATAAAAACTGTGCGGTGACGCTGCTTCATGCGGAGCACGGAGAATTTCGGATCGTATTTGAAAACAGAGTATATTATGAAACGTGATTCGGGCGGCAGCTCCGGAAAAAACGAAATTTTTCTCCTTTACCATATTTTATGAGTATGCTATAATCAGCATTGACGAGGCAAACCCGGAAAACCGAACGTTTTTCGGGTCTTTGCCCGTGGTGCGCGAGAACGAAAATGAATCTGGCAAAGTGAGGTAAAGCTGTGGCAGAACTTACACCAATGATGCAGCAGTATATGAAAACAAAAGAAGAATATAAGGACTGTATCCTTTTTTATCGTCTCGGAGATTTCTACGAGATGTTTTTTGATGATGCAAAAACTGTTTCAAAAGAACTGGAACTGACGCTGACCGGCAAAAACTGCGGTCTGGAAGAACGGGCGCCCATGTGCGGAGTGCCGTTTCATGCAGTGGAAAGTTATCTGAGTAAGCTGGTATCCAAAGGCTATAAGGTGGCCGTCTGTGAACAGATGGAAGATCCGGCGCAGGCTAAGGGCCTTGTGAAGCGGGAAGTGATCAGGGTTGTCACTCCGGGAACAAATCTGAGTGCTCAGGCACTGGATGAAACCAGGAACAATTACATTATGAGCATCGTGTATGTCAGTGACCGGTTCGGCATCTCTTTTGCGGATGTGACGACCGGTGATTATTTTGTTACGGAAGTGGATACTGCGAGAAAACTTGTGGATGAAATAAACAAGTTTTCTCCAAGAGAAGTGATCTGCAATGAAGCTCTTGTGATGAGCGGAGTGGATTTGGAGGAACTGAAAGAACGCCTTGGCATTACGATGTATTCCCTGGAGAACTGGTATTTTGACGACGAGCTGTGCAGGCAGGGGCTTCTGGAGCATTTTCAGGTAAAATCGCTGGAAGGACTGGGCGTGGCGGATTTCGGATGCGGTGTGATTGCATCCGGTGCGCTGCTGCGCTATCTGACCGAAACGCAGAAGACTTCTTTAAGTCATATGACCAGGCTTCAGCCATATGTATCGGGGAATTTTATGATTATTGACAGTTCCAGCCGCAGAAATCTGGAGCTGGTGGAGACGCTGCGTGAAAAGCAGAAAAGGGGTTCGCTTCTGTGGGTGCTGGATAAGACAAGAACGGCGATGGGCGCCAGAATGCTCAGAGGATATATGGAGCAGCCGTTAATTGACAGAGAAGCGATTGAGAAGCGTCTGACAGCCATAGAGGAACTGAACAGCCAGCTGATTACAAGAGAGGAGCTGCGGGAATATTTGAGCCCGATCTATGATCTGGAGCGGCTGATCGGGCGGATCAGTTATCAGACTGCGAATCCGAGGGATTTGATATCGTTTAAAACTTCCCTGGGAATGCTGCCGCATCTGAAAACGCTTTTGCAGGAACTCAGAAGTCCGCTGCTTGTGGAGATTTGGGAGGAACTGGACGAGCTGAGGGACCTGTATGATCTGATCGACCGTTCCATTCAGGAAGAACCGCCCATTTCCATCCGGGAGGGTAATATTCTGAAAGACGGTTTTCATGAAGATGTGGACCGGTTCCGCAGGGCGAAGACAGAAGGAAAATCCTGGCTGGCTCAGATCGAAAGCAAAGAGCGTGACCGGACCGGTATTAAAAACCTGCGGATCAAATTTAATAAAGTGTTCGGATATTATCTGGAAGTGACAAACTCCTATAAAAATATGGTGCCGGAAGATTATATCAGGAAACAGACGCTGACCAACGCAGAACGTTATATTACACCGGAATTAAAAGAGCTGGAGGATACGATTCTGGGGGCGGAAGAGAAGCTGACCGCTTTGGAGTACGAACTGTTTTCGGATATCCGGGATAAAATCGCGGCTGAAGTGCTCCGAATCCAGAAGACGGCAAAAGCGGTTGCCAGACTGGACGTATTTACAAGTCTTGCATTTGTGGCGGACAAGAATCATTATGTGCGTCCCCAAATTAATACCAGAGGTGTAATCGATATACAAAACGGCCGTCATCCGGTGGTAGAGATGATGATTCAGGGCAATATGTTTATCGCCAATGACACGTATCTGGATAACAACTCCAACCGGGTTTCCATTATTACGGGACCCAACATGGCGGGAAAGTCCACGTATATGCGGCAGACAGCGCTGATTGTCCTGATGGCACAGTTGGGAAGTTTTGTTCCGGCAGACCGTGCGGATATCGGCATTGTGGACCGGCTTTTCACCCGCGTCGGGGCGTCGGATGATCTGGCCAGCGGGCAGAGTACGTTTATGGTGGAAATGAACGAAGTGTCGAACATTCTGCGGAATGCGACATCAGACAGCCTTCTGATCCTGGATGAGATCGGCCGCGGAACAAGTACATTTGACGGTCTAAGCATCGCCTGGGCGGTAATCGAACATATTGCGGACAAAAAACTTTTAGGTGCAAAGACGTTGTTCGCGACCCATTATCATGAACTGACGGAACTGGAAGGGACGATGGACGGCGTGAACAATTACTGCATTGCAGTAAAAGAAAAAGGAGACGATATCGTCTTTTTAAGAAAAATCATAAAAGGCGGTGCGGATAAATCCTATGGAATTCAGGTTGCAAAGCTGGCGGGCGTGCCCATTCATGTGATTGAGCGCGCGAAAGAACTGGTGGAGGAGTTAAGTCAGGCGGATATCTCCGTGAAAGCAAAAAATATTGCGAAAGAGAGCCGGACAAAGGCAGGGTCAAAGAACAGACCGCCCAGATATGATGAGGTGGATCTGGAGCAGATTTCTCTTTTTGATACGGTAAGGGATGATGATGTGGTGAAGGAGCTGCAGGAACTGGATATTTCCAATATGACACCTCTGGATGCCATGAATGCGCTTTACCGGTTACAGAACAAACTGAAAAACAGATGGTGACGGGCAGATGGGCAGAATTGCAGTATTGGATCAACAGACAATCGATAAAATAGCGGCGGGTGAAGTAGTGGAGCGGCCAGCGTCCGTGGTAAAGGAACTGGTGGAAAATGCGGTGGATGCAAAAGCTTCTCAGGTGACAGTGGAGATCCGGGAAGGCGGAACAGGTTTTATCCGTATCACGGATAATGGGAGCGGAATGGAAAAAGAGGACATACCGCTGGCATTTCTGCGGCACTCTACAAGTAAGATTCGAAGTGCGGAAGATCTGTCCGGGGTAAATTCTCTGGGATTTCGGGGAGAGGCGTTGTCCAGTATCTCCGCAGTGTCCATGGTGGAGCTGATCACAACAACGGGAGCAGACGAACCGGGATGCCGGTGTTGTCTGGAGGGAGGCGTTCAAAGGAGTCTGGAAGAGATCGGAGCTCCGGAAGGATCGACTTTTATCATAAGAAATCTGTTCTATAACACGCCGGCCCGGAAGAAATTTTTAAAGACGGAAAAGGCGGAGTCGGCTGCCGTTTATGAGATGATGACGCATTTGGCGCTGTCTCATCCGGAGATCTCCTTTAAAGTTCTGATTGACCGTCAGATGAAACTGCAGACTGCCGGTAACGGCAGTCTGAAAGATGTGATCTATCATGTTTATGGAAGAGACATCACTCTGCGGCTTTTGCCGGTGGATAAAAAAGAAGGTCCGGTTCATATCATGGGATTCGCGGGAAAACCGGAGATTTCCAGAGGAAACCGAAATTATGAGAATTATTTTGTCAATGGCAGGTATGTAAAAAGCAAAACTATTGCGAAGGGGATTGAGGACGGCTATAAGACATTCATGATGCAGCACCGGTATCCGTTTGTATGTCTGGATATTCGTATTGAGGGGACGCTTCTGGATGTGAATGTACATCCCACCAAGATGGAGATTCGTTTCAGCGACCAGAATCTGGTTTATGATACGGTTCGGCAGGCGGTCTCCGAAGCGCTGTCCGGGCGGGAACTGATTCCGGAAGTGACGTTTGATAAGGTACAGCCGGAAAAGAAACCTCCTCTGGAGAAGATGTGGAAGACGCCGGAACCGCCAAAAAAGCCTGTGGAGCCAAAAGATAAAAATCTGGAATATTTTATGAAGGAAATGCGCAGGCGGGTGGAGGAACGGCATGGTCAGGGACAGCAGATTCTGCGGGAGGACAACGGGTATCAGATAAAGCCGAAAAGTACGGAAGACGACGGACAGGCAGAGCAGCTGGACCTGTTTGACGGAAAACTCCTGTCAAAGGAGGCAGCTGTCCGGCATGAGATCATTGGCCAGCTTTTTGATACCTACTGGCTGGTACAGTATGCGGATAAACTGTATATTATCGATCAGCATGCGGCCCATGAAAAGGTTCTCTATGAACGCCTGATGAGGGATCTGAAGGAACGGACCTTTCAGTCCCAGGTCCTGTCGCCGCCTCTGGTGCTGAATCTGAGCATGCAGGAAGAGCAGCTTTATGAGAGATATCAGCAGCATTTTGTCGACATGGGTTTTGAAATCGAGGAATTCGGGGATAGAGCCTATGCGGTTCGGGCGGTTCCGGCCAACCTGCCGGGAATCGCAAGACAGGATATACTGCTGGAACTTGTGGACAGCCTGTCGGAACTCTCCGGAAATGTCAGCTCCGAATCGCTTCTGGATAAAATTGCATCTATGTCCTGCAGAGCGGCGGTTAAAGGGAACCATTCGATGTCCTCCATGGAAGCCGGAGCTCTGATAGACGAGCTTTTGACGCTGGAGAATCCGTATAACTGTCCGCATGGGCGTCCGACAATTATCTCAATGACAAAATATGAGCTGGAGAAAAAATTTAAAAGGATTGTATAAATAGAAGATGAAAGAACCTTTAGTGATCCTGACCGGTCCTACGGCAGTCGGCAAGACAAAGCTCTCCATTGCTCTGGCGAAGGCCATCGGCGGGGAGATTATATCAGCAGATTCCATGCAGGTATATAAGCATATGAATATCGGGTCTGCCAAAATTCGTCCGGAGGAGATGCAGGGAGTTACGCACTATCTGGTGGATGTGCTGGAACCTGCGGAAGAATTTCATGTGGTGCGTTTTCAGGAGATGGCGAAAGAAGCCATGCGCAAGATCCGAAGCCATGGTCATATTCCGATTCTGGTAGGCGGAACCGGTTTCTATATTCAGGCTGTTGTGAGAAATGTGGACTTTACAGAGAACGAAGCCAGTCCATATCGAAAGGAGCTGGAAGCGATGGCGGCAGTGAAAGGAGCGCATGTTCTCCATGAAGAGCTTCGGAAAGTGGATGAAGCGTCAGCTGCAGCCATTCACGAAAACAATGTGAAACGGGTGATCCGCGCGTTGGAATTTTATCGGCTGACCGGAAAGAGGATATCCGAACACAATGAAGAGCAGCGGGAAAAGAATTCTCCTTACAATTATGCGTATTTTGTTCTCAATGATGATCGGCAGAAGCTTTACGCCCGCATCGAGGAACGGATCG
>Ga0137306_104125_pt1 | contig 10202 bp, 8 predicted proteins | sample Inofroosms_March_FD_97187 | JGI IMG/M metagenome (GOLD analysis project Ga0137306, IMG submission 97187) | Mouse cecal microbial communities from Vienna, Austria - N-Acetylneuraminic and N-Acetylglucosamine D2O microcosms_March | ecosystem: Host-associated > Mammals > Digestive system > Large... | reverse complement strand
GAAGGCGTTGATGTCCCGGAAAAATTTGTGAATTCTCTGGTTTTCCTCACTTTCTAGAAGATACCAGTCGATGGATTGGTGGGAGTTCCACTCATGCCACTGGCCCAGCTCCGCACCCATGAACATCAGCTTTTTCCCCGGGTGGCCCAGGAGATAGGCGTAAAACCCCTTGAGACAGCGCAGCTGATTCTGGTAGTCGCCGGGCATCTTCCCCACAATGGACCCCTTCATATGCACCACCTCGTCGTGGGAGATGGGAAGCACAAAATTCTCCGAAAAGGCATACATCATGGAGAAGGAGATGTCCTTGTGGTGGTCCTGGCGGAACCAGGGATCCATTTTTAAGTAGTGGCACATGTCGTTCATCCAGCCCATGTTCCACTTCAGGTTAAAGCCCAATCCCCCCACGTCGGCGGGCCGGGTCACCAAGGGCCAAGCGGTGGACTCCTCGGCGATCATCAGCACACTGGGGTTGACGGTAAAGGCCACGGCGTTCAGCTCCCGCAGGAAATCAATCGCCTCCAGGTTTTCATGCCCGCCGTACTTGTTGGGCGTCCACGCGCCGCCCTGCCGGTCATAGTCCAAATACAGCATGGACGCCACCGCATCCACCCGCAGTCCGTCAATATGGTACTCCTCCAGCCAAAACCGGGCGGAGGAGAACAGGAAGCTCTTCACCTCAGGCCTGCCGTAATCAAAAACACGGGTGCCCCAGCTGGCGTGCTCCCGCTTATTGGGATCTCCATACTCATAGCAGCAAGTCCCGTCAAACTCATACAGGCCCTGCTCGTCCTTGCAGAAGTGGGAGGGCACCCAGTCCAGCAGAACGGAAATTCCATTTTTGTGCATGTGGTTGACAAACCACATAAAATCCTTCGGGGTGCCGAACCGCGAGGTGGGCGCGAAATATCCCGTGCACTGATAGCCCCAGGAATCGTCCAGGGGATGCTCTGTCACCGGCAGCAGCTCAATGGCGTTGTAGCCCATCTCCTTGACGTAAGCCGCCAGCTCCTTGGCCAGATCCCGGTAATCGATGAAGTCCCCGTTCTCCCGCAGCCGCCAAGATCCCAGGTGCACCTCATAAATATTCAGCGGGGATGAATATACAGGATGCTGCGCCAACTTCTTCTGAAACGCCCCGTCTGTCCACCGGAAGCCGCTGATATCATACAGCTTGCTGGCCGTTGCGGGACGGGTCTCCGTATGGAAGGCGTAGGGATCCGCTTTCAGCCGGACCTTTCCATCCTCCCCCGTTACGGCGTATTTATAAGCGGTATATTCCGTCAGCCCGGGAATAAATCCCTCCCAGACCTCTCCGATCCGGATTAAACGATTAGCCTGTCCATCCCAGCCGTTAAAATCACCTACCACAGACACGCTTTCGGCGTGAGGCGCCCAGACCCGGAAGCCCCATCCCCGCTTGCCCCGCTTCTCGGTGGGATGGGCGCCAAACCAGCGCCAGCCCTCCGTCAAGGTTCCCGCGTGGAAGCTCTCGGCCGCTTTGCTCTTTGCCATGTAACTCTCCTCTCTCCGCCTGCCCGGTGGCTCCGGCGGGCCTCGTTTTGGAAGCCGCGCTTCCCACTCTCTCCATATACCATATATTGTATTTATTATACTTCCTGATGGAAACACCGTCAAGAATGGTCCTGTCGAAAAAGCCAAAAGACTTTTGGTTGTTTTAAACAATTTCTTCTCGCATTTTTACCATATTTTATGTGTACCTTTGACGCTTTGCACAGAACTTTACTGGGGCAGCTTTCCCGCCTGTCCGCCGGGTCCGTTTGGCGGCGGCTGTTTTCCGGTTGATTTTTTCAAACCGCCCTGCTACAATAGCTCCTGTTAAAAAAACACCGATTGATCGGAGGAAATTCGCCTATGCTCTCCCTGTTCACGGAAGTCACCATCGACGGCTTCGCCCTATGGGTTGTGCTGCTGCTGTGTCTGGGCGTGTTCCTGGCCTCCTTTATGGACGCCATCGCCGGCGGAGGCGGGATCATCTCCTGTCCCGCCCACCTCATCGCCTTCGGCAGCCTGCCCGCGCCATACGCCTTAGGAACCAATAAAGTCTCCGCCGCAATCGGCACCGTCTTCTCCACGGCCCGGTTCATCAAAAACGGCTATGTCAGCTGGCCCCTCTTCGGTCCCTCCATCGCCTTTTCCCTGGCGGGGTCCATGGCGGGGACCTGGCTCCAGCACCGGACGCCGGACGCGATTTTGAAGTATATGCTGCTCATTGTGCTGCCGGTAGTGGCGGTGATCACCCTCCGCAACCGCGACTGGCCCGACGAGCCGGGAGAGATTGATTTCAAGAAGCAGGCCGCTATTGTGTGGGGCGCCGCGTTTTTAATCGGAGGCTACGACGGATACTACGGTCCCGGCACCGGCACCTTTTTGTTGATCGCCTTTATCCGCTTTGCCAAGCTGGATACCCGTCACGCCGCCGGCGGCGTGAAAATTATCAACCTCTCCAGCAATATCGGGAGCCTTGTGACCCAATTGACCAGCGGATACGTATTCCTCCGGGTCGGCCTCATCGCGGCGGTGTTCTCCATTGCGGGGCACTATATTGGAGCGGGTCTCGCCATCAAAAACGCAAGCAGGATTGTCCGCCCCGCCGTCATTGTCGTGCTGATCCTGCTGACACTGAAAGTGGGCAGTGAACTGCTGTTTCCGGAATTCTGGAGTTGAACATACTATGACGAAAAAAACCATCGGGATCTTAGGCGGCATGGGTCCTCTGGCCACAGCGGATCTTTTTCACAAGATCATCTCCCTCACCGCTGCTGACTGCGACGGCGAACACGTCCGCGTCTATATCGACAGCAACTCCGCCATCCCCGACCGGACTGCGGCCATTCTGGGGCAGGGACCAGACCCCTTTCCCGCCATGCGGGACTCCCTGCGGAAGCTGGAGGCCTGCGGCGCGGACTGCGTGATCATGCCCTGCAACACCGCCCACTATTTTCTTCCCCGCCTTCAGGGATTGACGGACATCCCCTTTCTCAGCATACTGGAATCTGCCGCCAAGGCCTGCCGCGCCCGTTTTCCAGGAAAAACCGCCGGAATTCTGGCCACCAGAGGCACTCTCTCTGCCGGGCTGTATCAGGCGGCTCTGGAAAAAGAGGGCGTCTCCTGCCTTGTTCCAGAGGATTGGGAACAGGACGCGCTGATGGATGTGATCTACGGCGGCGTCAAAGCCGGAGCGAAGCCGGAGTGCTACCGGACAAACCTGTTGTCTGTTCTGGAGACGCTGTCCGCCCGTGGGGCGGACTACTTCGTCCTGGGCTGCACGGAGCTGCCGCTGGCCTTTCAGCTTCTGGGGCTGCCCCACCCCGCCCTTGACCCCACGGAGGAACTGGCAAAGGCGGCCATTCTCTTTTGCGGGTATCCCCTGAAATATCAGCGGACTGAACAGGCATAGCATAATTTTCCTCTTTCGCTAAAAACTCCTTTACAAATACCGGTTTTTTTGTTATAATGCAACAATCCCGTGGGGGCAAAAAGCAATGCCTCTTGGGATTACGAGAGAGGAAAATTTTATGATGAGGTGAGTGTATGAAAAAAATGAGTCTTCCCATGCAGATTCTGATCGCACTGGTTTTGGGTATTGCCGTCGGTCTGATCTGCTATTTCGGCGGCTTTGCCAGCATCACTACAAATTACTTAAAGCCTTTCGGCGATATTTTTGTCAATCTTCTCAAGTTCATTGTAGTGCCCGTGGTGCTGCTCAGCATGATCGACGGCATCATCTCGATGAACGACATGCGCAAGGTAGGTTCCGTAAGCGTCAAGACCGTGGTCTATTTCCTGTGCACCACCGCCATCGCCTGCGTCATCGGCCTGGTGTTTGCCAACATCTTCAACGGTGCGGGGCTGTTCCCCGTGCTGGACGCCGCCAGTGCGGAGTATGACGCCAAAGAATTTGGCGGTTTTATGGCCACCTTGGTATCCATCTTCCCCACCAACATGTGGAAATCCTTTACCGACGCCAATATGCTCCAGGTCATCGTCATCTCCCTATTCCTGGGCGGAGCCATTTTGGCCGCCGGAGAGCGGGCTAAACTGTGCCGTGACTTTGTCTCTTCCGCCTACGCTGTGATCGAGCAGCTCATGAGCTTCATCATCAGCCTGGCCCCTATCGGCGTGTTCACCTATATGGCATGGGTCGTGGCCACCCAAGGCTCTGAGATTTTGGTGTCCCTGCTGCTGGTCATCGTCTGCGCATATCTTGGCTATATCGTCCACGCCGTCTTGGTCTACTCCCTGTCCGCCAAGATCTTTGTGGGCATGAGTCCCGTTAAATTCTTCAAGGGCGCCTTCGCCGCCATGATCTTCGCTTTCACCTCCACCTCCTCTGCGGCCACCCTGCCGGTGTCCAAGGAGTGCGCCGCGGAGCTGGGTGCGGAGGACGACATCGCCTCCTTTGTTCTGCCCTTGGGTTCCACCATCAATATGGACGGCACCGCCATCTACCAGTGCGTGGCCACCGTGTTCCTGGCCTCCTGTGCCAACATCCACCTGACCATCGGCCAGATGATTATCGTGGTGGTCACCGCCACCCTGGCCTCCGTCGGCACCGCCGGCGTCTCCGGCGCGGGTATGATCATGCTGGCCATGGTGCTGGAGGCCCTGGGGATCCCCGTGGCCTACATCGGCCTCATCGTGGCTGTGGACCGGATCTTCGACATGGGCCGCACCTGCCTGAATGTCACCGGCGATATCGCCTGCTCCGTATGCGTCACTAAATGGGAGGGCAAGAAGGAGTAACTTTTCCCTATCCTAAATAGCGCGAGAGAGGCCGCCTTTGGCGGCCTCTCTTTTTGCTCTCACACTCTTCGTCTCACTCCGTTCCGCAGGTCATAGAGGATCGGACAGCGCCGCTCCCGTTCAGTAACGCGGCAAAGCCTGCCGCAACCCTCACACAGATCAGCCTTGCCGGAGAGGATGCAATCCCGCTCTGTCTTGTGAGAGTTGTTGATTCTGTTCCAGCAGTCCAGGCAAAACTCCGCCATAGAGGCCGCCTCCCCTTTTCATCCCGCACAGAATTATTTCGTTTCTCTAGATTAGTGTTTATTACGCTGAAAATTAATAGCGTAATAAACACTAATCTATGCTGGTCTTGGATGATGAAGTTGAATCATATTGAATGAATCCGGGCACTGAGAGAAGACCGGGGCCTGAGCCAAACGGTGATTGCCCGCCTTCTCCATGTAGGTCAGAGTCCCAATTCAGACTATGAATCCGGAAAAATCCGTATTTCTGTGGAGGGCATGCTCATTTTAGCAAAGTTCTATAACGCCAGCATGGACTATATCTGCGGTATCAGCGGCATGGCGAATCCATTTCCAAAGAAGTACCCCCCGCCGTTTTTCAAACGGCGGGGGGTATAAGAAAAGGTCTTAAGAGGGAATCTTACTTCGCGGCCTTGGCGGCGCGGATCGCCTCGGTGAGCATGGGGGTCACCTTGAACAGGTCGCCGCAGATGCCGTAGTCGGCGATCTCGAAGATGGGAGCGGTGTCGTTCTTGTTCACCGCGATGATGCACTCGGAGTCCTGCATGCCGGCCTTGTGCTGGATGGCGCCGGAGATGCCCAGGGCAATGTACACCTTCGGGTGCACGGTCTTGCCGGTCTGGCCAACCTGGTGGTCGGCGCTGAGCCAGCCGGAGTCGATGGTGGCGCGGCTGCCGCCGACAACGCCGCCAAGCTCTGCCGCCAGCTCCTCCGCCAGCTTGATGCCGCCCTCGACATCCTTGCTGATGCCGCGGCCGACAGATACGATGAAGTCCGCGCCGATCAGGTCCACCAGCTTCTTCGCCGCCTTCACCACCTCGGTGACCTCCGTGTGGATGTCGGCGTCAGACAGGGTGAAGGCCGGCTTCTCAATGACGCAGGCGTCGGCCTTGGCCTGGTCGAAGGCGTTCTTCTTCATCACGCCCGGCCGCACCGTAGCCATGCAGGGACGGAAGCGGGGGCAGATGATGGTGGCCATCAGGTGGCCGCCGAAGGCCGGACGGGTCATCTTCAGGTTCCGGTCCTCCATGTCCCACTTCTGCCCGTCCACGTCCAGGGTGCTGCTCTCCCGCAGGAACTGGATGTAGTTGGCAACGTCGATGTCCAGGTGGGTGCAGTCGGCGCACAGGCCGGTGTGCAGGCGGGCCGCGCAGCGGGGCGCCAGGTCACGGCCGATGTTGGTGGCGCCGATCAGGAACGCCTCGGGCTTGAGGTCCTCGATGACGTCGCAGATCACCTTGGCGTAGGCGTCGGTGTTGTACACGGCCAGCTTCTCGTCCTCGCAGACGTAGACCTTGTCCGCGCCGTAGCCCCCCAGCTCCTTGGCGGCGTTCTCAATGCCCTTGCCGCCCAGCAGCAGGCCGCACACCTTCACTCCCAGCTCGTTGGCCAGGTCACGGCCCTTGGAGATCAGCTCGAAGTCCGTGGGCATCAGCTTGCCCTCGCGCTGCTCGCAGAACACCCATACATCCTTGAAAGCAGCGATATCCGCACTGTTGAAATTAGACATAATTGTTTATCCCCTTTCTCAGATGATGTGCTTCTTGGCCAGAATGCCGGCCAGCTGCTCACAGGTAGCCTTGTCAGCGCCCTCCAGCATCATGCCGGCGCCCTTCTGAGGCGGCGTAAAGCTCTTGAAGATGTTGGTGGGAGAACCCTTCAGGCCGATGGTGGTGGCGTCGATCAGACGGTGGTCTTTCAGCTTCTCGTAGTCGAAAGTCTCCAGGGGCTTATTATAGGTGGCGTAGATCCCCCCGATGGACATGTAGCGGGGATTGTTCAGCTCCTTGATGCAGGTGAGCAGGCAGGGAGTCTGGGCCTTGATGGTCATGTAGCCGTCCTCCAGCATCCGCTTGACGGTGACGGTGCTGCCGTCCTTCTGGATATCGGCGGCGTAGGTCACCTGGGGCAGGCCCAGCTTCTCGGCGATCTGGGGACCCACCTGGGCGGTGTCGCCGTCGATGGCCTGGCGGCCGCACATCACGATGTCGTCCTTCTCCACGCCGATGGTGTCAATGGCGGCGGCCAGGATCTGGGAGGTGGCGTAGGTATCGGAACCGCCGAACTCCCGGGCGGACACCAGCACGCCCTCGTCCGCCCCCATGGCCATCAGCTCCCGCAGCATCCCGGCGGCGGGAGGGGGACCCATGGTCACCACGATCACCTTGCAGCCGGTGGCGTCCTTCATTTTCAGGGCCGCCTCCACGGCGTTCATATCGTCGGGGTTGGTGATGGTCTGCATGGAAGCCCGGTTCAGCGTGCCGTCGGGATTCACGGCCACCTTGCCGGAGGTATCCGGGACCTGCTTGACGCAAACAATGATTTTCATACTCGTTTCCTCCTCTTACAGACCCATATTCGCGGAGATGACGATGCGCTGGACCTCGGAAGTGCCCTCATAGATCTCGGTGATCTTGGCGTCACGCATCATGCGCTCCATGGGATAGTCCTTGGTGTAGCCGTAGCCGCCGAACATCTGCAGCGCCTTGGTGGTGGTCTTCATGGCGTGTTCGGAGCAGAAGAGCTTGGCCATGGCCGCCTCCTTGGTGTAGCGCACGCCCTGGCCCTTGAGCACCGCGGCCTGATAGGTCAGCAGGCGCCCCGCCTCGCAGCCCAGCTCCATATCGGCAAAGGTGAACTGGGTGTTCTGGAACTTGCTGATGGGCTTGCCGAACTGGACGCGGCCCTTGGTGTACTCCTTGGCCTCCGCCAGGGCGCCCTCGGCAATGCCCAGCGCCTGGGCCGCGATGCCGATCCGCCCGCCGTCCAGAGTCTGCATGGCAATGGAAAAGCCCTTCCCCTCGCGGCCCAGCATGTTCTCCTTGGGCACGATGCAGTCGGTGAACACAATCTCGGCGGTGGGAGAGCCGTGGAGTCCCATCTTCACCTCGTGCTTGCCCACGGAGAAGCCGGGGAAGGAGGACTCCACGATGAAGGCGGAGATCCCCTTGGTCCCCTTGGTCTTGTCGGTCATGGCGAAGACCACGAACACGTCGGCCACGTAGCCGTTGGTGATGAAGATCTTGGACCCGTTCATCACATAGTGGTCCCCCTCCAGCTTGGCCTCCGTCTGGCCCTTGGAGGCGTCGGACCCGGCGTTTGGCTCCGTCAGGGCAAAGGCCCCCACCTTGTGGCCCGTGGTCAGCATGGGCAGGTACTTCTTCTTCTGCTCCTCGGTGCCGTGGGTGAGGATGGGATCGCAGCAAAGGCCGTTGTGGGTGGCCACGATGTCGCCGGTAGAGGCGCACTGGCGGCTCAGCTCCTCAATGCAGATGGCGGAGGCCAGGGGGTCCGCGCCGGTGCCGCCGTACTCCTTGGGCACGCACATGCCCATCACGCCCAGGTCGAACAGCTTCTCGATGTTCTCCCGGGGGTACTCGCTGTTGAGGTCGGTCTCCGCGGCGATGGGCTTCACTTCATTCTCGGTGAATTCCGCCATCATCTTCCGGATCAGCTGGTGCTCACGGCTCAGATTGAAATCCATGTGATGTTCTCTCCTTGTTACAAATTTTTGTTGAAGCTTTGTCTATTCTGCCTGGGATTTCCGGATTTTTTGCGTAAAAAGGACAACCCCCGGGGTTTTGTCCCGGGGGTTGGTCCGGGATTATGAAGCGGGTTCCGGCGCAGAGCCGGAAAGTCCCCTGGAGGGCAGATTTACTGAATGCCCGCAATCTCCTTGGCCAACTGCTTCTTGCCCTGGATGTTCCCCTGGCGGGCGATCATGATCCGCTGGGCCTGGGGAGAGCCTGCCCCGTGCATGGACTCCGTGCGGTACCCAACCGCCGCCGCGCCCAGGCACATGTTCTCCAGGAACCGCATGATTCGCTGCCGGTCCTCCGTGGACACGCCCTCCCGGGCCGCGAAGAACTTATTGCAGATCTCCCCGATGGTCTCCCCATTCCGGCCCACCACCGTGTCGGAGCTGAAGTCCTTCTGGCTGGGCATGGTCACCATCAGTCCGCCGGCGATGTCCTCCGCCAGACGCACGATCTCATAGGGGAAGCGGGTCACGTTCTGCTTGCACACGTTGGCCAGCAGCAGGTCGATCTGGTAGTTGCCTGCCTTGGTCCGGAAGCCCTGGCTGGAGCAGGCGATCCCGCAGCAGTACAGCGTCTCGTTCAGATGGGTCATCTCGATCAGCTTGTCCTTCACCGCGCTGGCCTTCTCCACCCCGTTGTACTCCGCCGCCAGTGCCGCCGCGCCGATCACCACGTCGCCCACGCCTACCTTGCACCCGCCGTAGCTCTGGCGGTGGTAGCCCGCGAACCGCTCCACGATCATGCCCGCGAACTCATACTCGCCGTTTAAGAAGATGTACTCGTTGGGGATGAACACGTGGTCCAGCACCACCAGGGCCTCCTGGCCGCCGAACTTGGCGTTCCCCACATCGATGTCCGCGCTCTCCTCCAGCTTCCGGGTGTCGCAGGACTGGCGTCCGTAGATCATATACATGCCCTCGGCGTCCGTCGGGCAGGCAAAGCTCACCGCCCAGTCCCTGTCCGCCTCCCCCATCGCGATGGTGGGCATGAAGATGTGCCAGTGGCTGTTGATGGACCCCGTCTGGTGGCACTTGGCGCCGCAGACCACAATGCCGTCCTCGCGGCGCTCCACCACGTGGACGTACATGTCCGGGTCCACCTGCTGGCTGGGCGACTTGGACCGGTCTCCCTTGGGGTCCGTCATCGCCCCGTCCACCGTCAGGTCGTTGTCCTGGACGTAGGTGAGGAACTTCTTGAAGTTTTCGTGGTAGTGGGTGCCGTGCTTCTCGTCGATCTCGTACGTGCTGGAGTACACCGCGTTGAACGCGTCCATGCCCACGCAGCGCTGGAAGCAGCTGGCCGTCTTCTGGCCCAGCAGACGCTGCATCTTTACCTTGTTGATCAGGTCCTCCGTGGACTGGTGCAGGTGGGTGAAGCGGTTCACCGTCCGCCCCGTCAGGCTCGACTTCACCGTCATCAGCTCCGCGTACTGCGGGTCCTGGGCCAGCGCGTACGTCATGGCCACGCAGTTGATGCTGGGGCGGATCATCGGGTGGTCCACCCAGTTCTCAATCTTCTCCCCGAACATATACACCCGCGTCTTCAGCTCCCGCAGGCTCTCGATATACTCCTTCGCGCTCTTTATCGCCATTTTTCTTCCTCCTAAATTTAATGGGGGTTGTTTCAGATTCCTTCCGGAGGGACGCAGCCC
>Ga0137306_104124_pt1 | contig 10210 bp, 15 predicted proteins | sample Inofroosms_March_FD_97187 | JGI IMG/M metagenome (GOLD analysis project Ga0137306, IMG submission 97187) | Mouse cecal microbial communities from Vienna, Austria - N-Acetylneuraminic and N-Acetylglucosamine D2O microcosms_March | ecosystem: Host-associated > Mammals > Digestive system > Large... | reverse complement strand
GATAACATGCATCCGAATGAAGCTTATGAAATGCTCAGGGAGAATGAGGACAGGGATGCTCTGATCATAAATGATGTCATAAAATGTATCGCGGAGGGCAGAACGCCGGTGATCCTTTCCCGATATATCGACCATTCGCGAAAGCTGTATGACAGACTAAGGAATTGCGCGGACGAAGTGTTTTTGCTTTCCGGAGAAAACACGAAAAAACAGCACCATGCTGTTTTGGAGCAGATGAAGCAGGTGAAAGCTGATAAAAGTATGATTTTGGTTGCGACTGGAAAACTGATCGGGGAGGGATTCGATTATCCGAGACTGGATACACTGATCATGGCAATGCCTGTTTCATGGAAAAGTGTGGTAGAGCAGTATGCGGGACGTTTGAACCGGGATTATGAGGGAAAGAAGAGTGTGATCATATACGATTATGTGGACAGCCATATCTCCATGTTTGAAAAGATGTATCATAAGCGTCTCAAGGCATATAAGCAGATCGGCTATGATATCTGCGCAGGAAATACAGTGGAAAAACAGAATGCAGGCGCTATATATGATATTGATACCTATGCGGAAGTATACAGAAAGGATTTGCTGACTGCGAATAAGGAAATCATTGTAGCAAGCCCAGTAATCAGCGGGCCTAAGATCGAAGAATTGATGCAATCATTAAAGAGCCAGCAGGAAAAAGGTGTCCAGATAAGAATTGTAACGTGGAAACCGGACAGATATGGATTTGGCGACAGCGCATACTGGATGGAGCTTCAGGAGAGGATGCAAAACAATGGGGTTGAAATGAATCTAGTGGAGGATGACTGCCAGCATTACTGTATTATAGATCGGGAGGTGGTCTGGTATGGGAGCATGAATTTTCTCGGAAAGGAAGACTGCGAAGATAATCTGATGCGTGTGTGCAGTAAGGAAATTGCCGCGGAGTTGTTGGAGATTACGTTTGGGAAACAGGATTTAAGCATTCAGACCACTTGATACATTGTAAAAAGTGGTCTGACGGGGTTCCTTGTGTAGTGCCGGCTTATGATAATAAGGTATACTTAAGCATCTGATAAGCAGCCTGCTTTTTTGCCTGTTTTTTAGAAGATGATTCTGCAAAAAAGTGTTTAGCCATCTCTTTTATGTGGCAGGTGCATTGCCAGACGGGGTTGCCATTATTATCATATTCTTGTGCGAAATCGTAGAAAGGTATTGAAAAATAGCCCCTTCTCGCGAGTATCTCCAGTTGGCTTATGGCATCATCTCTATTGGGATTCGGGATTTCGTCACGAATAGAGAATAACAGATTATCCTGTTCCAATTTTTTATAGGCTAATTCACACGCTGCCTTGCGGGCCGCGCTTTTTGAGGGACCAAAACTTCTGAAAATTGTGTTCAGATTACCTAGTTTTAGGAGACAAGTATGTTTTAATTCGGGGCTGCCGTTATAGGAGGATGAAATACCATCAAAGGGAATATACCATACTGCCTGTGAAACTTTTTCAAAATGATACCATGGAACCATTCCATATCTCTTTAACGTCCATTCCTGTATAAGTCCGACATAATTGTCCTCCTGATCCTCATCAAAATAACTGTCGGGATTAAGCATAATTTCAACAACATCTTGAAGTGCTTCCATATTCCAGTTGGAATCCAATGCCACTGCACCGAGAATTGCCTCAAACAGGTCCTCCTTAACGGACATTTGCTGATTAATATTTTTTTGTACATCACCATTTCCCATAATGAGATAATCTGCAAGATCTAAGATGGCAATTCTGTCTGCTAATGTTTTCTTTTGAACCAGTTTTTTCTTCAGCTCTGTCAATTCGGCTTCATTTTTATCACATGAAAACTCGTCAAATTCTCCGTTTGGATCAAAATCTTCGTAATCTCTGATAAAGCATCCGTATTTTTCTGCCAGCAGTTTTACCACAATGAGATCCAGTACCTTGTCGCCGATAAACTCTAGTATCTCGTTATCCTCTCCGCCATATTCTTTTGCATAGGAGCGCCTGACAAATGCCTGCTGCAACAAATCAGTATTCCGAAAGTTGTAGCCGATTTGGTCCTGAATGAATTGCAAATCCTTCTTGTTCATAAAAATACCTCCTAGTATTATTCTCACTAAAAGGCATAATAAATGTCCGACAAAATAAAACTGTTAGGCACAGTCATACCGTCAGACATGATAGATTAAATTAGATTCTTTGTTTTTGGGTGTTTATAAATGTTTACTTGCATAAATAGGAATAAACACATAGAAACAATGTTTCAAATTTAAAATATTATGCCTTAAGAAAAAGATATCAAAGAGCAGAGATACAGTCAACATTTTTTTGTTTTGAGTTTCCATTAAATTTATTAAAGCATCTGTGGAGGGATGACTTTTAATATATAAGCCGTAGTTATTATGGGGAATAGGGGTAAAATTATTTAAACGGAAGATAAAAAGAAGGTAAACTTTTATACAGTGTTGCTACGTTGCGTAGTCGCACTGTATAATAATATCAAGAAGGATTAACAAAAATGGAGTACAGTTAATTTCAATTCACATGATTTGTCTAGAAGGTAGGACAATGGAGATAACGGTAATGAAAATATAAACAGAAGAATATTGGAGGGGAGCAAAAGAAAAGCTATGAAGATATTTTGGACATGGATTCATACAATTATGTTTTCCCTATTAGCTACGGCTTCTACGTTTAAAGCGATTACGAAAGCTGGAATAGAAATTTATAATGATGAAAAGCTTTCAAATGTAAAAAGGAAGTTTTATTTGGGAGAAGAAATTATGATGTTGGTCATAATTTTTGCTGTTATCTTTGCTGGCTTACGTTGGTTTTCGCATATTGTAGTGAAAAATCAGACAGTTGCTATTTGTTCTTTTGTAGTGGTGGGAATTGTATATGCGTGTATAGCAGTTAGGCAGATAATAAAAATGATATTTATTCCAGTAAAAAAAAGCATTTTCATCTTCTGATATTGATGATTTTATAAATACATATATTGGATGGTGGCTTATAGTGCTTGTGGAGAGTTTTATAGGAATAGAGAGTAGTATATTAGATAAAATACCGCCAACTTATAGAGAAGTAGTAATGGTTGGAATGCATTTTGCGTGGTACTATTTTAATATTTTATTTGCGTTTGGAAGCGTATATATTTTACTGGTTTATTTATACAAAGCGGTAAAAAGTGTTATGGTCAAATTTAATTTTAGATGGGAAAGAATAGAAACTATTGTGAATCATATATTTGATTTATGCCAGCGTGGCGAGAAGTATGGCGGATTGTGAAGTTTTAGGTTATGGAAAGAGAATAATAAAAAGAGCGTTGTATGTAAAATATTTATGACTATTCCATTGTTGCTATTCGATATAGTTAGCTTAACATATCTGTTAGCAAAATATTTTGTTCAGATGATGGCTCTGAATATTACTAAGTTAATTTATGATTCGATAAGAACAGTATTTGGGAGTGTTTTTTTCATTATTCAGTATAATGCGTACGAAGAAGCAACAAAAACGGTATACGAGGTTGTTGGAACTATAGCTTTAATACCATATTTCATTAGGAGAATGACGAAAGAATAAATGATAGAAGGACAGTACAACTTGGAAATGAGATGCTTGGCAGAAAATAAGGATATAGGTCAATATATGGTCATACCCCCTCAAAATACTTCATACAATGTAAAAAAGTATTCTGAGGGGTTTTCTCTTGAAGGATTATATCGAAGAGCGTGCGATGAACATTGCCAATTATATTATCGAAAACAATGCCACGGTGAGGCAGACGGCGAAGGAGTTTGGGATTAGCAAGAGTACGGTACATATGGTAGTAACAAAATAGGACGGTATAGAAATGGAGTAATTTGGGTAATCGAATAGGGGGAATGGAGAAACGCTGTTTGCGGAGAGGTGCCGCAGGTGGCGTTTTTGTATATATGTGGACAGAGCAGTGTGGAGCGTAAAGCTATTATAGTTTTAGAAAAAACTTAATATGAAGGGTAAATTTTTGGAAAGGTTTTGATTGCATAGGACTTGGATTTAAAGTAAAATGATTATAAATTCAACTGCTTACGAAATGATGTCAAGGGAGTGATTGCGTATGCGATATACTATCAATGAAATTAAGAGTAAAACAACTCCTATTGCTAAAGCATATGGGATTGGACGAATGAGTTTGTTTGGTTCTTATGCCAGGGGTGAAGCAAAAGACGATAGTGATGTTGATTTATATATTGAACGCGGGAGGTTGAAAAGCCTGCTGCAGTATTTTTCATTTGTTGATGAGTTGGAAAATGTTTTGAATTGTCATGTGGATGTTGTGACTACCGGGATTGAAGATAAGCAGTTTCTTTCTGCGATTATGCAAGAGGGGGTACTTCTGTATGAAGAATGAGGATATTCTGCTTATTAAGAAAATGATTAAATACTGCGATGATATTGGTACTCTTATGACAAAATTTGATATGGATTTTGAAAAATATAAAACGGATATTTCTTTTCAATACTCGTGCAATATGTGTATTATTCAGATTGGAGAACTTGCTAATAGAGTATCAGAAGAAATAAAAGGAACTGGTAAAAATATTCCGTGGCGCGCAATTAAGGGAATGAGAAATTTGCATGCACATGATTATGAAAATGTTGATTTGGAAATTGTTTGGAATACATTACTGGAGGATATCCCGATGCTTATGGAAAGTCTGAAAAAATTACTGTAGTATTAGCTTCGGGGGGATATGATGTTATGGAAATAGAGCAGTTGAGCACAAAAGAAGTTATAAAATTATATAGTGCATCCATCAAGGAGTTAAAGCGTAGAAAAATCATCAGGACTAACAATGTGATAGGAGATATGGGAGAATATCTTGCCATAGCGCACTACAATAATACTCCAGGATTGCCGAATCTTGCCCCGGCCCCTGTCGGAACGGAAAATATAGAATGGTTTTGTAGGTAATGCAATGGAAAATAAGCCGTTGGAAAGTAGTTGATGGCATAGATGTCTGAAATTTAGCTTATTAAAGCTAGTTCCATCAAACGAACTTTGAGGAGAATAAAATTTAGATAGAGGTCGTTGAAATCACAGGATTTCAGCGACCTCGCATTTTTACAGATTATGGTTGTATTGGGATTCTACTTGGTGAATTACTTCATCCAAGGTTTTGGATTTGGATTTAATTTCCAAGTAGGACTTTTTCCAAAGCAAATCTTGTCGTAAACTTTCTGAAGAAGCGTTGTAAATAGGTGTAGAATTACCATCAGGAGGATTCATCAAAAAGAAAAATAAATGATTTTCTGGGTGTTCACTGTTAATAGCTGCTATTTTTTTGCGGGCAGTTACCATATTAAAAGGAATCGAGGATAATATCCAAGCGATTTCTGAAATGTCTTTATGTATCTTTAGAACTTCATCAACCAACTTTGCAGATTTGAAACTTTCTTGTAGTTGCTTGTAGTCTGATGTTGTCATGTGAAATCTCCTTTTCTGTTTATGGTATCATTATAACTTGTTATTGGAAAATAAAAACGCCAACTTATCGACAAATGTAGACAAGCCAGAATGATTGTTTTGGATAAGAATACGAGAAAAAATGTCAGATATTGTTTTTAAATAGTAATAAGTATGTATAATATAGAAATAAGATGGAGGTAAAAGATTATGTTATGCCAATTTACCGTAAAAAATTATAAAAGTATCCGTGAAGAAATGACCTTTGATATGCAGGCTGCGGCAATCATGGAGCATAAGAATAGAATCATTGAAACAAAAGACGGAGAAAAGTTTTTGCCGGCATCCGTTATCTATGGACCGAATGGCGGTGGTAAATCGAATGTGCTAGAGAGGCTTTGCATGCATTGGATGCAAAGATCTTAAGACCTTTTGCGCGACCTGTGATAAATCGGAGTGTGAATTTAAGGCCAGAAAGATTCCGATGGAACCCTTTGCTTTTTCGGAAGAGACAAGAAAAGAGCCGACACAGTTTGAAGTGTTCTTTAGAACTGATGTGGCAGAATACCGTTATATCCTTCATATGAGACAGGATTTTGTGGTGCATGAGAGTCTGGATCGAATCAAGTTAGACACTGGGAGGCGGTCAGCGCTTTTTGTTAGAAATGGCAGTGAGGTGGATTTAAAAGGTGTTTTTGGAAAAATCAAAATCAGTGAAGAAATCTCAGAGAATTTGCCGTTTCTGTCTTATCTTGGGATAACTTATAAAAAGAACGAGATCATTTCTGATGTGATCCAGTGGTTTGAGGATTCTATTGACTTTCTAAATTATGGAAATCCAAGACAGGAGTTGCGAACAGCGATAGCGAAGACAGACGAGGTAAAAAAACTTGTGCTGGATATGATTCGTGAGATGGATTTAGACATTGAGGATTTTCGCATTGAGGAAAAAGATGATAATCATATAGAAGTTTATACCAGGCATATTGTAAACGGATACAGTACGGAATTAACTTTGTCTGAGGAGTCCAGCGGAACAAAGAAGTTGTTTGAGTTACTGCCCTGTATTGCAAGAAGTCTTGTTATTGGCACAACTCTCGTAATTGATGAATTGGATACAAAAATCCATCCTGTCTTGTTGCGATATGTCATTATGTTGTTCAGTGATATGGAGATTAACAAGAATGGCGCAGATCCATATCTGAAAAAGATTATAGATTGGAGTGATGTCAATACCTAAGAAGTTAGATGAGAGAAGATGAGACATCAGTAATGTATTACACTGGAAATAGAGTGAAAGATATATTTTAGGAGGCGAGAGAGAAAGTTATGGAGATATTTTTGTCATGTGTTCACACGATTATGTTTACTATTTTGGCTTTTGCATTTAGGTTTACAGAGATAAGAAGTGCGGGCAAAGAATTATTTAATAATGAAAAACATTCAGATGATAAAAAGGAGTTTTATTTGGGTGAAAAAATTGTGCTGATTATTATAATTTTTGCTGTTGTAATTTCACTTGCATTCATTGTATTCTATGTTGCTAAAAGAAATACATTTGTAGCTGTTTGGTTTTGTGCAGTGGCTGGAATTGCATATGTGTATATAGCGGTTAAGCAGATAGTAAAAATGCTACTTATTCCAGAAAAAAGAGGATTCTCAAATGCTGATATTGATGGTTTCATGAATACATATCTGGGTTGGTGGATTATTGTACTTGTGGTGAGTGCTTTAAAAACAGGAGGCGGTATAACAGAAAAAATAATGCCAATTTATAGGGAAGACATAATGGTTGGAATGCTTTTTGTGTGGTGCTATTTTAATATTTTGTTTATAGCAGGAGGGCTGTATATATTTTTATGTTTTTCATTGAAATTTGTAAAATATTTAGTATCTAAATTTAATTTTATGTTCAAAAAAATAGAGTCTATTGTGAATAGAATATTTGATTTGGAGCAAAAGGGAGAAAAATATGATGGACTAAGAAGTTATAGATTATGGAAAGAGAATAACGAAAAAGGTGTTAAGTATAAATGCGGTATGACTATTCCAATGTTTATGCTTGATATATGTAGTATAACATTATCGTTTTTAAAATATTTACTTAAATTGATGTTTTGTTCTATATTTAAGTTTATTTATGAAACGATAACTGTATTGTATAAATGTGCTAAAAAATTATGGAGTAAGTATAAAAATAATGAATGGATGTATTTACTAGCACAAATGGCAGGAGTATGTAGCTGCGTGATTGTTTTTCTGAAACTTCAATACGGTGAGTATGAAGAGGTGACAAGAAAGGTATATGAATTTTTGGGAATCATGATTTTACTACCATATTTTACTAATAAGATAGTTAGTATGAATAAGCAGTAGAAAGAGGAGTATATAAATTTGATAAAGGAACAAATACAAATAGATAGTGCTGTTGAGTAAAGATAAAGTAAAGCAAAAATAGGGATACATTGTTTAATATAAGGTCATACCCCCCCCCACAACCCTTCATACAATGTAAAAAAGTATTCTGAGGGGTTTTCTCTTGAAGGACTATATTGAAGAGCGTGCAATGAACATTGCCAACTATATTATTGAGAACAATGCTACGGTGAGGCAGACGGCGAAGGAGTTTGGGATTAGTAAGAGTACGGTACATACGGTAGTAATAAAATGGAACGTTTAGTCTTGAAGATTCTATAAGAGGACAAGAGTGTAATTTCTACATAAAAGATTTGTATAAAATGGATTCATCACTTATAATAAAAAGGAAGGAATACAAAGAATTTTTGGAGAAGCTATATAAAAATTGAATAAGTTTATGAGAGAAAAGCGAGGTGATTGCATATGCTCACAGCGGAATTAACAAGAAAAATAGATCTTCTTCCGCGGGAATCTTATATCAAAGTAGAAAACTTTGTGGAGCAGCTTATAGCTTCGGATCAGCATTCTGACAAAGAGAGAGCTTTTAGGACATTTATGGATAAGATGAATCTGGCAGAGAAATCTGTACAGGAAAATGGGTACTATTCGGAAGAAGAAGTGGAAGAAGAATTGGATAAAATATGACAGGAAGAAAAATTGCTTATTCAGAGATTGCTTTATCAAAACGTAAGGCTATTAAGAAGGAAATAAAAGACAGGTATGGCAAAGAAAGAGCGGACAAGTTTTCAGAGCATATTTCGAAAAGTATTGCAAAGTTAAAGAACTTTCCAGAATTAGGAGTTCCTTTGCGCGATAAGTACGAGTTGGACTGCGATTACTACATGCTTTTTATAGAGCACAACTACTTCGTTTATCGGATATTTGATGAGATGATCTTGGTACTTGAGATATTTAATGAGAAAGAAGATTTCATGTTTCAGTTGTTTGGGGTAGTTACCACGTCACAGGATACGCTGGACTATTGGGATGAGTAAATTTAAAGCGGCAAGGAATGAAGGCATTCTTATGGCAGAGAAAATTGCTGATTGAGGAAAAGCGTTTATATGACAGATGAAATTTTGTCTTTGCAGGACAAAATAAAATGTTTGCAAAAAGAAAATCAGTATCTAAAATCCCTGCTTGATCAAGCGGGGATTTCGTACTCAAAGGAGAAATTGCGACAGTGTGAAATATTTAAGGAGAATACGAAGTATTCTCTGAAGCGAGCACGGGGGGTGCTCGCTTTCTTATCATGCGTCTGACGAAATAAAAGACAGGGATTTGTTTGATCCGAACCAAGGGGCAAGAATTATACCCAGAGAGATTACCGATCATGACGCTAATCTGTTTTTCGGTATGTTCTGGGGACGCACGGATGTATATGCCAAACGGACCGTCAAAAAATCTACGGGAGAGGTCAATTATTACACGCAATGCTATAATTTTTACAAGACAGGCTGTCCAAGGGTGAGCGGCAGTAAGATTAGGTGTCAAGATTGTAAAAGGTAGGCATATGAAAAGCTGAAGAAGCATCAAATCATGGAGCATTTAAGGGGTGCTTCGGAGGATGCAGCAGATGTAATAGGCATCTATCCGTTGCTGGAGGATGACACCTACAGATTTATTGTATTTGATTTTGATAATCACGAAAAAGATGGTGCAAAGCGGGATTTTGCTAATACGGACGATAACTGGAAGGAAGAAGTAGATGCCCTGCGTGAAATCTGTGTTATCAATGGCATAGATCCGCTGGTAGAGCGGTCGCGGTCGGGACGCGGAGCGCACCTTTGGATCTTTTTCCAGAAGAAAACGGAGGCTTCCTTAGCCAGAAAATTTGGAAATGCTCTGTTAAGAAATGGCGCAGAATCGGTCAACTTGAAATCCTTTCGCTTTTATGACAGAATGCTGCCGATGCAGGACCATCTTCCGCAAGGCGGTATCGGTAACTTGATTGCGCTGCCGTTGCAGGGACAGGCACTCAAAGAGGGAAACAGTGCATTTGTAGATGAGAACTGGAACGCATACCCGGATCAGTGGAAAATATTGTTGAGCAAGCCTAAGCTTTCAAAGGAGCTTATAGAAGACAGGATAAAAGAATGGAAAAGCTTTTCGACAAATGAAACGATAGAGACCGATGAGATATGGGAGCAGGACGGAGAAAAGCCGTGGGATAAGATAAGAGATTTTTATATGAGTGATGTTAACGGGGAACTTCAAATTAATCTGGCGGATGGCATTTATATTTCCGCAGAAAATCTGACACCAAGAATCCAAAACCGGATACGGGAACTGGCGGCGTTTCAAAATCCGGCATTTTTTAAGAACCAGACGATGGGGC
>Ga0137306_104123_pt1 | contig 10211 bp, 10 predicted proteins | sample Inofroosms_March_FD_97187 | JGI IMG/M metagenome (GOLD analysis project Ga0137306, IMG submission 97187) | Mouse cecal microbial communities from Vienna, Austria - N-Acetylneuraminic and N-Acetylglucosamine D2O microcosms_March | ecosystem: Host-associated > Mammals > Digestive system > Large... | reverse complement strand
TGAAGCGGAACCCAGAATACGGAAGCCTGAAAGGCAGGACCCTCGTACGCCTGCGCCAGATTTTAAATGACCTGCTGGTCAAGGGCTACCTGTTCCTTACGGCCAATGACTATCCCATCCTGAAAATGACAGATCCTGGAAAAGCGCTGCTTGCTGCCTGGGATAGCGGCGGGAGTAAAAAAGGCCTTCCATCTGGCGAAGGGCATTCCCCCAATGGGGTCAGCCAGGAAGAAGGTATACATAGGATTATTTTAAAACTTCCCAAGGAACGCCAGAAGCTTCCGGCAGCCGCAGAGAAGCAGAAAAAAGTCCTAGTGGACGTGCAATATCCGGATTTATTTGAGAAATTGCGCAAGTACCGTTATGAGCTGGCGCAGAAGAACCATGTGCCGCCTTATATTATTTTCTCAGATAAGACACTGCGGGAAATGAGCGTCCGCCTGCCCGTGACGGAGGAAGAAATGCTTACTGTCAATGGCGTGGGCAAGGTAAAATATGAAAAATATGGGGAGGCTTTCCGGGAGATTGTCCGTGCGTATGCGCAAAGCAAGGGAATAAAGGGGTAAGCGTACTTGAATTTACGGATGCTTCATGTTAAACTGATGGAGCAGATTTTAATCTTAACCGAATGGAACCAGGAACAATCGAATGCTTACAAACTTATGATATGAGGAGACTAGACATATGGGAGGCTTTTTTGGCGTTGCTTCAAAGAATAATTGTACGTTAGAGCTTTTTTACGGCGTGGACTACCATTCCCACCTAGGAACCAGGCGCGGCGGGATGGGCCTGTATGGGGAACAGGGATTCCAGAGGGCGATCCACAATATTGAAAACTCCCCCTTCCGCACGAAATTTGAGAAGGATGCGGAGGAACTGGAAGGCCATCTGGGTATTGGCTGCATTTCTGACTATGAGCCGCAGCCGCTTTTGATCCAGTCGCATTTGGGCAGCTTTGCGATTACCACTGTGGGCAAAATCAACAATATGCCTGACCTGCTGAGGGAGACGTACCAGGATGGGAGATCCCATTTCCAGGAAATGAGCGGCGGGCAGATCAATGCCACAGAGCTGATTGCATCCCTAATCTGCAAGTCGGACAGCCTGGTAGAGGGCATCCAGTATGTGCAGGGACTGGTGGACGGCTCGATGACGATATTGCTGATGACCAAGGATTGCCTTTACGCAGCCAGGGATAAATATGGGCGTACCCCAGTGGTGATTGGGAAACGGGAGGATGGATATTGCGTTTCTTTTGAAAATTTTGCGTATATTAATCTGGGCTATACCCATGACCGGGAGTTAGGCCCGTCAGAGATTGCCAAGATTATGCCGGATGGGGTGGAGACTGTCAGCCCTCCAGGAAATGAGATGAAAATCTGCTCTTTCCTGTGGGTCTATTATGGCTACCCAACTTCTTCTTATGAAGGGGTCAACGTAGAAGAGATGCGCTACCGCTGCGGGGGCATGCTGGCCAAGCGGGACGGCGGGCAGGTGGAGCCGGATATTGTGGCAGGGGTGCCGGATTCTGGGATTGCCCATGCCATCGGCTATGCCAACGCGTCCGGGATCCCCTATGCAAGGCCGTTTATTAAATATACGCCTACCTGGCCCCGTTCCTTTATGCCGACGAACCAGAGCCAGAGGGATTTGATTGCGCGCATGAAACTAATCCCGGTGCAGGAGCTGATTGAAGATAAGAAGCTTCTGTTGATTGATGATTCCATCGTGCGGGGGACACAGCTGCGCGAGACTACAGATTTCCTGTATCGGAGCGGGGCGAAGGAAGTGCATGTCCGGCCTGCCTGCCCTCCGCTGCTGTATGGGTGCAAATACCTGAATTTTTCCCGTTCCAAGTCGGATTTGGATTTGATTACCCGACGGGTGATCCAGGAGCGGGAAGAGGAAGTGACGCCGGAATTGCTGGCAGAATATGCAGATCCGGAGAGCGCGAAGTATGACGAGATGGTAGGCGAGATTCAGAAAAAGCAGAATTTTACCACCTTGCGTTACCATCGGCTGGACGATCTGGTGGAATCCATCGGCCTGCCTTGCTGCAAGCTGTGTACGTATTGCTTTGATGGGAAAGAGTGAAGACAGAAAAGAAGATAAGGGAAGTTTGGATTTGGCGGGAAAGAAGCAGATAAAGCCAAGCTGCAGGAATAGCGGCACAGAAAAGAAAGAGGTTGGGAAATGGGAATGACATTAGAGGAAATTGGGCAGAGAGCCAAAGCGGCGGAGAACGTGCTGCGCACATTGCCGACAGGCAGGAAAAATAAGGCTCTGGAGGCGGCCGCGGAGGCGCTCCTAGCACAAAAGGACATGCTTTTGGCGGCAAATGCCAAAGATATAGAAGCGGCAAAGGCAAACCAGATGGCCTCTGGGCTGGTGGATCGCCTGCTGCTGACAGAGGACAGGATTGGGCAGATGGCAGAAGGGCTGCGGCAGATTGCCGGGCTGGACGATCCGGTGGGAGAGGTGCTGTCGATGCGCCAACGCCCCAATGGCCTGCAGATTGGACAGAAGCGGGTGCCGTTGGGTGTGATTGGCATTATTTACGAATCCCGCCCCAATGTGACGGCAGATGCATTCGGCCTCTGCTTTAAGGCGGGCAATGTGGTGATCCTCCGGGGCGGGCGGGACGCCATCCATTCCAACCAGGCAATCATGGAGGCATTGCAGGGCGCTTTAGAAGCGTGTGGCCTTCCGCGGGATGCCATTCAGCTGATTACAGATACCAGCCATGAGACGGCGGAAAGGTTTATGCGGATGAATGGCTATGTGGACGTGCTGATTCCAAGGGGCGGCGCCGGCCTGATCCGTACCGTGGTGGAGAAAGCTACCGTTCCGGTGATTGAGACAGGGACGGGCAACTGCCATATTTATGTGGATGAAACGGCGGATCTGGACATGGCCGTGGAGATTATCTTTAATGCCAAGACGCAGCGTATTGGCGTCTGCAATGCCTGCGAGTCCCTGGTGGTCCATGAAAAGGTGAAGGATGCCCTCCTGCCCAGGCTGGCGGCAAGGCTTAGTCAAAAGGCGGTGGAACTAAGGGGGGATGAGGGCAGCAGGGAGGCCTGCAGCGATATCTTGCCTGCTTCGGAGGAAGATTGGGGCACGGAATACCTGGATTATATTTTGTCTGTCAAGACAGTCGCTGGCATTGACGAGGCGATTGCGCATATCAACCGCTATAATACTGGCCACTCCGAAGCCATTATCACCCGCGATTATGCCAATTCCAGGAAATTCCTGGATGGGATTGACGCAGCGGCAGTCTATGTGAATGCCTCTACCCGTTTCACGGATGGGTACGAGTTTGGATTTGGCGCAGAGATCGGCATCAGCACCCAGAAGCTCCATGCCAGGGGGCCGATGGGCTTAAAAGAGCTGACCAGCGTCAAATACATTATCTACGGGGACGGGCAGGTGCGTCCCTGACGCGTTAGGAAGATTTTTGTTTCAAAATTGTTACAATGGAGAAAAGTATGGAAGCAGTATACCAAATCTTATCAGAAGGGCAGGTTACCCCTGGCCTTTTCTCCCGCTTTACACGCCGGCAGGTGGTTAGCCGCTGCTGGCGCAAGGAGGCAGGGGAATGGAGGCTTAAGGATGTCCCCTTTATTGACGACTGGAAGAAAGAAGAGTATGATTTCCTGGTAAAATGCTTGAAGAATACCATCCGCACGGGCGGGTTTGTTTTTGGCGTGTTTTATGAGGGCAGCCTGATTGCTTTTGCTTCGGTAGAGAGCAGGCGCTTTGGCTCATGCCTGCAATATGTCCAGCTTTCCAGCATCCATGTGTCTTGTGAATATAGGGGAAGGGGCGTCGGCAAGAAGCTGTTTCGATGCGCCATCATCGCCGGGCAGAAACTGGGGGCAGGGAAACTCTATATTTCTTCCCATTCCGCAGAGGAAACCCAGGCGTTTTATCATAACATGGGCTGTGTGGAAGCAGAGGAGTATGACAGGGAACTTACAGAAGCAGAGCCATGTGATTGCCAGTTGGAGTATGCCCTGCCACCCCAAAAGTAAGGAGAAAAATATGACGGCAGATCAATTATATGAAGTTTCGTTTGAATATAAGAAAACAAAATTATGGAAAGCCATGCGGGAGGAAGAGATATTTGCCATCAACCTGTCTGGAGGCAGGATGGGATACGTCAGCATCCTGGGGGCAAGCGGCGGGCTCTGCGGATTGGCGCTGTATATCGGGGAAGAGGGGATTGGCAGCTTCCGCAGGATTTTAGAGGCGGATCCTTTCAGCCTGTCTCCGAATGAACTGCAGGAGTACCTTTTCATGCAGGAAAGCCTGCAGTGCGTCTATGAGACAAAGGACAGCTTAAGCCCCGAAGAACAGGAAGAAGTCAGGCATTATGCCCGCTTCCATGGAATCAGGATTTCCGGCAAAAACGCCTATCCCCAGTTTATGAAATATACGCCTTATTACTGCCCCTGGCATCTGCGGGAGGATCAGGATAAAAAAGATATTGTCAGGGCTATGTCGGCAGCCCTTGAGATGGCCAGGCTGCTGGAGGGAAGGCATTCTTATGAGCTGGGCCTTCAGCCAGTCAATGCCTTGACGGAGGAAGTGCCGATGCTGGAATGGACGGATGGGAAATATGAGCAGAAGACGGCTGTCCTTCCCAAAAGCCGTAAGCCAGAGTGGCCTGCGCCCAAGCCGTCAAATGACATTGCCATTGCCAATATCAAGAGAATAAAAAAGTCAGGGACATGGGAATGTGGCCTTGTCCGCTGCCCACGGCCAGTGCGTGATGGGAGAGACAGGCAGAAAGCCCCCTACTTTCCCTTGGTGCTGTTAGCCGTGGATGCCAGCACAGATCAGATTCTGCCGGTTGATCTGGCAGAACATTTTGAAGAGAAGCCGCAGGAGCTGCTGGAAATGTTTCTGGATGCCTTATTGCAGGCAAAGGTCTGCCCGAAAGAGATGAAAGTGCCGGATCAGCGCAGCTACGCTTTTATAAAGGCCTTCTGTGAGAGGATGAAGGTGAAGCTTTGCATAGAGGAGGAACTGCCCGCATTAGAAGCAGCGGAGTGTGATTTCATGGAGCATTTTGGGCTGGATGAAGAAGATGAGATGCAAGTCGTTGCCGATACGGTGCGCGCTATCCTAGAGCTGGAGCCAGAGAAATTAAGGGAGGTGCCGGAGGAAATGGTGGCGCAGATGAAGCTGATGGCGGAGATGGGCGTCCTCTCCAGGGAAACGGAAGAGCGGCTGAACGAGATTTTTGGGCCGGTGACCCCCAAATCCAGCAAAATCCGTGAATTTGAGCCGAAGGCAAAGAGGGCGCCTTCCAAGGAGACTTATGTAATCAGTGTTTCCATCCGCACAGGATGCTACCGCCATATTCGGATTTCCGGGAAAGAGACATTGCTGACGCTGCATGAGGCCATCCAGAAAGCATTTGGCTTTGATGACGACCATGCCTATGTATTTTTTATGGACAACGTAAGGTGGAGCCGTGAGGACTGCTACTATGCAGAAGGAGTAGGGGAAGGGCAGCCGACGGTCAGCCAGAAGCGGCTGGATGAGCTGGGGCTGGAAAAGGGGACGAAATTCAAATACCTGTTTGACTTTGGGGACGAATGGCAGTTCCAGTGCAAGGTGCTGCGGGTTTTGGAGAAAGAGACAGAAAGATTTGACATTATCAAGACGGTAGGGGATGCGCCGGTTCAGTATGAGGATTGGGACTGACGTGTTCCTTTGTGATAGGAGCCTGTACTAGTACATCGAATAGAAAGGCAGAGGGAATCGCTATGTTGTATGATGATGAGAAAGACTATGTGATGCGGATGATTAAGGAAGCCGCAAGGGTAATGTTTTCCGTTCTGCTGGGCAAAAAATATACGCAGGTAGAGCTGGAGCAGGAGGGGAAGTTTGAAGTCTCTGGGAGAGGGGTGGACTCCTATAAGGAACTGATTGACCGGGGAGAAATCAATGAGGCGGAGAACCTGCTCCTGGATGAACTTGACTACACGAACCAGGAGGAGGTGGCGGCTGCGGTTCTCATCTATCAGTACATGGGCGAGAAGGGGGAGGAGTTTCTGAGGATGCATCAGTACTCGCAGGAGGAAGTGCTGGATGGGCTGGAACAGCTGGGGAAAAAGGCGGGGTATGAAGGGGTAGTGCGTCCGCAAGGGTATTAGCTCCCCGAACCGGCTGGCGCTGGCTGCGAAAGTTAATCTTGTATACCGTTTCATACAGCGGTATTATTGTAAAATAGCATTGGGATAAAGGAGAGGCCTGGAAGGATGTATCAGGAGATAGAGTTGGATCAGATGGATGTAAGGCAGGAGCCGCCGCTGGAGGAGCCGGGGCGGCAGTATTATTTTATGGCAAAATGCCGCCAATTGCTGCAGGCGATGGAAGCGGAATTGGGGAGGAAGCCTACATTTTTTGTGCAGACGTTTGGCTGTCAGATGAATGCCCGGGATTCGGAGAAGCTGTCAGGCATTCTTAAGGCCGTGGGATATGTGCCGGCAGACAGTGAAGAGGCAGATTTTGTTATTTATAATACTTGTACTGTGCGTGAAAACGCCAATAATAAAGTGTGGGGGCGTCTGGGATATCTGAATGCGGCTAAGAAGCGCAATCCCCATAGGAAGATTGCCCTTTGCGGCTGCATGATGCAGGAACCGGAAGTAATTGAAAGGATTCAGAAGAGCTATCCGTTTGTGAATTTGGTTTTTGGGACGCATAATATTTATAAATTTGCGGAATTGCTTTTTTTGGCTCTGCAGCAACAGGATGCGGTGATTGATATTTGGAAGGATACGGACAGGATTGTCGAGGATCTGCCGATGGAACGGAAATATTCCTTTAAATCTGGGGTGAATATTATGTTTGGGTGCAATAATTTCTGTAGTTATTGTATCGTGCCTTATGTGCGCGGCAGGGAGCGCAGCCGCAGGCCGGAGGATATTGTCCGTGAAATCCGCCGTCTGGCGGCAGACGGCGTGGCCGAGGTCATGCTCCTGGGGCAGAATGTCAATTCTTATGGCAAGAACCTGGAGCCGCCGGTTCGTTTTGCGGATCTGCTGCGGGAGGTGGAGCAAATCGAAGGCATTTCCCGCATCCGCTTTATGACTTCCCACCCAAAGGATCTTTCGGATGAGCTGATTGAGGTAATGGGGGCGTCGAGCAAAATCTGTAAGCACCTGCATCTTCCCCTGCAGTCAGGCAGCAGCCGTATCCTCAAACAGATGAACCGCCGTTATGACAAAGAGCAGTACCTGTCCCTGGTGGAGAAAATCCGGGCAGCTGTTCCGGATATTGCTTTGACAACGGATATTATTGTGGGGTTTCCGGGCGAGACGGAGGAGGATTTCCAGGAAACGATGGATGTGGTGTACAGGGTAGGCTATGACAGTGCCTTTACGTTTATCTATTCCAAGCGCACGGGGACGCCTGCGGCGGCGATGGAACAGCAGGTGCCAGAGGATGTGGTGAAGGAACGCTTTGACCGTCTGCTCACAGAGGTGCAGCGCATTGCCGCACAGAAGGCAGAGCGCCTCATGGGACGGACAGAGGCCGTGCTGGTAGAAGAGGTGAATGCGCGGGCTTCCGGGCTGGTAACAGGGAGATTAAGTAATAATTTAATCGTGCATTTTCCAGGGACAGAAGATTTGATTGGCAAGTTGGTGAATGTGAAACTGAAGGAATGCAAGGGGTTTTATTTCTTTGGAGAGGCAGTGAGGTAATGATGTATTCCTATATTAAGGGAGAATTAGTGGAAATCCAGCCGGAGTCTATTGTGGTGGAGGCTGGGCAGATTGGCTATGAGATCCGTATGCCCGCCAATATGGTTGGCCGGCTGGGCGGGATTGGCCAGTCGGTGAAGGTGTATACCTATCTTCATGTGAAAGAGGATTTGATGGAACTGTATGGGTTTCTAAGCCGGGACGATCTGCAGGTCTTTCGGCTGCTGCTGGGGGTGAATGGGATAGGCCCGAAAGGGGCGCTGGCGATCTTGACCGCCTTAACGCCTGATGATTTGCGGATTGCCGTCTTGGGCGAGGATGCAAAAGCGATTGCCAAAGCCCCAGGCATCGGCAGCAAAACGGCGCAACGGGTAATCCTGGAGTTAAAAGACAGGCTAAGCCTTGTCCCGGTAGCAGGGAACGCATCCCCAGCCGCCCAGGCTATTTCACAGGATTCCTCTTCTGCGGTCAAGGCTGAGGCCGTGCAGGCGCTGGTGGCGCTGGGCTATTCTTCCTCGGAGGCCTGGAAATCTGTGGGCAAGATTGAGCTTGCCCCGGAGATGACGGTAGAAGAACTGCTGAAGCTTTGCTTGAAGCAGATGTCTTTTCTGTAGAGGACGGTATAGGAAGGGTAGTTGTGAACTATCATGGCTGTGGAAGCCGCACCATATGTTCTTTCTATTTTTTATTTCGCTTGAAAACACGCCCTTAAATTAGGGCGTGTCGTAATTTTTATGTATTCTGCAAACTTACCAGCTCATCAATGGGCATATAGACCTGCTTATCCTCATCAATCTGATGTGTTTCGTGATATTCCCTATCGGCCTTTACTACGGCATTTAGCTTTTTTCGCTCAATTTGTCCTTTTGCCTGCGATAGCATTTTAGTTTGCTGTGATTTTCTAAAAGGAATGTGTTGTCCATCTGTATGTAGCTGTCCCTGTCGATCACCGTTTCTGCCGGATTTGTTGCGTATATCGGCTTGTTCTCCCATTTAAATGCTTTCCATTCCTTTCCTCTTAAGGATTCCAGCTGGGCTATTTCCACTACATTTAATTCGTGGTTCACGCCGACAACCAAATATGGGTGTGCCACCGAAGAAACATTGCCGCTATTCTTGTATCGTATCTTCAAGCTAAGAACCTGCCCAAAGACGTGCATTTCCTTCATAAAATTTCCTGCCATTTTTTGTCTGTAATTTTTTGGTAAACAACTTCCGTTCCGGGTCTTTGCTCAAAAAATATTCAGCAACGTCAATTGCCCTAAGCACACATATCACCCTTTTCATCTGTAACATTTATTATAGGTGAATCCTATAAGAAAATCAAGAGTATTTTGGTTTTCATGTCATCACTATCTGGACACAGCCAAAAACCAGAGCTATGTCACATCCATGTATAATTATTTTTGGATAAATAGCAAGAATGTCCCAAAATAAAACAGATAAGATAAGTTAGGAGGATAGGATGGGAGATTACAGAGTGGAATCTGTAGCCTCCCATCTTTTTTATGCAAGATGGAGCTGTTCTTTTAATGCGTCCTGTAAAACTTTTGAGAGGCTGATGTTATGCTCTTCTGCTTCTTTCGCAAACCATGCCGGGATGGAGAGCATTTTCTTTACTGCCCGAGTGTCGCGCCGGTATGCGTTCATGTCCGTGGAGATATACGTTGTCTGCCCATCTTCTGTAGAAATGTCAGCAATATTGGATGGAGCAGGGATTTCCTGGCTGTTTTCTGAAAGGCTGACCAGGTACAGGCCTAACCTGACAGGCGAAAATGGCGTATCATTTCGGCAAGTATAAGGAGAAAGAGAATAGGGAGGTGGCATTGTGCCAATAAAATCCATTGAAATTTGCAATGTCATGGGATTTTGCAGGAAAGGGAGGAAGAATAACCAATATTCCCTGGAAAACCCAACAGGAAACGATGGTATTACAGCTGGATTTGAGCTGCAGTTTTGTGATGGGATCAATGGTAAAGGCTTCCTTGCCAGAAACCCGTGAAATTTCAGGAATTATGCAGGGCATTCTTGAGAAAATCAGCAATGCCATTGACGGAACGGTCATTTTGGAGGACGACTCTTTTTACGTGTTGAAAAGGGATGGAAAGAAAATAGATTTTTCGCTGGAAGCGGAGGGGCTGAGAAAAATAGGGCTTTTGTGGAAGCTGATCCGTAATGGTTTATTAGAAGAAGGGTGCATTCTCTTATGGGATGAGCCAGAGGCAAATCTGAATCCAGAATTATAGCCACTGGTTGCGGAAATTTTATTGGAATTACAGAGAAATGGCGTACGGATTTTTGCTGCAACACACAATTATAATTTTGCAAAATACTTAGAAATTCGGCGCACGGAGGAATGGCAGGTGATGTTCCATAATCTATATAAAGGAACTGGCAAACTGCCGGAGGCAGAAGGGAATCTTTTCCCTGGCGCGATGGCGGGGATAATAATATCTACGCTCAGTCTGCAGGCCGAATGGAAGATAT
>Ga0137306_104122_pt1 | contig 10214 bp, 9 predicted proteins | sample Inofroosms_March_FD_97187 | JGI IMG/M metagenome (GOLD analysis project Ga0137306, IMG submission 97187) | Mouse cecal microbial communities from Vienna, Austria - N-Acetylneuraminic and N-Acetylglucosamine D2O microcosms_March | ecosystem: Host-associated > Mammals > Digestive system > Large... | reverse complement strand
GGAAATAATAATTTTATAGAGGGAAGAAGTGTTTTTAATGGAACAGTGGATGATGCACAACGGTTAGTGGATAACTTTGCAGGTACGGGAGAGTGGATAGGTACAAATAAGGAACGTGTTAACTTTGGTGAAGTAATAGGACAGTATGTAAATCCAACAACAAATGAAGCGGTTGATACAACAGTGGGAATAATCCATTATTCAAAAACAGGAACACATATTGTTCCTGCACAACCGATATAGTAGAAAGAGGTGAAAATTTGTTTTTTTCAGATAACGAGAGAAGAATTATGGAAAATCTTTTCTTATCAATTAATGATAATGCAACTCAAATCTATATACTAACATATTCAGACGGGGATATTATCGAAGCACAAGTAGATACGTGTTATGAAACAGATAATGGATTAGATGATGATGACCCTGATTATGAAGAATACCATGCATGTGCAATGAAAATTGTAAAAATTATTGTCGACAAAACTCAAAAACTTAAAGAGGGTAATCTAATAGAAATTAATTATCATAATTATCCTCAACAGATAAAAAATTCAGAAGGTAATGTATTATAAAAATGAAATAACATATATAGTATGTAACAACGTAAAAATTTTGTCCGCATTTTCCTTGACACTCCCTAAACACCCATGTTACAATGGCACTCACCAGGGGGTATAAGGGGGAAGCAAATTTCTTTCACAACTAAAAAAACACGGTAGCAGCGGTATTTCAAGACCTTAAAAAGTCATGAAATACCGCTGATTTTCTGTATGTTTTATAAGTCAGATAGTTGCATTAGCAGGGAAAAACAGCACTGCATACTCATCCGGAAAACAACTGCCGCATAAGCAGATTCTTGTGCTTGCATGGCATCTATCCACTGCATTATGACTTTTCGCTGTTCATTCGATAAATCAAGTTTTTTGTATTGCTCGTTGAGTTCCTTTTCCTGCATTGTAGCTTCCATATAATCGGCATCTTGTTTGACGTTTTGATAAATATTGTTGTAAGGTCGTTCTTCTAAGTAATTGAAGAATAGTTGAAAAATATTCATGCTCATTATGAATTGCACCTCCCTTTTGATAACATACAATACCGCAGGAGAGAAAATCTATCCATTCACAGAATTCAATGAAAATCAGCAGAATAAATAAAGCAGAATAGACAAAAGAGTGTCCATGGCATAAAAAATCCCCTGATTTAGAGAAAAGTTATGCCATGACGGACAGCCTCCAACGGCTCTGCCAGTGGGCGTTTCATTGAGTGGTGCCGTGTTTTTGGCACCACTCCTTTAACCTGCACTATTTTTGACCCTACTTATTTTGGCAGTATCTTAAGAAATCATGTCTCTCACATTTCCCCAACAAGGTTTGAATTTTTCATTATGGGCACTACCTCTACCTCGGTCTTAAAATCGCACACAGGGGCAACACAGGCTCTCACAGGGGCAAGAGCAAGTTGGTTTGTGTGGCGGGAAAGTAAAATTGTGCATTATTACCGTTTTTTCTCTGTTGTGGTCTTTTGGCATAAAGCCAATTCTGCCCATTTTTATGGTTTAAATAAAAAAAATGCTCCCCAGTCGAAAATTTACTTGCAACCTTTCCTTGTCAGAGTTAACATCACACACCACGAAGGAGAGTTCTTCTGTTTCGTGTCCTGTGTTCTGCAGGGTGTCCTAAAATCCAGAAACCCAAAATGGATTGGCTGAATCACCCGTGCCGATCTCGTTGCCCAGTGCGTAATTCGGGGATACTGGCTTATCAGTTGAGGTTGCCTGTATTTTGAAGTCAAAGATTGGAGGAGTTTATGTACGACAAAACAAAGTATATCTACGTGGGGTTAGACCTCCACAAGGAACAGCACACGGCAGTCATCATGGACTGCTTTAACGAAAAACTTGGAGAGATTACTTTCAGAATAAGCCCTCCGAGTTTGGAAAATTAATTACCAAATGTAAAAAGTATTGTACTGACGGTAAGGGAATTGTTTTTGCGTTGAAGAATTCTTATGGCTATGGCAGGGCATTGGCTGCATGGCTGATTGAAAAACTACATTGTAAAGGACGTAAACCCTGCATTGTCCTATGCATACCAAAAGAGCGTACCACAGTACAAAAAGAACGACAGCTATGACGCACAATGCGTTGCTAGAGTTGCCATTAATGAACTGAACAAATTACCTGATGCTATGCTGGAAGACATGTACTGGACACTCAGTCAGTTGATAAACCACAGGGCGAATTTAAAGACACATCAAATTCGTTTGAAAAACCAATTACATGAGCAGGTCTGTGTAGCTTATCCAAGCTAAAACAGTTTTTTCAGGACATTGCCAGACCAACAGCACTTTACTTATGGGAACATTATCCCCCTCCAAGACAAGATTATTGAGAGGGAATACAGTGGAGGAACTGTCAGAGGAATTAATTCTGGTCAGCCATAATCAGTTTTCTGCACGTAGGTGTCAGAAGATATTGGATGCTGTAAAGGCAGACGGAGATACCACAAGGGGTTATCAGCCAGAGCAGGATGAAATTACGAGAGGGCTGGTACATGATATAAGGCATTATGTTGCACAATTAGAAGAGATAGACAGGGGAATTGCAGACTTTCTTCCGAAGTTTAAGTGTATGCTGAACATCATTTCCGGTGTCAGTGATACCACGGTCGCAAAGCTACTTTTGGAGATTGGGGACATTAAATGATTCTCCAATGCGGATAAGTTAGCCAATTTTGCAGGAATTGCACCTGTGAATTTTTCATCCGCAGGAAAAGGTAACGCTAAACCCTCAAAACAGGGTAACAGAAGATTGCAGGGAACCATATACTTCTATGCAATTCAGATGATTCAGCTATTTTCCAAGGGCATGGCGAGGAATCTGGCTTTCTATGCGTATTGTCAGAAGCAGTTAGCTAGAGAAAAAAGTAAGCCACAGGCATTAATATTGATTTCCAGAAGGTTAATCAGTATTATCTATTGAATGCTTAAAAACAAGACAGAGTATCGGATGCCAAAAGTTCAGGAAAACCGTAATTAAGAAACAGATTTTTATAGTAAAGCCAGAAAAAGGATGGTAAAATTTTAGGCAGTGAAAACCATTGCTTTGAAGGGTGTTGATTTTTTCAATGAGAATGGAACTGCTTCGAAAATCATAAGCCGTCTGACTTGATGTCAAGGGTGGCAGTTTAACAATTATGGAGGGGGAAATTATTCTACCAGTGAAATAAATGCAGCACAGTATATGGTAGATCCAATTGTTGTGAAAGATGATTAGCTGTGACGAAATAGTTAAATACTCTACACAGTTATTTAGAATGCATCAATTGACGAAAGTATTATTTTTACTAAATACGGTGGAAAAGCAATGAGTAATTATTGGGAGATTTATTATGTAGAGAATGATTTGCCAGTAGGGTGGAGTGGCGAAAAAAGATTCTAACCAACAGAAAAGCAGGGAGATGGATATCAATAGTCTGCAAATAAAAAGTCAAGCAGAAATTTGCGAACTTTGAAAATTTTATACAGGTTGAAAAATAAGCACTACAAAAAGACCACCGAAGAACGCTGGCCTGATGGAAAGTGGGAACATTTATTTAAATCTCTTCGGTTTCTGCAATCGTGGAAAGATATTCCTTTACCCGTCCGTAATAAATGCGGAGAAACTTGTTTGCCCCGGCAGTCATGTAGACATAGTAGGGCTTGCCCTGCGCCCGCTTTTTATCCATAAAGGCGTAAACGGCATCATCAGCAGGGGAACGCTTGATAAGCCCGTCCATGATCTGGAAAAGGGTCTTGCGCAGATAAGGAGAACCTTTCTTTGTGGTAGGCACACTTTTCTGGATATGCTGCCCGGAATCGTTCTTCCCGGGATCAACACCGGCAAAAGCGGTCAGCGCCCCGCGGTGTGTGAAACGCGTCACATCCCCGATCTCAGCCATAAGCTGTGGGCCAAGGGTAGGGCCCACGCCGTCCATTGCCATAACAACAGGGTATTCAGGCAGTGTGGATGCGGTTTCGTTCATTTTCAGGCGGAGGGATTCCACGGTTGCGGAAGCGGTGTCCAGCATTGCCACAGCCTGCCGTACCAACAGTTTCGTGCTGTCATCCTTTGGGAATACGGCGATCATGTCAGAGGAAAGCTGATAGATATCCGCTGCTTTGGCGGTGCTAAAGTTATAGCCTTTCCGCCTGCACCAGTTCTGGTAATGCTCCGTAAAGGCATCCAGAGACTTGGAGCGGACACAGTCTACATGCCAGTAGGTATGGACAAAGTCCACCCATTTCTGGCTGCCGTCTTCACGGGCAGGGCTGTCAAAGAAATCATTTGCACCCGGATAGGTCTGGTCGAGCAGGGCAATGAGGTTGTTCTTCATGGCAGTCTTCTGATTCATGTAGAAACCGAACTGGCGGTTCATGGTCTTTAGTTGGTTGCGTGTTTTATCCATGTTTCCATACTGCTTCAGTTTTGCCCATCGGTCAAGGGTATAGCGGGCGATTTTTTTAGAATCGGCCTTGTCGGTCTTGGGAGAGCGCAGGGAATCATCTCCGAAGTCTTTGATGAGCATGGGATTTACTGCACTGACAAAGATGCCGGCATCAGAAAGCCATGTGGCAATCGGTTCATAGTACCTTCCAGTGTGCTCCATACAGACTTTTGTTTCCCCGTCAAGTCCTCGTATCAGATCGATCAGGTCATTGATCGCGGATTGTGTGTGCGGAATGTCGCGGGGAGACATGACGACAATATCGCCGGGCCTGCGGATAGTAACAGTGCTTTTGCCTTTGGAGACATCAATACCAACAGCGTTCATAACAGATACTCCTTTGAGATGTATTAGCAATGGTCAATACCAGATTTACTCATTGCCTGTTCAATCTACTGGGTATCACACGAACGCCTTAAGGTTCAACCTGCATAAAACGAATGCTGCGAATGAGGGCTGGTTAGCTGACTATTCTACGGACGTAAAGTCCTAGGAGATATCGGCCAGACCTATTGCCTTACTCATTCTAACAGCTTAAGCAACAAGATGGATAATTCCTTACTGGCTGTAAGGGGTATTAACCATAAATACATTGTAGTAGGAGGATATGGTAAAGATGAAAACAAGCGAGTTACAGCTTACAAATGATTGGGATAAAACATTTCCCCAAAACAACAGAGTTGAACATAAAAAGGTGACTTTTTACAACCGCTACGGAATAACATTAGCGGCAGATATGTATAAACCAAAGGATGCAAAAGGCATATTGCCGGCAATCGCCGTTTCCGGTCCTTTTGGAGCTGTTAAAGAGCAGGCTTCCGGATTGTATGCACAGACAATGGCTGAAAAAGGGTTTTTGACTGTCGCATTTGATCCGTCCTATACAGGGGAGAGTGGTGGGCAGCCCCGCTATATGGCATCTCCGGATATCAATACAGAGGATTTTATGGCAGCCGTAGATTTTCTGTCCGTGCAGGAAGATGTTGATCCGGATAAGATTGGAATTATTGGTATCTGTGGCTTTGGCGGTATGGCGCTCAACGCAGCAGCTTTGGATACCAGAATTAAAGCAACTGTTACTTCCACTATGTATGACATGACCAGAGTTGCCGCCAATGGTTACTTTGATTCAGAGAACAGTGAGGAAGCACGTTTTGAAAAACGCAAGGCATTGTGCGCACAGAGAACCATTGATTATAAAAATGGAAGTTACGCCCATGAAGGGGCTTTGCCGGATGAAGCGCCGGAAGGCGCGCCTCAGTTTCTTATTGACTATATTGCCTACTATCGTAACCGTGAGCGTGGCTTCCATTCCCGTTCGCAAGGAGACGGTAATGGCTGGAATGTAGTCGGGACACAGTCATTTCTCAATATGCCGATTTTGCAGTACAGCAATGAGATTCGCAGTGCAGTGCTGATGATTCATGGGGAAAATGCCCATTCCTGTTATTTTAGCAAGGATGCCTATGCTAATATGACGGACGGCAGTAAGTATCAGGAAAATAAGGAGCTGATGATTATTCCGGGGGCAGTCCATACGGACTTATACGACAATCCGGATTTTATTCCTTTTGAAAAAATTGTCGATTTCTTCAATAAATACCTGAAATAGAGAATATACAACCATATAGTCATTGGGCCTATTTAACCACTATTATTCCTAAAACCAATACAATATCATTCAATATAGATATTTGCTATCTAACTGTTTTTGATTTATATTTAAAAGCAGAGAATAAGCGGATCTATAAGAATGGATAAGTGTTGGTTTTAGGATTTTTTATTATGGCAGTAGAAAACATTTTATGTAGATTTTCTACTGTGGAGGGGGCAGTATGGCAGATACAGTACAAAAAGAAAACATCATGGGAACGCAGAAAATGAGTCAATTGGTTTTGTTCACCGGGATTCCCCTGATGATCAGTTTATTTATCAATTCCCTATATAACTTTGTAGATTCCATGTTTGTATCACAGGTATCGGAAAGAGCATTGACGGCGCTTTCTCTGGCAGCGCCGGTACAGCTTCTGGTATCTGCGCTGGGGCTTGGAAATGCGGTAGGCTTGAATGCAGTAATCTCCAAAGCACTTGGAAGGAAGGATACAGGGGAAGTGCGCAGGGCGGCAGATGCGGCGATTTTTATTGCCCTTTGTTCATGGGCTGTGATTGTCATATTGTGCCTGCTGTTTGTGAAACACTATTTTGCATGGCAGTCAGGCGGGGACGAAGCGATTGCAGGGTATGGCATTCAGTATCTTGCGGTATGTATGTTGTTTTCCCTGGGGCAGATGGGGCAGTGGGTATTTGACCGCTTTGTCATTGCAAGCGGGCGTTCAGGGCTGTTTTTATTCACCTTGTCCGCAGCATCTGTTACAAACCTGATTCTTGACCCGATTTTTATTTTTGGATTATTTGGGATGCCGAGGCTGGAAACATTAGGTGCAGCCATTGCTACAGTCATCGGGCAGACAGTAGGGATGTTTGCAGGGATTGTGATCAACCGTAAATGGAACAGGGAAATTCCTTTTGGATTTACGCTCCGTCCGGACAGGAGAAGTATCGTAAATATTTTGAAGGTTGGATTCCCTTCTACCTTGGTGCAGATCCTGACTTCCTTTGTGGGTATCCTGATGAACTCCATTTTAATTACATTTTCCTCTACTGCCGTGGCTGTCTATGGAATCTGCATACGCATCAATGGTATTTCAACGGTAGGAGTCCATGGGATTACGAACGGTCTGATCCCGATTGTGGCATATAATTATGGCGCGGAAGATAGGAAGCGTGTCTCCCATGCGATACAATGGTCGCTTTTGTATGGTGCTTTGTTTTATCTGCTCTTTTTTGCAGTGCTGGAGATTGTTCCCACATGGGTGCTGCGCATTTTTGAAGCTTCGGACTTTATGCTGGAGATTGGTATTCCGGCGCTTCGGATATTAGCCTTTGCGTGGCTTGTGGCGATTCCGGCACTGGTAATATCGGCGGGGCTGCAGGGATTATCCATGGGAATGGGCAGCATGATCCTCACGATGGCGAGACAGGCTGTTCTGCCGCTTCTGTTTGCGGGAATATTCAGCAGGACCGGAAATCTTGATCTGTTATGGACAGGTTTCATTTTGGCGGAATTTTTGGGGATACCGTTGGCGGCGTGGCTTTGGAAGAAAGGTTCCGGGCGGATACAGGGAGGGAAACTTGGATGAAAAAAGGATTGGTTATGGCAGCAGCAGTTATTCTGTTGATAAGCTTTGTCGGATGTGGAAGGCAGGTTTCAGATGCGGATGAGGGTTATTCTCCGGGCGGGCAAAGCGGGTCAGAAGGGGCAGGGAATTTGGATGGAATGGAAGATTCGGAGGAGACAGAGGCTTTAAAGGATAACACGGTAACAGTACAGGCAAGTTCTGAAATAGAGGAACTGGAGAAAGGACTATCTGCCGTCCGATATGAAGGAAATGATGGGTTTGGGGCATTTCTTTCCGGAGGAGGCGCAAAAACGGATGGGGAAGTCGTGCAGTTTTTGGCAAGCAGCTTTTTTGCGGGAAACCAGAGTGGTTTTACCATGAAAACACAGAGCTTTGGATGCAGCACTCTTTCCGTGCAGAATACAGAGGGCGGTTATTTGTTTGGCAGGAACTTTGACTGGAATGCCTGTGATGCCCTTGTGGTTACATCTTATCCGCAGGACGGTTATGCCTCCGTTTCCACGGTGAACATGGACTTCATCCGTCAGGGAGCGGGAATGGCCGACAGTTTGCTAAGTGATGAGATGATGACTATGGCAGCATTGTATGCACCCCTGGATGGCATGAATGAAAAGGGATTATGTGTATCTGTCAATATGATTCAGGACGGGGCGACTATTTCGCAGGATACAGGCAAAACGGATCTTACCACTACGACAGCCATCCGCCTGCTGTTAAACCAGGCGGCCACGGTGGAAGAAGCGCTTAAGCTGCTTTCGCAGTATGACCTCCATGCCTCTATGGATTATATGGTTCATTTTGCCATTGCGGATAGGGCTGGCAATAGTGTGGCGGTGGAATACATCAACAATGAAATGATTGTAACGGAGACTCCCGTACTGACAAACTTTTATCTGGCGGAAGGGGAAAAGCAGGGAATTGGTACAGGACAGTCCCATGAGAGGTTTGATATATTGACGGAAACGCTTGCAGGAAAACCATCAATGACTCAGGCGGAAGTCAGGGATGCGTTGGACAGTGTGAGCAAGGATAATTTTGGTGAGTTTGAATCTACAGAGTGGAGCATTGTGTTTGACCAGTCGGCTCTGACTGCTGCTTATTACCACAGGGAAAATTATGAAAAAGCTTACTTCTTTCAGATCAATGGAGAATAAAGTTCTTGAGATTAACATTCCAAAATCCTATGCAAATACATTCAATATAGGTATTTGCTATTTTATAAAAACGAGTATAGACTTTAGATATGATAAGTGAATTTACAAAAATGGAGGTGACAAGGCATGGCTGCTGGTATCAATTATTTCCGTCTTCTGTGGAACCTTTACAGGCAGAAAAGAAATACAGGCAGGAAGAAAGAGCAGGTTGTGAAGCTGCAGAAAAAGAAGCTGGAAAAAATGCTCTTATATGCCTATGATCATTCCCCTTATTACAGGAAGGCATTTGAGGCGGAGGGCATTTTCAGGGAAAATATCAGGACAATGCCCCTTGAGAAGTTTCCGGTGCTGGATAAGGGAATCCTGATGGAACATTTTGACGAGCTGGTAACGGAACAAAGTCTGAAGCAGGAAGAATTACTCAGATTTGATGAAAACTCAGAAGATGGCGGGGAAATATATCTTGACAAATACCATGTGGTACATTCCTCCGGTAGTACCGGAACGCCAAGGTATTTTGTATATGACAATGCAGCATGGGAACAAATGCTGATTGGTATCATCAGGGGGGCTCTTTGGGGAATGTCTATGGGATCTGTCCTGAGATTATTGGCAGAGAAGCCGAGAATCCTTTACATAGCAGCTACAGACGGGCGTTATGGCGGCGCTATGGCAGTGGGGGATGGAATCAGGGGTGTCCGTGCAGAGCGGAGGTTTTTGGATATTAGCACACCACTGGCAAAATGGAGTGAGGCAGTACGGGAGTTTCACCCCAATATTATTATAGGATACCCTTCTGCTGTCAAAATTCTGGCGGAACTGTCAGACAGGGAGAAGGAACCGCTGCATGTCAGGAGGGTAATCTCCTGCGGGGAACCTCTGAGTGCCGGACTGCGGAAGTTTCTTGAAAATGCGTTCCATGCAGAGGTAATCAATTTTTACGGTGCAAGCGAGTCCCTTGCCTTGGGGGTGGAACAGTGTGCGGATGAGGGAATGGTTTTATTTGATGACCTGAATGTGGTAGAAGTGGTTGATGGGGAGATGTATGTGACCTGCCTTTATAATTTCACGCAGCCGCTGATCCGATACCGTATATCCGACAAGCTTGTTCTGCATGAGGCAAAGACTGACACGGACTGCTTTTTTACAAGGGCGGATGTGCTGCTGTGTCGTAATGAGGATGTGTTATGGTTTGAAAGGCCGGACGGCAGCAGGGAGTGTCTGCACCCCCTTTCCATGGAGGGATTTTGCATGGAAGGGCTGCGGGATTATCAATTCTGCCAGACTTCTGCGACTTCCTTTGAAATGCTGGCTGAGATAGGGGAGTCGGCGGAACCGGTAAGGGTAACAGGGGAAATACTCAGGCAGGTAAGAAA
>Ga0137306_104121_pt1 | contig 10224 bp, 7 predicted proteins | sample Inofroosms_March_FD_97187 | JGI IMG/M metagenome (GOLD analysis project Ga0137306, IMG submission 97187) | Mouse cecal microbial communities from Vienna, Austria - N-Acetylneuraminic and N-Acetylglucosamine D2O microcosms_March | ecosystem: Host-associated > Mammals > Digestive system > Large... | reverse complement strand
TGCTGTGCTTCTTCCTGATTCAGTCCCGTAAACAGCACACTGTAATCTGATTTTTTCCCGATCCCAAGAGCGACGATCGCAATCAGGACAATTACAGCCGTACCTGCCAGAATCCCCAAAATAAGATTTCGGGTTTTTTTCGACATCTTCTTCCAGTTTTCCCGCAGATTCTGCCAGCTTTCCTTCATATTACCCACAATTTCATCCAACCTTCTGACTTTATTAAAACCGGTGGAAACTTCTGTTTCTTCTCGTTTTTCTGTTTCCGCCGCATATCATTCCATTAAACATTAATCTTAATCAATTCATTATATGCTTCCAGCGTCTTATTGCGAAGGGTGAGCAGCACATCCACTGTCAAACCTGCTTTCGCTTCCGCAATCGGAAGTGTGTGTGCATCGTCCAGCTGGCCGGTAGAGAGCAGATACTGTTTGTTCTCCACATCTGCCTGCGTCTCTTTTACCTGATCAATCGCATTTTTGAACACATCAGTAAAGAGCGCCATCTGACTGTTCGACCGCGCTTTGTTCTCCTGACCGCTTACACTCCCTGCACTCCCTATATTACCTATATCGTTCCAAATTGTCATGGGCGTGATAAATTCTGTCTCCATATTATGTATCTCCTTTTCCTCTGTCCTTTTATTATATAAACCTTCTCTTCATTCTATGTCTACTAATACCCGATGCCTTCCGACCCGGCGCGGTATGCTTTCTCTGCAATGATTATATAATAACTCTCACACTGACAACAATCTGATTTTTTATCATCTCCCCGTACTTTTACTGATAAAATATCCTTGTTACCGTCTGCCCCGACGCCATCAGCCGCTTTTCTGCAATACAAATTCATAACAGGTCGAAAAAACAACACATCTGCAAACTACAGCCCCACAAATACCCCGGCATATATGCAGGGGTACTCACGGTCCGCAGCATAACAGATGGTAAAAACCATTAGAATGAACGCGCTGCACTTTTCAAACGGTTGATATCATTGGTTATGGAATTCAGTATATACTGATATTCATACGCTGTCCGCACCAGATCCACCTGCTCCTGGTCCATATCTACATTGTTCCCGTCCAGCTTCGTGGTCTCCGATCTGGTGGTATGAAGTCTTAATCTGGTGGACTGAATCGCATCCGCCACTTTTTCTCTTGGAGATCGGGAAGCGTTCGCATCCAGCAGCCTTGATTTCAGTTCATCTTCAAATGTTATGTACTGGGACTTGAATCCCGGAGTGTCGTCATTGGCAATATTATTAAGTGTCACCTCCTGTCTCGCCCAGAGATAGTCAAGCACTTTCTCTGACAGTGTGACACCGTTTCCATATATTCCTGACATGTCTGTCCCTCCTGACGTCTATAATACCTACACAGCCTAATTGTATATTATCATATCATTTTATTTACATAAAAGCAAGAATATCGATATATAAATTTGTGGAAAATGTGTGTTTTTTACATCTTTTTTTATGTCGCAGGCCATTCCTTTACAAGATATTAATTTCTCCGTCATTTCCTGCCAATTTTATTCCCAGCGCATTCCATTTTTAGTAATACATCACAAAATCCGCTTTCTTTTCAGCGGATTTTGCATGTTTAAGTCAATTGAGTTTTATTTTGTCAACAGAACCCAAACACAGGCCCGCAGATACTCTGCAGGCCTGCCAAACTACCTCATCTGTTAATTCTTCAACCGGAAACTTCCGATCAGCTTCTTCAAAAGCTGTGCCTGACTTGCAAGCTCTTCGCTGGCTGCCGCACTTTCTTCAGAAGTAGCGGAATTCGACTGCACAACCGTGGATATCTGCGATATACCATTCTTGATTGTGTTGATCGCCAGTTCCTGTTCCTGAGACGCCTCGGAAATCTTCTTAATATTCCTGGTAACATTTTCTGCGCCTTCCACAACGGAGCCCAGAGATTCCTGCGTCTTCCCGGTCAGCATGGAACCGTTCTCCACTACCCGGAGCGTCTTTTCAATCAGCGCCGTGGTATCCTTCGCCGCATCCGCGCTCTTTGCCGCCAGATTCCGGACTTCATCCGCGACAACTGCAAATCCTTTGCCTGCGCTTCCTGCCCTTGCAGCCTCTACAGCCGCATTCAGCGCAAGAATATTCGTCTGGAATGCGATGTCTTCGATCGTCTTGATAATCTTGCTGATCTCGCTGGAGCAGCTGCTGATCTGATTCATCGCTTCCGCCATCTCCTGCATCTGCTCATTGCAGACCGTAATGCTTTCGCCTACCACATCCGCTTCTCTGTTCGTAGAGGCAGCGTTCTCAGCGTTATTATTGATCTGCACCGTCACACGCTCAACCATCTGCAGAAGATTATCCACTTCTGAAGCCTGCTCAGTCGCACCCTGCGCAAGGCTCTGCGCGCCGACCGCTACCTGATTGGCTCCGGAATCCACCTGATTGGCAGACGCATAGATCTGAGACAATGTCTGATTCAGCTGCCTGCTGATTGTGCCAATCGCCGTCTGAATCTGCACAAAATCACCGATATAGGCAATCTGGCTCTCTTTTCCGAGATCGCCTTCTGCAATGCCGTCCAGCACTTCGGAAATATCCGTGATATACAGTTTCAGGTTCTTCACAGATGTATTCAGAGACTCCGCAAGCTGTCCCAGCTCATCCTGACTCTTTACATCGATCTCAAAATCCAGTTTTCCTTCCGAAAGCTCCCTGCTGGACTCTGTGATGCCTTTGATCGGTACAAGAATTCTCTTTATAACAAACATCACCAGCATCACATTCATGATCAGTATCAGCAGCAGCATCACACAGCTTACCACTTCCGTCACATTAATAGACTGCTGCAGGCTGTGCTCGCTTGCGTCGACCTGCTGTTCTGAGATCTCCGCCACTTCATCCAGAATCTTTACCAGCTGATCCACATTCGCTTTCACGGTATTTACATACATGCCTTTCGCCTGAGCCGGATCTGTTTCATTCAGATCAAGAACCGTCTGCGCCGACTCATGAATCGCCTGATGAATCGGTTTCATTTCCTCAATAAGACTGAGTATCCTGCTGTCCACACCGGTAAGATCCGAATTATAGAACCAGTTTCCCAGTACGCAGGTACGGTAATCCTTGCTGCCTGTAAACTCCGTCCCCATGGAAACCGCAGAGCACAGATTCTCAACCCAGCCATAATGTGCTTTCTGTGCCGTCAGCACCAACGTATGGATATCTACTGATTTATCCATCTCAACCGTATATGCTCTGCTCGCATTCATGCTGGTAATTGTCGTAAATCCAGTGATGATTACCGCAAGAAATACCAGAGCCACACGTATCAGAATCTCCTGTTTAATTGTACGCTTCATGTCCTCTCCTTTTAGCTCTCATCTGCTGCAGCGCACTGAGGCTTCCTAATTATATCTCTATATCTCTCAATCAATATTTGTCGTTGCCGCCGTAGGAAATATTCATATCCATATCATAGCCCGGATCATAGGAGGATGTACCCGCTGTTACATTTGAAACAGAAATATTTCCTTCTCCTTCCAGTCTGAACTTTCTCACCAGCTCACTCAAAATCTGCGCCTGTCCGGACAGTTCCTCGCTGGCAGCAGCACTCTCTTCTGCCGTAGCAGAGTTGGTCTGTACCACGCTGGAGATCTGATCAATTCCAAGCGTAATCTGAGAAATGGATTCTGCCTGCTCCGCAGAAGTTTTGGCAATCGCATCCATCATGCTGCTTGCTTCCTGAATATCATTGATTACAACTTCCAGGGACTGTGCCGTCTCATCCGCGATACGTTTTCCGTTTTCCACTGCCTGAAGGGAATTCTCGATCAGCGCCGCCGTATTCTTGGAAGCCTCTGCCGATTTGCTGGCCAGATTACGCACCTCATCCGCAACGACTGCAAAACCTTTGCCTGCCGCCCCTGCTCTTGCCGCCTCAACCGCAGCGTTCAGAGCCAGAATATTGGTCTGGAATGCAATATCCTCAATCGTCTTGATAATCTTGCCGATCTCACCGGAGGAAGAGTTGATATCTGCCATGGCCTGAAGCATATCATGCATACGGTCATTGCTCTCTCCCGCTTTCTCTCCTACCTGCATGGACTTGTTACTTGCTTCCTGCGCACTCTGCGCACTCTGATTGATATTATTCGAAATATCGTTAATAGAAGCCGCCAGCTCTTCTACGGAAGAAGCCTGCTCGGTTGCTCCCTGGGACAGCGCCTGTGCCCCGGAAGATACCTGATCTGATCCGGAGGACACCTGAGTCGCCGAACGGTTCAGTGTGGCAAGCGTCTCATTAAAGGTTTCTTTAATCTTCTTCATGGAATGGAAGATCTTCTCATAGTCGCCGACATAAGCGGCCGCTCCCTGAGAATGAACTGTGAAATCGCCGTCTGCCATGGCACCGAGAACCTTCTCGATATCGCCGACGATAAAGCTGACTGCGGATGTCACTTTGCGCATACTCTCCGCCATGGAACCGAACTCATCGCGTGCATCATAATCCACATGTGCGGAAAGTTTTCCTTCCACCATCTCTTTCATTGCCGCTTCGATACCCTTAACAGGAACGGTAATGCTCACGCTCAGGCGAAGAGCAAGGATCACAGTAATAATAAACGCAACGGCCGCAATGACAATGCCAAGTGCAAGGAGCCCGTTCAGCTGCAGCATCTGATTGTCAAAATTGTTCTGGCAGGTGGTTCCGATTTCCGTATATGCCTCATTCAGAACCGCGGTATACTCTTCCACCACCGGTATGTACTCGTTATTGATAATCTCAAGCGCAGCCTGATTTCCCGCTTCCGTATTCAGAGCCGCCTGCTCCATCACCCGTTCCCGAACGCTTCCGTTATTCGTCATCAAAGTCAGAAATTCCTGAAGCAGCGCCGTGTCTCCGTCATATTCTTCACACAGTTCTTCTACGCTCGCACGGATATCCGTGATGTTCTGATTCACGATCTGCGCTCTCTGGGAATATTCCTGCTGATTGGTTGTTCCCACAATCAGCAGCATCTCTTTCAGCGCTTCCTGCAGTTTGGTCTTAATGTCCTGTACCGTTGTTACGGCAACAAACTCTTCTTCATAAAAATTCTGATAACCGGACTTTGATATTGCTATTCCGGAACAGGTGGCAACCACTGACACCAGAAACAACATCAGTATGAGGCCAAATGATACTATGAATTTTGTGTTGATTTTTAGGTTTTTCATCGCAACCCCTCCTTATCAAACGCTCTCGGGTCTACTTCACCAACTGGAAAAGCCCGCCGCTATCTTTTAATATTTCGACGCGTTTTCTTCTTTTATAACACATCTTAAGCAATTTTTTTTATTTTTTTATAAAAAAAGCAGTAATGCCCTTATCCTTCCCTTATTTTCGCCGATAAATATTCTAAGTATATCATAGTCTGCCATATGATCACTTCGGCAGGCTGTTTGTATTATGCATCCATGCAGAACTATATCAACAAAAAGACAGGTGGTGTTTATAATGGATAACGGTATGGAAGGTATGCTCGATACATACCTGTTCGAGACGAATTCTCTGTTGGACCAGCTTGATGAAATGCTGGTAAAAGATGAAAAAATCGGTGACTTTTCCCCCGATGACGTCAATGAAATTTTCCGCATCATGCACACAATCAAAGGTTCTTCCGCCATGATGGAATTTGGTTCCCTTGCAAGTATCGCCCATCATATAGAAGATCTGTTCTTCTATATCCGCGATAAGGGAATTGATTCTCTGGACCCGGAACATAAAAAGGAACTTTTCAACCTCATGTTTCGTTCGGAAGACTGTCTGAGAGGTCAGGTGGAAAAGGTTGAAAACGGAGAACCTCTGGATACTGATATGGATTCCTTCGCTTCCGAAATCAATCAGTTTTTGAAAAAAATCAGCGGAGCTGCCGCCGAAGAACCGGAAGCAGCTGCACCCGGACAGTCTTCTGCGCCGGACAGCCTGGCACCCGCAGGAAATCTTCCCTCTGATGACAGCGCCGTATGCTTTCTGCATATATTTCTGGACGAAGGAATCGGCATGGAGAACCTGCGCGCTTTCATGATTATCAACTCTCTGAAGGAATGCGATGTGGATTTCCGCTATTACCCGCCGGATATGGATTCCAATTCGGAGACCTGCGCAACAATTATTGAAGAAGGTTTTTATCTTTCTTTTGAAAATAATGAGATGGCAGCCAAAGCGGAAGATCTTCTGAAATCTCAGGGTCACATCCGTTCGTATGAACTGATTATGGCTCCGGAACCGGAACCGAAGGCTCCAAAGGCTTCTGATACGGCTTCTTCTTCCGAAAAAGCTCCCGCTCCCGCACCGGCACATAAGGAAGCGGTGCAGAAAGCGCCTGCCGGCGCACCGGTCAAGCAGAACCTGATCAGTGTCAATCTGACCAAATTAAATGATCTTATGGATATTGTAGGCGAGATTGTAATCACGGAATCCATGGTTACTTCCTGCCCGGAACTGGACCAGCTGAACAGGGACAGTTACGATAACTTTATGAAATCCGCCCGTCAGCTCCGCAAGCTGACCGATGATCTGCAGGATCTCGCCATGTCGCTTCGAATGGTTCCCATCTCCGGCGTTTTCCAGAAGATGAACCGGATCGTCCGGGATATGAAGCAGAAGCTGGGCAAGGATGTACGCCTTACCCTGATCGGCGAAGACACGGAAGTGGACAAGACGATTGTAGACAGTATTCAGGACCCGATCATGCATATGGTCCGCAACTCCATGGACCACGGCATCGAAGATACTGCCGACGAGCGTATTGCGGCAGGCAAAAATCCCCAGGGAGAGATCGTTCTTTCCGCTACGCATACGAGCAACGAGGTCATTATTTCGATTGCAGATGACGGCAAGGGCATGAATCCGGATCAGATTCTGGCAAAAGCAAGAGAAAAGGGAATTCTTGTAAAACCGGAAAATGAATATACAAAGAAAGAAGCCCTGGGACTTATCATGCTTCCCGGCTTTTCCACCAATCAGACCGTTACGGAATTCTCCGGCAGAGGCGTCGGCATGGATGTGGTGAAGAAGAATGTGGAAAGTGTGGGCGGCGTTGTTTCTCTCACCAGCGAAGAAGGACGGGGAACTACTTTCTCCATCAAGATACCTCTGACTCTCTCCATCATGGACGGTATGAAGGTAACGGTAGGGCGCTCGATCTTTACAATCCCGATTGCCAATATCCGTCAGTCCTTCAAGATCACTGCAGAAGAGATCATTTATGATGAAAACGGAAATGAAATGGTGGAACGCATTGGAGGATTCTATCCAATCGTCCGGCTTCATCAGTTTTACAGCATTGAGACAGATGTCCAGCATCTGGAAGAAGGCATCCTCATCTGGGTTGAGACCAGCGATCATTCCTTCTGCCTGTTTGTAGATGATCTGATCGGAGAACAGCAGGTGGTAGTAAAACCGTTCCCCGCATTCCTCAACTGTTTTGAACTGAAGAATTACGGTATCGGCGGCTGTACGATTCTCGGTGACGGCAATATCAGTATTATTCTTGATATTCCAAGCCTGCACACAGCTACCCTGGAAAATTTCTAAGCATAAAACATCAGACAGCAACTGTTCGAACAGTACAGAAAACTTCTGCAGCCATCATGGACGGATGCGGAGATACTGACAGGGCAGTTGCTGAACTGGAATTAAGGAGGAATAGATATGGCTGAACAAGCAATACTCAATGAAGAGCTCACCGAGACTCCGGGCGCAGATGAAACATCCACTGTAGAACGCTGCCTGACTTTTCAGTCCGGCGATCTGATTCTGTACATCAGCACCCGGCACGTAATCGAGATCATCAATAATTATTCCATTACCAATCTGCCGCTGGTACCTCCCTATATTAAGGGAATTATCAACTTACGCGGGCAGGTCCTTCCTGTTGTCGATATTCAGATGCGTATGGGAAAATCCGAAACGGATTGCGGCAACGAAACCTGTATTATCGTTCTGGATATAGATTCCGTTTCTCTGGGTATTATAGTGGATTCTGTCAGACAGGTGATTGATATTGATTTGAAAAATGTGCGTCCGATTCCGCTGAAGCGCCAGCAGAAACTGCTTGACGGAATGGTGACAATGGAGGATGGAAGCGTTTTTATGTCCGTAGACTGTCAGGCGCTTGCAAAAGCGCAATACTAAATGTTATGGGGTGATTTAGATGCTGACATTAACCGATAAGGATTTCCAGCGTCTCTATGTATATATCAAACAAAATTATGGAATTGACCTGAGTAAGAAAAAGCAGCTGATCGTAAGCCGTCTTTCGCATACGCTCGCTGCACAGGGGTTTAAGGATTTCAAAGCTTATGTTGACGAAATCCTTTCGGGCCGTGACTCGGATATGGTTACTGCCATGCTGAATAAGCTGACAACAAATTATACGTATTTTTTGAGGGAGGAAGCACATTTTAAATATTTTCAGGATGTTGTACTCCCTGACCTGGAACAAAAACATGCGCGTGATAAGTCCCTGGCCATCTGGAGCGCAGGCTGTTCTTCCGGGCAGGAACCTTATACAATCTCCATGTTTCTTCTGGAATATTTTGGAGCGCAGGCATCCCAGTGGGATACCAGAATTCTGGCCACCGATATCTCCAACAAGATTCTGGATGAAGCGATCCGCGCCGACTATCCGGAGGAAAGTATGGAACCGCTTCCGGCCACTTGGAAGACGAAATATTTTGTCAAAACCGGAAACGGCAAATGTACGGTATCTCCGGCTCTTAAGAAAAACGTGATCTTCCGTCCCTTCAATCTGATGGACCCGATCTCATTTAAAAGAAAATTCGATTTGATCTTCTGCCGTAATGTAATGATCTATTTTGATCAGGATACAAAAGATGCTCTGGTCCGTCGTTTTTACAACGCAACCGTACCCGGAGGACACCTGTTTATCGGTCATTCCGAAGGCCTGACCAAAACTACCTGTCCTTACGAGTACATTCAGCCGGCAATCTACAAAAAAACGGCCGGTAAATTGACAGTATAATTTTATTTCCAACAGCATCCGGGCAGGTATTGCCCGGAAGGATGTTCTGGCACCTCTGTGGCGGAACATTCTTCCAGACCACAGGCAATACCTGTACGGATGCGGAACTTTAAATAAGAAAGAAGGGGACTCTTTTCATGGTACCGAAGATTCGTGTAATGGTGGTCGATGACTCTATTGTCTTCCGAAACTGGCTGATTAAAAATCTGCAGGAAGACCAGAGATTTGAGGTCATTGGCTATGCGGTCAACGCGCTTGACGCGAAAAATAAACTTCCTGTTCTGAAACCGGATATTATGACTCTGGATATAGAGATGCCCGGTATGACTGGTCTGCAGTTTCTGAAAGAAGTGCTTCCGGTACATCCAGTTCCTGTCATTCTCGTATCCTCCCTCAATGTACAGGTGTTTGACGCACTCGCGGCCGGAGCCGTGGACTTTGTACGAAAACCGGAAAGCGAACCCGGTGCCAGAGACCGTTTTGTACGGACACTCAAATCCAAACTGGCTGTCGGAAAGAATGCACACCCGCGGCCCTCTTCTCTGGACCCGTCTGCCATGTACCAGAAAGCCAAAAGCGCTTCCGCCGGAAGCAGCATAAGCAGCAGCGGAGGCATCGGGCTTCATCAACCCGCAGCGCCCAAAGCGCGCATGACCGCCATTGCGCCTCATCCGAACATTGACGTCATTGCCATCGGCGCCTCCACCGGAGGAACGGAGGCAATTCTGGAAGTCGTAAGACATTTTCCGGCGAAGATGCCGGGAATTGTCATCACACAGCATATGCCCGCCGGTTTCACTTCCATGTACGCGGAACGTCTGAACCGAATCTGCAATCTGGAAGTACGTGAGGCCAGACATGGAGACAAGATACAGCCGGGACTGGTTCTTCTTGCTCCAGGCGGACTGCAGATGCGTGTCGTACGCATGGGCGCCGGATATGCAGTCAGCTGTCAGGATGGAGAAAAGGTCAGCGGACATAAACCTTCGGTAGACGTTCTCTTTGATTCTGTCGCCTCTACCGTACGGGGACGTGCGATTGGCGTAATTTTAACCGGTATGGGTGCAGATGGCGCCGCCGGCATGCTTCGCATGAGGAGAGCCGGCGCTTATACCATCGGACAGGATAAAGACAGCTGTGTCGTATACGGAATGCCCATGGAAGCCTTTAAGATCGGCGGCGTCTGTATGCAGGCTCCTCTGAACTCCATTCA
>Ga0137306_104120_pt1 | contig 10225 bp, 9 predicted proteins | sample Inofroosms_March_FD_97187 | JGI IMG/M metagenome (GOLD analysis project Ga0137306, IMG submission 97187) | Mouse cecal microbial communities from Vienna, Austria - N-Acetylneuraminic and N-Acetylglucosamine D2O microcosms_March | ecosystem: Host-associated > Mammals > Digestive system > Large... | reverse complement strand
TCAGGCCCCTGTGTGCGGAATTCCACCTGCCGAAGCCTCCTATGGGCCCCTGCCGCAGCCTCCCGGATGGTCTTGGCGAACAGCTCCGGCTCCATGAAATGGGAACAGGAGCAGGTGGCCAGGAAGCCGCCGTCCCGCACCAGCTTCATTCCCCGCAGATTGATCTCCCGGTATCCCTTTACGGCATTTTTCACGGAATTCCGAGACTTTGCAAACGCAGGCGGGTCCAGAATAACCACGTCGAACTGCTCTCCCTGCTGCTCCAGCCCGGGCAGCAGCTCAAACACATCCGCACAGGTGAATTTCACCCGATCAGACAGCCCGTTCAGAACCGCATTTTCCTGCGCCTGGGTTACTGCAAGGCGGGAGGCGTCCACTCCCAGCACCGAATCTGCCCCGGCAATCCCGGCGTTTAATGCAAAAGAACCCGTATGGGTAAAACAGTCCAGTACTTTTGCATGGACGCACAGAGGCTGAATAGCCTTCCGGTTGTATTTCTGGTCCAGGAAAAATCCTGTTTTCTGCCCGTCTTTCACATCCACCAGATAATGGACGCCGTTTTCCACAATTTCCACTTTTGTGTCAAATTCCGGCCCCAGAAAGCCTTTCTGCAGCTCCATGCCTTCCTGTCTGCGCACCTTTGCGTCGCTGCGCTCATAAACGCCCCGAATCCGGACGCCGTCCTCTGCCATGCATTCTTTCAAATCCTCTATAATTTCCTCTTTGAACCGGTCAATGCCCAGGGCCAGGGACTGTACCACCAGAACATCCGAGAATTTATCCACCACCAGCCCCGGCAGCCAGTCGGCCTCTCCGAAAATCAGCCGGCAGGAACTGGTATCCACCGTTTTCTTCCGGTATTCCCAGGCATTCCTGACCCGCCTTTTTATAAAATCTGCATTTATTTTCTGCTCTTTATCCCGTGACATCATGCGTATGCTGATTTTGGATTTGGGATTGAGGAACCCTTTTCCCATGGGATAACCGTCAAAATCATGGACGGATACCACATCTCCGTCTGCAACATCTCCTTCCACTGATGCAATCTCATTGTCATAAATCCAGAGTCCGCCGGATTTTATGGTTCTCCCTGCGCCCTTTTTCAGCGTAACAACTGCTTCTTCCATTCTGCCTGACCTCTCCTGACTGTGAATTTTCCGTAACAGTACAGGCTATGGCTGAACTGCTACAATTTTTCTGCCTTTTTCAGTATTATACCATTAATTCATACCATTTCATAGATAATTGCAAAACTTAACAGTTTTGCAATTATCTAATGCCATTTCAGGCCGCTGAGGGTTCATTGGATATTTTCACAAGTTCTTCCAGAACGTGATACGCTTTTCCGGAATCTATGGATTCTGCCGCCATAACGATTCCTTCTTTTATGGTTGCGGCTCTGCCGCCTGCGCACAGTGCGGCTCCTGCGTTCAGCAGCACAATCTCCCGGCGGGCGCCCCGTTCTTCCCCTTTGAGAATGGCGGTGGTAATTCTGGCATTCTGCGCCCCGTTTCCGCCCTGCAGTTCCTCCAGAGAGGCCTCTTTCAGGCCGAATTCCTCCGGTGTTACCTGACGGGTTGTCACCTTTCCTTCGCTGATTTCGGAAACCGTGGTTTTCCCGGTCAGGGTAAATTCGTCCATATGGTCCTCACCGCTCACCACATATCCCCTTACCACACCCAGCCGACTCAGAACCTTTGCCACCATGTCTGTCAGAGCAGGGTCATATACCCCTACCACCATGAATTTCGCATCCGAAGGATTGGCCAGAGGCCCCAGAATATTAAATACGGAACGGATTCCCATTTCTGTCCTGGCCTGCCCCACATATTTCATGGATTTATTAAAATTCTGGGCAAACATAAATCCAATGCCTGCCTCCTCCACACATCTGGTTACCACCTGAGGTTCCGCCATGATGTTGACTCCCAGCGCTTCCAGTACATCGCCGGCGCCGCTTTTGCTGGAAATGGAACGGTTTCCGTGTTTTGCAATGGGAAGTCCTGCCCCTGCCGCCACAAATGCCGCTGTCGTGGACACATTAAAAGTAAAGGTCCTGTCTCCTCCGGTTCCCACCAGATCCAGATAATTCTCCACCTTCGGAGCGATATGCTCTGCTTTCTCCTTTAATACTGCCGCAAATCCCGTTAATTCTTCCAGGGTTTCTCCTTTCATGCGAAGGGCTGTGAGAAATGCGCCCAGCTGAGCCTGGCCTGCCTCTCCGCTTAACATAATGTTCATGACTCTTTTTGCTTCTTCCTCTGTTAAATTCTGTCCGTCTACCACTTTCTGAATCGCTTCTTTCATATTTCCAACCTCTTTTCCAAATCTGAACCACAGGAATTATTACACTTCTTATATTTATTACAATGCATTTAACTGCTGCCGGAAGGTACGGCAGTACGCCCCGGCTTTTTCCGGCGAATAGCCATATTCCTCCATCAGGCTGATAAAATGCGAACCTACGATGGCACCGTCAATGATATCCTTCATGGGCGCCACGTCTTCTGCACTGCGAATCCCGAATCCCATCATCACGGGAATTCCGGAAACTGCCTTTACTGCGGAAAGGTAACGGATGATTTCCCGGTGAAATGCTCCGCTCTGGCCTGTTACGCCCATGCCTGACACACAGTATACAAATCCCCTGGCATTCTCCAGAATATGGGGAACACGGGACGCTGACACTGGCGATACAAGCTGTATCAGTATGGGGGCATGTTCCGGTTCCAGCGCATGTTTCAGTTCCTCCTGTTCCTCCAGGGGCAAATCCGGTACAATCACACCGTCCACACCGCACCGCACGCATTCTGACACAAAATGTTCCAGTCCGCAATGAAAAATGGTATTATAGTACAGCATGAAAATAATGGGGATTTCCACGCCCTCTGCCCGGATTTCCTGCATCATTTCAAATACTTTTTTCAGGCTGACGCCCTGCTGAATGGCTTTGCAGGAAGCGTTCTGAATCACCGGCCCGTCTGCCACCGGGTCGGAAAAGGGAATCCCCAGCTCCAGGATATCCGTGCCTGCCTTCTCCTGTGTTCTTATCAGTTCTTTGCATCCTGCAAAATCCGGAAGCCCTGCGGTCATATACGTAATAAATGCCTTTTCCTGCCGGCTTTCCAGCTGTTCCATTTTCTGTTCAATTCTGTTTTTCATTTTCCTGCTCCTTTCCTGTAATCTGCTACTGTCTGAACGTCCTTATCTCCCCGGCCGGAAAGACATATCAGCATAATGTCGTCTTTCTTCATATTTTCTGCCTGCTTTCTGGCATATGCCAGGGCATGGGCGCTCTCGATGGCGGGAATAATCCCTTCCAGCCTGCAAAGCTCCTGCAGTGCGTCCATGGCTTCCGTATCCGTGACTGACACGTATTCCACCCTTCCCGTATCCCGCAGATATGCGTGTTCCGGCCCCACGCCCGGATAATCCAGTCCGGCGGAAATGGAATAGGCAAGCTGTATATTTCCGTCTTCATTCTGCAGCAGATAAGATTTCATGCCATGAAGGGTTCCCGGCTGTCCCAATGCCATGGCACTGGCGTGTCTGCCTGTTTCAATTCCAAGCCCCGCGGCTTCCACGCCAACCAGATGAACGGAAGTATCCTCCAGAAATTCTGCAAACATCCCGATAGAATTGGAGCCGCCGCCCACACATGCCAGCACCGTATCCGGCAGTCTGCCTTCCGCTTCCAGAATCTGCCTTCTGGCTTCCTGGCTGATGACCCGCTGAAATTCCTTTACCATTTTGGGATAGGGGTACGGGCCCACGGCAGAGCCTATTACATAAAAGGTGTCTTCCGCTGTTTTGGACCAGGTACGGATAGCCTCGTTGGTGGCGTCTTTGAGGGTTTTGCTTCCGGAGGTAACTTCCACCACCCTGGCGCCCAGCAGTTCCATGCGCAATACATTTAATGCCTGTCGCCGGATATCTTCCGCCCCCATATACACGGTACATTCCATACCCATCAGTGCTGCTCCCGTGGCGGCAGCCACTCCATGCTGCCCGGCCCCGGTCTCGGCAATCACTTTCTTTTTGCCCATCCGTCTGGCCAGAAGAATCTGTCCGATTACATTATTGATTTTGTGTGCTCCCGTATGGTTCAAATCCTCCCGTTTCAGATAAATTTTTGTACCGTATTTCTCACTCAGGCGTTTTGCATAATAAAGGGGTGTTTCCCTTCCCACATACTGTTTTAAATAATACCGGTATTCTTCCAGAAATTTTTCATCCCGGATGGCTTCCTCAAAAGCTGCTTCCAGTTCTTCCAGCGTATTCATCAGTGATTCCGACACATACTGTCCGCCATATGCTCCGTAATATCTCTTATCTGCGTTATGTTCCATATTCCTGCCCTCTCACTTCTTTTATAAAATCAAAAATTAATTTTCTGTCTTTTCTTCTTATTTCCTGATTATCCGAACTTCTCCGGAAGCTGCTTTCCACACCGGAGCTCACATCCGCCACATCGGGATGAAACCGCCGGATTCCCTCTCCCACATTCCGGCAGGAAAGGCCTCCGGCCAGTACGAATGTTTTGCCGTGAAAATACCGCTCTTTCCATTCCCGCCCATTCCGGCAGTTCTGCCAGTCAAAGGGGATTCCGCCCCCTGCCTGCCCGGCGTCCGCCACATAACCGATTATGTTCTCATGATGTTCCAGACGCTCCAGTTCCCGGATATTTTTCAGGTTACAGGCGCGCCAGATGGGAATCCGGGACTGCTCCGGCAGCTCCGGATGCATCTTTCCGTGTATCTGTAAAATATTAAATCCTGCCTGTTCCAGTTCCTGGCATAAGCTCCGTTCGGGACTGACCACCACCGCCACCTGCCGGATTTCCGGGGACAGCTCCTTCCTGATATTTTCGGCCTGAGCCATGGTTACGCTCCGTTTGCTTTTCTCATAAAAGACGAATCCTGCGTAATCTGCCTTCGATTCATTCAAAAATCCGGCTTCCTCCGTTCTGGTAAGACCGCAGATTTTTATTTTCGGTAATTTCATGCTCTCACCTGCCTCTTCATTTCACGGAATGCCTCATGTTCTCTTTATTCCAGAGATTTCCAGTGTAACGCCAGCTCCCTGGGATGCTCCGACTCCATAAAGGCCCGGCCAATGAGAAATGCGTCCGCCCCGCATTTTTTCAGGAATTTCACATCCTCATCCGTGACAATTCCGCTCTCTGCCACCAGAATTTTCCCTTTGGGAACCATAGGAGCCAGCCGTTCCGTAGTATCCAGGCGAATGGTAAAATCCTGCAAATCCCGGTTGTTTACACCAACGATTTTTGCCTCCAGCTTCAGGGCCCGTTCCATTTCCCGCTCATTGTGGGTTTCCACCAGAACGTCCATGCCAAGCTCCCCGGCCAGCCCGTAAAATTCCTTCAACTGAACGTCATCCAGAATGGCGGCAATCAGCAGAACTGCGTCTGCTCCGATGGCTCTGGCTTCATAAAACTGGTATGAATCAATCATAAAGTCTTTGCGCAGAATGGGCAGAGGCGTTATACTTCGGATTTCCTCCAGATACTGTGCATTTCCCAGAAAGTAATTTTCCTCTGTGAGACAGGAAACAGCGTCCGCCGATTCGTTATATGCTCCGATTCGCTCCGTCAGAGTTCCTTTGCTGTCTATGACGCCCAGGCTGGGGGACGCCTTCTTAAATTCTCCGATGATGGATATTCCCGGCCGGGCCAGCGCGTCCCGGAAGCTGATGCACGCCCTGGAACAGGTTTCTGCCCGCCTGCGCATTTCCGTCTCGCTGATGCGGGATTTCTGCTCCAAAAGCCGCTGTTCTTTATCTGCCACTATTTTGTCTAAAATCATTTCAAATCACTCCATTCACAAAATTATCAATCATCCGCTTTCCATGTTCCGTATAAACAGACTCCGGATGGAACTGCAATCCCACCACCGGATATTCCCGGTGGGCCATGGCCATCAGTTCTCCGTCTGCCGTTCTGGCCAGCACTTTAAGGCATTCCGGCAAGGTTGCTTCCTGCACAGCCAGAGAATGATATCTGGCCGCCCGGACAGGAGAATCAATGCCTGTAAATATTCCTGTTTTACTGTGATAAATCAGAGACTGTTTTCCATGAAACAACTCCTTTGCATAAGTGACGGTCCCTCCCAGTGCCTCTCCGATACACTGGTGCCCCAGGCATATGCCCAGAATGGGAAGTTCCGTCAGAAATTCTTTTACCACATCCATACAGATTCCGGCGTCTCCGGGACTTTTGGGACCAGGAGACAGTACGATTTTTTCCGGTCTTAATTCCCGGATATCTTTTATCGTAATTTTATCATTGCGCACAACCTTAATATCCTGTGTAAAAGTCCCCATATACTGATACAGGTTGTAAGTAAAGGAATCATAATTGTCAATCAGCAGTATCATAAATTTTCCTCCTCCACTAATGTCCGGGCCAGCGCCATCACCTTATTGCAGCATTCCCGGTATTCCAGTTCCGGCCGGGAATCGGCCACAATTCCGGCTCCCGCCTGCAGGTATACTTTATTCCCCTTTTTTATCATGGTTCTTATGGTAATACAGAAGTCCATATCTCCGCTGAAATCCAGATAGCCTGTGGCCCCTCCATACAGGCCTCTGCGGTTCTCTTCCAGTTCCTCAATAATTTCCATGGCCCGAATCTTCGGTGCGCCGCTTAACGTACCTGCCGGAAGGAAGGAGGCTGCCAAATCCACAGGATGAAATCTGCCTTTCTTCCGGCCTTCCACCATGGATACCAGGTGCATGACATGGGAATAATTCCGCACCTCCATAAACTGTGTCACCTTCACCGTGCCGAACTGAGCTATTTTTCCCATATCGTTTCTGGCCAGATCCACCAGCATCACATGTTCGGCGCGCTCTTTTTCATCATTTAGCAGTTCCTGTTTTAAGAACTCATCTTCTTCCCGGTCTTTCCCGCGTTTTCTGGTTCCTGCTATGGGACAGGTAAATACTTTTCCGCCCTGCTGTTTTACAATCATTTCCGGGGAACTTCCGATTACTTCAAACGCCCCGAAATTAAAATAGTAAAGATAAGGCGACGGATTCAGTTCCCGCAGTTCTTTGTACAAATCAAAACCTTCCCGGCCCGTCTCCAGAGTCCACCTCTGAGACAGCACGGTCTGAAAAATATGGCCTTCCCGGATGTAGTTTTTTATCTTTTCCACTTTTTTGCAGTATTCTTCCAGCGTATCGGATTTCCCAATGATTTTTCCGTCATGGACAACGGAAACCGCTTCCTGCTCCTGTTTGCCGGAATCCCGCGCCCGTGCAATCAATGCGTCTGCTTCCTGCAGGGACTGCCGCTTTCCATCCTCGCTGTCCTCTCCCAGCACAATGGCTGTCAGAGTTTCCGCCTCATGGTCCATCAGTATAAATTTTGTCATCAGCATCATCTGTATCGTCTCTATCCCGATTTCGTCCGGATTTTCGTCCGGCAGTTTCTCGGTGTATTTCACAAAGTCATACCCCAGGTTTCCTACCAGGCCGCCGCTGAATTTCAGCCCATCCTCATCTTTTCTGATTTCAAACTGACTGTAATATTCTTTCAGCAGCTCCAGCGGATTGCCTTCCCTCACTTCTTCCCCCTGACCGGTGCGGATAACCAGCGCCTCTCCCCTGGAGGTAATGATTTCTTCCGGCTCCATGCCAAACAATGTATATCTGTCATAATTTTTGTCATAACTCTCCAGTAAAAATCCTCTGCGCTTTCCTGCCAGATTTTCATACATGGCAATGGCCGTTTCACTGACTATACTGACGGTACGCTGATATACTCTTAAAATACGTTTCATATCTTCTCTCCTTTTTATTGAAAAAGAATGCGCTGTGCAATTCTCCGCGCACGAGCGGATTGCGCAGCAATAAACTTCTTCTCCGCGAGCTGCGCATAATTGTTGTTCTCTTATAGGAAATTCATATACTTTAACACTTCACAGTAACACGTCATTTCCTGTAAGGTAAAAAAAATCCCTGGTAAAAGTTTTCACTTTTACCAGGGACGATAACAACCGCGGTGCCACCCTGCTTCATCATAGAATAAAAAAACAGATACTTCCAATCAGAAATATCCGCCACTAATTCTATAATCTCAATCCGATACACATGATATCTTACCTCTGTAACGTGAGGACACGGCTTCCGCTACTCTGCCTGTTTCCATGCTGTCACAGAACTGGCATTTCGCTTTGCATCTTACAAATCCATTCCCATAAAAATTTCCTGTTATCTTCCACCAGCCGATAACTCTCTGTGAGGACGATTTCAATGGTACTACTTTTGCTCATTGATTTTATGTCTGATTCAATTTTGATTGTAGATAGTTTAGCACACTGACGTATTGCTGTCAACTGTTTTTTTCATTTATGCTTGTTCATTTTCTTTTTCATGATATAATTATATCAGTCAAAGGAGGAAACACATGTTTAAATTTCTGATTTGTTTTGCCGCAGGTATCGGTGCAGGCCTTGGCACCGGATTCGCAGGTATGAGCGCCGCGGCGGTCATCAGCCCCATGCTTATCACTTTTCTGGGAATGCCTGCCTATGAAGCAGTGGGTATCGCACTGGCAAGTGATGTGCTGGCCAGTGCTGTCAGCGCTTATACGTATGGAAAAAACAAAAATCTGGATATCCGAAACGGGCTGGTTATGATGGTTACTGTTCTGCTTTGCACCCTTTTGGGAAGCTGGGCTGCAAGTCTTGTTCCCAATACCACAATGGGCGGTTTTTCCGTATTCATGACATTGCTTTTGGGAATCAGATTCATTGTAAAACCTGTGATGACAACAAAAGAAGCCATGGAATCTGTGGACAGCCGGACGCGTACTTTCCAGTCCATTGCCGGCGGAATCACCGTTGGATTTATCTGCGGTTTTATCGGGGCCGGCGGCGGCATGATGATGCTTCTGCTTCTCACCGGTATTCTGGGATATGAACTGAAAACCGCAGTAGGCACCAGTGTGTTTATCATGACTTTTACTGCCCTGACCGGAGCAGCCAGTCATTTTGTCATTGGAGGAATGCCTGACCTGAAGTGTCTGTTGTTCTGTGTGGCTTCCACCCTGCTGTGGGCAAGAGTCGCGGCAAAATTCGCAAATAAAGCCAGTGCGGCTACTCTGAACCGGGTAACCGGTATTGTCCTTGCTGTTCTGGGAGCGGCAATTCTGGCTGTCAATATTCTGACTCATTAACAGCCTCACATACCTGCTGTTCTCTCCCCTGCTCCTTCAGGGTCCGTCCTGCTTTTTCGGTAGGATGAAGGAGACATTCCCATATGCCTGTGAAAAAGTTCCGCATAGTAACTGGCTCCGTTAAATCCGACTTCATATGCAATTTCCGTAACATTCAAATCTGTCTTCACCAGAAGTTCCGCACTTCGGTTCAGTCTGTACCTGGTAAGATATACATTGGGCGTCTGGTGCAGGCAGGTACGGAATAATTTACAGCATTTGCTCTGTCCAACGCCTCCGGCGGCGGCAATCTGTTCCAGAGTTATCTGTTCTCTGAAATGCTGCTGCATAAAGCCAATCATATTTTTAAGAACGAAAAGGTCATGATGATGTTTTTGTTCCAATCCGTAAGTTTTTGGCATATGTTCAAAAATTACTGCCCATATCCATGAAAAAATGCTCTGTATTTTCAACGCCGCGCCAGAAGCCCCTTTAAGGGAATGGATTTTTCTGACCCCTTCCATGATTTCCTGGTGCCAGGTTGCATTTTGCAGATGCAGAAAGGGAATATCCTCATTTTGCAGAAGGGGCATTACATAATTACGCTCCATATCAGGCGTCAGACATAACGACAACGGATGGAAAAGCACACAGATAAATTCACATTCTTTATTTGTTCCGGAATAGCCAAAATGCAGTTGCCGGGAATTTACAAATATCCCTTCCTGCGGGTTCAGTTCTGTCATTTCCCCGTTTACATTGTATGTCATGGCGCCTTTTAAGATCACGATAAATTCAATGTCATCATGCCAGTGAGGCGGCGCCGCATATCCCGGATAACAGCTCAGACAGAAACATCCTGAATAAACCGGATATTCCGCACTATCATAATCCACTCTTTCGGAACGGTCCTCATTTACATCAATATATATATTCATATGTACTCCATTTTGCAGGATTGTTATATTATTTAACAGAATAATGATATATTTTCCGGAAACAGCACAGTATCATTATAGTCAGTCACAAACACGTTGTTAGGTA
>Ga0137306_104118_pt1 | contig 10229 bp, 7 predicted proteins | sample Inofroosms_March_FD_97187 | JGI IMG/M metagenome (GOLD analysis project Ga0137306, IMG submission 97187) | Mouse cecal microbial communities from Vienna, Austria - N-Acetylneuraminic and N-Acetylglucosamine D2O microcosms_March | ecosystem: Host-associated > Mammals > Digestive system > Large... | reverse complement strand
CACAGACACAAATCCAAGTCCGCCGATCCGGCTGACCACCTCCCGTCTTTGTTCTTTCGTCCTCTGCTCTAATTGATAAAAAGTTGTATCCAATACTTTGATATCCTTATATAAATCTGCACATTCTTCTGCGGCTAATTTTGCAGTCTGTTGAAGCTGTTCCTGTTCATCGCTTTTCAGAACACTTACCACCTCTTCTATTTCTTCCTCGTAAGAGATCTCATCCATCTTTTCCTGGCTTTCTTCTTCCTGCTCTCTTTGCATCTCCTCTGAGAATTTCTTCTCATTTAAATATTCCTTTTCACAACTGAAGTAAAGCAACAGGATAAGAGGAATACTTACAGCTGCAAAAAGAATGTTTTTTACAATGACACCCTTTCGGCACCTTCTTTTTCTCTGTGTACTATTTTCCATAATATTTCTCACCTTTTCTTGTTGTATGACTTATAGTATTACATTTGTAAGATTTCAAGTCAAGCAAAATTTATATACACGATAAACTTGCAGCCCTTCTCTCCTTCTCACCGATTTCCCACAACTGGAATATCCATCTCCTGCTTTTGAATGGTATTGGATAAATAACGAAAAGCCCCATTCCCTAACGGTCTGACCACAATCTGATTTGTAAAGGCATAATCTGAATTATAATCCGGCCATACGCCATCCACAAACAATGTAAGCGTTCCATCCCCATTTTCTATATAGTCCACTACTTCGGGAAACGGCGGCAATGGCTGCGAAATGCTCATTTCATATTTATATGTATCCGTATCAGCATCATATTTGCATTGTTCCCTTAATTGCTCTGCTGTTACCGGGAAATACGTCATCATAATGGATTCATAAAGTTCTGACGAAATTCCCTCACCGTCCGGAACAAATATCTCCCCTGTATGGATTCGATAAATATCCTCAAACATGCATGGTCTTATAATTTCTTCCACATTTCTGCTGTCCCAGTCAGTAATCAACACATTATAACTTACATAGCTGAGGCCTGATACATATTTTCGGGTAAATTCCCTGCATGTTTCCGGCAGCGGTTTGACCCTGTAATACTCCTTCAAATTGCCATGTGCAACGATTACTGCATTTGTATAAATCAAATATCCCTTTTCTGTCAATCGGATCTCTGCAATATCATTAGTTCTGGCTGATTCTATAACCGGTATCCCGTTTTTCTTCCATCCAATCCCAATATAGTAGGTTTGCAGTATCCCCTGCCGACAGACAAACGTTCTGGAAGAAAATGTTCCATCCGTAAAGGGCTCGTATATTGTGACCTGTGCATCCTGCCCCATGCAGTACAGGGAATAAAAATCTTCTACCTCTTCATAGTTACGCATATTCATATCATCCGAAACGCATACCATTCCATTGTCGCCCAATAAATTAACGATATCTTTTCTCTGCTGCTCTGTTAACTCAATAGTTGAAGCATAACTGATCTCCCCGTTATCATTCACTGATTCCACAGCCGAATAAAAGCCTGCACACATTTCTGCGGCCGATACTGCGCTATTTTGTAACTTTTGCTGTTCATCCATTGACAGAACACACTCAGGCTCTGTATACGCATACGGCGCTCCATCCCCTGACTCTATTTGTTCCTGAGAATCAATCTGGACAAACGGAACTTTTACTCCCCTGCTGCCGGCCGGATACACTGCTTCTTTTTTCTCCCAAACTATGCATCCAATAACCGTCAGGGATAGCGCCAGTAGAAAACATATACCATATTTCTTTATAGTCCATTTCATTTCCTCCATCGCTCTCCTTTCCTACAATGTGCTTTTCATTTCCTATCTGTCTGGTAGAACATATGAAGTTTTATGCCTGACTATAACAAACCGCCCTTATTTTGCAAAATAAAGGGCGGTTTTTGTAAATTTTAAACCTTCAAGGGATATCTGGCCGTCATTCTCAAGAATCAGCATGCCGAGTGTAGTAAACGCCTTTTTAACGGAACCAATCTGATAAAGGAATCCTTTATGAGCAATTCTGTGAAAGATACTTTTGACAAAGCACCCCTTATCCACACACAGAGCTTGATTTGATCCGGGAACAGTTCATTTTCAGGCTCCAAGCGTAACAACACAGCATACACCTTTCATCAAGAAATGCCGGAGCAGGTGTTACCTGCCCCTATGCTTTTCTTTCCTTTTCTGCTGTTTCAGTTCAAACCTTCGCTGTCTTTCTGCCTCCCGTTGTTCCCGGCTCACAATTTTGCGTTCAGTTTTCAACTGCTCCTGCTGTAATTTCAAAGCCTGCTGCGATTTTGTTCCTATCCCGGTATTCTGTACCTGTTTTCGTACTTCACGCTGTACCCGTTTGGGATTGCGGCCTGTTTCTTTTACATCAGTTGCCACAGCCGGACTAAATCGCAGCCGATCGTAATTTTTCAGAACGAAATCATATATTTCATAGTCTTTGGGTTCCGCACCAAATGTAACTTTACACACAGATAATTTACCCTCTGATATTCGTTCAAAAACGCCTATCCAAAATGGTTCCTCAAAAAATACTGTCAGTCTGCCCGATACTTTGTCCATGACAATTCCTCCTTAAAATAATTGTAAAGAACAAAGAATGGACGACCCTAAGGAGGGAGGGTTACTTACACCAAATCGGTGCGACTGGACTACCTACCAGTTCTGCAAGATTACCCTGCGTTGTGTTTTTATCTTTGCCTCTATATATTACCACATAACCGCTTACTACTCCATAAAAAATGGCAATCCGCTTAATACTACGAACTGCCACACTATTACATTTTCCCTATCCGAATTAATTTACATGGTGCTGGCACCATATTCAAATCATTACTAAGGAAATATTATGCCTTCCTTATTGGCAAGAAGTCGCAGGAAACTAAATCCTCACATACATTACAAATTATTCCAAATCCTCAATTCGACCTGATTGAATCGCCGCAATGTTTTTCTTAATCTTGTTTTCGGACCAATTCCACCATTGAAGTTTTAATAATTCGGAAATCACATTGTCCGAAAACCGTTTTCGAATTTTTTTTGCGGGAACGCCTCCAACAATCGTATAGGGCGGCACATCCTTTGTAACAACCGCTCGTGTACCAATAATTGCTCCATCACCAATCGTAACGCCAGATAGAATAACTGCTTCATATCCAATCCAAACATCATTGCCGATTACAATGTCGCCTTTATTGTCCCATGCGCTTGTGATTTCTTTTACGTCCAAGCCCCATTCCTCAAAAAATATTGGAAATGGATATGTTGAAAGCGAACACATCGTATGATTTGCACTGGTAAACAAAAACTTTGCTCCACAAGCAATAGAACAAAACTTGCCAATTTTTAATTGATCTCCATTAACCGGATAATGATACAATACATTATTCTTTTCAAATCCTCGTGGGTCATGCACAAAATCGTTGTACATTGTATAATCTCCAATTTTAATACTGTCATTGGTAATCACATTTTTCAAATAAACGGTTTGAGTATCACCTGTCCGGGGATAAATTTTATTCTCCGATATAGTCATTTTAAAATCCTCCATGTCTTAATAGTTTTTATGCGACTATATCGGTTACTACAATGCAGCGTTTCACTTCATACCTCCGTCAACTTTAATTTGCAGATTTGATTATATCATGTGTATTCCCAATTTACCATAATAACGGCTCCGGCTGTTTCTTTATTTACTACTCTTTCAAAAATCTATCTAGCAATGCATATCTATTGTTAATAAACATTTCTGTAACTTGATAACTTTCTGTCTCCTCATATGCACATAAATGAATGCTTCCATTATCGAAACAATATATATCTGCATCAGGAATTCCCAACAGAATAGGTGAATGTGTAGCTATAAAAAACTGGGCTCCTTCTTTTGCGCACCTATAGATTTCCATTAACAATGTAAGCTGTCTTTGAGGTGATAATGCCGCTTCTGGCTCATCAAAAAGATACAGACCATTTGCCCGCAGATTATTCTGTGCCAACTCCAGAAAACTCTCTCCATGTGATTTTTCATGGTATCTAGCCGAAGGATGCTCGATATCTGCATATTCCTCTTCCTGAGTTGCAACATTATAAAAACTTTCAGCCCGAAGGAAATACCCCCATTTTTCCTTCCTGTATCCTCTTGAAATTCTTATTACATCGTATAATTCCGAATGAGTGTCATGTGTAGAAAAAAAATAATTTTTTGTACCACCTTCCGGATTAAATCCATGAGCTATTGCGATCGCTTCCAATAATGTTGATTTTCCACTACCATTTTCTCCAACAAAAAAAGTTATCGAATTATGAAACTCAAGTCTTTCAATACCTTTAAATGCTTCTATTTTCTTCAAGTAACTATCATCATCTATCTTATCCCAATCGAACATTACTCCCTGTATAAACTGATTGTTCATCAAACATCCCCTTTCAAGGAAAATTTTTTCTGCACATTCAGGCTGGAATTGATGGTAATATTAAATCAGTTCCATAGCCCTTTTATACAATGGGTCTAATTCACAGCCACAGCTTCCCTCACACAAACCCAATATTATTCATCTATTGGCTGTATACTGATTACGATTGCGGCAGTTAGTGGTACTGTAAAATTGCTTGGTAAGAAAATGCAGAATGCCGATACAGCTATGAGAGAAAAAATTGGTGCAGTCTATGACGTAGATAATCTTCCAGTTTGTTGTGCTGCGAAACAACTATCAAAAGTCATGCAGCTCCACCCAAACTTTTCCAGTACCGATATCAGCATTTAACATATCAATACCTTTTTAACATATGCCTACACAAGTTGCTTCCCATATCGCTCCAAGTAGGCGACGGCTGTTTCTAAGGACACGCCTATTTTTTCCTGCAGCCTTTTCAAAATATCCGCATCATCCAGGCCAAACTCCTGCCCCATTTCAATAATCTCTTCTGCTTTTCCATCTGCTTTTCCAGCCTCTCTTCCTTTGCGAATCAACTTTTCAGATTCGGTCTCAATTACTGTTCCACCCATAATATTCACCAGCCTTTCTTCGCTTTTATTTCCATTTGTAATATGGGTAATAATGGTATTTACAAATCCCATGAGATCTATCATCTCATCATCTGCTAATTCACCTTTTTTATGCAGCCGAACCATTTCATTTCTGAAATACTCTAAATCTTCTGCTGCATTCTCTATGTTATTTTCAGAAGTAATATCCTTTTCATACCTCGCAATATAAAAAGGAATATAGGGAAATAATCTCTTTTCAACAATGCGTTCCTTTGTAAATTCCTCCAGAATGATATTCTCAGACTTATAATTCACTTCCTGTCCATCCGGAAATGTAAATGTAATCCTTGTTATTTTCGGTGTTTTTTCCGTTCTTTTGATATAAATAATCGAAAATCTCGGCATGGGAATAGTTGCATGGCCAATATCCCATGCTGCAAATTGCCTGGCAACAATAAATGCATACTCTGCAATTCTGATTGCCATGGATCCATCATCATAACTCTGGCACTCCAAAAGATAGACCTCTTTTCCAATCTTAATTACAAAATCTGAAATCTGTTCTTCGATATCTTTACTTCCATCTGTAGTCTCACTTTCGGTCAAATACCCCTCCGATGGTAAAGTTTCTACCTTCACATCCATAGGGTAATTCTTCCCAAATGTGTCATTGATCACAGAAATGAACAATCTCTTGTGTTTGCTCTTCATTGTCTTAAACACATTATCGTAATCCGGTGTCTTTTTCTGCATATTCTCTTTATCCTTTCGCTGCTTCCCTAATTGAAAAAAGGTAAGATATCTTATCCTTATTATATCGTTAATTACCTTCCCTGGCAACCAAAAAGAAACCTAAGCATCTATATTCATCTATAATTGACAATCCCCCTCACACCCTATATAATATCTTTATTACGCATGTAAGATTAGGAGGGATTTACCATGGCCGCTCTGCCGCAGATTTCCGAAGCTGAATATGAAGTAATGAAGGTCGTATGGAAATACGCGCCCATCAATACCAACGAAATCACTGAGAAATTACTGAAAACCACCGCCTGGAGTCCTAAGACGATACAGACCCTGATCAAACGTCTTGTAACCAAAGGCGCTCTTGCCTATGAAAAGCAGAGCCGGGTATTCGTCTATACCCCATTGGTAAAGGAAAAGGAATATATTGGCCAGGAAAGCAGTTCTTTCCTGAAACGTTTCTATGATGGAGATATCACTGCCATGCTCTCTGAGTACATAGAAAACGACAGACTGTCTGATTCAGAGATCGAACACCTGCGCTCTCTTCTTTCCACAACAAAACCCGGTAAAGGAGGCAGACTGCATGACTGATTTTATCATACATTTTCTTATAAGCAATCTGTTCATCAGCGGTATCATCGGGCTTCTTATGGCCGTTAAGCATTTATTCCGAAACAGCCTGTCCGGCCGGATGCAGTATCATCTGTGGTTTTTGCTGCTCGGACTTCTGGCCGTTCCTTTCATACCGCTGCGTTCAGTCAGATTCTCCCGGATATTCTCCCGGCTTGCATTCTTTCAAAATTTCTCCGTGTCATATACAGGGAATGCAGCAAGAGAACGAATGACTGCCGATCCGACCGGAAATATGGACTGGCTGAATGATTTTACTCTTTCTGTAAGCAGCAGTACCTCTTCCATTACCGGAAACATACTGCTGGGAATCTGGATTGCAGGCATCCTTGTAATGGTGGTGTTCCTGGCGAAGGCTTTCCTCCGGTTACAAAACCTGAAACAGTCTGCGCTTCCTCTTCAACACCCCAAAATCCGCAGACTGTATCATGAATGCCTGCATGAGATGAAGATAACAAAAAATATTCCCATATACAGCACCGCATTTTTGAAATCGCCTGTGATTGTAGGGCTTCTAAGGCCCCGCATCTATTTTCCGATTCATTTAATCTCAGATTATGATGAAAATGAAACGGAGATTAAAAATACCCAAAAGCCATCCTGTAATCCGTACCGCCTTGAGACAAGCGGGCTTCGTCCGATAAGGTATATGCTGCTGCATGAATTACAGCACTACAGACATAAAGACGCACTGGCTAATTATCTGATAGTCCTTGCCAGAATTATTTACTGGTTCAATCCCGTTGTGTGGCTTGCACTGAGAGAAATGCAATGCGACAGGGAGGTTGCCTGCGACACCTCCGTACTGAACATGCTTGATGGGGATTCTTATGGAGATTATGGAAATACATTGATCAGTTTTGCCGAAAAGATCTCTCATGCTTCCATCCCCTTTGCCGTCAATCTCAGCGGAACGATGACACAGATGAAACGGCGCATCATGAACATTGCCGCCTATGAAACACCAACATTAAAGAAGAAGCTGAAAGGCATGGCTGCTTTTTTGCTGACATCCGTTCTTCTGATCAGCCTGGCGCCGATATTATCTACATATGCGGCAGAGGACATCCACTACCGATGGAAATCCTCTTCAAAGAACGTCACCTCCCTGGATCTTTCGTCTTATTTTGGAGAATATGAAGGAAGTTTTGTTTTGTATAATCTTGAGCAGGATGCATGGGGCATCTACGATATGGAGCATGCCGCCTTACGGCGCTCTCCTGACTCCACATACAAAATGTATGACGCATTGTTTGGACTGGAAGAAGGTATTATTACACCGGAAGATTCCAAAATGGAATGGGATGGGGAAAACTATCCGTTTAAGGAATGGAATGCTGACCAGACCCTGACATCCGCCATGCGCTCTTCAGTCAACTGGTATTTCCAGGGAATTGATAAACAGCTTGGATCTGCTTCTGTTAAGAACTACATTCAGAAAATCGGATATGGCAATGAAAACACAGAAGCCGGTCTCCCTTTCTATTGGCTGGAATCTTCCCTAAAGATTTCTCCCATAGAACAGGTAGAACAACTGGTCAGACTATATAACAACGCCTTCGGATTCCAACCTGAAAATGTCGAGGCAGTAAAGGATTCCATCTGTCTCTCCTTATCAGAAGCAGGAACTATCTATGGGAAAACCGGAACAGGAAGCATCGATGATTCGAATGTAAACGGATGGTTTGTCGGATACGTTGAAACTGCCGGCAATACATACTTTTTTGCTGCCAATATCGGCGCCGGCGCTGATGCCTCCGGAGCGAATGCGGCTGAAATAACCATGGCCGTCTTATCAGATATGAATATATGGAAATAAAAAAGACCGGAGATACAGTACCATTATTATCACTGTTATCCGGTCTTTATTAATTTTCACTGTATCTGTCACCCGCTCCCCACCCGGTATTGATACTTCGGTATCTCCTGAATTCCGTTATCCAAAACTAAATTACCTATCATTATATTCGTAAGTTTCATCCTCTGAACGGAAAACAGTTTTGGACTTAAGCGAATCGCTTTCTATATTAAAGTACGTTTTAATTACACTTTCAAACTCTTCCTTCGGTATCCTGTATACTGCACCGACTCCCAGATTATCATCCATGCCATAGGGGATCTTAGGATTTACTGCGGCATGACAAAATCAGATTATAACAAAAGTTCTTCTCCATATTCATTGAATTTCTACCTGGAGAATGATAAGATACAAGAAAACCTTAGGAGGTGCCGCTATGCCGAGAATAGTTGGAATCGGCCATCAAGACTTTGAACAGATGATCACAAGCGACAATTTCTATATTGATAAGACCATGTTTATCAAAGAATGGTGGGAAAACAATGATACCGTAACCCTGCTCACCCGTCCCAGACGTTTTGGAAAGACGCTGAATCTGAGTATGGCAGAACATTTTTTCTCTGTCAGGCATTCCGGGAGAGGCGACTTATTTCAGAATCTGTCTATCTGGCAGGAAGAAAAATACAGAGAATTGCAGGGGACTTACCCTGTCATTTTCTTAAGCTTTGCCGGTGTGAAAGAAACCTCCTTTCCTGATGCAAGAAAAAGTATCTGTCAGATTATAGAAAATTTATATAACAAATATGATTTCCTTCTGGAAAGCGACCATTTAAACGAAAAGGAAAAAAAAGCGTACAAGAACGTCTCCGCCGATATGGATCATAATCTGGCCGCCAATTCCCTGAATACCTTATCGGATTACCTGATGCGTTATTATGGGAAAAAAGTGATTCTCCTATTGGACGAATATGATACTCCTATGCAGGAGGCTTATGTGCATGGCTACTGGGATGAACTGGTTCCTTTTATCCGCAATCTGTTTCATTCCACCTTTAAGACAAATCCTTTCCTTGCAAGAGCCATCATGACCGGAATCACCAGAGTCAGCAAGGAGTCAATCTTTTCTGACCTGAATAATTTGACGGTAGTGACAACGACCTCAGATCTGTACGCGGAAAGCTTTGGATTCACCCAACAGGAGGTATGGGATGCTCTAGAAGAATATGGCCTGTCAGCCAAAAAGGACGAGGTCAGAAGATGGTATGACGGATTTACATTCGGCAATAAGACCGATATCTACAATCCCTGGTCGATCATCAATTATCTGAAATTTGCAAAATTCTCCCCCTACTGGGCCAACACCAGCAGTAACAGCCTGGTCGGAAAGCTGATCCGCGAAGGAAGCGCAGATACAAAAATGGTTATGGAGGATCTTCTTTCGGGCAAGGCGCTCCGGACACAGATTGACGAGCAGATTGTATTCAGTCAGTTGGGGCGCCGGGAAAATGCCGTCTGGAGCCTGCTGCTTGCAAGCGGCTATCTGCGTGTGAAGCAATGGAGTATGGACAAAAGAGACCGGATCATCTATGAGCTCGTATTAACCAACCGCGAAGTAACACTAGTGTTTGAGCAGATGGTAGAGGATTGGTTCTCAGAATTTACACCCGCTTATAATCAATTCCTCAAGGCACTTTTATTAGATGATAAAAAGGCGATGAATCTGTATATGAACCGGGTTGCCCTCACTACCTTCAGTTACTTTGATACCGGAAAGCATCCGTCCGAAGCAGCAGAACCCGAAAGATTTTATCATGGTTTTGTTCTTGGCCTGATGGTAGATCTTGCTGAACGGTACACAATTACTTCCAACCGTGAAAGCGGGTTCGGAAGATATGATGTGGTCCTTGAGCCTCTTTCTGACACAGACGATGCTATTATTCTGGAATTTAAAGTCCATGACCCGGACGAGGAAGCTTCGCTTGCAGATACAGCGCAGGAAGCATTGAATCAAATTGAACGCATGAAATATTCTGCTTCGCTGGAAGCAAAAGGTATCCCAAAGGAACGGATCCGG
>Ga0137306_104117_pt1 | contig 10230 bp, 9 predicted proteins | sample Inofroosms_March_FD_97187 | JGI IMG/M metagenome (GOLD analysis project Ga0137306, IMG submission 97187) | Mouse cecal microbial communities from Vienna, Austria - N-Acetylneuraminic and N-Acetylglucosamine D2O microcosms_March | ecosystem: Host-associated > Mammals > Digestive system > Large... | reverse complement strand
CGGCGCTCCATGAGATGGAGAAGATTTTTGCGGAACAGGGCGTCGGGACAGAGATCATACAGGTGGGCAGGGAGGCGATCCGGGGCTGCGTGGCCTGCGGCGCGTGCGCAAAAAAGGGGAAATGCGCTTTTGACGACCTGGTGAATGAGACGGCTCCGAAATTTGAAGCCTGTGACGGCCTGGTGATCGGAAGCCCGGTGTATTACGCGTCGGCTAACGGAACGCTGATTTCTTTTGTAGACCGCCTGTTTTACAGCACCCCTTTTGACAAAACCATGAAAGTGGGCGCCAGCGTGGTGGCTGCGAGAAGAGGCGGGCTGTCCGCCACCTTTGACGAGCTGAACAAATATTTCACCATTTCCGGGATGCCCGTAGCGTCCAGCCATTACTGGAACAGCATTCATGGAAGAACGCCCGGCGAGGCGGAGCAGGACAAAGAGGGCATGCAGACGATGCGTTCCCTTGCCCGGAATATGGCATTTTTGATGAAAAGCATCGCCTTGGGCAAAGAAAAATTCGGCCTTCCTGAAAAGGAAGAACGGATTGCTACCAACTTTATCAGATAGGCTCCCGATTAGATTTTTATACCCCCGAAAGGATCATTTTTATAAGATCGTTCTTTCGGGGTTATTTTTTGTATCATAGGAAAGTCCTCCGAACTTTCCTATGATATCAAAAGCCCTCCGGGCAGGATCGCACTGCGGCGGAAAGGTAAAATGTCGCCAGGGCGACCCGCCGCAGGCGGAGAATCTGCCAACGGCAGATTCTTATTCAATATATTTATTAATAATTAAAATGAATACATTGACATTATTAATATATGACGGTATAATTAACACATCAGAATCATAAGCGAGGAGAATATCAAGATGTTAAAATTGCCGGACAATTTTGAATCCTATGCAGAGGCCAGGAAAGCAGGGTTTCTGCGTATGAAGGACTGGAAGGAGAAGGGCGGAAATGTGGTAGGCATATTCTGTACCTTTGTACCCGAGGAAATTTTAAGAGCTGCGGATGCCGTGGCGGCGCCGCTGTGCGCTACCAGCGAGGAGCCGATTCCTGCGGCGGAGACGAAGCTGCCCAGAAATCTGTGCCCGCTGATCAAGGCCAGCTATGGATTTGCCCTGACGGATACCTGCCCCTATTTTTATTTCTCCGATTTAATCGTGGGAGAGACCACCTGCGACGGAAAGCGGAAAACATTTGAATTGATGAATGAAATTAAAGAAACCTATGTGATGCAGCTGCCCCATTCCCGTTCGGAGGCGGCGCTGGAATCCTGGAAGGGAGAGATGATCCGCCTGAAGGAAAAGCTGGAGGATTTCTACGGAATTGAGATTTCAGAAGAACGGATCAAAAAAGAAATTCAGCTGCGGAACAGGGAGCGCAAGGCGCTGCTTGGGTTTTTGGAGCTGGGCAAGCTGAACCCTGCCCCCATCAGCGGCTATGAGCTGGGAACCCGCCTAGACGGCCTGGGCTTTAATTTTGACATCGAAGACCGCTGCGCCGTTATTGAAGCACGGACGAAAGAGGTCTATGAGGACTGGAAACAAAATTTTGAGGGGAAACCCAATAAACGGCCCAGAATCATTATCACCGGCTGCCCCAACAGCGGTGTTAGGGATAAAATCATCAAGACTGTGGAAGAATTGGGCGCGGATGTAGTCGGCTTTGACTGCTGCAACGGAACCAGGGAAAAGGTGGAGCCAGTGGACGAGTCCATGCCGGTTTACGATGCATTGGCGAAAAAATATCTGAATATTAACTGCTCTGTCATGAGCCCCAATGACAGCCGGATGCGCTACATAGAGGAAATGCTGGAGGAATATCAGGCGGATGGTGTGATTGAGATCATTCTCCAAGCCTGCCATACTTATAATATTGAGTCCCATTATGTGAAAGAGACTGTGACGAATAAAGGAAAGGCTTATCTGATGATCGAGACCGATTATTCCCAGTCCGATAAAGGGCAGATTGGCACCCGTCTGGAAGCGTTTTTGGAAACCATTGAGAAGTGATGGCGGAATGTCTGCCGAATGAATAAGAATCTGCCTTTGGCAGATTCTCCGCCTGCGGCGGGTCGTCCTGGCGACATTTTACCTTTCCGCCGCAGTGCGATCCTGCCCGGAGGGCTTTTTATATCATAGGGAAGTTCGTCGAACTTTCCTATGATATAAAAAAAGCGGTTCCTCTGTTTTCATAACAGATTAACCGCCTGTAATTTACATTTATGCTATATTCTGGCTTTGGCCATGGCCTCTAAAATATCCACGCAGCCCTTCACCCCGAAGGTAGCTCTGTTTAACAGGATATCTTTCCCCTCTTTCCTATCCCATTTTCCGTTGGAATAGTAGGTGTAATATTCTCTTCTGGCCGCATCCATCTTTTTTACCAGCTTTTTGGCCTCGCCTTCTGAGATATCGTGCTTGTTTTTGATAATCTCCACCCGCTTCTCAAACGGCGCATAGATAAATACTTTAATGCAGTTGGGGTTGTCCCTGAGAATAAAGTCAGCCAGCCGTCCGATAATAATGCAGGACCCCTTGGCTGCCAGATCCCGGATAATCTCCGTCTGCAGCTGAAACAGCTTATCTCCCATGGAAGGACTCAGACGGCCGATAGTCAGATAGGGGCTCAGGGCATGGCCGTAATAGCTCTCGTCCGCCGGCGCCAGCACCTTCACGTCGATGCCGCTTTTCTCCGCCGCCAATGCCAGCATATCCTTGTCATAAAGGCCGAAGCCGATGCGCTCCGCCAGCTCATTTCCGATTTCATGTCCTTCCGCGCCGAACTCACGGCCGATTGTAATAATCAGTTTACTACCCATAACACTCTCCATCTCTGCGTTCCCATGTTTTTCAGTCTGTTTTCTTCTGACCACGGCTCATAGGGGCTTACATGCCTCCACAAAACTTTCGAACAGCCTTTTCGCATCCTTATCCGTACGATCACAGAACTCTGGATGCCACTGTACCGCCTGGATAAACCGTTTTTCAGGCATATAGAGTGCTTCCGTCAGACCATCCTCCGAGACAGCCATGGGTCGCAAAACCGAAGCCAGCTCTTTCACCGCCTGATGATGATAGCTGTTTACCGCCAGTTCCGCTTTGCCCAGAAGCCGAAACAACGGTGTATCCTCCAAAATCTCCACCCGATGGCAGGGAACGTTGTAAGGGGGACTCATATGATGCTCCACTTTGCCCTCCGCCTGGTATTCCGTGGGAATATCCTGATACAGCGTGCCGCCGCAAAGGACGTTAATCAGCTGAATCCCCCGGCAGATGCCAAATACGGGCAGGTCCTTTTCCAGCGCATATGCAAAAACCGCTTTCTCCAAAACATCCCTGTCATGGTTCGCCGGACCGCAGTGAGGTCCCTTTTCCGCTCCGTACAAAGCCGGGTCCACATCATGCCCGCCCGTAAAAAGGAATCCGTCGCACAGCCCGCAAGCCTGGGCGATCGTCTCCTCATCCGCCTTTAACGGCAGAATCACCGGAAGCCCTCCGGCAGACCGGATGCCTTCCATATATCCCGGCACCATCCATATGCTGTCCTTTTCCTCGTCAAATAAAGGGATTACCCCGATGACTGGTTTCATAGCTGTCTCACCCCTGCCTCAAAACCCAAAGCTATCATATTCTATCTTCTATCAGCATATCCAAATGAAAAATAACACCGTCAAAACCTTCTGATATGCTTCTAAATATCCATTTCATTATATAAAATAATGAAAACATGCAAAAATTACTGCAAACCACATATGTCCTGAAATCTGTATTATAAGATTATAGCACTTTATTCAGGAAGCTGATGGTCCGTGCTTCCTTCGCATGATTGAAAATCTCATCCGGCGTCCCTTCCTCCACGATATAACCGCCGTCCATAAAGATAATCCGGTCCGCCACCTCTCTGGCAAAGCCCATCTCATGGGTAACGATAATCATGGTCATACCTTCCTTCGCCAGCACCTTCATCACGTCCAGCACCTCGCCCACCATCTCAGGGTCAAGGGCCGATGTGGGCTCGTCGAACAGCATCACGTCGGGAGACATCGCCAGGGAACGGGCGATGGCGCACCGCTGCTTCTGACCGCCTGAGAGCTGTGCCGGGTAAGCGTCCGCCTTATCCGCAAGCCCCACCCGTTCCAGAAGCTCCATGGCTTTTTTTCGGGCCTCTTCTTTGCTCATCAGTTTCAGCTCCACGGGAGCCAGCGTGATATTATTCAGAATATTCAGGTTGGAGAACAGGTTAAAATGCTGGAATACCATGCCGATGTTCTCCCTGACCTTATTGATATTGATTTTCTTATCCGTTATGTTCTGTCCGTCCACAGTGATCGTGCCGCCGTTGGCCGCCTCCAGCCGGTTCAGGCAGCGCAGGAACGTGCTTTTTCCGGAGCCGGAAGGACCGATCAGGCAGACCACCTCGCCCTCATGAACCTCCACGCTCATATCCTTCAGCACTTCCAGCTCACCAAAGCATTTGTTCAGATTTTTCACGAAAATTTTAACCGGTCTGTCCGCGATATTTTTATTTTCCACGATGCGACACCTTCCTTTCCACAATCTTGGCAATCTGAGAAAGCAGGGTGCAGATCACCAGATAATAAAAGGCTACCACCAGCCAGATAGGCATGGACTTTGCCACCGCGTTTGACGTCAAAATCTTACCGTTCTGGGTCAGCTCACGGATTCCGATAATGGAAATCAGAGAGGTGTCCTTCAACGTGATAATAAACTGGTTGATAATCGCCGGAAGCATGGTGAAAAACGCCTGAGGCAATATAATCTTCTGCATGGCCTTGCCGTAAGAAAGCCCTAAGCTTCTGGCCGCCTCCATCTGGCCTACGTCCACCGCCTCGATCCCGCCTCTGACGATCTCCGCCATATAAGCGCCCGCGTTCAGACTCAGCGCCACGATACCCGCCGTAAAAGGACCGCCGATATCCTTCCACTGAAAGCCCAGCGGCCTGAGGGACTGGGCCAGCCCATAGTAAATGATAAAGGTCTGAACCAGAAGCGGCGTTCCTCTGATAATCCCGATATAAATTTTTGAGATCAGCTCCAACACCTTAATATTCGACACCGTAAACAGTCCGAAAATAACCCCCAAAACCGTAGCCACAATCAGCACCACGATCGCCAGCCGCACGGTCTGTCCCAGGGCCGGAATAAATGTGTTCACACTTGAAGTTAATACATCCAGAAATTCCATAGCTCCACCCCTTTTTACGATCTTTATCTATTTTCCGATTCCCCATACTTCCGAAATCCCGCTGCGTCTGTAGGGACAGCGTCTCAAAAACCTGATTTTATGGCATTCCGCAAGTACGTTTTATAAATCTGCCTGCAGGCTATGACCCCTGCAGGCAGCTGATATGCAGAACCTGTTCGTTACTGCTTTATGATCACCGCAAGCGCTGAAAGCCTGTTCTGCCGGCTTTACCCGCTGTCTTATTCCGCCGCAGCAGCGCTTTCTGTCTCCGCCGCGCTTTCTGTCTCTGCCGCGCTCTCCGTCTCCGCGTCATCCGCGGAACCGGTGGCCACGTAAGTATTTACGATCTCGTCATACTTGCCGCTTGCCTTCAGGTTCGCCAACCCTTTGTCGAACATCTCCAGCAGCTCCGCATTCTCGCCCTTTAATACGGCAAAGCCGTAGGAAGAACCCTGCTCCATGGGCAGAGGCAGCTTCAGCTCGGTGCCCCTGGAAATCTCATAACCCAGCACCGGATAGTCGTCAAAGCACGCCACGCTGGTACCGGACAGCACGTCCTGATACATTTCCGCTGACTGCTCAAACTGGGCAATCGTAAAACCGTACTGATCCGCGATGCTCTCCGCGAAGGTACAGCCCTCGGTACCGATCTTTGCGGCTACCTGCTGACCCTTCAGATCCTCATAGGAAGCGATCTCGGAATCGGCGGCCACTGCCATACCTACGCCGGAATCAAAGTAAGGCTCGGAGAAGTCATACAGCTTCTCTCTCTTCTCCGTGATGGACATACCCGCAATCACAGCGTCCACCTCGCCGGACTCCAGAGCCGTCACGGCCGCGTTAAAGCCTACTACCTGTAATTCATACTCAAAGCCCTGATCCTCAGCGATGGCCGCCAGCAGATCCAGGTCGATGCCTACCATCTCGCCGTTATCATTCTCGAACTCGAAGGGCGCGAATGTGGTGTCGGTAGCGATCACATAGGTTTTGCCCTCGCCGTTCGCAGCAGCCGCGGCAGTCGTCCCTTCGGTTTCCGCGGAAGCGGCCGTCTCATCTCCCGCCGCCGCAGTGGTGTCACCGGCAGGCGCCGCAGTGGTTCCTTTGTTTCCGTCGTCTTTGCTTCCGCAGGCGGTCAGGGAAAATACCATAACCACAGCCAGAAGTAATGCTGCTAATTTTTTCATAACTTTCCTCCTTCAAAAAAATAAAAAGTTTCCACAGGAAAGACGCTCCGAACGGACGCCTGCCCTGTGATATTCAAAAAGCGATAACTCCTTTGGGGTTATCGCTTTTGATAACTTTACTCTATTAGTCTACTGAAATATTATACCATCTGTATGACATTTGTCAACTGCCAAAATTACCGGTCAAAATTTCAGTTTTTTATCAGATTTGAATTTAAACTTTCTCCGCTTCCGGTACAGGCGGATATTTTGATTTCTCTCACTGTTGAATTTTTTAATAAACACAACGGACAATACGCTTAATACGACAAATCCCACGCCCGCCGCCACATACCACACATTAATCAGAATCACCGACTTGTCATTCTGTCCGGCCAGCGTCTCCGGAATGGATTCCACCTGACCCGCACTCCGGCCCTCCGCCGGATGCTGATCAAAATCAAAGGCTTCGTCCGCCGCGGTAATCAGGCGCAGACTGGCCTGCCCCACTTCCATCCCCTGATAATAATAGGTAAGATCCGCGAATACGTCCGACTGGCTGTCCTCGTTGTTGACATAAGTAAGCTCCGGCTCCGTGTCAAAAAAAGATACGTTCTGGGGAAGGATCACCCAGCCCCCGTCCTGGAATTCTATGCTGGCCTGGCGGTCTTCCTCCATGCTGTCCTCGAAAAAGCCGTTGGACTCCAGCGTATACCGGTCGTCCGTCTGAGCGGGCTGATACATTCTGAAATTATTAAAGCCATATTCCAAAAGTACCTTTGTATCCTCATAGGTCGTGTCCATACTGTGCATCACGACGCAGACCAGCTTCATATCGCCTTTTTCCGCATAAGTTACCAGCGTATTCCCCGCCGGCGTCGTATAGCCGGTTTTGCCGCCCAGAACATACTCGTAATATTCCTCCCTCGCAGGAAACAGCATTCTGTGCAGGTTCGCCATGGGACGTTCCTCTTCCTGCAGCTGCGTGGGAGGCAGCACATAGGTCTGGGCCGAATCGATCTGCATAAATGTCTCGTTCAGAGCGCAGCCTCTCATAATCATGGCCATATCATAGGGGGTCGTCCAGTGTTCCTCATTGTGGATTCCGCTGGGATTGACAAAATGGGTGTGTTTCGCCCCCAGCTGGGCGGCCCGCTCATTCATCATCTGAGAAAAGGCTTCGATGGAACCGGAAATATGCTCTCCCAGCGCATTGGCCGCATCGTTGGCCGAGGGAAGGAGAAGGGCATAGATACAGTCCTCCACCGTCATCTGCTCCCCCTCGACGGCGGCGATATTCGCGTATCCGACCGGAACGGTATACACCGCGTCATGGGAGTATGTGACCACCTCGTCCAGAGAACAGTGTTCCGCCGCTAAAAGCCCGGTCATAATCTTGGTGATGCTGGCCGGGTAATAAGTATGATTGGCATTTTTTTCGTAGAGCACGGTCCCCGTGATGGCATCCATCAGAACCGCTCCTTCCGCTTCCACCACAGGAGCCTGGGGCCAGTTCTCCGCCGTGACATAGCGAGTGTCGTCCTGCGGACCTTCAGGGCCGCCCTCTCTGGCGCCGCTTTCTTCTGTCTCCTGGTTGTTTTCGCCGTCCTCACGGCTTCCTTCGCCCTCTCCGGTTTCTGTCTGTCCGCTTTCATTCTCCGACGGTTCCGCATAGACAAACGCGGGAATAACCGGAAAGCATATAAGAACGGCAAGCAATACGGCAAGCAGCTGTATCCATTTTCTTTTCATAATCTGTCAACTCCTTTGACGGCTGTGGTCTGTCCCATTTATATGCAAAAGGTTTTCTTTTTACGACGTTTGGTCCGCAATAGCCGCAGCCTGACAATATCAAAACCCACAATGACCATAGGGGCTTTACCGGAAAGCTTTTCTTCGTTTGCAGTAGACAGTGCTGGCCGTCAGAACGCCAAGCAGCGCCACCGCGAAAATCAGCCCGATGTAAAGGGCCGTGTCCACGAAAAACGGCTCCGGCACGATATTGATCAGCAGATCGGTGGCCGGGTCCAGAATCCACAGGTCATTGTCAAAAAAGATCTGATGAAATATGGTGAAATATTTCGTAAAATCCGTGGAGATCAGCACGCCGAGCGCCAGGGCTATGGCCGCCAGGACGGCACTTACGGCCTGAAATGATCTGGCCAGGATATAGATCGTATCTTTTTTTCTGCGCAAAGCCATAAACAGGATCAGTGAAACCGCCAGCACCGCCATAATCCGGCGCACAAGCAGCCCTTTCAGAAACAGCGCCCGCACATCCTCCATATGGGCGATCTCCCGCTCATTAAAGAACTCCCGGGACTCCCCGCCGATCACGGTCGTCACATGCAGATCCTCCCGATTCCCCCGCAGGTAGGCCATCATCTCATCCGTCACCTGCAGAAGATCCTCCATTGTCATATCGATGCCGGCATCGTCCAGCACATGATATTTCCTGTATTCATGTTCATAATATCCGGGAATACCGTAGGCCACGACCTCCACGGAAGTGATCAGCCAGATCAGTATCAGCGCCAGCGCACAGAAAATGCCTGCCGCCGTATCCATACTTTTATTCGAATCCAATATAAAGCTCCTTTTCGTCACGGACGCCCGGCAAAGGAACGCCCAATCGCAGTTCTAATGCATTTTAGCATAGTTCGTTGCGCATTTCAAGTTGTGCGTGTCCCGAAACGTGAAACGTTCAATATTCCGCATAATTTCGAGCTTACACAACTCGGGATTTCATGTATGTCATACATGAAACATCTCACAGAATAGCTGCGCCTGAACAGTAATCCAAACATCTGTTTTTTATTTTTTTCAATAACAACAGTATTTTGACAGAATGACCAGATTATAGTAAAATGAAGAAGTGAAAAACCGTCTGCCCGATCGACGGCAGACCGAAGGGAAGGGAATATTCATTATGAGACTGCGCAATGTGCCCGGCTCCCGGGAGATGCTGGCGGCCAGCAGCTATTGCTTTGAGACGCCAGGAGAGTTAAAAGGACGCTGGCAGAAGGAATTCGGAAATCAGAATCCTGTCTATATCGAAATCGGCATGGGCAAGGGAAAGTTTATCACCCGGCTTGCCGCCTCCCATCCGCAGATTAATTATATCGGCATCGAAAAATATTCCAGTGTTCTGGTGCGGGCGCTGGAGAAGCTGGAAGCGCAGCCGCTGCCCAACCTGCGTCTGATCCGCATGGAGGCGGAAAATCTTCCGGATATTTTCGCGCCCGGAGAGGTTACTGGCATCTATCTGAACTTTTCGGACCCCTGGCCCAAAGACCGGCATGCGAAAAGACGGCTGACCTCCGTCCATTTTCTGACCCTGTACCGGCAGATTCTGAAACCGGAAGGACTTGTGGAATTTAAAACGGACAACCGCCCCTTATTTGATTTTTCCCTGGAATCCGTGGAGGAAGCCGGCTGGAAACTGCTGAGCCACACCTTCGACCTGCACCGCAGTCCCATGGCCGAGGGAAATGTTATGACCGAATATGAGGAAAAATTTTCCGCCCTGGGCAACCCGATCTGCAAGCTGATTGCCATGCGGCCTTAGCGCGTGTTTGAAAAACGCTTTCTGCCAGACGCGCAAAAGCCCTCGGCACAGGCGCACATGATTTTCTTTTGGCCGCATATAATAACAGTAATATTGAATGAAACCGGATACCGGATTACGCATATGATTACGCCGCATCCCAAACAGCGTCTGTGATCTCCGGTATGCCGTCCAAAGGGACTATGGCCAGAAAATCAACCTGGAAAGACACAGTGGGAAAAGCCACTTTAAGCAACCCGGAATTAAACCGAAAAGCGTTGAAACTGAAAAAATCCTTTGACGAGA
>Ga0137306_104116_pt1 | contig 10230 bp, 8 predicted proteins | sample Inofroosms_March_FD_97187 | JGI IMG/M metagenome (GOLD analysis project Ga0137306, IMG submission 97187) | Mouse cecal microbial communities from Vienna, Austria - N-Acetylneuraminic and N-Acetylglucosamine D2O microcosms_March | ecosystem: Host-associated > Mammals > Digestive system > Large... | reverse complement strand
AACGGAACTGCCTGAATTATTCGGGCAGTTTTGTTATGTAAAAAACTTGCTGTTGTGCGATTGATTTCACAATAATGGTGTAAGAGATTACATTGTGAAAGTATATAAGTTTGTATAATAGGATGAATAGGCGTAAATGCATAAAAAAGGAGGCCTATTTATGGTATATAGAAGTAAAAAATGTACAATATGACGAAAAACATATTTGGTATTGGCTTTTCGATATCCCATATTTACAATAAAAATGTAAGTGTTTACATAGCAAAGAATGGTTTGCCTGATTATATAAAAAAGGAGACGATTACAATGAAACAATTTATGGATCAGGATTTTTTGTTAAGTACCGAAACTGCAAAGACATTATTTCATGAGCATGCGGCAAAAATGCCGATTCTGGATTACCACTGCCATATTAATCCGGAGGAGATCGCAAAGGACAGGAAGTTTGAGAATATCACCCAGGTATGGCTGGGCGGAGATCACTACAAATGGCGTCAGATGCGTTCCAACGGAGTAGACGAAAAGTATATCACCGGGGATGCTTCTGACAGGGAGAAGTTCCAGAAATGGGCGGAGACTCTGGAGAAGGCCATCGGCAACCCTCTGTATCACTGGAGCCATCTGGAGCTGCAGAGATATTTCGGCTATCATGGGCATCTGAATGGAAAGACGGCGGAAGAGGTGTGGAACCTCTGCAACGCGAAGCTGCAGGAAGACGGGATGAGCGTGCGCAATCTCATTCGTCAGTCCAACGTGACGCTTTTGTGCACCACGGACGATCCGGCGGATTCCCTGGAATGGCATAAGGCGATCGCAGAGGATGATACGTTCGAAGTTCAGGTGCTTCCGGCATGGAGACCGGATAAAGCAATGAACATTGAGAAGCCGGATTATGCGGAGTATCTCGTAAAATTAGGAGATGCGGCAGGCATGGAGATTAAGAGCTTCGGGGATTTAAAGGCAGCTCTGAAAAAAAGAATGGAATTTTTTGACAGCATGGGCTGCAGGGTGTCGGACCATGCTCTGGAATACGTGATGTACGCACCGGCAGAGGAAACCCGGATCGAGGAGCTTTTTGCAAAGCGTATGCAGGGCGGTGCGCTGACGAAGGAAGAGGTGCTGCAGTTCAAGACGGCCTATATGATCTTCGTGGGGAAGGAATATCACCGTCTGGGATGGGCGATGCAGCTCCATTATGGATGCAAACGGGACAACAACGTATTCCGCTATGACCAGCTTGGGCCGGATACAGGATACGACTGCATCGACAATTATGCGCCGTCCGCACAGATGGCGGATTTTCTGAATGCATTGAATGCAACGGACCAGCTGCCGAAGACCATCATTTACAGCCTGAATCCCAACGACAACGCGGCCATCGGAACGATTCTGGGGTGCTTCCAGGACGCAGGAACCGTGGGGAAGATCCAGCAGGGGTCCGCATGGTGGTTCAATGACCATAAGGCCGGCATGACAGAGCAGATGACGTCTCTGGCAAATCTGGGACTGCTGGGGAACTTTATCGGGATGCTGACGGATTCCAGAAGCTTCCTGTCTTATACCAGACACGAATATTTTCGGAGAATCCTGTGTGAATTGATCGGCGGATGGGTCGAGAACGGAGAATATCCGGCAGATATGGAAGTATTGGGAGGCATGGCGGAGGATATCTCCTATCGGAATGCGGTACGGTATTTCGGATTTCAGCTGTAAAGGATAACGGCATAAAAAAACTGCCGCATCAGGGGAAAACCCGGATGCGGCAGTTTTTTTCGAAGAAAAAGGAAGAAAAATATATTGCGTAGATTCTCCAAAAGCGGTTATAATAAAAGTGCGCATAATCAGATTTCAGGCGATAATAAAAGTGCGTATAATCAGATTTCAAGCAATAATAAAAGTGCGCATAATCAGATTTTGGGCAATAATAAAAGTGCGCATAATCAGATTTCGGTATCGGTGGAAGTGCGCATAATCAGATGAGGGAGGATATGCTATGAAATTAAAAAGAAAAATTTACAATCGGCTTCTGGCCTGGAAAAAAGAATGCGGCGGTACAAAAGCAATCCTGATAGAAGGCGCGAGACGTATTGGAAAATCAACGATCTGCGAGGAGTTTGGAAAAAATGAATACAAAAGCTATCTGATCATTGACTTTGCCAAGGCGGCTTCGAACGTAAAGGAGTATTTTGAAAAATACTTAAATGACCTGGATACATTTTTTATGCTTCTGTCTGCAGAATATGGAAAGAAATTATATCAAAGGGATTCTCTGATCATTTTTGATGAGGTACAGATGTTTCCAAAAGCAAGGGAGGCAATAAAATATCTTGTTGCGGACGGAAGATATGATTATATTGAGACAGGTTCCCTGATCTCAATCAGGGAAAATGTAAAAGATATTGTTATACCGTCAGAAGAGAGACATCTGAAAATGTATCCGCTTGATTTTGAAGAATTTGCCTGGGCATTGGGAGAGGAGACTCTTATTGACTATATCAAGTCATGCTTCACGTCTCGGAAAGAACTGGAAAGAACCCTCCACAACAAGGCAATGCTCGTATTTAAACAGTATATCCTGATAGGAGGCATGCCGAAGAGCGTGGTGCTTTTTCTGGAAAATCATAAAGATTTTGGAAGCTCGGATCAGGAAAAACGGGATATCCTGGAGCTTTACCGAAGCGATATCATGAAGATAAATGCCAGATACCGAAGCAAGGTCATTTCCATATTTGATCAGATTCCCGGGCTTTTGTCACAGCATGAAAAGAGGATCGTGTTTAAACAGGTGAAGGAAGGCTCGTATGCCGAGCAGTATGAAGAAACATTTTTCTGGCTGTCAGATTCTATGATTTCGAACGAATGCTTTTTATGCAGCGATCCGAATGTCGGATTGTCAGCCAACGAAGCAAGAACATATGTAAAATGTTATTTGGGAGATACAGGTCTGCTTGTAAGCCATGCTTTTGACGAAAACGAACTTTTAGAGTCAGAGGTTTATAAGCAGATCCTCGCGGATAAGCTTTCCCTGAATGAGGGGATGCTGTATGAAAATGTAATTGCGCAGATGCTGACGGCAAATGGGCATAAGCTGTATTTTTATACACATTACAGTGAAGAAAAGCATCGGAATGATATGAAAATTGATTTTCTTCTTTCTAATAACAGTAAGCTCAAGTATAAGCTGTATCCGATTGAGGTAAAATCAGGAAACAATTATACGATAAAATCCATGCTGGCGTTTCGGGAAAAATACAAAGGCAGGATTGGGGAGTGCTATATAATCCATCCAAGAAACTTTATGGTCAGAGATGGGATCATATGCATCCCTCCGTATATGACCATATGTCTGTAGCTGATCTGTTTTTCTGCCTATTTATCTCAGAAACCGCCGGAAAACAGGATCTGCGCGAACGGATTGTAAAAATCCCGTCCGCGCAGATCCTATTTTCCGGCAGTGTCTCTGTATTGCAGTGTACGAGACAGATGCGGCAGAATTATACGGCAAAAAACTATTCTGCCAGGCAGCGCTTCATGACCTCATAGGCACCCTGTGTCCGGATTTCTTCCAGATATCCTGCAACCGCGGACTCAAATCCATCCAGCAGGCTTAAGTCCTCGCCCCAGAAGCTTTCATTGGTGCATACGGCATGGGCCAGATCTGCAGCGCTGTCATCCTTGTGGGCTTCAAAAAATTCCAGAACACAGCGGTCATCCTTGATGGCATATTCTTCCGTACCCCGATGCCCAGTCAGGGAATCCTCCGCCAGATGATCCCCATTGAAAAACGCAATATAAAATGCAAAGGAAGCGGTGATGCATGCCGGGAGATTTCCTGTTTTTTCCAAATACCCTTTCAGAGAAGGCATGACGCGGGCCTTCCACTTGGAGGTGGAATTGAGGGAGATCGCCAGCAGAGCATGGTCGATAAACGGATTCTTAAACCGTTCTGTCACGGATGCGGCGAAGTCCTCCAGCTCCGCTTTCGGAAGCGTCAGAGTGGGAATGATTTCCTCATAAATAGTTTTGTTCATAAATCCCCGGATGACCTCATCATTCATGCAGTCACGCACAATATTCTGACCGGCCAGATAAGCGCCCAGTACAAAGGAGGTATGCGCCCCGTTCAGGATACGAACCTTGCGCTGTTTATAGGGCTTATGATTGTCAGTGATCAGCACCGGAAGCCCGGCTTCTTCAAAGGGAAGCTCTTTTTTCAGGGACTGCGGGCCTTCGATCACCCAGAAGCCGAAGATCTCCCCGGTATCGATCAGCTGGTCGATATAGCCGTTCTCCTCATTGATCGAGTCAGCCTCCGCACGGGGATATCCTGTGACGATTCGGTCCACCAATGTGGAACAGAAGATATTTTCATCCTGGATCCAGGCTGTAAAATCATCTCCCAGATTCCATTGTGCAGCATACTGGAGGACACACTTTTCCAGTTCTTTTCCATTGTTGTCGATCAACTCGCAGGAAAGGATGACAAATCCTTTTCCGGTTTCCTTTCCGAACGTCCGGAAACGACGGTACAAAAACTGCGTCAGCTTGCCCGGATAGCTGTCAGCCGGCGTATCGGCAAACTGGCAGGAAGGATCGTATACAATCCCTGCTTCGGTGGTATTGCAGGCGATATATCTCAGCTCCGGATTGTCCGCGCATGCAAGCAGCGCGTCAAATTCCGTGTATGGGTTCAGGCATCTGCTGACACAGGAAATGATCCGTTTCCGGCTGACCTTCTGTCCATCCTGGAAACCGCGAAGATATAAGGTATAGAGTCCTTCCTGCTCATTGATCATATCGGCAAGCCCCGGTGCGATGGGCTGGCACAGGACAACCTTGGAGTTGAAGCCGGTCTTTTCATTTAATACATCAATAAAATAGTCTACAAAAGCACGGAGAAAGTTGCCTTCTCCGAACTGCAGTACCCGTTCCGGCGCATCGGGAAGCAGGTAGCCGTCATAATTCATATCCTTTAATGTCTGATAATATAATTTTTTCATAACGATTCCTTTCCGTATTTGTAACGAACTCTGTCATCTGCCCGGCCCGCCGGCGTATAGAGCGGGCCAGGCAGATCACGAAGATTTTATAGTGTGCTGTTTCCGGATTATAGCGTAACGCCTTGCTTGAAGATCGCAAAGTCATGGAATCCGGCTTCCTCGGATTTTAATTTCTCGCCGGAAGCGGTCCGGATTACTTTGTCAAAAAGCTGGCGGGCCAGGTCGTCCAGCGGAGTCCCCTCGGCCATGGTTCCGCAGTTGAAATCGATCCAGTTGGACTTTCGCTCAAAGAGTGCGGAATTGGTGGAGATCTTCATGGTCGGAACCGGGCAGGCAAAGGGAGTTCCGCGTCCGGTGGTAAACAGAACGATATGCGCGCCTGATGCAGCCAGCGCCGTGGAGGCCACCAGGTCATTTCCCGGGGCGCTCAACAGATGCAGTCCCCTGCCGCGGATCGGCTCGCCGTAGGAGAGGACTCCGCAGACCGGAGCGCTTCCCGACTTCTGGGTGCATCCAAGAGACTTATCCTCCAGAGTGGAGATACCGCCCTTTTTATTCCCCGGAGAAGGGTTCTCGTATATGGGCTGGTTGTGGCTTGTATAATATTCTTTAAAATCATTGATCAGATTTACGGTTTTATGGAACAGATCTTCCGTCTCACAGCGGTTCATGAGCTGGGTTTCCGCGCCGAACATTTCCGGAACCTCGGTCAGGATGGTAGTGCCGCCCTTAGAGATCAAAAGGTCGGAAAACGCGCCTACGGCAGGATTTGCCGTGATGCCGGAGAGGCCGTCGGAGCCGCCGCATTTCATGCCGACGACCAGTTCGCTGCAGGGGATCGGCTCCCGCCGGAACTGCCCCGCATATTCCGAAAGCTCTCGGATGATATCCAGGGCGTCAGCAATCTCATCTTCGGATTCCTGACAGACAAGGAAGCGGACGCGCTGCGGGTCATAGCTTCCGATGTATTTTTTCAGTTCCTCAATATTGCTGTTCTCACATCCCAGGCCGAGCACCAGTACGCCGCCTGCATTGGGATGCCGGATCAGGTCGGCAAGGATCTGCCGGGTATGCTCCTGATCATCGCCCATCTGGGAGCAGCCGTAGGGGTGTGGAAACGCGGAGATCTCGTCGATCTGTTCCGTAAGATACACCTGGGCCTGCCGTTCGATGGCGGCTGCCACGTTATTGACACAGCCTACGGTCGGGATGATCCAGATATTGTTGCGGACGCCGACTTTGCCGTCCGCCCTCCGGTAGCCCTGGAAAAATACGGGATCAGAAGGTGTGACCGGAGTGCACTGCCTGTCATAGGTATAGGTGAGCACATCCCCCAGCCCTGTCCGCAGATTGTGGGTATGAACCCATGCGCCTGCAGACACAGGCTCTTTGGTAAATCCGATGGGGCATCCGTACTTGATCACCTGCCCGCCCTCCGGGAGATCTGTCAGAGTAAACTTATGCCCCTGTGGTATGTCTTCGGTCAGTACAACGGATTGTGAGTCCACCTGGAATGTCCTGCCCGCAGAAAGAGGGCAGAGGGCAACCGCTACGTTGTCCTGAGGATGAATTTTGATAAATTCCTGCATAAAGATTCCTTTCTGAAAAGAGAGTTCCTGTTAATATGTGACGAGTGGTTTGGTTCAGTTTTACATAATGTAAGTGCTTACATAAATTGTACTACAAAACAGGGGAGGAGTCAATAGAAAAAGAAAAAAGATAAAAATGAAGTGTTACTGTGAACAATAACGAACAGTTAGATAAAGTAGAAAAATTTAGGAATAGGGTTTGCAATTTTGTGAAAAATACTATAGAATTAAGAGTAGAAGATGAAAGAACTTACAATCATAGATTTTGTGAGTGCTTATAAGGATTGGGCCGGTTGTGGACTGTACGGCGGTATTCAAGAGGTGACAGGATGAACATTTACGATATAGCAAAGCTGTCGGGGGTTTCGATCGCTACCGTTTCCCGGGTTGTGAACGGAAGTCCGCGCGTCAGCGAAAAGACAAAGCAAAAAGTTCTTGCTGTGATGGAAGAAGCGGAATATACGCCCAATGTATTTGCCAGAGGTCTGGGGTTAAATTCCATGAAGACCATCGGAATCCTGTGTCCGGATATCTCCGACCAGTATATGGCGGAGGCTGTTTCACATCTGGAAAAGCGTCTCCACGAATACGGATATGACTGTATCCTGAGCTGCAGCGGGAGCGCCCAGGAGGCCAGGGAGCATCATACCAAGCTCCTGCTTTCCAAGCGGATTGATACACTGATCCTTGTAGGATCTTTGTACGCCGGTTCGGGAAAGAATCCGGGAGAGACAGAATATGTCCGCGCAGCAGCGCAGCAGGTACCGGTATTCATGATCAATGGATATGTGGAGGGTGAAAATATCTACTGTTCCTACGGGGATGACCGGCAGGGGGCGTATGACGTGACTCAGGCGCTGATCCGCCGGGGAAAGAAGCGGATTCTTTTTTTGTATGATTCACAGACATACAGCGCGCGGCAGAAGATGCAGGGGTATGAAAGCGCGCTGGCAGATGCGGGATATCCCATACTTGGAGATTTGAAACATTATATCCGGCCGTTTGACATGCAGCAGCCGGATGGAGCCGGCCTTTCAGATTTTTCAGAAAGTTCATCAGGCTATATGCAGAACAAGGTGCTTTATGTAAAGGAAATGCTGCTGGCGCACAGGACGCTGGAATTTGACAGTGTGTTTGCATGCAATGACGGCCTGGCGGTAGGAGTGCTCAAATATGCCCGGGCAAAAGGGCTGAGTGTGCCGGAGGAGCTGAGCGTGGCAGGATATAATAACTCCACGATGGCTGTGTGCTGTGAGCCGGAGCTGACTTCGGTGGATAACCAGGTGAAGCGGCTCTGCAGCGATGCGGTCGACCGGATCTTGAAAGTGCTTCAGGGAGAAGAGGATGTGGAGCAGAACCATAAGGTGCGGTGTGAGATTGTAAGAAGATGCTCTACGGATTTTTGAGTGTTTGACTTTATAGATCGGCTGCAATTTATAAAAAATATAAGGAGGAACAACACATGTTACACGAAGTAAAATTTCAGTCATTCAACGAGCGCGACGAGGTTTATGGATGGATTTATGTCCCGGCGGCAGAGCCGAAGGGGATTGTCCAGATCATCCACGGATACGGCGAGCATTCCAGGCGTTATCTGCATATGATCGTGAAGTTCATGGACGCCGGGTTCATCGTGGCTGCCGACGACCACGTAGGCCATGGCAAGACCGCATTGGAGAATGATACCTGGGGCGACTGGGGAGACAAGGGCTGCCATACAATGATGGAGGACGAGCACAGACTGACAGAACTGGTATGTGAGAAATATCCGAATCTTCCGTATTTCCTGTTTGGCCACAGCATGGGGTCCTTTATCGTGAGGGACTACATAGCAAAATACGGAAGCAGGCTGGCAGGCGCGACGATCTGCGGGACTTCCGGCGTATTTCCGGGAGCAGAGGACGTGGCAAAGGAACTGGAAAAAGCAGTTGCCGACGGAAAAGGAAAAGAATCCGATCCGGCGTATGCAGGAAGCCTGCTTGGATGGATGTGCGAGCGCTGCGGGGAGGTCAGCATCGGAAATGAATGGATCTGTGCGGACCCCTATGTGCAGAGAGACCACGCGGAGGATCCCTTCGATGCGTTTACAAAGCCTACGCTGAATCAGTCCCTGCTTTATTTTGTGCAGATGATGAATGTGATCAATGGTACGGAATGGGCAGAAAAGGTTCCGAAGGAGCTTCCGATCTACAATATCGGAGGCGACCAGGATCCGGTGGGGCAGTATGGAAAGGGAATCTATGAGGTCAGCAACTGGCTGTACGAGACTGGGCATGCTGTGGATACCAAGGTATATTCTGGATTCCGCCATGAGATCCACAACTATGCTCAGATCAAGGATGAAGTAGAATACGGCATCATTGCATTCATGAATAAACATCTATAGGATGCCGGGCTTTGCCGGGAGCAGGACTGTATATCTGCGGTGTCATCCGCTAGAAATAAAAGACAGAAATGTCCTTTATCAACAGCATTTTTCAATAACTGTCAGGAATGCTCAGTGGTCTCCCGGCGAAATAATATGGGAGGGATGATCTTATGGACCGGCTTGTCTAAAGGAACCGGTTTTCTCTTTTTCTGTTCCGTCATCTGCTCTACAAGGAGGCGCACTGCTTCGTAGGCGAGTTTGTCGATCTGCTGTCCGACGGTGCTGATGGGAAGGACAGCCTCGCGGGATATGGGGGAATTGTCAAAACCAACCAGGAGATAATCCTCAGGCAGTGTGCCGTATTTTCGGATGAGCAGATTCAGCATCACATTGGCGAGCGTGTCGCTGGAAATGAAAATTCCCTTTTTTTGTCCCGGATAAAGGCTTTCCAGGTCGTCAAGGATTGTGCGTATCTGCGGCAGGGCACCTTTGTAGTCATGTCCGAATTCCTTCTGGATGATCCGGTATTCCAGGCTGTTCTCACGGCAGAAATCAGAAAAGCCGCTGAGACGTCCATGGGCAGGGACATCTTCTGACGCAGGGGAGTTGATATGGATCAGAATATCACATTTATGCCTGGCAAGAAGGTCCTCGCGTTCGATCGTAACGATAGGGATCGAAAGGCCGGAAAGCTCTTTCGATGATATCGTATGGCTTAAAATAATCATACCTTCAATCTTATAGGCAAGCAGCTCCTGAATATAGCGGCGTTCTGTTTCTTCGTTTTTATTTCCGACAAATATCAGGAATTTATAATTGAAAACCTCATATGTGGATAAAATCTGATTCAATATTTCCGAATAGAAATGGTAATACAGATCCGGAATAATGATACCGATAAATTCTGTTTTCCCATTCGCAAGGATCCTTGCTACTTTATTCTCCTGATAACCCAGCTTAACAAGGGCGTCGGAAATAATCTGCTGATTTTTCAGCGTGAGAGAATCCGGATTATTAAAATATCTGGAAATCGTGGTTTTTGAAAAATTGGTGTAATCAGCGATATCGTTAAAAGTAACATTTTTTTTCTCTTTCATAGCTATAATGCCTTTCTTGTACTGCATATCCGGCTGCATGGCAGCGCTCGTATATATCCAAGTATAACAAAAACAAATTTTCCGGACAAGCTGTAATCGGTAAAGTAACCGGTTTTGTTGAATGTGCATAAATTCAGAAATCAAAAACCGTCATTTTTCATAAACTGATAATTCTT
>Ga0137306_104113_pt1 | contig 10233 bp, 10 predicted proteins | sample Inofroosms_March_FD_97187 | JGI IMG/M metagenome (GOLD analysis project Ga0137306, IMG submission 97187) | Mouse cecal microbial communities from Vienna, Austria - N-Acetylneuraminic and N-Acetylglucosamine D2O microcosms_March | ecosystem: Host-associated > Mammals > Digestive system > Large... | reverse complement strand
GCTCTCGCCGATCTCTTTGTTGGTAGCGGACTTGGCGCCAGCCGCTACGACCTCTTCGACAGCAGCGGTATTCAGATCGCTGACCAGCAGGTCGGTGTAGCCGCCCTTCAGGATATTTTTCGCCATCGGTTTGCCCATGATTCCAAGACCAATCAGACCAATTTTCATAGTTGCTTACCTCCATTATTTTGCAGATGTTTTCCTTTGCTGGTTCTCATTATAAGGAGTCCGCGCCAGTATCTCAAGGCTCAAAATGACCAAATTCCCACCTGATATTTTTATCATTCCATAAACCTTTCAAATTTTAAATCTATTTTTTCAAAACCTCGAAACAACAGTTTCAAATCTTCCGGGAACCGGTTTGCAACAACCGTTTGGGCAGAGTATAATGGAAGCACCTGAAAAGAACCGGCATGGTTTTCTTCATGCCTGCGGCAGCCCCGCCGCAGGCGCCAGGCGCACACACCGCAGTTTGGACTGCTCTGACAGCAAGACCAGAAACATAGATACAAACCAAAGCGAAAGAAGGTAGATTTTTCATGGCATTCATCACACAGAGCGGCGTACCCGCCGGCCCGGTGGGACAGGGGACATGGTACCTCGGGGAGAATCCTTCCGCATTCGCGGATGAACGCAACGCCCTGCGCACCGGCATCGAAGCGGGCATGACCCTGATCGACACCGCTGAGATGTACGGCGAAGGCGCCGCCGAGGAACTGGTGGGCAGCGCGATCCAGGGGGTTACGCGGGAAAGCCTCTATCTTGTGAGCAAGGTCTATCCGCACAACGCCGGGCGCGCCCACATTTTCACCTGCTGCGAAAACTCCCTGCGCCGGATGCGCACCGATTATCTGGACCTCTATCTGCTCCACTGGCGCGGTTCGGTGCCGTTCTCCGAGACGGTCGAATGTATGGAAGAGCTGAAATCCAAAGGCCGCATCCGCGCCTGGGGGGTCAGCAATCTGGACACCCGCGACATGAGGGAACTGATGGCGCTGCCCAAGGCGGGCGGCTGCGCGACCGATCAGGTGCTCTACCACCTGGGCAGCCGCGGGATCGAATATGATCTGCTGCCGTTTTTGCGGGAGCGGCAGATTCCTGTGATGGCCTATTGCCCGCTGGCGCAGGCCGGACGGCTGCGGCGCGGCCTGCTCGCCAATCCGGTGATACAGAAGATCGCCTTTGCGCATGACGCCACTCCGGCGCAGGTCCTGCTCGCCTTTCTGCTGGCACAGCCAGGCGTGGTCCCCATTCCCCGCACCGGGCGCGCCGCCCACACGCTGGAAAATGCGGCTGCTGCGGAACTGAAGCTGTCCGGCAAAGAGTTTGCCGCGCTGGATAAGGCGTTTCCCGCGCCCACCCGGAAGGTCCCTCTGGACATCCAGTGACGATTCTCGGGCAATCGAACGCGGCTTTAGAGCCTGTTCATCATCTAAAGTTTTACTCAATTTTTTTGCTCCGGCCCAAGAGCCGGCGTTCTGCGCCGGTTGGCCTATGCACGCCGCTGCGGCGGCAGTCAAAAAATCGCGGGGTCAAGGGGCAGTGAGGCAACGGAAGTTTGGGTTCCAGCCCAAACTTCCGGGGCGCAAGCGCCCTTCTTCGGGGGACTTCTCGGGCTTTCAGCCCGAAGCGCGCTTCGCGCGACGCCCCCTCAGTTTGCCTTACGGGCGAGGGGTCAGCGCCCCCTCCCCGTAGGCCCCTCCCTTCCGGGCCGGGTGCCGCTTTTCTCAAAATTAAAGTTTTATTCAACTCTTTTGCTTTAGACAGAGCCCGCCCAAAACTAAAGTTTTACTCAATTTTTTTGCTCCGGCCCAAGAGCCGGCGCTCTGCGCCGGTTGGCCTATGCACGCCGCTGCGGCGGCAGTCAAAAAATTGCGGGGTCGAGGGGCAGAGCCCCTGACGCGCTCCGCACTGCGAGCCGCAGCGAAGCGTTTCGAGCGCAACCCGCCGAAGGCGGGCTCTTAGCGCGAGATGAGCGCGGAACGCTTTCTCCTGTGAAGCGCTTTTTTCGGGTGAATTGCCGCGAAGTGGAAAGAGGGGGCTTTTTGCAAGTGAAAAAGCCCCCTTGCAGAAAGAAATACGGAACAGTTGGAAAAAGGGCTGGCCTCACCGCGGGAGGCCAGCCCTTGCTGTTGCTTTTTATTCCTGTGGTAGGTTCCATTCGAACAGTCCATGTTTGGGGTCATACTGATAGAAATCGGCATAACTCAGGTCAAACACCGACTTTTTCAGATGCCCCACCGGGATCTGGTGCTTGACCAGCTCCTGCCAGAACCCAGCATTGGAGATGTCGCCCTGAAGGATCACATGGGTCACCACGCCGTTCCGCAGGATTGCGCGTTTATAGCTGTCGCGGCTCTCCCGGACGACCACCTCATCCCCTTCCTGCGGGGTATTGATCCCGAGGGAAAGGGTGGTCAATCCATAGAAATTCATGGTGTTTTTCATCCCATAGGTGTTTTCATACGGGACCTCGGTACCGCACATATTCTTTGCGGCGGTCTCACCCTGCTCCATGGCATTGGGCCAGATGCCGGTGATCCCAGCGACGTCGCCCGCCGCCCAGACATTTTCGATGTTGGTGCGCAGATAACGGTCGACCTCAACCGCGCGGCCGGTCTTGATCCCGCTGCCCTCAAGGAAGCCGATCGCCGGACGCACGCCTGCCGCCACCACGACGAAATCACAGGGCAGAACTGCACCGCTCTCGAGCGAAATCGAAACAATGTTGCCCTGCGCGTCGATCTCGGAGCCTGCGGCTTTCTCAGCAAGATAGAAGGTGCATCCCGCTTTGCTGAATAGCTCCTGATAGGGTTTCGCAGCTACCGCATCAAGCTGGAGCGGGCAAATCCGGTCAGCCATCTCGACGATTGCACAGCTGATCCCGCGTTCACAAAGCGCATTCGCTGCATCCAGGCCAACCAGCCCCGACCCGACAATCACGCACCGTTTGCTGCCCTCAGCGGCTTTGCTGATCTTCTGCGCATCCGAAAGGTCGCGCAGGCCGTAGACGTTTTTCGCCTCCCGGAAGTTGGGGAGCGGCGGGATAAAAAAGTTTGCGCCCGAAGCGATCAGCAGGCGGTCATACGGAACCTCGGCGCCGCAGTCGAGGTGCACCAGATTTGCGGCGGTGTCCACCCGGTCGACCCGCTCGCCCTTCAACCACCGGATGCGGTTTTTCTCAAAAAAGTCCTCTGCCACAAAGTTGATCCCCTCGGCGGTACGGTGCCCGCTCAGGAAATGATGGAGCATACAGCGGGAGTGTACCTGCGTGTCAGCCGATACCACCGTGATCTCGTCATCCGGCTCCCACTGGCGGATGGTTTTGGCCGCTGTGATCCCCGCCGCAGAAGCGCCTATAATCAGATGCCGCATCTTATACCTCCTCTACCCAGATCGCTTTTTTCGGGCAGGCTTTGACACAGCTCGGCTCGCCGCCCTTGTCTTTGCAGAAATCGCATTTGATAACCTTTGTGCGGGAAACCCGGTCGGGCTTGGGGACCCCATAAGGGCAGTTCATGACGCACATATAGCAGGAGCCGCACCGGTCCCCGTCGTAGGTGACAAGGCCGGTTTTCAGATCCTTCTGGAGCGCGCCGCTCATGCAGCTCCCCGCGCACATCGGGACATCACAGTGCCGGCAGAAGATCGGCTTATAATGCCCCTCCCCATCCAGACGGATGAAATTGCGGCTTTCGTTTGCCGGGTCGTTCAGGTCGAGGGTATAGACGCTGTCCCCACCGTCGGTCCGGTGGGCGTTCATACAGGCGATCGAACAGTTTTTGCAGCCGTCGCACTTGTCCGCATCAATCAGAATCCTTTTCATTATGCTGCCGACCCCCTTTATATATTCAGCCCGGCACGTTTTTCCAGAATGATCTTCTCCAGGCGTTCGGCCGCCGACTGTCCATCCGGATCAATCACGACCTGGCCGCCGGTCAGGGACTTCATATCCTCGGTCAGCACCTTGGTCACCAGCTTGCTGCCGGTGATAAACGGCGGCTCACCCAGGTGCAGCGGCAGTCCGAGCGCAAGCCCGAACGCACCGTCTGCCAGCGCCTGCTCTTCCAGCCACTGGGGCGCGGAAAGGACAAGCGGGAGCTGGGGCAGGTCGACGCCGATCGCCTGTGCAAGCTCGGTCGCGACGATCTCAAGGCGTCCGATCGCAAGGCAGGGGCCGAAGTTGAGCACCGGAGGAATCCCCAGTTTTTTGCAGACCGCTTTGAGCTTGGGTCCTGCAAGTTCGGCAGCTTCGGGGGTCATGAGGCCGCAGTTTTCCAGCCCGCCCGACGAGCAGCCCGCCGACAGTACGATAATATCCCGCTTAATCAGCTCTTTTGTCAGCTCAACGGTAAGTACATCATGACCGCCAAACGTCAGATTGGAGCAGCCGACCACGCCGGCAACACCCTTGATGTCGCCCGCTACAATCAGGTCGATGAGCGGTTTCCAGTTCCCGCCCAGGAACTGTTTGAGCGAAACCTCCGAAACGCCGGTAATGGTGTTTTTGTTGCCATGCCCGGGCAGCAGGTTGAGCGGGACCACGCCGCGGCGGGCCTTGTATGCCTCGATAATCGCGTCGATGATCGCGTCGCTGTCCTCCTTGCGGGTCTCAAAGACAAACGGACGGTACTCCGCATTCGCTTTTTTCGCAACATCATCCAGGCAGATCTGCTTGATCTTGAGCTCGTCGCAGATCGGTTCGATGCCCGGCAGCGTGCAGTTGAACTCGGAGAGCACCGCGTCGATCCCTCCGGTTGCGAGCACCGCCTCGGAGGTATAATTGTTGCCCGCATGACCGTCGAACACCTCGGTATAGTGTGCGCCGCGCAGCTGCAAATCCTGACCGACACAGGTGCATCCGACCAGTTTGAAACCTTTTGCACCTGCCGCTTTCGCCTTTTCGACCACATCCGGCTCGATCAGGCGGTCCTGTAAGTAGGAGAAGGTCGAGTGCTGGTGCCCGGTAATCATGATGTTGATGTAATCGGGGTCGATCACGCCCAGCCCGACCGGCGCAGGACGGATCTCCGGCTCGCCGAGCATCACGTCATTGAGCAGATTGGTGAGGGTCAGCCCGTAGAGGCCGGTTGAGATTCCCAGCTTGAGGCAGGTCAGCAGCATATCAACCGGATCGGAGTTCAGGTTGGTCGAGCATTTCACCACACCCTTGACAATCTCCGCATTCGAGCCGCCCGGCAGGATGTTCAGCTCCTGCCACTTTTTGTAGCGGGGGGCGTATGCCAGTTTTTCCACCAGCTCCATCTTCTGGTATTCGGGTTTGTACAGGTCATCGAGCACCTTCTGTGCTACCGCGAGCGCGTTTTCGTATTTGTCCCCCTGCTCGATCCCGAACAGTTCACAGAGATGGGCAAGCGCCTTTTCGCCCTTGATGACCCCCTTGGCCAGGGCGGTATTTTTGAGGTTGAGCGCGGTATTTTCCACAACATGGATGTAGCAGCCCGATCCGGACGCGACCGCACGCAGGAAATTGCGGGCAACGATCACATCGGCGGTGGCGCCGCAGATCCCGCGTCCGGCATCCGGTGTGATCCGGCAGGGACCGTTGGAGCAAAGCCGGCAGCAGACCCCCTGCAAGCCGAACCCGCATTTGACCGACTGATCCTCCACCCTGTGATGGGAGGTCTGCATTGGCAGAGAACGGATGTAGCTTTCGAGCGGCTTGTCCGCACTTTGACAGGTGTTGCATCCATAACACTGGTTCATAAAAATTCCTCCTTTATAGTCGAAATACTTCAAAAGAACCGAAGCATCCTTTTGAAGTCTGCGGTCAAAAGACCACAGGGAGCCGCCAAAAACGGCTCTGTTTCGTATCTTTTGCAGAGGGCTTTTCTCCCGCCCTCTTTTGCCGCCCCAGGTTCTAACGGGCATTGGAACTGTCATCGAATAAAAGCTGGTAAATGGTATGCCGCTGCAATTCCGCATTGATTGTCCGTTGGATTTCGCAGAGGCGGCTGTTGGTTGGGCAGGCCCCATACCGGTTCCGCCAGGGGCATTCGAACGCCGGATCAATGCAGGCATTGACCCGAAAGTCCTCCCCCATCGCATCGAGCAGGTCAAAGAGGGTCCATGTACGCAGGTCGGCGGTCAGGGTGCATCCTCCCCCCGTACCGCGTGCTACCTCGAGATACCCCGCCCTTTCCAGCTTCCGGATGATCTTATAGGCAAACGAGGAGGGAACCAACTGCTGCTCGCAGACCTGCGCCAGATGCCGGCGTTTCCCGTCCGAGAGAGCGCGGAGAATCCGCAGGGCGTAGTCGGTCTCGCGTGTGATAAACAAGTGCAACCCTCCTTTGTTAACAGAATATCAAATTGGATAAACCTTGTCAACAATATTTTTCAAAAATCTTCCCAGTTTTTTTGCACATTTTATAAAATTTTATGCAAAAAAGCAAAACCGAAGGGTCTCATCCAGGATCACAGAAACCCGCCAGCCGCAAACGGAAAAACCGGCGCGCTTCCAGCCGGGAAAAGGCCCATTTCCCGCAATCCAGCGGCTTGACAACCCGTCCGCGGTATGCTAGAATAAACCATACCGCGTGTGTCAGGCTGGAAGTGCGCCTTTGCGCCGCCTGTTTGCAGCGAGTCTTACAGAAATGAGGAAACAGAATGTACGCAGTCATTTGTACTGGCGGAAAACAGTACCGCGTTTGCGAAGGCGATGTTGTTTTCATTGAGAAGCTTGACGCCGAAGTGGACGCAACGGTCAATTTCGATCAGGTTCTGGTCGTAGGCAAGGATGAAGGCATGGTCGTCGGCGCTCCGACGGTTGACGGTGCGGTTGTCACCGGCAAGGTGCTCAAAAACGGCAAATCCAAAAAGGTAACCGTTTTTACCTACCGTCCGAAGAAGGGCTCTTCCCGCAAACTGGGCCACAGGCAGCCCTATACCAAAGTTGAAATCCAGTCGATCAAGGCTTAATTTTGTGATTTGAGAAAGCAGAGGTGTTAGTTCATGGCACATAAGAAAGGCGTAGGCTCTACCAAAAACGGACGCGATTCCGAATCCAAACGGCTTGGTGTAAAACGCGCGGACGGGCAGTTTGTTCTGGCGGGCAACATCCTCGTCCGGCAGAGAGGCACCCACATCCATCCGGGCACCAATGTCGGCAAAGGTTCCGACGATACCCTGTTTGCACTCACTGACGGTATTGTCAAGTTTGAGCGCATGGGCCGTGACCGCAAAAAGGTCTCAATCGCGCCTGCACAGTAACCTTGTAGAAAAGGTCCCGAGTGGTTTTCACTCGGGATTTTTTATTCTGTTTTGGGAACACTATGCTCTGTTTGGAAGCGGGTAGATCCGGTGGTTTTCCGAACAGGCGCTGGGACAAAGGACAAGTGGAGGAATCAGATGTTTGTCGATAAGGTGAAAATCAGGATTAAGGCGGGGGATGGCGGCAACGGCGCGGTCAGCTTCCACCGGGAAAAGTATGTGGCAGCAGGCGGTCCGGACGGTGGGGATGGCGGCCGCGGCGGAAATATCGTTTTTGTTGCGGATACCAATTTATCCACGCTGGTGGACTTCAAATTCAAAAAGCGCTACTTCGCAGAAAATGGAAAAAACGGCGCAGGAAAGCGGTGCAACGGCAAAAGTGCGCCCGACCTCACGATCCGGGTGCCCAAAGGGACGGTCGTGCGCAACGCGGAAACCGGGCGGATCATGGCAGACCTTTCGGAAGATGAGCCGGTGGTGGTGGCACGCGGCGGCAAAGGCGGATGGGGCAACAGCCATTTTGCAACCGCCACCCGTCAGGTCCCCCGCTTTTCCAAGCCCGGGCTGCCTGGGGAGGAATATGAGGTTGAGCTGGAACTGAAGCTGCTCGCGGACGTGGGGCTGGTTGGGTTCCCGAATGTGGGGAAATCCACCCTGATTTCGGTGGTGAGCGCGGCAAAGCCGGAGATCGCCAACTATCATTTTACCACGTTGACCCCGGTGCTTGGCGTGGTTTCGGTCGAGGAGGGGAAATCGTTTGTCATGGCGGATATCCCCGGCCTGATCGAAGGGGCAAGCGAAGGGGTCGGGCTGGGGCATGAGTTCCTGCGCCACGTGGAACGCTGCCGGCTGATCGTGCATGTGGTGGATGTCTCAGGAATGGAAGGGCGCGACCCGGTCGAAGATTTCAAGGCGATCAACGCGGAGTTGGAAAATTTCAATGCGGAACTTGCGGCGCGGCCGCAGATCGTCGCCGCGAATAAATGCGACATGGCCGATGAAGAGCAGATCGCATCCTTCCGGGCGTTTGTCGAGGGGCAGGGGTATGCGTGTTACCCGATCTCCGCGCCGATCAGCGAGGGAACGCGGGAGCTGGTGTTCGCCGTTTCCCGGATGCTGGACACCCTGCCGCCGATCAAACAGTATGAGATCGACCATGTACCGCTTGCCGAGTCGGAGCGGTTCGCCAGAAATGTATTTGATGTGCGGGTGGAAGACGGTATCTATCTTGTCACCGCCGACTGGCTGATGCCTACCCTTGGGATGGTCGATATGGACGACTATGAAAGCCTGCAATATTTCCAGCGGGTTCTGCGCCAGAGCGGGATCATCGATCGGTTGGAAGAGATGGGGATTCAGGAGGGGGATACGGTCAGCATCCTGAATTTTGAATTTGAATACATTAGATAGGATGTGGTTGGAATGCAGGAAACAGGGCACTCGTCTGCCGATCCGAGACTGCTCAGTCCGCTGACACTGGCCTTTCTCGGGGATGCGGTCTATGAGCTTTGCGCCCGGCAGCGGATTGTTGACGAAGGGAACCGGCCGGTCAATGAGATGCACCGCCGGACGGTTTCGCTGGTCAATGCAGGCGCACAGTCAGGGGCGTTCGAGCGGATTTCCGAACTGCTGACCGATGAAGAATTAGCGGTCTACAAGCGGGGACGCAACGCGAACGCCTCAAGCGTGCCGAAACATGCGGACATAGCAGACTATCGCCGGGCGACCGGGGTGGAAGCGCTGTTCGGGTACTTATACATCAAGGGGGAGATCGACAGAATCAATCAGCTCTTTGAACTTGCGAACTGCGCAGGAGAAGGGTAAAGATCGGAGGACGGGCGTTTATGGGCCACCCGGATCAGGGAAGGAAATACAGGGAAGGGTTATTGGATTTGCTGTTCACTGCGACAGGATGTCTGGTTTTGGCGCTGGGAATGCAGATGTTCATTGCCCCGAATCAGATCGCGCCTGGGGGCGCAAGCGGACTTGCGGTCGTATTGCACAGCCTGATTCCCGCAGTTGGGATTGGGTCATGGTCGTTTTTCGTCAATATTCCGCTGCTGCTGATCGGGCTGAAATTCCTGGGCTGGGCATTTACCCTCAAGACCCTGGGGACGGTGGTTCTGATGTCCGTCATGATTGATTATGGGGTGCAGTGGGCGCCGGTCTACCGGGGGGACGTCCTGCTCGCCTGCCTGTTCGGCGGGGCACTGCTCGGAGCGGGGATGGCGCTCGTCCTGATGCGTGGTTTTACCACCGGAGGCACCGACATCCTCTCCCGCCTGTTCCAGCTGAAATTCCCTTATGTCCAGCTTGGACGGCTGCTGCTGTTGATAGACCTGTTTGTGATCGCGCTGTCCGCAGTGGTATTCGGAACCATCGAAACGGCGCTCTACGGGGTGGTAACCGTGTTCACCTGCGCGCGGGTCATTGATACTGTGCTTTATGGCTTAGATACCGGCAAACTGCTGCACATCATTTCAGCGGCACATGCTGAAATCGCCCGCCGGCTGATGGATGAGCTGGGGCGCGGGTGTACGATGCTCAAGGCCGCCGGTGGATACACCCGCACCGAAACCCAGGTGCTGCTTGTCGCGGTCCGGCGGCAGCAGTATGTCCCGCTGCGCAGGCTGGTGCATGAGATTGACCCCAAGGCGTTTATCATCGTCAGCGATTCCACCGAGGTGCTCGGCCTGGGATTCAAGACAGCGTAAGTTTGGTTCCAGACCAAACTTACAGTCGCAAAGCGCCTTCCTCGGGGCTTCTCGGGTCTGCGCAGCGGACCCGAAGCGCGGCTGCCGCCGCGACGCCCCTGCGGGCTGTCTTGCGGGCTAGGGGTCAGCGACCCCTCCCCGCAGGCCCCACCCCGGCAAGCTGAGCGGGGTTCTTCTTTTTCACAATTTAAAGTGTTACTTAATTTTTTTCAAAAAATTGTGGGGGCGAAGGGCAATATGGCAGCGTAAGTTTGGCTCCAGACCAAACTTACAGGCGCAAAGCGCT
>Ga0137306_104112_pt1 | contig 10235 bp, 10 predicted proteins | sample Inofroosms_March_FD_97187 | JGI IMG/M metagenome (GOLD analysis project Ga0137306, IMG submission 97187) | Mouse cecal microbial communities from Vienna, Austria - N-Acetylneuraminic and N-Acetylglucosamine D2O microcosms_March | ecosystem: Host-associated > Mammals > Digestive system > Large... | reverse complement strand
AAGCCAGAGAAATACCGAGGCTTTTCGCGGCCATCTTTTTTCCCTCCAGAGTGTTGCCGTACAAGGCGATGGTACGGAGGATCTCCTGCTTTTCAAATTCACGGGTGCGCTCATACAAGGTACGCGTATCCCTGGATACATGCTCTTCAATCTGCCCGATCGTCGTGACCAGAGATATGGTTCCATTGAACATCTCACTTTCAACAAGCGGATAGATACTGGCAAAATATTCCTGCCCGTTTTCATTTCTCAGGATATTCTCTATGGGACGGCGGAATCTCAGGACTTCTGGGACATGAGAACCCGGACGGAGCTCCATGATGGGCCTGTTCCTCACATCCCGGAGCTCCCGGCCAATGAATTCCCCATAAACACGGTTAAAAAATACAATACATCCGTCTGCGTTGCAGATTAAGATCCCATGCCGGATCGCGTTAAAAATACTGTTTGCTTTCATAAGTATGCGCCTTTCTCTGTTTGGAGCTGTATTACTAAATAAAATAGCAAAACCAGCTCGGAATTTCAATACGGAAAAAGCAGGCCTATTTTCTAAAATTTTATTTTTCCATCTTTGTAACCCTGAGATAAATCTCATCAATGAGTACGATCAGCACCGCTCCAATCGTGATCGAAAGCGTCGCAGCCAGAATTTCCGCGTCAAAGCTCATCGGTACGACAACGAAGATCAGGCATACGATAATCACCACAAACGGAAGATATGCGATCCCCTTGAGCATACCGTCACTTCCCGGAACCGTATATCCCCTCTGGATGTCCTTGTCCATCTTCCTGAGCTTCCGGAACGCCGGGAACATCGGCAGATAAGAGACCAGGAAGGCAAACAGATTCAGAGAAAAGAATGCCCAGAACACGTCCTGGTTTGGGATCACATGAGACAGGAAGATCAGGATTGTTGCCACAATGCCGTTGACAAACACCGCACCGACCGGAACGTTGTTCTTCGGATTCCGCTTTTTGAATATTGCCGGCATTCCGCCGTTATCCGCCGCATAGGCCACGGCATTATTCACACCCTTTGCCCACGAGATCATATTTCCGATCAGGGTAATAAAAAACAGAGCGGCCACGACCGAAATAATGATCCCTGTGGTGCTTCCCGTCATCACCTGGAACGCATCCACGATTCCGTAGCTCGTGGATATCTCGTCTACCGGGATCCCGACACCGATGCCGAAGGAGTTGAATATGTAGATGGCCGCGATGATGACGCCTCCTGCGATGATCGCCTGGGAAATCTGTTTTTTCGGGTTTTCCATACTATCCGCAAACGTACATACTAGACATGATCCGAATACACTTTATTCTTTTGCACGGCGTTCTTCAAGTTCCTTCGTGATCTGCGCCTTTAATTCACTGGTGATCGGATACAGCATCATAATCCCCGCTGTGATCACTGCCAGAGCCGCAGGCGCCAGATAACGTGCCGCGCTCAGCCCGGTAATGACTGCCGCGGACTGCACTGCTTCTCCGGCAACATAACCTGTCATTCCAAGAACGAATCCGCCGATGGCTCCTGACAATGCCTGACCTGCTTTTATTGCGAAGCTCTGTAAGGAGAAGGCCGTACCATCGCAGCGCACGCCGTATTTCCATTCGGCCCAGTCTGAACAATCCACAATATACGTGGACAGCAGCACATTTGGCAGCCCACAGCAGATCCCCTGCAGGACGCTGACAGCCGCATATGCGTAAAAATTACTGGAAGCCAGGAAAAATCCGAGCACACCAAGAATAAAATATGCCGCGAATCCAACAATGATCGTCTTTTTTCCGCCCAGCTTTTTCGCTACCGCGGGAGCCATAAAAATACCGATAAATGACGCAAGCGTGGGAATCATTAATCCGATTCCGATCAGCTCCGGAGCTCCCAGATTATACATGATAAAATAGGTCCCCACCGCGGACGGCATATTCATAAAAATATACATCACAGCCATGCAGATGATCAGCACCATCAAAGGCCGGTTGATGATCAGGGACTTTATCATATCTTTTAAGGAGGCCGCGTTTGATTCTGTGTTATACTGCTCTTTTGTGCTGAAGAAGCAGATCAGGGCAAACAGATACGAGATCACACATAACACGATCATCAGATTGCGGAACCCGGCTGCCTGGCTTCCATTTCCCAATATAGATACCAGCGGCAATGTAGCATATACCATAACCAGATATCCTGCGGTGCTTACATTTCTCAGCAGAGAAATCATCTGGTTGCGGTCATTTTCTGACCTTGTCAGAGTGGAAAGCAGTCCCCACATCGGAACGTCATATGCTGTAAAAGCCATACCTGTTCCAATATAGGTCACATAGGCCCATATCAATTTTCCCGTCGGCGCCAGATTGGGAACCGTAAATGTAAGGATCGCGAATATGTATAATGGGATCGGCGCAATCAGGATATAAGGACGGTATCTTCCCCACTTTGTTTTTGTCTTGTCAACGATCACACCCATCATAGGATCATTGATCGCGTCCCATATCCGAGCCACAAAGAGCAGGAGTCCCGCGGCGGTTCCGCTGATTCCAAAGACATCCGTGTAAAAAAACATCAGGTAGCTTCCCCAGATCGGTGAGATCAGATCCTTTGCCAGCGTTCCCAGGCTGTATCCGATTTTATTTTTTAACTTTAATTCCATTGTATTCCCTCCTTAGTCTAAAAAATCCCATTCCCATGTTCCCGAGCCGGTCTCCACTGCCTGTCCGTCCGGCAGATAGATGACCGCGCCTGTATTTGCCGGAACCGTAACTTTCAGCGAGATCCCGGTTTTGCTTTTCTTCCAGGATGACTCCACGTATCCGTAAGGTGTGATTAGCGACCCTTTGACGTACTCCAGTCCGCAGTCATACAAAGGTGCGATACGGATCTTGCGGTATCCGGCTTCCTCCGCGTTCAATCCGGCAAGTCTGCGGTACATCCAGTCCCCGACGCAGCCGTATGCGTAATGGTTGTAAGAATATTTTCCAATATCTCCATTTTCAGAGGTTGCCCCCCAGGACTCCCATATAGACGTAGCCCCTTTTTCTACTTCATACAGCCAGCTAGGACATTTTTTCTGATACAGCAGATGATAAGCCTCTTCTCTATGTCCATTGTCCGTCAGTACATCCAGCAGAAACGGGACAGACAAAAATCCGGTATCCAGGCAGCCGCCGTTTTCTTTGATCTTTTCCAACAGCCTGTCCATCACCTTTGACCTCAGCCCATCGCTGACCAGGTCATTTTCCAGTGCCAACACATACGCGCCCTGCATATCTGTAGAAATATGGCCGTTTTCGTCAATATATTCTTCTTCGAAGGCCTTCCGGATCTTTTCGTTTAATCCGGTATAGAAGCTTACGTCTTCCGGATAGTCCAATACGGCGGCAATTTTACCCATAAGACGTGTACTGAACGCATAGTAAGCCGGGGCAACGATATCTTTTGTGGCATAAGCCGTGTTGATCATTGCCATATCATCCGTGGTATTGAGCACCATACTCGGGACAAGCCAGTCACCGTAATGGAAGCCCGTGTTCCAGAGGTATTTCTGACGCTGCTTCCGCTCTTCGTCAAACGCTTCATATCCCTCCGGCATTTCTGTCTCTGCACAGCGCTGCACATACTGCATCCATTTTCTCATGGCAGGATAGTTTTCTTCCAGGACCTCCCTGTTTCCGTATGCCCTGTAGAGATACCAGGGCAGCGCCACGATCACGTCCCCCCATCCGCAGGAGGTGTCCGTTCCGTAATACAGATTCATTTTCCTATAGCAGTCAAGAAACGGCACCACGGTCGGGATTTCGCCGTTTTCTTCCTGCTCTGCCCGGCAGTTTCTAAGCCACCTGGTCAAAAATTCCTCCTCGTCCCTCAGGAAACACATCGTAGGCGAATAGACCGTCACATCCCCTGTCCATCCTGCTTTTTCCCTTTGCGGGCAATCTGTGGGGATCGCAACCGTATTTGCCGCCTGGCTCCACCAGATATTTTCCTGTAGGCGATTGATCTGTGGGTCTGACGTTTCAAAGGAGCCGATATCTTCCACATCCGTTGATACCACATGTGCCATAAAATCTGCCGCCGCCGGAGTCCCGGGCCAGCCGCTCAGGCGCACATACCGGAAACCGTGATAGGTAAAGACCGGCCGGTAGGTCTGCTTTCCGTCTTTGGTGATATAAATATCCATCTGGTCTTTATTTTTCCCCATGATATTTTTATAAAAGCATCCCGCCTGATCTACCACTTCCGCATGCTCCATGCGGATCACCGTGTCTGCCGGCGCTTCTACGGTAAACGACATAAATCCCGCGATGTTCTGACCCAGGTCTATGATCGTATCCCCATTGGGATCGGTATAAATCTTTTGGGGAGTAAAGCTTTTAATCACCCGCACCGGTTTCCCATACTGCGCGGTAAGATGATCCACAGGAAAATCTCTTTTGATCACTTTTTTCCATTGGGAATCGTCATAATCCGGGGTATCCCAGCCCTCCTTCTCTTTTCTGGCGTCATACTTTTCACCTACAAACAGATCTGCCGCCAAAAGGGGGCCTGTTGAGGATACCGCGTTGTCAGACAGCACATACTCTATCTCTCCGTCTTCATATTCGATCTGACCCTCCATGAGGAACGCGGTTTTATCGCCGTACTGGCAGGCATCCCCCATACATCCGACACGCCCGGTCCACCAGCCGTCTCCCAGTTTCACGGAAATGACATTCTTTCCTTCATGAATACAATCTGTCACATCGTAAATCTGGTACTGCAGTATTTTTTGATAAGATGAAATTTCCGGGGCGAACAGGCGGTCATCCACCGAGTCCCCATTTACGGACAATTCATATACCCCGTGGGCTGTCGCACAGACCAGCGCGCGTTTTACCTTCTTTTCCGCTGTAAAGGGGATCCGCAGATACTGTACCGGCTGAAATCCTTCATATTCATCCAGGCCGCGGATCTGCTGTGAGACCCCCATGGTTGCTTCCACGTCGTTAAAATCGCCTTGTTTTCCAAACGCGGGTTCCTGCTCCGGCTCTGCCCAGGAAGCACGCCACGGCAACTGAAGCCTGCCTGTCATAAATTCAGATTCCGCGTCTGCTGTTTCTCCCTGGTTGTCCCAGACAGTCACCTTCCACCGGTATGTGGTCAATGCTTCTAATTCCGGACCTTCATATACATGTGAAATACTTTGTTCCGTGCATTGTTTTGTGCTGTCCCAGAGAAGCTCCCCGTCTTTGTGCAATTCGAGACGGCAGGCTGTCTGCGTCACATTCTTCCGGTCACTAGCCAGCGTCCAGGAAAATACAGGATGCTGTGTTTCAATCCCCCGGGGTGTTTCCAGATGTTCGCACTTTAGTCGTTCGACTCTTAACATTTTTACTTCATCCCTTCTTTTCTTTTTGTTAAAATAAGCATGTTTTACTTTAACTTATACAAAAAGTATAGTATAATAATTTCAGGGAAAACAGAGATTTTCTTGTTAATAATAAGCATTTTCTTGTCTGTACTTTTTCATACAGCATAAGCATTTTCTTGCACATTTTATATTACTGGAAGGATGAGACATATGAGATTTGAAAATTTCCATTTGTATATCACAGACTTTTCAAAGCATTCCTGGGAACATGTTCTTGCAGGCAATGCGGAGGACGCAGTTTCTATGGAGGTTACCAACGCTTCCGATTTTATCCAAAATGCATCGTACAACCTGGACGGGATCGGCTGGTCAGCAATAAACAAACCCTTATCACCCTATGCGAAAGAACATTTTCTGTATATCCAGAGTTTTACATACTATGAAGTCCAGACCTATTTTACAAAACGGAAATATCTGGATTCATACCAGTTAAAATATACCTATGAGGGAGAGGGAGAGTTATTCTATGAGGGAAAGACATACACACTGGGGCCGCAGCAGGGATATGTCATCGACTGCCGAAGGCCTCATGAGTACCATCTGAAAAGGGGGCCCTGGAAGCATTGTGAGATTCATTTTTCCGGTTCCCCGTTTTCTTATATCTATGATCTGTTTTCAAAAGATGAGATCGTAAGCTTTGAAATTTCTGAAAATAATTTTCAGATAGAACTGGAGAAGCTGCTTACGCTGCATGAATCTCTTCTTCCATACAGAGAATTGCGGATATCTCACCAACTGGAGCACATTCTTCTGATGATCCTGTGCCACTCCGAAAGTTATCAGCGCGCAGTTTATAACATCCCGGAAAATCTGCATTATCTTCTGTCCTATATGGATCAGCATTATATGCAGCCTCTGACATTGGATTATCTGGCGGAATTTTCCGGCATTAATAAATATTATCTTTGCAAGCTGTTTCAAAAACACCTTGGACTTTCCCCAAAAGAATATCTGCTCCTGCTCCGGATCGAAGGCGCGAAAAAATTACTGTTGAATACGACCCTTCCGGCAAATAAGATCGGAGCTATGGTTGGAATCACAGATGAGAATTATTTTTACCGTCTTTTTAAAAGTAAGGTTGGGATGTCGGCCAATGAATTCCGTAGAAAGTGAACGGTGTCTGCTTTTAAAGAATGAATGACTTTTCTATTTATCCCGCGTTGCTGCCCGCCTTGCTTCATGATCTTTAACCAACAAACATACTTTTTTGTATCTTTATTATAAATAATATGCGGCCTGTCCATCATTTGTTTTGGATGCAGTCCGGATTCCTCATCCTCCAGATCTGGCTCAATGATCAATCCTTTATCTTCCCAATTGTACAGATCTGTCGAGACGTAGCAGCGCACACCCCAATGCCAGCAGGCTCCGTCTCCAATAGTCTTTTCCTTGTTCTCCCCATACCAATAATAAACACCGTCAATATACATAACAGAACCACCGCGTGGCTGAATACGCTTTCCATTTGTGTCCAGCCATACCTGTCCCGGTCTGATTGAATGATATATATCTATTCCTCACTTTCCTATACTCTAAAAGGTTTCCAACCGTACAGTTGGAAACCTTTTAATTAGACATGAATTATTTTATGCCGTTCGTTAGCGCAATCCTTTTTCATACTTCAAGTTCCCGCCGTATTTATCTGTACGGTGATTAAATGCTTTAGAAAGCATAGTATGGAGCAGATAATTATGTCCACAGTGAAACTCCAACACATCATAGCCTGCCTTTACAGAACGAGCCGCTGCCTCTCCAAACCATTGAATGACCATCTCCAGTTCCTGTGCCGTTATAGCAGGTATCGTCCCGTCATTTTCTCTTTTCGCCGTAGGCGGAATAAAAATCGCGCTATTTTTTCCATCATATCCATCCGGAAGATAAATACGGCATTTAGGGTCGGAGCCAGCTCCTGCTCCTGGCGCCCAAAGTTGTATCGCACACTTTCCTCCTGCCACATGGATTGCATCTGTGAATTTTTTATGCCCCGGAACAAATCGATCAGCCGAAATTCCTGGCTGTCTGGCATGTGTTGCATCCGGACATACGGATGTACATTCCATAAAGTTTAATCCACATCCTCCTAAGGCTCTTGCTACATGATAATCTATCAGCTGCTGTGTTATATAACTGTCCTCATCTGCAAAATGTGTCCCCATTGCCGGCATAACGATACGGTTTCCAAGTGTTAAGCCTCTTATTTTTATCGACGAAAATAGATTTTCAAACATTTGACACCTCTCTGTTTTCTATAATTTGTTACAAATTTCCACCATGATCTACAACAATGCACTGACCGTTAACAGCAATAGATTATCGCTTGCAAGAAACAGGGCAACTTGTGCAACCTGCTCTGGTGTGCAATATTCCGTACCTTCACAAAAATGCTTTGTTGTAGCTGCAACAGTATGCGGATCCTGTTCTTTCCATGTTCCAGAGCGGAACAGCCTGCTCACTGTCAGGACAGAGGAAGAGTATGTATTTGAAATCGTGTGCCGCAGGCAGCGGAAAGAAGGATGGATGGACGACCGCAAACTGAATTTTTTGTAAAATCTATTTCCTCTGGGAAGTAATTGCGGTATAATGGAGCCATTGACAAATCGTTAAGTTGATGGAGGAATTATCGAAATGACCGAAAAAGAAAAAATGCTTGCTGGAATGTTGTATGACCCATCTGATTCAGAGCTGACGGAATTACTTATAAAAGCAAGAAAACTAGCCAGACAATATAACCAAATTGATGAAGATGAGTCAGAAAAACGTATGGATATTCTTCGGGAGTTGCTTCCTAATACTCCTAATTTGCCAGGTCTTCAGGCACCTGTTTATTTTGATTATGGTTGCAATACATACTTTGGTAAGTTTTGCGGAACGAATTTTAACTTCACCTGTCTGGATGTATGCCCGGTACATATTGGTGATAACGTGATGATTGGACCAAATGTTACCTTAGCAACTCCAATGCATCCGCTTTTACCAGAAGAACGAAATGTAAGGCAACGAGAAGATGGAAGTTATTATAATCTGGAATATGCTAAACCGATTACCATAGGAAATGACTGTTGGTTAGCAGCTAATGTTATTGTCTGCGGTGGTGTAACTATTGGAGAAGGAAGTGTAATTGGTGCAGGAAGTGTTGTTACAAGAAGTATCCCTCCACATAGTTTGGCGGCAGGGAATCCTTGTCGAGTGATTCGTGAATTAACTGAAGCTGATAGAATGAAGTAAATATGATTCGTGAGGATGCTTTCAGTCACATTGAAAGAGTGAAAGTACGCAAGAATTTGAAAAATTTCCAGCTGTGCGGCTGCGTTAGCAGACGTAAGAGTGCGTCAGCACGATTTTTGCGAATGGATAAGTGGTTTTCCATAATATGTTGTGGTTTTCTGTTCTTTTTGCTTATAAAATGAAATCACACCAACGAAAGGAGCAGGATGTATGGAAATAGGAGAATGTATTAAAAAACTTCGTCAGTACAAAAGAATGACACAAGAAGAAATGGCAGAATTTCTGAAAGTTTCAGTGCAAACAGTATCGAGGTGGGAAAATAGCCTTAATTATCCTGACCTTATTATGTTGCCGGAGTTAGCATCTCTATTTCATGTAACAACCGACTACCTGTTGGGAGTGAAAGGAGAACCTAAAATGGCAAAATTACTTATGACAAAAGGGACTTTTCAAGTGAGTTCCCGTACAGAAGCAGAAAACATGGTACGAGATTTCCAAAACGCAGTATTTCCTAGTACAGTATTCACCGTTAATTACACAACGCTGTACTAGACTCTTAGCGTATAACATTACGGAAGAAAATGGAGATATTATTCTCATTGTAGAGAAAGAATTTGGAGAAGAATTTGATAAGATGAAATTCAATTAGTAAAATTCAAATTTATCTATTCAATCCTCTATAAACCCTGCATTTTCAAGGCCTACCGCCTATTAAATGTTCAAACCTTATGTAAATTCCCTTGTTTTTGCCCTTATGAGCCAAAACAAGGGAAATTTTTTATTCTCCGCCGATTACCTTATCCAGCAGTCTTGCGGAGGTACGCTTCGCTTCCCTTGTAGCGTGAGCGTAAATGTTCATTGTGGTACTAACATCAGCGTGTCCGAGAGGTTCCTGCACATAATCCCCACCGTACTCGGTGCTTCAAATGTCCCGTCAGGTCTAAGGCAGACAAAGGATAATTCCTTATACCCCTCTGGGACTTCTTCCGACCTCGGCAGACTGTAAACCTCATAATAGGTGCGGTCTTTTTCTTTGACCTCCAAATAGTAATTCAGGCTGTACAGTTCCCCGTATCGGAAACGGTTTTTGTGCTGTTCTGTTTTCGCAGTTTTCAGGATTGCGGCAAGCGTATCGCAAAAGTCCACGGTGCGGATTTTTTTACGCTTTGTTGCCCCTATTTCCGTTTTGTGCCTTGCCACATTGTAACGCATACTGCGGCGTACTGTCAGATATTGTTATTCAAGGTTGATGTCCTGCCAAGTCAGACCACAGACCTCTCCAATACGCAAGCCTGTATAATAGGCATCTTCGATTTGTACTCTGGGTATTTCGCCCTTGCAGGGGGCTATTTTACCGGCCGGATGCCTTGCAGCATGGTGCAAGGCACCGTGAACAGTAACACAAACAGAAACCACCGCAAAGACAGCATAAGAAATCCATTGACAGAGATAGCCGATAGGCATTGAAAAACCACCGTTATGGAGTTACCCATAGCGGCGGCATGCATAATCATTTACTACCTACAAGCGTGATTTTTATATCTCGTTTTTTAAGTCCTATCATAGTATTTCCCATCACAATTTACCGAATATTTT